>Ga0193726_1002831_pt1 | contig 11421 bp, 8 predicted proteins | sample H2c1metaG_FD_144928 | JGI IMG/M metagenome (GOLD analysis project Ga0193726, IMG submission 144928) | Soil microbial communities from a riparian zone of the East river system, Colorado, United States - H2c1 | ecosystem: Environmental > Terrestrial > Soil > Riparian zone | place: USA: East River... | reverse complement strand
TGCGGGCATGGAAATTGTCCTTGCCGACCCGGATGACCACGTAGTTGCGGTCAGCCTCGATCAATTCCACCTGGGTCGCGTCGATGACATGCAAATGGCCGCCGAACTCGGCGAGCAGTCGTGGTTTCTCCTCGCCCGGAGTCCGGGCGCCGCGCTCCAATTGCGCGAGTAATCCTGCCAGCAAGGTCTGCCGTTCGGCGTTTGAATTCAAGTGCCGCGGCCGCACGCGCGCCAGGGTCTTGCGAAACCGCTCCTGGTCGAAGGGCTTGAGCAGGTAGTCCACCGCGCACACCTCGAAGGCCTCGAGCGCATAGGTATCGTAGGCGGTGACGAACACCAGTGAAGGCAGCTGCGAAGGATCCAATGCCCGCGCCAGGTCAATGCCGTTCAATGGGTCCATTTGGATATCCAAGAACAAGATTTGCGGCGGCGTTGCACGAACGGCGGCCAGAGCGGCCGCGCCGTCGCCGAATTCGCCGACCACGCGTAGGTCGTTTTCTGCCTCGCAATATTCGCGCAGCGTGCGACGTCCGGCTGCCTCGTCGTCCACGATGATGACATCCATCATGTGCCGACGAGGGTCGTGCCATGCAATTTGTTGCCGGCCGTGACCTCGCGCAAGATGGGGGGCGACTCGCGAATGGCCGGCATGCTGATTTCGCTGATCCATTCACTGCCTTGAACGCCTGCGATGAGGCTTGCACGTCCTTCAAATTGGACGGCCATGCGCTCGCGCACATTTTTGAGGCCGATCCCGTCCGCGCCCTCGGTTCTGTCCGCACTCACCGAGTTCGTGACGCGCAGCAAAACCGTATCGTTCGCCATCCTGACGCCCACCGTCACGGTGACGATGCCCTGGTGCCCGGACATGCCGTGAACCACCGCGTTCTCGATCAAGGGCTGCAAGATCAAGCTCGGCACCCACACGGCGGGGACTTCAGCCGGATTCGGCAGTGCCACGATGAGGCGGTCGGTAAAGCGCCGCTGCTGCAGCTCCAGGTAGAGTTTCGCAAATTGCAGTTCGTCGGCCAGCCGCGAAAAATCGCGTTCGCCGGCATTGAGCAAACGCCGCAGCAGATCGGCGAGCTGTACAACCATCGACTGCGCGGCTTTTGGGTCCCACTCGATATGGCCGCGGATCGTGTGCAACAGGTTGAACAGGGTATGCGGCGATAGCTGCATGCGCAGCGCCGCCAGGCGCGCGGCGCTCCATTCACGCTCCAGCGCGGCGAGCCGCACTTCGGAATCGCGGAAGCGGGTATACAAGGCCAGTCCCGTCACCAGGGCCAGCCCAAATCCGTAGGACGGCAAGAAACTCACGAAGCTCGCCAGCCATAGCGTGACCCAGAAAGGATCGCTCCAGGCGCTGACCACTTGCGACAGCGCGGTGCCATGCGATTGGTCCGTGGCCATGATGACCTCGGAGAGAATCATCACCGGATAGGCCATGGCGGAAAACACCGCGCCGAGAATCAGCTGCAAGGGCAAGGCGATCAGGATCGGACGCCATTGCACCTTGAGGGAGGCCCAAAAAGACACCAGCAGCATGGGCATCAACAACACATGCTGCAAAAGCCGCGTGTCCCAGCTGGCAAACACCATCACATTGGTGACGCGGGCAATGCCACTGCTCATGCTGTAACCATATAAGAGATTCGACATGGTCACATACACCCAGAACAGGCAAACGATGCCTAGAAATTGCGCCTGGGTCAGCCCTCCGGCGAAGCGCTGCGAAGATTGAGCTGGGCCGATTCCGATCATGGGGCAAGCCTACCCCAAGTCACCCCCATTTGCGGCTTGGGGCTTGCCCTGCGGGACGAAACCGTCGCCATCCGGGACGAACTCGACATCCCCATACACACGACAACCCGTCTCGCGGCGTCTTATAGGGGTGTCTCATTCATTCGCCAAAGGAGAGAGATGTCATGACTAGATCAGCCTTCAAGATACTGCTGTTGGGCGGTTTTGCCGGCGTTGCGGCCGCCGGTGCCGCCGGTGCCGCCGGTGCCTCTCCGGCGTCGAGCGACGTCCCTACGCTCACGGTGCAATTCAAATCCGAAATGCTGGCCACCGACAGCGGCGCACGCGCGCTGCATCGCCGCTTGGCGCGCGCGGCCGAACAAGTGTGCCCGCCCCAACCCAGCTCAACCCGGTTGATCCCCGATGCGAGGAGGCTATCAGCGGCGCAGTCGATAAAATCCACAATCAGCGGCTCGCCGAGGTGCACGCCGCCACCCGCGCCAAATCGGGTTGAGCATGATGAAGATCTAGCGGCCGGCCGCAGGATCGAGCAGTACGGTGCGCTGCACCACCGTCACGTCGCCATCCTGCGAGCTGGTCGCATTCTGCGGCCGGGCCCGCTGCAGCGCCTTGCCGTCGGCCAGTTCCTCCGGCAGCCCATAACTCTGATCGAATACCTGCACCCTGACCGGTGCCTCGCTTAAGTCGATCCCAAACTGCAATCCGGCGCTCGGAATATCGGCAAGCACCAGGGCGGTGTCGCCGTCTTGGTGGTGTTTCCGGCCAGCGCGCAGCGGACCCGAATGCGTCGTGACGACCACATCTTGAACGCGCGCGCTGGCCGGAAACACCACCAAGACGGTGGGTGCGCCTCGCGCCGATCGCACCAGCAGCTCGAAATGCGTCGCAGCCTGCGAGGTGCCCGATGTTGCCGAGATCCTGAGGTCCGGCGCCGCCAATTTTAGCGCGGGGGCGTCCGCAAAGAATCCTCTCGATGGAGAGCCGGTAAAGCGCGCGCGCAAAAGCGGATCGAATTTCACGGCGCTCGCCATCGCGTGAGGCAGGTGCAGCGAGGCAGCCTGCGTCCACCAATGCGCCTGGCCGCCGTCGGCATCGACCCAGTATTCAATGTTGAGTCGTTGCGGCCAGCTTGGGGAATACATCGGCAGCAGCAGCGTGATGGAGATCCCGGCGAAGGTCACGCCCGCTCCGAGCAGCGTGACGAACTGGCGCGCGCTGCGCGTTGCGTTGGCCAACATCGGCAGCAAGAAGCCCGTCACCAAACCGAGCGTCACGGTACAAACGGGCCACGCGAGCGTGCCGAGCGCCGGGTACAACAGCAGCAACAGCGGCAGCAGGACTGCAAACAGGATGAGGCCGGGAGTGAGAGCGGCAAAATTGACCGCGCCGTGCGTGAGGGCCCGGCCCTTGCCTAAGAACAGGCAGGGCAGGGCGGCGAGCACCGCCGCCCAGGCCGTGAGCAGCAGCAAGTAACTGGCTCCCGGTATGGCGACGGCGCTGGCAACCGACAGCAGCGCGACACTGACGCCGGCGCCGAACCAGAAACCCCAAAAGCCGGCGCGGCGTGCGAACCACGCGGCGACCGCGCCCGCGCTCACGAGCGCGAGTGCCGAGAATCCGATATGCATGCCTACCGGATGCGCGATCCAAGGAGGCGCACCGATTGGCGGCGATCTGCCCAAGATCCGCAGCAAGGCCAGCACGCCTAAACTGAGCGCGCCGCCCACCAGCAGATTGGTCAGCGCGCCGATCGCACCATAAGCTGCCTGCCGCCCGGTCAGTTGACCCTGACGAGACAGCAGCACCGCCTCAGCGAGCAATAGCATCAATGCCACGAGTGCCGCCGGCAATACGAACGCGATCGGCCAGACCATGACACCGCGCGCGAACACATCGAAGAAGACGGAGTCCTGCGCAGCCGAAGCCAAGTCCGTGGAGTTGGCCAGCGCCAGCACCGCGCTCAAGGCATTGTCGCCCTGATGCTGAATGGTGCTGGCCGATGCGTTGGCCCAGCTATCGAGGGGAGTGTGGTAGTGCCCGACATCGCCGATGAACGCGAAATTAAATCCTTGATACGAGGCCGCCTTGAAGATCGTGAAATCCGTGTTGTTCGGCAGCATTTTATAGACGACGTAGCAAAGCGAGTTGGTGATGGGCCGGAGCATTGACGCTGCGTACAAATGCATGAGCCAGGCGTTCGCGGTCCCGGTTTCAAACATGAGGCTGGGACCGGAGACCCCGCGCGCTTCCATGTTCACCGCGGCCCAGACGTGGCCGGCGAGACGATGTTCGCGGGTAAAGAGCAGTGCGCCCAGCAAACCTGCCTCCTCGCCGTCGGTCACGAGAAGCACGATCGGATGCCGGCGTGCGGGCATCACCGTCAGAATGCGCGCGATCTCGAGCAGATTCGCAACCCCGGCGCCGTCGTCGGAGGCGCCGGGGCCCGCGGGCACCGAGTCATAGTGCGCGGCGAGCAGCACGGCGTCCTTGGCCTTCACATCGCCGCCATAGGTCGCGACGATGTTGGTGGGCGTACCGCACTCGCCGAAATCATTGCACACGAGCCCCGCCTGCAGCTCAGCGGCATATCCCAGTGCGGTCAAGCGCTTCACGATCAGTTCGCGCACCGCCGAATTCGCGGCGCTGCCGATCGGATGCGGCACATCATCGCCCACCAGCTCCTTGAGAATGGCTTGCGCTCTGGAGGCGGAAAAAACAGTCGGGGAGGCATCAGGCCCCAGCGGAGCCGGGGTGCGGTATGATAGCAGTGTCGCCGCGAGCAGCAGCGCGACCCCGGCGCCGGCGATGATCAGTCCACGATTATCTTCAATCGCCAAACTCAACCTCGCGTCTGTTGCTCGGCCTCGTAACGTTTGATGCCGTCCAGAATCTCCGCATGCGCGAGCTCGATGCCGGACCAGCCGATGACCTTGACCCACTTGCCCGCTTCGAGATCCTTGTAGTGCTCGAAGAAATGTTGGATTTGCTTGAGGCGGATTTCCGGCACATCGTCAATGGTTTTCCAATGCGTGAACAGGGGACAGATGTCGTCGGTCGGGACGGCCAGCAGTTTGGCATCGCCTCCTGCTTCATCGTCCATGCGCAGCACGCCCAACGCCCGGCAGCGCACCACCACCCCGGGGAGCAATGCGAACGGCGTGTGCACCAGCACGTCGACCGGATCGTCATCACCGGCAATGGTCCGCGGCACGTATCCATAGTTGGCCGGGTAGTGCATCGAGGTCATCATAAAGCGGTCCACGAACAAGGCGCCCGACTGCTTGTCGACCTCATATTTCACCGGATCCGACTGCATCGGAATCTCGATGATGACGTTGAATTCCTGCGGAACGTGCTTGCCGGCCGTTACATCATGGACGCTCATCTCGATCCCTTAAACTGCGGTGAATCGGCGCAAGATACGCGCAACGGCGCGTGCGCACTAGTCGATCGCGATGGCGTGCGGCTGGGCGCCGGCGGCAAAGGGTGAACCGGCAACCGGGATGAGCGCGCCCGAGGTGCCGATGGTATAGGCCGAAACATCGTTGGAATTGAAATTCACGGCATACACAAATTGACCCGACGGATCGATCGCGACACTGATCGGCACAGAGCCGGCGGCGACGGCGGATACGAACGTCAACGCGCCGCTGCTCGGCGTGATGGCGTAAGTGGCAACCTGGTTTACGGCATCGACATTTGCCGCGAAAACGTAGCGCCCCGCGGGATCGACGATCAGCGATTCCGGGTTGGTTCCGGATGTGAAGGGCGAGCCGGAGACCGCCGTCAACGCGCCGGTGGACGCGGTGAGGGAATACGCCCCCAAGCTGTTTGCTCCTTCATTGGCGACGAAGGCGAATGCCTCCGTCGGGTCGATGGCAATCGACACCGGGCCCGCGCCGGCCGCGAACGGCGATCCGGATATGTTGCTCAACATGCCGTTCCCTAAATCAATGAGAAACACCGTGACATTGTTGCCCGTGAAATTCGTGGCGTAGAGGAAATTGCCATTGGGATCGATCGCCAGGGATGCGGGTTCTGCGCCGACGTTGAACGGCGAGCCCGTCACCGGCGTCAAGGTACCGCCGCTGATGACGTAAGCCGACACGGTATTGGAAGTCAGATTGGCCACATAGAGATAGCGGCCCGTGGGGTCGACGGTGACGGCGCCGGGAGAGCTGCCCGTTGCCGTGGCGATACCCGCCGTCAGGACTCCGCTGGCGGAATTGATGGAAAATGCCGAGACCGTATTCGAGCCGCTGTTCGCCACGTAGAGAAATTGGCCGTTGGGATCGACGACGAGCGCTGTCGGTGTGGTGCCGTTCGCAGCGAAAGGCGAGCCGCCGATGGGCACCAACGCGCCGCTGTTCGGATCGATGGCATAGGCCGACACCGTGTTCGACAGCCGATTCGCAACATAGGCAAAGCGTCCGGTTTGCGTGCAGGAGACGATGACGTTGGTAATGCTGATCTTGTCGATGGTGCCCGAGCCGTTGCGCACGGTGCAGGTTTGCGACGGATTGGAGGGCTGGGTCCTGACGGTGACCGAGAAGGCGGCGTTGTTCGCGAGCCGATCGCCGAAGACGAAACTGCCGTCGGCGTTGAACGTCAAGTCGTCGCTGCCGTTGATTTGGAGCACGAGCCCGGATCCGCGCATACCGGTCACGGAGCCGCCGACCGTGAACTTGGTTCCACCGCCTATGGGGCACCCCGCCAGGGCGAATCCCATGGCACTCACCATCACCAGGGCCTGCGTTCTCACAAATGCTCTCCGGAAAATCTTACAACAGCAAACTTGAGACAACCGCACAGCGAATTCATGCCGTGATTTTTAGCGCAAATTCGCGTCAAGAAATGTGTAGTTGGAAAACTGTCCCGCCTGCTCCCCCAGGTCGGCGGATTCATTGTAAGCTTTGCACAGCCGTTGGTTGCAATGAACCAAATGCCGCAGCGCCGCTCAAATGAGTGCAAAGGATGAACATGCCAATATTCAAACCGGGTGAAATCAAGATCACCGCACTGCTGTGCGCCGTGCTCATGACCGCATTGGGTCCCCGCATTGCCAACGCGACCTTGGGCGAACCGGAGGTCACGGTTCAAAGCGATGTCGCGCAGCTGCGCGCATCGATCGAATCCTCGGAAGATCGAGTGGGCTATCGGATTCACGAAATCCAATTGCCCGATGGCACCTTGCTGCGTGAGTTCGTCGCGCCGGACGGCAACGTGTTTGCGGTAGCCTGGAACGGGCCGACCCAGCCGAATTTGCGGCAAGCCCTGGGCAAGTATTTCGATGCCATGATATCGGCGCCCAAACCTAAGTTCGCGGATCACAGACATCTGCAAATTCAACAAGGGGATCTCGTCGTGCAGGCGCGCGGCCACATGCGCGCAGCGTTTACCGGCCGAGCCTACCTGGCAAGCGCCATTCCCAGCGGCGTCAATCTGGGAGACTTGCACTGATGGTTCCGATGCGCGCGCTTCGGATGGGCCTTGGCGCTGCCCTGTGCCTGGCGGCCATCTCCTGCGGCGGTGGTAGCGGCGGCAGCGGCATCTCGTCAGGGCCGCCACCGCCCCCACCGGCTACCAGCAATGTGGCCAGCGTGATCGTCGATCAGGGGCCATCGGGCAACAGCGTCAATGCTTTGTTTACGTCGGTCACCGTCTGCGTGCCCGGCAGTACGACCAGTTGCCAAACCATCGATCACATTCAAGTGGACACCGGTTCGTTTGGACTGCGCCTGTTGGCGCCGGTGCTGACGCTCACGCTGCCGGTGGAAACCCTGGCGAGCGGCTCTTTAGTCGAGTGCACGAAATTCCTCGACGGCTTCAGTTGGGGACCCGTCGCCTTGGCGGATGTGCAAATCGCCGGCGAGACCGCGAAGTCGTTGCCCGTTCAGGTCATCGGGGATTCCCGATTCACCACCGTCCCGGCCAACTGTTCGGGCACGGGCACGGAAGAAGATACCGTCAGCGCCTTCGGCGCCAACGGCATTTTGGGCATTGGTCCGTTCGAATTCGGTTGCGGCGATTGCGATACCGTCACTCACGGCGTGTATTACGCCTGTGGGACAACCTGTGTGGAAACCGTGGTACCGGTCGCCATGCAAGAGCCGAATCCGGTCACACGCTTCGCCGCGGACAACAACGGCAGCATCATCGATTTGCCCGCGGTTGCGGCCAATGGTGCAGTGACGCTGACCGGCTCACTCATATTCGGCATCGACACGCAGTCGAACAATCAATCCGGCACCCAGACGGTGCTGAACGTCGATAACAGCGCAGAACTCGTGATGACCTTTGCCGGCCAGACCTTGGCCAATAGCTTCATCGACAGCGGCTCGAACGCCATCTTTTTTGCCAGCGATATCCCACCCTGCCCTATGCCGCTGGCGACTTTCTACTGTCCCGGGAGCACCCAGATGCTGCAGCTCAGTATCCAAGGCGCTAACGGGGTCATGGCGAATAATCTGACCTTCAACGTGGGCAATGCCCAGACGATGCTGAACAATAACCAAACGTTCAATGTCTTTCCGGAGCTCGCCGGCACGCTTCCGGCCGGGAATGTGGGCACCTTTGATTATGGTTTGGCTTTTTTCTACGGTAAGCGCGTCGCGGTTGCCGTGGAAGGCAACAAGACGTCAGTCGGAACCGGACCTTACATCGCATTCTAAGGCCACGGGGGCAGCGGCTACCCATCATCTTGCGAGGCAGGATAGACTGCCTCTCAAATGAGTATCACGGCGTCTTCCACCGCGGCTGGCACGGGCAATCTGCAGCTAGAATATGTGTCTTCTCAAAGCGTTGCGTCGCAGCCGGCGTCATGGTGGCAGAGCGTCTTGGGCGTGGTGGGATTCGAGCAGCCGCCCAGAGTCGATCGAACCCGCATACCGGTGACCGCCAGCATGACGCGCTCGCTGAATGCGAATGGCCTGTGTGAGGTGTGGCGAACCATAGGCCCCGACTTGTCGAGCGGCGACACGGCGCAGTCCCGCGTGCAGTATCGATATTCCAAGGATCTGTTGTTCGGTTCCCTCACCATTGCCGAGGAGGCAATCGATGCGTGCAGCGAAGCGGGGGCGTTGCTGCGCGCCACCGAGATCGCCTATCAAGAAATCTTCGACGTCCTCAATGAAACCGAACATCGGCACTTGATCCGGATTTGGAATTACCTTCCCGACATCAACGCGCAGGCCGGCGGCGATGAGCGTTATCGGCTTTTCAATTCGGCACGCCAGATGGCGTTTCGCAAGTCAGGAAGGGCGACCATGGGGACCGTGCCGGCTGCCTGCGCATTGGGCTCGCCCGCCGGCAGCCCGATATCCATTTATTTTCTGGCGGCGCGCCGGCCGGCGAAAATGATCGAGAATCCACGCCAAACCAGCGCCTATCACTACCCGCCGAAGTTCGGCAGGCATAGTCCGATTTTTTCGCGCGCCTGCGTTTGGGGCGAGTCCGGAGGCGGCAACTTATTCATCTCCGGTACTGCGAGCATCGTCGGCCACGAAACCATTCATCCCGGCAATGTCGTCGCGCAGACGCGCGAAACCATGATCAACATCGGCGCGCTATTGGACGAGGCCAATCGCGTGGTCGGCGCGGCGCGATACTCTCTGGAAGGCCTACGGCTCAAAGTGTACGTGCGCAAGCCCTCGGATCTGGCGGCCATCGAGGCCACCTTGTCGCAGCTGCTCAAATCCGCGGATGACATCGTGTATCTGCAAGCCGATGTATGCCGCGAGGATTTGCTCATGGAAATCGAGGCCGTCGGCTGAACCGCCGCGATTCCGGCACTACTGCTTGTACGAAAATGCCTTGTTGGGGTACGGCGGCGGAGGGGGAACCGGACGTGGGTCGCTTCGAATCTCCTCCTTTAACAGATCCAACGCGGCTTTGAGCTGCGCATCCGATCCTGCGAAGGTGTCGTGCGGAAGATTGTCGACGACGACGTCGGGGTCGACGCCGTGGCCCTCGATCAACCACTTGCCCTCCGGACCGTAGACGCCGATTTCCGCCGCCGTGGCGATTCCGCCGTCGGCTTCGAAGTTATTGCTGCTCAGCCAGATCTCGCCTCCCCAGGTGCGTACACCGATCGTCTTGCCCAACTTGAAGCGGTGAAATCCTTCGGTGAACGCCTCGCCATCGGATGCGGTTTCCTGATCGCATAGGACCACCATGTGGCCGCGGAAGGCGTACTGCATGTTCCACTCGGAATTGCCCACCCGCGGCTGCCAGTAGAACCACGCTTGCCGCAGCAGCTTCTCCAACAGCCAAGAGTCGATGTTTCCGCCGTGGTTATGGCGAACGTCGATGATCAGGCCCTGGCGTTTGTAGATGGGATAGTAGTCCCGAGCCCACTGATCGATGTCCGCAGAACCCATGGCGCGCAAATGGACGTAACCGATTTGCCCACCGGACTCGGTATCCACTTTCAGGCGCCGGGTGTATTCCCATTCCGAGTAGCGCAGATTCGCCTCGTCGGCTGCCTTGATGGGCGTGACCAGCACGTCGCGAGTCTCGCCCGAGGAGGATCTTACCCGCAGCAGCGCTTGGGAGCCGGCGCTGCCGCGCAGCAGCGCGCGCTCATCGGCCGCGCCAAGCGCGCTTTCTCCATTGATGCTGACGATGACTTCGCCCTCCTTGACGCGCGACTCCGGGCGATCCAGGGGCGGCGCGGTGTTGGGCAAATCCGGGTCGTGCAGGTACACATGCTCCACCACGAAGCCGCCCGCCTTTTCGTCCCGCCGTAAGCGGGCGCCGAGCGCGGCTAAATCAATATGATCGGATGGCTTGCGCAGATCGCCCCCGCGCACGAAGATGTGCAATGCCGATAACTCGCCCACCATTTGCGAGATCACTTCATTCAATTCTTCGCGATCCAATACGCGATCCACCAACGGCAGATACCGCGCGCGCATGGCATTCCAATCGACTCCCTGCATATTGCGGTCATAGAAATAATCTCTTTCCAGCCGCCATGCATCGGCAAAAATTCCGCGAAAATCCGCGCGCGGATTCGTGAAGAAGGACCAAGCGGAAAAGTTGATCGTCGACTTGGCGAGTACCTTCTGATCCGAGAAGGCCGCGGCTTTCACATCGGATTCAACGATGTAAAAGGCTTTATCCTTCGATATGAGCATCTTTTTTCGATCAAGGGAAATCTCAAAACTTTTGATATCGCCGGCGATGGTCTCCAGTTCCTCGCCCTTGTTGGCGATATCCAAACACTTCAGCGCCAGCTTACGGGGCGCTTCGTCGGAGCCGTCCAGCCAGCATAGGCGTTTGTCGGTGATTTGCAGGTTGTCGTAGTTGCCCGCCGGCGCCGGAACTTCGCTCAAACGCGACTGCAGATTGGTGAAGTCGATCTTCACATCCTTGGGCGGCCTCGAGCCCGAAACGACCGTGGCCGGATTCTTGCCCGCCGGTGCCTTGGCATCGCCGGTTTTTGCCTCGGCAGTTTTGTCCTCGTCCTTGGGGGCGGGCGCATCCGGATGCAGTTCATCGGGCGGCAGAAATGGCGAACGCAGGCCCGAGCTTAAGGCCAGCTCGTAGATTTTCACCGGGCGATCGAAATGCGGTTCCGGCTGCCGCGAACCCCATGGAGATTCAACCGTGGTCTTGAGCGACCGGTCGGACAAAAAGTACAGCCATTTGCCGTCC
>Ga0193726_1002830_pt1 | contig 11422 bp, 10 predicted proteins | sample H2c1metaG_FD_144928 | JGI IMG/M metagenome (GOLD analysis project Ga0193726, IMG submission 144928) | Soil microbial communities from a riparian zone of the East river system, Colorado, United States - H2c1 | ecosystem: Environmental > Terrestrial > Soil > Riparian zone | place: USA: East River... | reverse complement strand
GGTGCAGTCCGGCGGCCTGCATGACCTGGGCCAGCATCCGGCACGTCGTGCCCTTGCCGTTGCTGCCGGTGACCAGGACGGCGCCGTCCGGGATCTGCGCGGCCAGGCCGGCCAGGGCACCGGGATCGATGGCCAGGGCCACCGCGCCGGGAACGGCCGACCCGTTGCCCCGGCCCAGCCAGCGGATGCCGCTCCGCGCGGCCCGGCCCGTCGACACGGCGAGTGCCCGCCGTGCGGTCTGCGCCGGGCCTGGGCGGGGCGCGGCGCGTTCGGTCGTAGTGATGATGTCCCCCTGAACTAAAGCCTGCTGAGCCCGTTCGGCCCGGCTGGGGTAATGCCCGGGGCGGCCGCCGATGATCAGGGGCTGTGCTTTCTTTCCCCGGACGCTGTCCTTTCTTGCCCGGCGCATTGGGATTGGCCCGGCGGCGAGGCGCCGCAGTCGGGCGGTATCCGGTAATAGCCGTCACGGGCGGCTGCGGTCCTTTGCCCTTTCTTGAGCGGCCGCGATATTGCCATGGCCCGGCGCCGGGTATGCGGACCGCATGCTCCTCGACAATGCCAGCGGCGCGGCAGACCGGCTCGACGCGGCGCCAGCCCTAGGTGCGGCCGATGCGGCCCGGCCCGCCCGGGCGCGGCGCCGCGACCTGACCGAGGCAGCGGCGCTGTCGCGGCTGCTGGGCGGCCAGCGGTTCGGCCGCGCCGTCTACGTCGGCAGCGGGTACAGCCGGGTCGGCCCGGTGCTGCACGGCTGCGCCGGCTCCGTCACGGTCGCCGAGCCCGGCCCGCTGAACGTGGACGATGCCTCCGCTGACCTGGCCGTCATGATCTCGGTACTCCAGCAGCAGCCGGACCCGGCGGACGACTTCGCCGAGATCGCCCGCGTCCTGCGGCCCGGCGGGCTCGCGGTCGTCGCGGCGGCCAGCGTCCTGCACGGCCCTGGCCGTGGCCGGTACCGGCGCAGCCCGCAGGCCGTCACCGGGTCACCGGCGGTCGCCGGCGCCGGTCTCGGGCACGACCCGGAAACGCTGATGCTCCAGCTGGCCGTGTGCGGCCTGCGGGTCGAGCGAGTGCTGCCGGGCTCCCGCCTGCGCCACCTGGTCCTGGACCGGATGCTTACGGAGCCGGTCCGGCGGGCGGTCCGGTTCGCGGCCCCGGCCGCCCCGGCCGCCGACTATCCCGGGCCGACCCTGTACTTCCTGGCCTGCAAGCACGACCTGGCCTGCAAGTACGACCGGGCCGGCCCGCCTCGCCGCGGCCCGGCCGTTTAACGCCAGTCCCTCAGCCGCGGCCAGCCGGAGCGGGCGGCGTCAGTTGTCCGTTTCTGAGACAGGCCGGTTAAGGCGCGGGCACGGGGGTAACTCGGCGGCGTGTCAGCAGCCAGCCCAGCACTCCTGCTTCCGGATCGCTATCAGCTGAACGAGATGCTGGCCGCCGGCGGGTTCGGGGAGGTCTGGCGAGCCACGGACCTGGCCCTGGGCCGGCCGGTCGCGGTCAAGTTCCTGCACGCCGGATTCGCCCGCCACCCCGAGACCCTGGCCCGGTTCCGGGCCGAGGCCCGCCACAGCGGGGCGCTGAGCCACGAGAACATCGCCCGCGTCTATGACTACGGCGAGCCCCCGGACGCGCAGGCGCCCTTCCTGGTCATGGAACTCGTCGAGGGGACATCCCTGGCCGAGGAGCTCACGGCGGGCCCGCTGGATCCGGTGCGCGTCATCGACATCGTGGCGCAGACCGCGGCGGGCCTGGACGCCGCGCACCGCGCGGGCCTGGTGCACCGCGACATCAAGCCCGGCAACCTGATGCTCAGCCCCGACGGGCTGGTGAAGATCACCGACTTCGGCATCTCGTACGCGGCCGGCGCCGCGCCGGTCACCAGCACCGGGCAGCTCGTCGGGACGCCCGGCTACCTGGCGCCCGAGCGCGTCCGGGGTGCCCGGGCGGGCCCGTCGAGCGACCTGTACTCCCTCGGCGTCGTCGCCTGGGAGTGCCTGGCCGGCGCCGCGCCCTTTGCCGGCACCGCCGTGGAAGTGGCCATCGCGCACCGCGACCGCCCGCTGCCGATGCTGCCCGCATCCGTCCCGCCCGAGGTGTCCGCCCTGATCGGCGAGCTCACCGCCAAGGATCCCGCCGTGCGCCCGGCTACTGCCGGTGACCTGGCCCGCAGGGCCGCCGACCTCCGTGCCGGGCTGGCCGCGGGCGCGATCCCGCCGGGCGATTCGGGGTATGCCCCGGCCCGCACCATCGAGATGTCGCAGCCGCCCGGGCAGCAGCCGGATCCGCCGGGTGAGCCGTCGGAGCGGCCCTGGCCCGGCCGCGAGCCTTCGCTGCCGCCCCGGTCCGACCCGTCACTGCGGCTGCCCCTGAGCGCTCGGCGGCCGCGCCGCGCCGCAATAGCGGCCGTCGCCGTGGTCGCCGCCCTGGCCGCCCTGGTCGCGGTCGGCGTGCTCGGACTGCTCGGCCAGCTCGGGCCGCACCGGGCGGCCGCGCTGCCGGCCGGGACGCCCACGCCGAAAGCGGCCGCCGTGACGGTCGAGGTCAGCGCCAGGTCGCTGGTCGGGCGGCCGGTCGGCGAAGTGGTGGCCCGCCTCGGGCGGCTCGGCCTGAAGGTCCGGGTCCGCTGGGAGGTCACCGATCAGCAGCGGCCGGGGCGGGTCGTGTCCGTCCAGCCCGGCGGGCCGCTGGCGCCGGGCAGCGTGGTCACGGTGACCGGCGCGCTGCACGCGGCCGGCCATCATCCGGGCCGGTCCGCCCGGCCGCCGGCCGGCCCGTCGGCGCCAGCCGGCCAGGCGCCGGGCACGAGCGCGCCTGCCACGTCCGCGCCGCCGGCCCAGCCCAGCCCGTCCGGCAGCGGATCGGCGGGCACGCCCGGTCCGCCCGGCGCGACAGACAGTCCGGCCCCGCCCGCCCCGACCGACGGTCCTGCCCCGTCCGGTGCTCCGCCGGGTACGCCGCCGGCCGCCGCCGCGCCGGACGTGCCCGCCCCGGGCTGACCGGGTGAGTCAGGCCTGCGGGCCGGGCGGGATCACGGCCTGCATCAGGAAGCTGACCAGCTGGGCCGCGTAGTCGGCGGTCCGGGCGGCCAGCTCCCCGCGCAGCTCGGGCGGGGTGGCCATGGCGTGCATCATGGCGCCGCCGGCCAGCGTGTCGAGCAGCAGGGTGACGGGCGTGTCGGCGGCCAGCTCGCCGCGGTCGATCCCGCGGCGGACGATGGCGCGCGCCGCCAGGACGCGGGCCTGCCGCATGTCCTCGTAGTGCTCCGCCACCCCAGGAATGGCGGCCGCCTCCAGGCCCAGCCGCAGTGCCGCGCGCCCGGTCTCGCCGGCGTACACGTCGAGCATCTGGGTAGCCAGCTCTACGAGGTCGCCGCGCAGCGTGCCGGTGTCCACGTCGGCCACCCGGGCCAGGCGCAGCGTCACCGCGTCGGCCAGCATGGCCTCCTTGCTGCTCCACCGCAGGTAGAGGGAGGCCTTTCCCACGCCCGCCCGGCGGGCGACCGTCTCCATCGCGAAGCCGGCCCAGCCCGACTCGGCGAACAGGTCGAGGGCGGCCTGCGCGATGCGGCGGTCCACCCCGGGGTCGCGGGGCCGGCCCGGCGCGGCCGGTGTCGCTGGTGTCGTGCCCACCGCGTCATCCTCCCGCACGGGCCGCCGTCCCTTATTGCTGAACGGTTTCCGTCAGGATACATTCTGGGGATGCGGACCGCGGTGACAGAACTTCTCGGCGTGCAGCACCCGATCGTGGGCTTCAACCGGTCACCCGGCGTCGTCGCCGCGGTCACCAACGCCGGCGGCTTCGGCGTGCTCGCGGCCTCGGGCTACACGCCCGCGGAGCTCGACGCCCAGCTGACCTGGATCGAGGGCCAGGTGGACGGCAAGCCATACGGGATCGACCTGCTCGTGCCGGGCAAGTTCGCCGACGGCGACCCGGACAACCTGGTGGCCAGCCTCCGCGCGCAGATCCCGGCCGAGCACCTGGCCTTCGTCAGCGACCTGCTGGCCCGGTACGGCATCCCGGAGGCACCCCCCCTCCGCGGCGAGGTCGACGAGATCACGGCCAGCCTCAGCCCGGCCGGCGCTCTGGCCCGGCTGGACGCGGCCTTCAGCCACCGGATCTCCCTGATCGCCAACGCGCTCGGCACCCCGCCGCCCGATCTCGTCACGCGGGCCAAGGCGGCCGGCGTGGTCGTGGCCGCGCTCGTCGGCCAGGCCAGCCACGCGGTCCGGCAGCTGGATGCCGGGGTGGACCTGCTCATCGCGCAGGGCACCGAGGCCGGCGGCCACACCGGGACGATCGCCACCATGGTCCTCACCCCGGAGATCGTCGACATCGCCGGCGGCCACCCGGTCCTGGCCGCGGGCGGCATCGCGTCCGGCGCGCAGATGGCCGCCGCGCTGGCGCTCGGCGCGGCGGGCGTGTGGTGCGGGTCGGTCTGGCTGTCGAGCGAGGAGGACGTCGCCGTGCAGGCCGTCAAGGACAAGTTCCTGAAGGCGGCCAGCACCGAGACCGTGCGCTCGCGGACCCGGACCGGCAAGCCGGCCCGGCAGCTGCGCAGCGCCTGGCATGACGCCTGGGAGGCGCCGGGCAGCCCGGCGCCACTGGCCCTGCCGCTGCAGCCGATGCTGGTCAACGAGGCCTGGTACCGCATCGACAAGGCGGCCCAGGCCGGCCACGAGGGCGCGCTCGAGCTGGAGTCGTTCTTCATCGGCCAGGTCGTCGGATCGTTCCAGGAGGTCCGGCCCGCGGGCGAGATAACGCGGCAGCTGGCGGCCGACTGCGAGCGGCGGATCGCGGAGCTGGCCCGGCTGCTGCCCGCGCCCGCCCCGGCCAGCACTGCCCCGGCAAGCTCTTAGCCGGCCGCCCTAAGATCGTCGCCATGCGCCAGCGGCACCGCTTCGAGAGCCTTGATCCCCGGACCCCGGTCGTGGTCGGGGTCGGCCAGGCCGCCGAGCGGCTGGGCACGCCCGGCTACCGCCGCCGGTCGCCGGCCGACCTCGCCGCCGACGCGGCCCGGGCCGCGCTCGCCGACACGGGCGGGGACGCGGCGGCCATCGCCGCGGCGATCGACACGGTGGCCGGGATCCGCCAGTTCGAGATCTCCTCGCCCGCCGCCCGCGCGCCGCTCGGCCGGTCGGACAACTACCCCCGGTCGGTCGCGGGCCGGATCGGCGCGGCGCCGCGCCGCGCCATCCTGGACGTGGCCGGCGGCCAGGGCCCGCAGCACCTGGTCAGTGAGCTGGCCGCCGTCCTGGCGCAGGGCGGTGGCGAGGTAGCGCTGGCGTTCGGCGCGGAAGCCATTTCCACCATCGAGCACGACGTGCACGCCGCGGACCGGCCGGACTTCACCGAGCACGCCGACGGCAGCCTGGAAGATCGCGGCTACGGGATGGACGGCATCCGCTCGGAGTACCTGGCCGCGCACGGCCTGCGCGGCGCGCCCAGCCTGTACGCGATGGCCGAGAATGCCCGCCGGGCCCGCCTGCAGCTGACCCGCGGGGAGTACGCCACGGCGATGGGCGAGCTGTTCGAGCCGTTCACCCGGGTCGCGGCGGGCAACCCGTACGCCGCCGCGCCGGTGGAGCGCAGCGCCGCGGAGCTGGTCAAGGTGACCGAGGCCAACCGCCCGATCGCGGACCCGTACCCGCGGTACCTGGTCGCGCGGGAGAAGGTCAACCAGGGCGCGGCGGTGCTGCTGATGCCGGTGGTGACGGCGCTGCGGTACGGCATCCCGGCGGACCGGTGGGCGTTCCTGCACGGGCACGCCGACCTGCGCGAGCGGGACCTGCTGGACCGGGCCGACCTGTCGGCCGGCCCGGCGTCGGTGCTGGCCGCCCGGCACGCGCTGGAGATGGCCGGCATCGGGGCGGCGGACCTGGCCACGATCGACCTGTACAGCTGCTTCCCGATCGCGGTGTTCAACATCTGCGACGGGCTGCCGATCGCCCCCGATGACCCGCGGGGGCTGACGCTGACGGGCGGACTGCCGTTCTTCGGCGGGGCGGGCAACAACTACTCGATGCACGCGATCGCCGAGACGGTCCAGCGGGCCCGGCAGGCGCCGGGGTCCTTCGGCTTCGTGGGCGCCAACGGCGGCTACCTGAGCAAGTACTCCGCCGGGGTGTACTCGACCAGGCCGGCCGCATGGGTGCCCGACAGCAGCGCCGGCCTGCAAGCCGAGGTGGACGGCTGGGACGCGCCCGCGCAGGTCCGGCGGGCGGACGGCTGGGCGGTCATCGAGAGCTTCACGGTGACGCACGCCCGCGACGGGGCGGCGGCGGGCATCGTGATCGGGCGGCTGGAGGCCGGCGGCGAGCGCTTCGCCGCGCGGGCCGCGGACGGGGACCGGGAGATGCTCGACCTGCTGACGGCGGCCGAGCAGCCCATCGGGCAGCGCGTCTACGTGCGCTCCGCGGATTCCGGCAACCGGGTCGCCGTCAGCGCCTGAAACGCGGCCGGTGCTGCGCCCGCCCGCCGCCCCGGCCCACGTGGATGTGCGATAATGGCACTACGGCCGATGAGCAAGAGTGGGTCGAGGTCGGAGCGCGCATCGCGGCCGGCCGCAAGGCGCGCGGCCTGAGCCAGGATGACCTGGCTGGCCAGCTCGGCCTGGACCGCACTGCCATCACCAAGATCGAGACAGGGCGCCGGCACATCAACTCCCTGGAACTCGTGCGCCTCGCCGAAGTGCTTGAGCGCCCGCTCGAATCGTTCGTCTCCGACCCCCCGGCCTCAATCGTCAGCCGCCGGGCGGCCGTGGCCGGGCAGCGTGATGACGCGAATGGCGACCGCGCAATCGAGGACGTGGCCCGCGACCTGGCCGTTCTGGTGAGCGTCCGGGCGCTTGCGCCCATGGCTGCGGCCGGGACTCTGCGCGCGATCAGGCCGGAGGACACCGGTCCGGCAGTAGAGCGTTCCGCCATCGAGGCCAGATCCCTGCTGGGTGCAGACGCCCGGTCGCCGTTGCATGACCTAGCCGAGATCGTCGAGTGCGTCGGGCTCTTCCCGTACTCCCTGCGGCTCGGGCAGGCGTCGGCTGACGGCGCCTACGCCGAGATCGAGGGGCTAGGGGTCGCCGTCGTGAACGGGGAACTCGACCCCGGCCGCAGGCGGTCCACCCTGGCCCATGAACTGGGTCATCATCTCTTCGGTGATTCTTACTCGGCCGACTGGGGATCTGACACCAGCACGACCGAACGCGTGCTCGATGCCTTCGCTAGCCACTTTCTCCTGCCCCGCAGCGGCGTGACCGAGTGCTGGCATGCGCTTCGCAAAGCGGGTGATGTCCGCCAGGCCGCCATTATCCTCAGCGCCGAGTTCCGGGTCAGCTGGAGTGCTGCCCTCCGGCAGCTCAGGTTTTTCGAGCTGATCTCGCGAGCTGATCTGAAACTCCTTGACTCGAGGTCGCCAACGCGGGCCGACTACCTTGAGTGCAACGTGCGGGTCGTCGAGGAGTTCGGGCCTCCCTATGTGCCGACGGGCATGGCGGCGGCCGCGATCCGTGCGTACCGCGGCCACCGGATCTCGGCGGAGCGCGTGGTCGCTATGCTGCGCGGGCAGGTCGACTTCGACGATCTCCCGGCGCGGGACGAAGTGCCCCTTGAATCACTCCGGGGCGAGCTGCATTGACGGCTGGCAGGTTCGTCTTCGACAGCTCTCCGTTGAATTACTTCGCCCGGTCCAATCAGCTTGCGGTTCTCGGCAATTTAGTAGGCGCGGACTCATGTTTTCGTCGATGTCCTGCGCGATCACGAAGCATTTCTGCCGTGTGATGGCAGCACGTTCCTAGAATGGGCGCGCGCTGAAGGGATCCTCGAATGAGATCGGCTTAGCGACGACTCAGCTGCAGGTGACCAGGGCGAGGAGCCGGTCCAGGAGATCCTCGTCGTCGGGTGCCTGCTCGCTGGCCCAGGCGATGGCGCTGGCGAGCTTGAGCAGATCGGCGTTGCGGGCGTCCGGGCGCGCGGTGCCCTGCGCCTGCGCGCGGCTGACCAGTGCCGCTCCCGTCGTGGTGATGGCGTCGTGGCAGGCGGCCAGGGCGGGGTCAGTGCCCAGGGCGGGCTCCGCGGCCAGCTGAGTCGCGACCAGTCCGCGCATGGTGGCGGCGTGCCCGGCCACGGCGCGCAGCCAGGCGCGCAGGCCCTGGTCGGGGGCCGGGTGAGTCAGCAGGTCACGGCCGCTGGCGCAGAGCGCGTCGACGTCATCGCTGATGACCGCGACCAGCAGGGCCTGGCGGGTGGGGAAGTGCCGGTACAGCGTGCCGGGCCCGACCCCGGCCTGCTGGGCGACCTTGTTGAGCGATGCGCTCGCGCCGTGCTCGGCGAAGGCCGTCCTGGCGGCCTGGAGGATCCGGTCGCGGTTGTCCCGGGCGTCGGCCCGCATGCGCAGCGGGGGGCGGCCTGCCTCGCCGATCCTCATGTCGTGCTCCCGGATGCCAGGTCGACGGCAGTGCTGGCGGGCCTGGCCGCGCACGGGTCGGCCCTCGTAGCCGGGGCCAGCAGGTAGCAGGAGGGCGGCTACGCCTGGCCGCGCTCGCGCAGCAGGTCGCGGAACTCGCTGACGGCCTCGTCCTGGTCCGGGCCCAGGTCATCGGCGATGACCACCTCCGTGCCGGCCCAGTAGGCGCCGGCGTACTCAGCCCCGTCCTCCGGCCAGACCAGCACCGGGCTGTGCGCGATCTTGACGTGGTCGCGCACCTGGTCCCACGTCGCGCCCACCGGAGCCAGGGCGATCCCCGGCGACTCGCTGTCGTCGTACTCCAGGTCGTCCAGCACTGGCGTTCCCCCTGCAATCCGGCTGTCCGGCAAGCGCTCGTGGCTCCCACGGTAACCCTCGGGCAGCGGGTCAAATCGAGATGGTCACGCCCCCCGGAATCTCGGTACCGTGAGCACGACCGTCCGGAGCTGAAGGAGCCTTCCGTGATCTTCATCGTCGTCAGGTGGAACATCCGGCCGGAGCGCAGCGCCGAGTTCCTCGACCGCGTCGCGGACTTCACGAGCGCCGTGCGGGCCGAGCCCGGCAACCTGTTCTTCGACTGGTCCCGGAGCGTCGACACCCCGAACCAGTTCGTTCTGCTCGAGGCGTTCGCGGACGGTGAGGCGGGCGCCGTGCACGTCAGCTCCGAGCACTTCAAGACGGCCATGGCCTGGATGCCGCAGGTCATCGCGACCAAGCCCGAGATCATCAACGTCGAGATCCCCGGTGCGCAGGGCTTCGGCGAGATGGCCGAGCTCACCCCGGCCTAGCTCACCCCCAAGGGCGCCGTTAGCGGTACTGCAGTCCCTCGAACGTCCCCGCCGCGCGCCACTTGTCGATGTACTCGAAGAACGCCATCGCGCCCTCCGGGTGCCCGACGCTGAAGAACGCGCCCTTGCCCGCGCCCTTGCCCTCGTTGTTGTAGTAGCCCGGCGTGCACTCCGTGCTGCCCACCACCGTGGGCCGGGGCGGGGCCGACAGCAGCATGGCCATCCAGCTGTCCTCCGCCTCCTGGGTCACCTCGACCGCCGCGTGCCCGTTGGCGACCGCGTGCCCGACGACCTGGGCGATCGTCTTGGCCGCGTCGGCCAGGTTGTGCGGCACGTTCGAGATCAGGTTCGCGCCCTGGAACGGCTGCACGATGAACGCGTTCGGGAAGCCGCGCACGTGGATGCCGTGCAGCGTGCGCATGCCGTCCGCCCAGCGCGCCGACAGCCGCTGGCCGTCGCGGCCGGCCATGTCATAGCCGGCCCGCTGGTGGAACTCCGTGCCGACCTCGAACCCCGAGGCGTAGATGATGCAGTCGACCTCGTACTCCCGGCCGCCCGCGACCACGCCGGCCGCCGTGATCCGCTCGACGCCCCGGCCGTCGGTGTCGACCAGGTGCGTGCCCGGCTCGTTGTAGGCCTGCAGGTACTCGTCGTGGAAGCACGGCCGCTTGCACAGCTGCCGGTACCAGGCCTTGAGCGCCTGCGCCGTGTCGGGGTCCGCGACGATCGCGTCGCACCGGGCGCGGATCTCCTCCATCTTCTCGTGATCGGAGTCCTCCAGCGCGGCCATCATCTTCTCGAAGGTCAGGTCGGCCGGCGGCAGCGCCATGAGCTTTTCCCGGACTCGCCGGGCGATGTCGGTCCAGCCGTCCATGACCAGGTCCTCGTCCTGGTCGCCGCGGGTCTGGTTGCTGGCGAAGTTGTCCAGCCAGCGCTGCTGCCAGCCCGGCGTCGCCAGGTCCGCGAACCACTCCGGGTCGGTCGGCCGGTTGTTCCGCGCGTCCACCGACGACGGCGTGCGCTGGAACACGTACAGCTCCCGGCAGGCGCGGGCCAGGTGCGGTATGCACTGCACCGCCGTCGCCCCGGTGCCGATGATGGCGACCCGCTTATCCGCCAGCCGGTCCATCGGGGCGCCGTCGGCGTCGCCGCCGGTGTAGGAGTAGTCCCAGCGGCTGGTGTGGAACGCGTGCCCGCGGAAGTCCTCGATGCCGGAGATGCCCGGCAGCTTGGCCACGTGCAGCGGCCCGAGGCCCATGGTGACGAACTGGGCCGTGAACCGGTCGCCCCGGCTGGTCGCGACGATCCAGCGCGACTCGTCCGGGTCCCATTCCAGGTCGGTGACCTCGGTGTGGAACAGCGCGTTGGCGTGCAGGCCGTACTGGCGGCCGATGCGCTCGCAGTGCTGGCGGATCTCCGGGCCGTGCGCGTACTTCTCGGTCGGCATGTGCCCGGTCTCTTCCAGCAGCGGCATGTACACGAACGAGGCCGTGTCGCACATCGCGCCCGGGTACCGGTTCCAGTACCAGGTGCCGCCGAAGCCGCCGCCCTTCTCCACGACGCGCACGTCGCTGATCCCGGCCTCGGTCAGCCGGGCCGCGGTCAGCAGCCCGGCGAACCCGCCGCCGATGACCGCGACGGTCACGTGGTCGGTCTTCGGCTCCCGCTGCACCCGCGGCGTGTGCGGGTCCTCCGCGTACTGCGCGAACCGGCCGGTCAGTCGCTGGTACTGGCTGTTGCCGTCCGCCCGGAGCCGCTTATCGCGCTCCTTTGCGTACTTGCGGCGGAGGGCCTCCTTGTCGATGACGGTGCCATCAGGCCTGGCGGGTCCGTCGGTGACGGTCACTAGCGCACGCTCCGGGGGAGTGAAAGGGATGTATTGCGCCTCAGCGGTGTCAGCATGTCACTCCTGAGTGACATGCGGCAAGTGGCCCCGGTACCATCGCCGGATGGCCCCCGACCCGGTGACCGCGCCGTCACTCGCCGACGAGCAGCGCGACAGCGCGCGGTCGCGGATCCTCCGGGCCGCCCAGGGCGTGCTGGCCGGCCGCGGCCTCGCCGCGACGGTCGACGACGTCGCGGACGCGGCCGGCGTCAGCCGCCGGACGGTGTTCCGGCACTTCCCGACCAGGGACGGCCTGTTCGCCGCGGCCATCCGCGAGGGCATGCGCCGTTACACCCTC
>Ga0193726_1002829_pt1 | contig 11424 bp, 6 predicted proteins | sample H2c1metaG_FD_144928 | JGI IMG/M metagenome (GOLD analysis project Ga0193726, IMG submission 144928) | Soil microbial communities from a riparian zone of the East river system, Colorado, United States - H2c1 | ecosystem: Environmental > Terrestrial > Soil > Riparian zone | place: USA: East River... | reverse complement strand
AAGTTGCTGCCTTTCGGGCAATCCGCGGCGCTGGTCGTCGGCGGATTGCCCGAAAGGCAGCAACTTGCCTCGATCCGCAGCGGCGCCCGTTTGATGGTCGCGACTCCCGGCCGTTTGGAGGATTTCCTCGATCGCAAGTTGGTGGATTTCCGCGGAACGTCCATTCTGATCCTGGACGAAGCCGATCGCATGCTGGACATGGGATTCCTCCCGTCCATTCGCCGCATTGTTGGAGTGCTGCCGGTAAAGCGGCAGACGATGTGCTTTTCCGCAACCTTGCCTGATTCCGTAGCGCAACTGACCAGCAAATACATGACTTCTCCGGTGCGCATTGCTTTGGGATCGACCTCGAAGCCGGCCGAGAACGTGCGCATGCAGGCCTTTGAAGTTTCCGGCGATCGCAAACAGCAGGTGCTCAATGGCTTGCTCTCGAACGAGACCGGCCGATGCCTGATTTTCGTGCGGACCAAGCATGGAACCGAACGGCTGGCACGGCGCCTAACGCGTGACGGCTTCTCGGCAGCCATGATTCATGGAGACCGTTCACAGTCGCAGCGCACCGCTGCCCTTGCCGGATTTCAGCAGGGACGCATTCGGGTGCTGGTGGCTACGGATCTGGCTTCGCGCGGCATTCACGTCCAGGACATCGCCCACGTAATCAATTACGATTTGCCTGCCGTGGCGGAAGATTTCATCCACCGTGTGGGAAGAACGGGGCGCGCCGGCGGTTCCGGCGTCGCATCGACGCTCTATGGACGCGACCAGGCTGGCGACTTGCGCCAGATCGAGCGCGCGCTTGGGATTCGCATCGAACGCAAGGAGGCTGATTTTGATGCTTCCGTAAAACCGGCGAAAGAGAATCAGCGCTGGGAAGATCGGGGCGACGAGCGCGCGCCTTTTGATGCGACGGCATCGAAATCCCGGATGGTTCGATTGCCGGGCGAGACTCTACAGCGGCACGCGGCTCGGGTCTAAGAGAAAGGCCTTCACCCAGAGGGGCACCGAGCACCACAGAGGAAGCCTGTTGCAGGCCTGCCTTCGCGGCGCTTGGTGCCCCCTGGCCGGTTCCTGGGCCCGGTGCCGGGATTCCGCGATCCGGGTATTCGCTTTACGGGGCGGCCCCGGGGCATCGCATGTCCGCACCCGCTGCAGCGGGCGGTGTACGAGCAGCCGCGACAGCCTCATCGGGCAAGAATTCTTTCCTCACAGCCGGGAAGCCCTACCCTGAAGCCAACCTGATTGGTCGAAAAAAGATGGGTGGAGGCCGATCTTGGAGCCACGCCTCTACCGAGAAAAACCATGTCTTCGGACTGGCGGCCCTATTCGTAGCGCAGGGCCTCGATGGGATCGAGGCGGGAGGCTCGGACTGCAGGCACCATGCCGCTGATGAGTCCGACCAGCCCAAGAATCACAGTGGCCGCGATCAGCGTGCCCGGAGCGATGATCAGGCGAATGTCTCCCGCTTCCGCGTTCTTCGCAAATGCGCTGTAAAGCGTCAGTCTTCCGACAGAAATTGCAACCACGTAGGCCAGGATAATCCCCAGCACGCCGCCTAGGAATGTGATGGTCAAAGCTTCCGCCAGGAATTGAAATAGAATTTGCCGCTTGCGCGCTCCCAAGGCTTTCTCCACCCCGATTTCACGAGTACGCTGCTGCACCGAAACCAGCATGATGTTCATCAGTCCGACGCCGCCGATCCCGAGGGTGAGCGTGCCAATGAAACCCAACAGGATCTTCAACCCGATGGTGATGATTTCGAACTGGTGGACTTGCTCCATGAGGTTGAACACCAGCATGGCGCGCCGGTCGCTTTGATTGAACTTGTGCTGTGTGGCCATCACCGCACGCACCGACTGTTCGAGCCTTTCGTACTCCGGGGTCTCGTAGTTGAACCAGATGGTGTCGATGAAATGCGTGTCCCTTAGATCGCCCATGGCCGTGAAAGGGATGTAGATTGCACGGTTGATGTCGTCATCCCCTTCCTGCATCTTGGCTTGCAGGACACCCACGACCTCGAAGCTCAGGCCATCCACGCGGATGTGTTCCCCTAACGCGTTTCGTCCGGAGAAAAGCTTCTGCTTGGCTTCCGAACCGATGACCGCGACCCGGGAGTGCTGCACCTCGTCTTCCATATTGTAGAAGCGGCCCGGCCCCATTTTCAGCGCGCGAACCGAAAGGACGTTGGGATAATTTCCGGTCACTCTAAACGTGAAGGTGCGGGTGTCGTACTGAATGCTGGCTTGCTTCCCCGCTTCAGGGGTGATGTGGGTGATTTGAGGAAGGTTGGCCGTCAGAGTTTCTACGTCGTCCACGGTAAAGCGAACCGGGGCTCCCGCCTTCTGGCCCCCGGCTTGCGTCGAAGTGCGGGCCGGCACCAGGATCATAAGCTTGGTGCCAAAGTTGGCGAAAATGTTGGAGCAGGCGCGGCCGAATCCGTCGCCGTAGGCGAGCAGCATGACGACCGTGGCAATGCCCCATGCCATGCCCAGCATGGTGAGCGTGGTGCGGCGGCGGTTGTGCCGCATCGCACCATAAGCTTCCCGCAGCAAATCACGAACCATTTTATGCAATCCTCAGAGTTCTATTCGGCCCGCAGCGCGTCCACCGGCTGGAGCATGGCCGCCTTGCGCGCGGGGTAGATTCCTGCCACCACTCCCGCCAGCGCCAGGCTGGCAATCGCGACGGCCGCCGACATGGGCACCAGCTTCGGAGGATCGAAACCTCCGGGGCCCTGCACCGTGCCCATCGCTGCCATCAATCCCGCGGCAAGAGCCATTCCCAACAGCCCGCTTCCCACGGTGAGGAGGATTCCTTCCAGGAAGAACTGAAACAAAATGCTGCGATTGGTGGCGCCCAGAGCTTTGCGCAAGCCGATCTCGCGGGTACGTTCGGTCACGGCTACGAGCATGATGTTGATCACGCCAATGGCGCCCAGGGCCAGCGTCACCAGACCAACGCTGCCGAGAAACATGTTCATTGCGTCAAAAATGGTGCCCACCGCTTTCGAATTCTGGATGGTGTCCCAGCCCTCGAAGGCTTCGTTGTCATGAGGGTCGAAACCATGATTGCGAGCCACGATTCTGCGGACTTCATCCTGCGCCAGCAGATGTTCGTCGGGGACGCGCGGCTGGTAGTTGATGAACGAGATGGAATTCTCGTGGTTCTCGCCCTTGATGGGAAAATCCATCGCCATGACCTGGTAGGGGATGTAGGCGCGCATGTTTGTGGAGTTATTGTCTCCCCGACCGACCCGCTGGATCGTGCCGACGACTTCAAAGCTGATGCCGTTGAGCAGAACCATCGCACCCACCGCGGGACGCCCGGGAAACAGGTTGTGAGTCAGTTCCTCGCCCAGGACGATGACGTTTCGCTTCTGCGTCTCGTCCAGGCCATTGAGCCACCGGCCCTGCTGCACGGGAAGAAAGCGGATCTGCGCGAACTGAGGTTCGATCCCGGTGATTTGACCATTTGCAGTGGCAAAGTCACTCACCGCGCGCACGTCATCACGGGTAAGAACTGGCGAGGCATTGCGAACGTGCGGTGCCTCTTGGCGGATGTCCAGATAGTCCTGGTAAGTAAGAAAGTAACTGCGCGCAGAGCTCATGCTGCCCTCAACCGCAGGGGCGCGCCCGGGAAAGATGAACATGATGTCCTGACCGAACTCGGCCAGATTGCGTTTGTTGCCCGAGCGGAAGCCCTCTCCCAAGCCGACCAGCAGGAGCAACGATCCAACTCCCCAGGCGATCCCGAACATGGTCAGAAACGAACGGAGTTTGTGCGCCCAAAGGGTCCGGAGAATCTGCGCGAAGATGTCTAAAACCGCCCGCATGATCCCGATCATTGTACCTTTGACTGGCCCAGGAGGCACTTGGTTAGCAAGGCCTGATCCAGGGGCCGGACCCATCTGGCTTGAACATTCCAGTCTCGGTTCACGGGCTCGGGGGGTGGAATTGCCGGCTGAAAGTGCTCATCCGAAAAGACCCTGCTGGGGTTTTTTCGACCACTGGCGTCTCCTCCGCAGAGCGGTCGACAATCCACTCCGCAAGCTGGTTTGGATTGCGGGGACGTTTGCCTTTGTCCATGGGTCATTTCGCGGAATCCTTCCGACGGAATAAAAATGCTCGGCCAGCCTGATCACAGAAACATCCGGCAAGGGAAAAAGCGCCTAGCCCCAGGAACATCCTCGCCCAAGATATCTTGCTGGGGAGGTTCTTCCCAAGTCGGAAAAGAGGCCGCAAATCCCGCGAGTAGAGTCTAAAAGCCGAGGAAGGAAATAACCCCCAAACCATAGACTTCGCCAGACTCGCGAAGAATGCCACAGGCGGATGCGAAAGCCAGTCTGTGGAAATTCACACTGACCCGCTACCCGAAAGCCTCTTCACCGAAAGCCTCTTCACCGAAAGACTCTTTGACTTGACCCGGCCCGAGCGAACATGATCGAATCGGCAGCACGGGATTCAATCGACCGAGATTCCCGCTGTTTTTTCCCACGTGACTCCGGCGGCGGGAGGCCGCATCCACCATGTCAGAGAGCCAGGTCCTCGCAAATCAGAAGACCATTGTTCAGAACCAGAAGACCATCATCTCCAATCAGGCTGCGATCCAAGCCAACCAGAAAACCATCAAGGGAAATCAGGCGACCATCCTGAAGAATCAAGGGAGTATTTTAAGGAATCAAGGTCTGCTCCATACCATCGTCAAGAATCAAAAGCTGATTCTGGCCAAACTGAAGTAGTTCGGCAGCGAAGCTGGCCGCAATTACGGTTGCGCAGAGGGCGCAGAAGAAGCCTTGGCAAACACAATCGGGCGGGCTGAAATCATTCCTTGGCCTTCTTTCACCGTGATGAACTGATTCGGCTTGACGTTTGAGATTTCCTCCTTCTGGCCGCCGGGCCAGGCGATCTCCAGGTTCACAGTTTTTCCCTCTGCCGGTTTGCCCAAGCCGAAAGTCAACGGCAGCTCGCTTTGCGACAGGTAGCTTGAACCGGTCTTGACCATGGCAGACAGGCGCGTGCCTTTGCGGGTGGTAACCACAATCGTCGTGCCGATCCCGTCGCGGTTCGAGCGCGTGCCCACGGTTTTGATGCGCAGCACGTCGTTCTGATTTGCATTGTCATTGCGCAGCAAGCGGGCTGGACCGTGGTTGGCGGTGATGACCAGGTCGAGATCGCCGTCATTGTCGAAATCCACATAGGCCGCACCGCGTCCGACGGCGGGGCGTTGCAGGGAGGGTCCAACCCTGGAGGTGACTTCTTCAAACTTCCCCTTCCCCAGGTTTCGGAAAAGCTGCGGAGGCTGGGCGTATTTCACATTCGGCTGGACCACAGCAATGTCATCTGAAACGTGACCGTTGATGGCGAGAATATCCGGCTGTCCGTCGAGGTCGTAGTCGAAGAAGAACGCGCCGAAGGTCAGCGACTGAGCCGTCATGCGGCCGAGGCCGGTGGGCGCGGCCTGGTCCGTAAACAGGCCCGCCCCATCGTTGCGATAGAGCGCCATGCCTTCATTGGTGAAATTGCCGATGACCAGGCTTTGCCTGCCGGAATCGTCGTAATCGGCGGCGTCGGTACCCATGCCGGCCCGCACCGTGCCGGCGTCGCTGTAGGCCAGGCCCGCAGCGACCGCGGCTTCGCTGAAGGTTCCGTCGTGATTGTTGCGATAAAGCTTGTTGGGCTCGGTGTCGTTCGAAACGAAAAGATCGAGCCATCCGTCATTGTCGAAATCGAGCAGCGCGACCCCCAGCGATTTGCTGGTGGCATCGCTGAGGCCGGCGCGTCGCGTGACGTTCTCGAAAACACCATTCCCCTTGTTGTGAAACAGGGTCGAGCTTTGCCCCCGGTAGGTCTGAGGGGTGCAATAGGATTTGTGCTTGTTGTCCAGGGAGCAGTATTGATCGGTCGCGACCGACCAGTCGATGTAGTGCGCGACGAATAGATCGAGTTTGCCGTCGTTGTCATAGTCGAACCAGACGGCGCTGCTGGAAAATCCGGGGTCGGCCACGCCAGCTTTCGCGGTGACATCGGCAAATTTCCCATTGCCGAGATTCCGAAACAGATGATTCGATCCCAGAGTCGTGATGTAGATGTCCACGTTTCCGTCATTGTCATAGTCGCCCACGGTGCAGCCCTGGCCGTAGGTCTCCACCGCAAGGCCGGCTTGCTCGGTCACGTCGGTAAACGTGCCGTCTTGGTTGTTGTGATAAAGAGCCGGCAAGGATCTGACGGACCCGTGCCCCGGCCAATCCATGGAATTGATCAGCAGGATATCCTGCCAGCCGTCGTTGTCGTAGTCGAGAATGCAGACGCCGCTGCCCATGGTTTCGGGCAGGTATTTTTTCCCGAAGGCGCCGGTGTTGTGTTTGAAACGGATGCCAGCCTGCGCCGTGACGTCGGTGAACTCGATGGGGCCGGTGGGACGAGCGGCAGCGGCGGTTGCACCGGGAGACGGCGATCGAGATGCTGCCGCCGGTGTTGCATTGACAGTCTGCGCCGCAGGTGCGATTTCGGGTGCGCTTGATGGCTTCGGTTTACAACCAGCCACAAGCGAGAAACCGGCGAGCAGCAGGCAGAATTGGACCCAGCTTGGTCGCATCACTGGGCCGCCGTGAGTTGGGCCGGGCTTTCGCGACGCGAATCCAGCCAGATTTCGGCCAGCATCGCGGTTGGTCCCACGATGAAGAGCGCATAGAGAGGCGCATACACGATCTGATCGAGACGCATCCCCATTTCCACCAGGGCCACCAGGAACACCACCAGGCATTGTCCCTTCTTCGAGCGCACCGTGGTCTTCGGATCCGTGATCATGAAGAAGATAAAAAGCTGGTACATGGGTCCGGTGATGGGCGCAATCTCCGACTGCCACGGATTCCCGGTCATCCAACTTCGAAGCAATGCGAACGCCAGAAATGACGCCACATACACCCCGGTAATGTGAAAGCGCCGCAGGCGCCAGATGATGACCGAGCCCAGGAACCAGATCACCAGCATCGGCCACAAATAATTTCCCCACTGAATACTCAAACTGGCCACCGTTTCGGGCGCCAGAAAAAGCAAGACCGAGATGCCGAAGTTCGACGGGTTCCAGATATGCCGGCCCTTCACCCGCAACACATATTTGGACATGATGGAGATCAAGCTGCACAGGACATACGGCCAATAGGCCGGCGAGCGAACCAGAATCCCGACGCTGATGCCGCTGATGTAGGCGCTGGCCGGGTGCGGCCACCGGTGATAGAAAATCTGAGCCAGCGCCATCTCAGCGGCGATGCTGACGAGAATCGCCAGTACCGTCTTCTGGTAGCTTTCGAGAATTCCGAACGAGAGATGGCCCACCAGCAGAATGCAGGTGATGAACAGCGGCGCAATGTAGCGATTGTCGAGACTGAACAGCGGCGTTCGCTTGCGGGCAGCCGGGGGCGGCAAGCCCGGCGTGATGGCTGGCTGGCTCATGCTGGCTCCTTGATCCTATGCAACTGGCGGGCGGCGGGATGATCGACAGTCTGAATTTTGCCGGATGGCCACTGAATCACCGCTTTCTCAATTTTCGGATTCTTGCCGAGTCCGAAATGCAATCGGCGGTCATTTTGGGCAGCGAAACCGCTGCCTCCCGAAACGTTCTGCACCTGCTTCTGCCCGTTCCAGAACAATGTAACTTGCGCGCCGATCGCGCTGCGATTGCTTGCCGTTCCTTTCAACTCGAATTCCATCCAATCGTTCTCCGCCGCGACCGTATTCTTGTACAGCAGCAACGGGCCGCCTTGATTGGCAACCACCACGTCGAGCACACCGCGATTCCATAAATCCGCGAGGGCCACAGAACGCCCGTCGTAGGTATCGGTCACGCCCGCCGACTGGGCCACATCGACAAACTTTCCCGCCCCGTCGTTCAGCCAGAGCTTCTTGGTTTGGTAGCCAGACAGGCTTCGTCCTTCAAACGCCGGCCAGTTTCTGGCGTCACCGATAATGCTGCTGTTTCCGCCCGCCACTTTGGAAAAGTCGTACCAGTAGCTGCGATTGTGGTCGAGTGAAATGTACCCGTTCGTCACGTATAGATCGAGCGTGCCGTCGTTATTCAGGTCGCCAAACTGCGCACCGAAGCTCCATCCCCCCAGTTCGACACCAAAATCGCGGGCCAGGTTCTCATACTGAGTGGCGTCGCCCGCGGTCCCTTCTTTGGGCACCCACAAATTATTCCCCTGAATCAAAATGCCATCCTCTGAAATGTTTGAAACGTAAATCGCGTACCGTCCTTGATTCAGGATGTCGCCGAACGCCGTGTTCATCCCGCTCTTGGGCGCGAAGCCAACGCCGGTCTGCTGGCCGACTTCATGAAATTTCTTCCCATCATTAAAGTAGAGCTCGGACACTCCATAATCATTGGCGATGAACAAATCGGGATGACCCGAGCCGCGCAAGTCGGCCGCGGCCGAGGCCAACGCCCAGCGATGACTGTTGATCCCGGCTTTCGCGCTGACCTCTTCAAATTTGCCATTGCCCAGGTTGTGAAATAAATATTTTCGCCCGCCATTGGTCGCGTATTCAAAGCTGTCAGGCATGATGCGCGTGGTGGTGATGTGCCAGAGATCGATGTTTTCTGAATAGTAGCCGCCGACGAACAGATCCAACAGGCCGTCGCCGTCATAGTCGAGCCAGATCGCGGTGTTGGCATTGATCCACGGAGGCAGTCCCGCGGGTTCACTCGCCCGCGTGAACCCGCGGCCATGATCGTTGTGAAATAACTCCGGGCGCCCCCACTTGATCAGGAACAAGTCTTCGTAGCCATCGTTGTCGTAGTCGCCCCAGACCGCCCCGGTGGACACTCCTGTGCCGGGTTGATTGACATCCGCAATTCCCAGCTCGCCCGCCACGTCTTTGAAGGTGCCGTCGCCCAGATTGCGATACAGCGCATTCTTGCTGCCTTCCCCGCTATTCACGACGTAGATGTCGGGCCAGCCGTCGTGATCAAAATCGACGATCGAGACCGACGCGCCCATCGAGGCGACTTCCGGCATGATGGGGTTGAGTTTGGGATCAAGCTTGGGGGCCTGATGGACAAAATGAATGCCCGAAGCGCGGGAAACTTCCTGGAGAAAAAACTGGTGGCGGGCCAAGGCCGTCCCCTCGTCCTTCGACGGGTCCGCCACCCGCGGCGCCGACATACGCTTGATCACCAGCGGCGCGGCCAGCAGGCCAATAAAAACCACACTCAGAATGATTCTTGCGATCCGGTGGCCTGTCATTTGCCCGCTTCATCCCTCAACGCGTTCGCGAAAGCTTCCGGAGTGACATAGCGCGTGTGGTAATTCTGCCAATCTTGGGGATGCTGGCGATAGACCCATTCGTCTTCCAGCTTGCCCGGCCGGGTGTTGTATGCCTTCTTGGCGTGGTAAGGCAAAGGCAGCACCGTTTTCGAAAAGCTTGAGTTGAAGTCGCCGTCCTTGATCCAGCCATCGCCTTTGATGACGAAATCACGCACCCAGCCTGCGGGCGGCGGCGCCTGCTCGGGGAAACGCAGCGACATCTCATCTCCCGAATTCACAATGACGTAACGGTCATCGATGGCGCTCAGGAGTTCGCGGATATCACCATAGCGCGTGTAGTAGCCGATCAGGTCGCGCCAGTGCTGTTTGCTTGCTTCGATCTGGTTATAGTCCGGAACCTCTGGCGCGCGCGCCCCCACCGGCATCTGCATCCGCGAGTAGCCGCGATAATGCAGGTCTGCCACACCGGGATTGAGCGTCGAGGTTTTCACCGGCGCCTCCGGTAAGCCCTGCGCCCACTGGATCGCATCCCAATAGATTTCAAGATTGGTTCGGATCCTCACACGGCGCGGGCTGCCGGGACGAAAGACATTCGTCAAATTGAAGAGGATGGTTTTTTTGCGCCCGGCCGGAAAACCCAAATTGTCTTGGGCCACCGCCCAGCCACCCTGGCCATCGGGAACTTCGAGGCTCAAACCGTGCGCCCGCCAGCGGTGGCCCTGGGTGATCGCGACGTTGATCGACGACTCGGTATCATGGATCGAGCCCGACGCGATCAGGTACAGCGGACCGCTGGTGGGCACATCGTCGCCCAGGTCCAGTTGCAGGTAGTGATCTCGTGTCACCCCTTGATATTGGCCGAGCCCGAAACTGCTCAGAGCTTTCCCGTCCAGCGCGTTGACGATATCGGTGACGTCCTGGCCGTGGTCGTCGACGGCGCGGGCAATTTTGTGGGGGGTGGCAACGGTTTTGAATCCGGGTTTGGTTGGCGGAATCACAAAGCGCTCATCTACAAAAATCTCCGTGCCTGCGGGATGGTCCACCGTCATGAGCGCCAAATAGTCATAGTAATAAACTTCCCAGAGTTCAGCGGATACGCGTACGTCATAATAACCGTCGTGCGGGACGAGCTGGTCACGTCCGATCTTGTACCACTCGCCGGTCTCGGCGATATTGGCCGAACCGAGCGTGTTGATGCGCAAGCCAATTGCCGAACCCCAGGGAACGGCGTCCTTGACGAACTCCATGCGCTTGCCGTTGTAAGCGAAAAGGAACGGGCACGAGGCCTTCAACCGCTGCTCGGTCACCACTTCCTGATCGGCCTTCACTTCAAACTCGGCGCGCACGGTCCCGTTTGGCCAAATCACCCTGACCACCTCCGCCTGGGTTTGCTCTCCCAGGCCGAAATGAACTTGCGGGCCCGCGATCGGCTGCTTCTGCACCAGCAGACCGGACCGGATTTCGATCTCGCCACCCACCCCGAAGGGGTTGATGCGCTGATCGCCGACCGCTTGCGCGGCGTGCGGACGAACCACTTGCCAGTGATAATTCTTGGCACCCTGGTTCAGCCCTTGCTGGGGCGTCCCGTCCGTGGAGAGCCCGATCAGATCCAGGCGTCCCTCGCCGCGCAGGTCCACCGCGTCAAAGACCAGCGCCGGTGCGGCCGGAGGATCGAGCAAGGTAAACTTGCCCTGCGCGTCACCCAGCCAAATCAGCGTCCCGCCCGAGTTCTTGCCGACCTTCACCTGCGAAAGATAGAGATCAAGCGCGCCGTTGTTGTCGAGATCGGCCACCCCCAGACGGACCTCCCCCGCGAGATAGTTCGCAGCGTCCGGAACCTTGGCGATCCGGGCGGTGTTCCAATTGGCTCCCTCGTTCTGGTCGGAAATGCGAATGATGGTGCCGTCCGCCGGCACCGCCAGCAGGTCGAGAATGCCGTCGTTGTCAGTATCGGCGACCGCTATGGCCTTCACCGGCGGCAAATCGGTCAAGAGCAGGCGTTCGCGGAACTGGCCTTGGCGCTGGTTCATGAACACATGCAGCCGCCCGGAACCATCGATGAGCGCCGCGTCAGGATTGCCGTCGCCGTCAAGATCACCCCAGGCAAATCCGCGCAGGCCCGAGATTCCGGCGAAGGGATGGACCGCGAGGAAGCTGCCGTCCCC
>Ga0193726_1002827_pt1 | contig 11436 bp, 10 predicted proteins | sample H2c1metaG_FD_144928 | JGI IMG/M metagenome (GOLD analysis project Ga0193726, IMG submission 144928) | Soil microbial communities from a riparian zone of the East river system, Colorado, United States - H2c1 | ecosystem: Environmental > Terrestrial > Soil > Riparian zone | place: USA: East River... | reverse complement strand
CCGCGCGCGGCGTCAGCACGCTCGCCGTGCTGATGATGGTGATGCTCGGCGGCGCATGGGTCCCGACCTTCATCTTTCCGCTCTGGCTGCAGAAGGTGACGCTCGTCGTGCCCGCGCGGTGGGCCGTCGACGGGCTCGATGCCATGACATGGCGCGGCATCGGATTGTCCGGCGCCGTCATGCCCATCCTGGTGCTGCTCGGTTTCGCGGCGGTGTTTGGGGCCATCGCCATTTCACGCTTCCGCTGGGAAGAGGCGTAGACACAGAGGAGTCGTCATGCTTCCGATGGGATATGTCCGCGCTGCGATCGTGCTGGCGGCGCTCGTGATGCCGGTGCTCGCCTTCACGCAGCAGGCAGGCGACACCGCGGTATCGCCGCGGGCGCGTCAGTTGCACGATCGGGCGATCGTCATCGACTCGCACGACGACACGACGCAGCGGCTGTACTACGACAAGACGTTCGACATCGGCGTTCGGCATGCGGACGGCAACGTCGACATCCCGCGGATGCGCGAGGGCGGCCTGGACGCGCTGTTCTTTTCGATCTGGGTGCCAGGCGACGTCACCGGGGCGCCGGCGGTCAAGAAAGCCAACGAGCTGATCGACGCCGTCGAGGCGGCCGTGCGCACGCATCCGAAAGATCTCGTGCTGGCAAAGAGCGCGGCCGACATCCGCCGCGCGGCCGCCGAGCACAAGATCGCCGCGCTGATGGGCATGGAAGGCGGCCACATGATCAACGACAGCCTGCAGCAGCTGCGTGAGTATGCCGGACGCGGCGTGCGCTACCTGACGCTCACGCATTTCAAGAACAACGACTGGGCCGACTCGTCGACCGACAAACCCGCGCACAACGGCCTGACGCCGTTCGGCAAGGACGTCGTGCGCGAGCTGAACCGGCTCGGGATGATGGTGGACATCTCGCACGTCGCCGACAAGACGTTCTACGACGCGCTCGAGGTCAGCCGCGCGCCCGTCATCGCCTCGCACTCGTCGTGCCGCGTGATTTCGCAGCACCCGCGCAACATGACCGATGACATGCTCCGCGCGCTCGCGAAGAACGGCGGCGTCGTGATGATCAACTACCACGTCAGCTTCCTCAGCGACGAGTTCCGCATCGCCAGCGAAAAGAAGAGCGGCGACATCGTGACGCAGAACCAGGCCGCCGAGAAGAAGTGCGGCGGCGACGAGGCGTGCTCGACGATGGAATCGGCGCGGATCGATCGCGAGGCGATGAAGGCCGGCACGATGCCGATGGTGACGTGGGAGAAGATCATCGAGCACATCGATCACGCGGTCAAAGTCGCCGGCGTCGATCACGTCGGGCTCGGATCGGACTTCGACGGCGCCACGATGCCGTTCGGCATGGACGACGCGTCCAAGCTGCCGCGCATCACCGAGGCGCTGCTGAAGAAGGGCTACTCGGACCAGGACATCCAGAAGATCCTCGGCGGCAACATCCTCCGCGTCATGGAAGCGGTCGAGAAGGCCAAGGAGCGATAGGCGACAAGAACCGAGAGGTTCAGGGTTCAGGGTTCAGGGTTCTCGGTCGGGTTCTAGGAGCACGGACGTCTGACCGAGCAGTAAGTGCGTATACTTTCAGCTTCAACTCGTTTGCGAGTTGCCAACATTCGAGCTCGTCATAGCGTCGTGCGACCATATCGAAGTCAAACGCACCGAACATGCCATCTCTCAGAACCCCGAACCAAGAACCCCGAACCAAGAACCCCGAACCGTAGCGAAGAATGAAACCTAGCGCCGAAGTCGTCATCGTGGGTGGCGGATGCGTGGGCGCGAGCGTGGCCTATCATCTGGCGCGGCGCGGTATCACCGACGTCGTGCTGATCGAGCGCGAGCGGCTGCTCGCAACCGGATCCACCGGCCGCAACGCGGGTGGCGTCCGCCATCAGTTTTCCCACGCGGCGAACATCCGGCTTTCCATCGAATCCATCGCGCTGCTCGAGCGCTTCGAGGACGAGGTCGGCAGCCCGATCGATTTCCACCAGGACGGCTATCTCTTCCTGCTCTCGACGCCGTCGAGCGTGGAGACGTTTCAGCGGAACGTCGCGCTGCAGCGCAGTCTCGGCATCGACGTCGCGTGGCTCGCGGCAGACGATGCCGCGCGGCTGGCGCCGGGCCTGGCGGTGGAGGGCGTGCTGGGCGCGACGTTCTGCCAGCGCGACGGCATCGCCGATCCCAACGGCGTCACGATGGGATTCGCGAAAGCGGCCCAGTCGAGGGGCGTCACGATCGAGCGCGACACGGAAATGACCGGCATCACGATCGATCAAGGACGCATCGCAGGCGTGGAAACGACGCGCGGCGCGATCGCCACGCCGATCGTCGTGAACGCCGCAGGCCCTGCGGCGCGCGCGGTCGGCCGGATGGCCGGCGTTGACGTACCGGTCGATCCGTACCGGCGTCACATCTTTATCGCTCAACCGCCGGCCGGCGCGGTCGTGCCGGCGTCGAAGATCATGGTGATCGACTTCGAGTCGACGTTTTACTTCCATCGAGAGGGCGCGGGCATCCTCTTCGGCATGGGCGATCCCGGCGAGCCGCCCACGTTCGACACGACCGTGCGCTGGGATTTCCTCGCGCAGGCGACCGAGGTCGCGGTCGCGCGGCTGCCGGCGTTGGCCGACGCGTCGATCTCGCACGCCTGGGCGGGGTTGTACGAAATGACGCCGGACGCGAATCCGATCATCGGACCGGTGCGCGAGCGGCCCGGGCTGTTCCTGATCAACGGCTTCAGCGGCCACGGCTTCCAGCACTCGCCCGCGGCCGGCCGGATTCTCGCCGACCTGATCGCCGGCGTCGATCCCGGGATCGACGTCGCCCCGTTCGCGCTGGAGCGGCTCGCCGCCGGCGCCGCGCCGGGTGAACGCTACGTCGTGTGATCGTGCGAGAATATCGGACTCATGTGCACGCGCAGGCGCCCGTCGTGAAGATCCCGCTCAAGAGCTGCGTCATCCGGACCTGGCGCGCATCCGATCTGGACTCCCTCGTCGAGAACGCCAACAGCGAGCAGGTGTGGATGAACCTGCGCGATCAGTTTCCGCATCCGTACGGCAGGCGTGAAGGGCGCACGTTCCTGCGCCACATGCGCGAACGCCGCCCCGAGACGGTGTTCGCCTTGGACGTCGGCGGCAAGGCCATCGGCGCGATCGGCTTCGTGCTGCAGACCGACGTGGATCGCGTGTCGGCGGAGGTCGGTTACTGGATGGGCGAACGCTACTGGGGGCGGGGCATTGCGTCCGAGGCGCTCGGCGCGATCACGCGCCACGCGATCGAGAAGCACGGCCTGACGCGCGTGTTCGCCGTGCCGTTCGCGTACAACAAAGCGTCGTGCCGCGTGCTCGAGAAGAACGGCTACGTCCTCGAAGGCTGCCTCCGCCGCAGCGCCATCAAGAACGGCCAGATCGTCGATCAGTTCCAGTACGCCTTCATCGCGGCTCCTTCCGTATCCGCTCGTCGACCTCCACGCTGAAGCGGCGGAAGTTCGAGTACGTCGCCACGCCGGTGATCGGCGTCGTCACGCCCGCCGACGAGAGCAGGTACTCCTCGCGCATTTCGATCGGCACCGCCAGGTTGAACGCCGGATCGAACCGGTACGTCGTCGTGATCGTCGCGCTCATGCCGCGCTCGGCGTTGACGAGCTCGGTCTTGACGACGCGCCCCGTGGCCCCCTCGATCCAGAGGCGGCCCTGCGTGATGAGATCGATGCCGCCGGCGCCGCGAATCAGCGTGGGCCGCGCGCGCTCGATGTATTCGACCGACCACACACCCGCGCCGGCCTTCCGGTCCTCCTTCAGGTGCGAGAACTCGAACCGCGGCTGGTAGGCCGCGCCGAGCACCGTGAGCGCGAGGACGGGGATGTTGATGTTCCGCACGACGCCGATGTTGTAGCGCGCGCTCTCGCGCACGACCTCCTCCGCCTGCTCGAGCGCGGTCGACGACGGCTGCAGGAACAGCTTCGTCAGCCGATCCTGGCGATCGCGCACCGGCTTGCCGTCGACTTCGAAGACGTCGCGGAACGGCAGCCAGACGTCGTGGCCCGACAGTTTGACGAGGAGGAAATCCGAGACGAGCGCGCGCGACGTCGGCTGCGATCCGCCGTGCGCGCCGCGCAGCACGTTCGTCGACGTGCGCTGCTCGTAGTGTTCTTCCGAGACGACGTTCGCGAAGCGGGCGTCGAATTCCGCGACGTACGCGCCGGCGCGCGCAAGGAGAACCGCGATCGTGATCGCCTCCTGAAGCCTCATCTCGAGGTAGAGGATATACTGCACGCCGTCCGAAGGAGCACTTATGTTTCGCCGCACCGTGTTCGTGATGGCCGTTGCCGTGTCGGTGATGTTCGGCGCACATGCCGCCGGCCAGCGCGGCACGCCGATCCAGCGTCCGGCGCTGCCGAACGAGAAGCCGCCCGCGCCGTACTTCCCCGAGCGCTTCGACTGGCAGCACAGGACGCCGGCCGAGGTCGGCATGGATCCCGCCAGGCTCGCGGACGCGGTGCAGGCGGCGATCGACGCCGAGAGTCCGGGCACGAAGAACATGCTGCTCTCGCTGGCGACGACGTTCGGACGGACGGAGCCGTTCGACACGCCGATCGGCCCGGTGAAGGATCGCGGGCCCGCCGCCGGCCTCATCACGCGCCACGGCTACATCGTCGCCGAGTGGGGCGATCCGAAGCGCGTGGACATGACGCACAGCGTGACGAAGACGTTTCTCACGACGGTCGTCGGCCTGGCGTGGCAGCGCGGACTGATCCGCGACGTCAACGACTACGCGCGCGACTACATGCCGCCGGCGGTTGATCTGTTCGAGGCGCCGCACAACCAGACGATCAAGTGGGAGCACCTGCTGCGCCAGACGAGCGACTGGCAGGGGACGTTGTGGGGCAAGCCGGACTGGGCGGATCGGCCTGAAGGCGCGGCGGCGGAGTGGCCGAACCGGAAGCTGTGGGAGCCCGGCACGCACTACAAGTACAACGACGTGCGCGTGAACGCGCTCGCGCTCGCGACGCTGAACGTCTGGCGGCGTCCGTTGCCGGAGGTGCTGCGCGAGCAGGTGATGGAGCCCATCGGCGCGTCGTCCACGTGGCGCTGGTACGGCTACGACAACTCGTGGGTGGACATCGACGGACAGAAGATGCAGTCGGTGAGCGGCGGCGGCCACTGGGGCGGCGGGATGTTCATCGATTCGTACGACATGGCGCGTTTCGGGTACCTCTTCCTTCGCAACGGCGCGTGGAAGGGCAAGCCGATCGTGTCGGAGCAGTGGATCAAGATGGCGCGGACGCCGGGTCCGGCGAATGCCGAATACGGATTCGCGAACTGGTTTCTGAACACGGCGCGCAAGCCGTTGCCCGCCGCGCCCGAATCCGCGGTGTACTTCGAAGGGAACGGCAACAACATCATCTACATAGACTGGGAGCACGACGTCGTTGCCGTGCTGCGCTGGACCCGCGGCGGTGCGGCGCTCAACGACGTCATCGGCCGGATGTTAGGATCGATTCAGAATTAGATGCGTCACACCGGCTACGCGTCGTTGCCTCTCCACGGCGGTAAGGCGCCGCCATGGCTGTTCTCGCGTATGGTCCGGCTGTCGCGCGAGATCCTGATTTATCTCTCGAGCGAGTTCGGCAGCCGCGAGATTTTGCGGCGTCTCTCCGATCCCTTCTGGTTCCAGGCGTTCGGCTGCGTTCTCGGCTTCGACTGGCACTCGAGCGGCGTGACCACGACCGTGTGCGGAGCCGTCAAGGAAGGGATCAAGGACATCGATCACGACCTGGGCTTCTTCGCGGCGGGCGGAAAGGGCAAGACGTCGCGCAAAGCGCCCGATCAGATCGCGAACGCGTGCGAGCGTCTGGGGCGCGATCCCAAGCCGCTCGTCTATGCCAGCCGGACCGCGGCGAAAGTGGACAGCGCGGCGGTGCAGGACGGTTATCAGCTCTATCACCACGTGTTCTTCTTCACGACAGCGGGCGAGTGGTCGGTCGTGCAGCAGGGGATGAGCGATCGGACGAGCACCGCGCGGCGGTATCACTGGCTGTCGGAGCACGTCGCCAATTTCGTCGACGAGCCGCACGAGGCCGTGTGCTGCGACGCGCGCGGCGAGACGCTGAACCTCGTGGCGCACGAGAGCGATGCCGTGCGACGCGGGTCGGCAGAGTTGGCGCGAGAGAAGCCGGAAGTAACCCTGAAGGCGCTCCCCACGCTGAACATGCCCGCGCGGCACACGCTGCTGCCGGAGGTCGACGTGGCCAGGCCGTATCTTGAGAAGATTCTGTTGAAGACGTACGAGCGCGCGCCAGAGAACTTCGAAGCGCTGCTCGGCATCGACGGCGTGGGTCCGAAGACGCTCCGTGCGCTGGCGCTGGCGTCAGAGCTCATCCACGGCGCACCGGCGAGCCTGCGCGATCCGGCCAGGTTCGCCTTCGCGCACGGCGGCAAGGACGGCACGCCATTCCCGGTGGACAAGCTGACCTACGACAAGACGATCGAAATCCTGCACAAGGCGATCAATCGATCGGCCATCGACCGCTCCGATAAAGTCCGCGCGTTTCAGCGCCTCGCGCGCTTCGAGGCGCCAGGCAGTCCGAGTCCCCAGCCCCGAGTCCCTAGCCCCTAGTCTCTGCCGTTGACGTGCGGCTGCAGGACGGTCGTGATGAAGCGGTGAATCGGCGTCTCGACGTCGACCTCATGTCCGAGCCGCACGACGGCCCCGCTCAGCCACGGCAGTTCGAGCCGCTTGCCGCGTTCGAGATCCTCGAGCATCGACGACTTCGTCTGCGGCGGAAGACCCTGCAGCGTCTTCATCGTCTCGTCGAACGCGCCGGCCGGAAGCGCGATGCCTTTCTTGCGCGCGACGGCCATCGCTTCGAGCGTGGCGGCCTGCATCATCGCGAACAGATCCGGATCGTCGCGCAGCGGGCCGACCGGCGACCGCGTCACCGCCGTCATGCCGCTCAGCACCGACAGGCGCACGAACTTTCCCCAGATGTCCACCTCGATGTGATCCGAAAACGTCGCCTGAAATCCTCCCGCGCGGCTCGCGTCGAACAGACGCTCGAGCCTTGGCGATCGACGGCCGTCCAGTTCGCCGAACCCGAGTCGATCGAGCGCCGTGTGCCGGATGACGCCCGGTTCCGAGATGACGGCGGATACATACGCCACGCCGCCCGCCACGTGCTCGGGCGCGATGGCCCTCGCGACGGTTGCCGACGCATCCACGCCGTTCTGCAGGGGGACAACGACGGTGTCGGCGCCGATGAGGGGCGCGAGTGTGGCCGCGGCGGATTCGGCGTCATAGAGTTTCACCGCGAAGAGCACGACGTCGACCGGTGCGACAGACGCGGTGTCCGCGGTCACGTTCACGTGCGGCAGGTGCAGGTCGCCTTTCGGGCTCTCGATGCGCAGGCCGCTGGTGCGGAGCGCCTCCAGGTGCGCGCCGCGCGCGATGAACGTCACGTCGGATCCGCCGGCCGCGAGGCGGCCGCCGAAATATCCGCCGACGCCGCCGCTCCCGACGACCGCGATGCGCAGAGGAGGCACGGCAATATCTTAGCCTCGGGGCGGCGTACAATTAATGTTTGCCCGCAAGACGCGGATATCGGCCGCCCCGAGCGGACAGGCATAGTGTGGGCATGACACCAATGACAGCAAAAAGGGGCCGTACCCCTTTTTCGGACTCACAGTGGACCGCCGTTGCGGCCCGCGATCGACGCGCCGACGGCACGTTCGTCTATGCCGTCGGCTCCACCGGCATCTACTGCCGGCCGTCATGCCCGAGCCGGCGTCCGCGCCGCGAAGTCGTCGCGTTCTTCGACGCGCCCGCGGATGCCGAGCGCGCCGGATTCCGCGCGTGCCTGCGCTGCAAGCCGCGCGACGGCGCGGCCGCGGATCCCTGGATCGAGAAGGTGCGCCGCGCGTGCGTGTACCTGGCCAACGTCGAGGGGCATCCGTCGCTCGCGACGCTCGCGAAGCGCCTGGGCGGCAGCCCGTATCACTTCCAGCGCAACTTCAAGCGGATCGTCGGCATCTCGCCGCGCGAGTACGCGGAAGCGTGCCGTCTGCGGAAGGTGAAAGCGCGTCTGCGCGCCGGGGAGCCGATCACGGGCGCGATGCTCGACGCGGGATACGGATCGAGCAGCCGGTTCTACGAGCGCGCCGCACCGATGTTCGGCATGAAACCCGCGACGTACCGCCGTGGAGGCGCGGGGATGCGCATCCGTTACACGATCGTCGAGTCGCCGCTCGGACAGCTGCTCGTCGGCGCGACGGACACCGGCGTCTGCGCGGTCGCGATGGGCACGTCGTCCGCGGAGCTCGCGCGCGGGCTGGCTCGCGAATATCCGGCGGCGGAGATTTCGGCCGACGACCGCGCCCTGGCGCGGTGGGCGAAGGCGATCCTCGCGCATCTCGCCGGCCGCCGGCCGCGCCTCGATCTGCCGCTCGACGTCCAGGCGACCGCGTTTCAGTGGCAGGTCTGGGACGCCCTGCGCGCGATCCCGTACGGCCAGACGCGGACGTATGCCGAGGTCGCCGCCGCGATTGGGCGTCCGCGCGCGGTACGCGCCGTGGCGCGCGCGTGCGCGACCAATCCGGTGGCGCTCGCGATCCCGTGTCATCGCGTGGTCGCATCGACCGGTGCGGTCAGCGGCTATCGCTGGGGCGTCAGCCGGAAGAAGACGCTGTTGTCGTCGGAGCAGAATCACCGCCGATAGGGTCCGGGCTACAATTGTGGGTCGACCCATGACCCACTACGGACGCTCCCCGTGGCTCGATCGTTTTCCGAAGTCGCGGATTCCCACTTTCCCGCGGCAGCGCGGTCACCTCGATCCGGCCGTCGTCATCGTCGGCGGCGGGCTGACCGGGTGCGCGACCGCGTATGCGTTCGCGGCGGCGGGGGTTCGGACCGTGCTGATCGAAGCCGACCACGTCGGGCGAGGCACGACCTCGTCGGCTGCGGGGTGGATCGCGGACGATCCGGGCGTCAGTTACCTGTCGATCGAGCAGGCGATCGGGCGCCGATCGGCCCGGCGCGCGTGGCAGGCGTGGCGCCGCGCGGCGCTCGACGGCGCCGCGACGCTGCGCCGGCTCGGCATCAAGTGCGATCTGAACACGACGGCGTCGCTGACGCTCGCGGCCACCGGCGATCAGCTCACGCGGATGACGCGCGAGCTGAAAGCGCGGCGCGCCGCGGATCTCGAGGCGCCGTTTCTGAACGCGCGCGCCGTCGGCGCGGAAGTCGCCATCGCGTCGGCCGGCGCCCTGCGCGGCAAGGACGGCGCGACGCTGGATCCCTATCGCGCCTGCCTTGGCCTGGCGGCGGCGGCGCGCGAACGTGGCGCGGTGCTGTTCGAGCGTTCGCCGGTCAAGAAGATCACGTTCGGCCGCAAGGCGGTGGACGTGCGCACCGCGGGCGGCACGATTCGCGCCGAACAGGTCGTCATCGCGACCGGCACGCCGACGGATCTGTTCGCCTCGCTCCAGCGGCATTTCTGGTTTCGCACGTCGTACCTCGCGCTCACCGGGCGCGTTCCCGCGAAGGTCCGCCAGCAGCTCGGCAAGCGGAAGACCGTCGTCCGCGACTCCGGCGATCCGCCGCACATCGTCCGGTGGGTCAACGACGAGCAACTGCTGGTGGCGGGAGCGGATCACGAGACGCCACCCGACCGGCTTCGAGAGAAAACCGTCGTCCAGCGTACGGGCCAGCTGATGTACGAGCTGTCCACGATGTATCCGGACATCTCGGGGATTCTTCCTGAGTACGGATGGGACGCGCCGTACGCGCGCACCGCCGACGGACTGCCGTACATCGGACCGCATCGCAACTTTCCGCGGCATCTGTTCGCGTTCGGCGACTCCAGCCACAGCGTGACCGGCGCGTACCTCGCGAGCCGCATCCTGCTCCGGCACTACCTTGGCGAGCTCGATCCGGCCGACGAGCTCTTCGCGTTTACCCGCAATGTCCGTTGACGTGCTCGTCTTCGGACCTCACCCTGACGATCTCGAGATCGGACTCGGCGGGACGATCGCAAAGCACGCGGCGCTTGGCGCGCGCGTCGGCCTGTGCGATCTGACGGCGGGGGAGATGGGCACGAACGGCACGGTCGAGGAGCGGCTGGCGGAGGCGTCGGCCGCCGCGAAGGTCCTCGGCGCCGTGTGGCGGGAGAACCTGCGCTGGCCCGATCGCCGGATCGGCAGCGATCCCGCGCACCTCGAGCAGGCCGTGTCGCTCATTCGCCGGCATCGGCCGCGCACGGTGGCGCTGCCGTACTGGTCGGATCGGCATCCGGATCATGCGGCGTCCAGCGCGCTGCTGGTCGAAGCCGTGTTCAACAGCGGGCTGCGCCGCTATCGTCCAGAGGAAGAAGCCTGGCGTCCGGAGTGGACGTGCTACTACTTCATCAATGACGCCGCCACCCCGTCCTTCGTCGTGGACGTGTCCGAGTACTACGAGCGCAAGCGCCACGCGCTCGACTGCCATCGCAGCCAGTTCGTGCGCGCGAACGCCGCCGCGGCGACGCGGCTGAACAACCCGGCGTTCCGGCAGCTCATCGAAAGCCGCGACGCGCAGTTCGGCGCGCTCGCCGGCGTCGCGTGGGCGGAAGGATTCGTCGTGCGTGACCCGATCGTGCGCGCCGGCGTCTTCAAGGGTGGCGTGTGAACGTCGGAATCATCTGTTACGCGTCGATCGGCGGGAGCGGCGTCATCGCGACCGAGCTTGGAAAAGCACTTGCGTCGCGAGGCCACCACGTACACATCCTGAGCAGCGATACGCCGTTCAGGCTCGTGGAATACCAGCCGGGCCTCTCATTCCACCGCGTTGAAACGCCGAGCTATCCGCTGTTCCGGGAGCCGCAGTACCTGCTGTCGCTCGCGACGAAGATCGTCCAGGTCTCGCGCGACGAGCGCCTCGACATCGTCCACGCGCACTACGCCGTGCCGCATGCGGCGGCCGCGTACCTCGCGAGGCAGATTCTCGCGACGCCCGGCCACACGGGCGTGCCGCGCGTCATCACGACGCTGCACGGCACGGACATCACGCTGCTCGGCAGCGACCGTTCGTACGCCGAGACGGTCGCCTTCAGCATCCAGCAGTCGGACGGCGTGACGTCGGTATCGGAGAGCCTGAAGGCGGACACGTACCGCGAGCTCGGCGTGACGTGCGACATTCGCGTGATCCCGAACTTCCTCGACTGCGCGATGTACAAGCGCCGCGACGGCTCGGCGGTCCGCGCGCAGCTGGCGCCGCACGGCGAGAAGGTGCTGATCCACGTGTCGAATTTCCGGCCGGTGAAGCGCGTCACCGCCGTCGTCGAGGTGTTCGCGAAGGTGCGCCGCCAGATGCCGGCCAAGCTGGTGATGGTCGGCGACGGACCGGACATGGCGGCCGCGACACAGATCGCGCGGACGCTCGGCGTGTCGGATG
>Ga0193726_1002826_pt1 | contig 11438 bp, 6 predicted proteins | sample H2c1metaG_FD_144928 | JGI IMG/M metagenome (GOLD analysis project Ga0193726, IMG submission 144928) | Soil microbial communities from a riparian zone of the East river system, Colorado, United States - H2c1 | ecosystem: Environmental > Terrestrial > Soil > Riparian zone | place: USA: East River... | reverse complement strand
GCCATCGAGCACATCGTCATTGAAGATCTTCCACCACGGGCCGCGCGACAGCACGTCGTTCGGTTCGCTGGGCTTCCAGTCGCTCGACTCCTTGAAGTTGGCGGCCGCATCGAATTGCGGACGATGATAGTCGGGTCCGACCGCGCAGGCACTCGCGAGCGCAGCTCCGGTTATCAGACACAACGCGCGTGGCATCGAGCGCATCATGTGGCGACTCCCAACGATCCGAAGTCGCGGCCGTCGCCGCTGTCGGCCGGTTTCGATGGCGGAGAATACTTGCCTTGTTTCAGATGCTTCCAGTAACGGCGCAGGTACAGAAATACCACCGGTGTCGTATAGACGGTGAGCAGCTGGCTGACCAGCAGTCCGCCGACGATGGCTATTCCCAATGGGCGGCGCATCTCGGTGCCGTCGCCGGTCGCAACGGCCAACGGCAACGCGCCTGCGATCGCAGCGCACGTCGTCATCATGATGGGCCGGAAGCGCAGCGAACAAGCGTGCGCGATGGCCTGACGCGGATCCATGCCCAGAGTCCGCTCGGCTTCGAGCGCGAAATCAATCATCATAATGGCGTTCTTCTTGACGATGCCAATGAGCAGCAGGATTCCCAGAAAGGCGATGAGGCTCAATTCGGTGCCGGTAGCCATCAACGCCAGCAGCGCGCCGAGCCCGGCCGAAGGCAGGGTCGACAAAATCGTCAGCGGCTGGCTATAGCTCTCGTACAAAATGCCCAGCACCACATAGATCGCGGCGATTGCCGCGAGAACCAGCAGCGGCAGGTTGTTGACGCCTTGTTGAAACAGCCGCGCCGTACCGTAGGCGCCGCCGTGCATGCCGACGGGCATGTGAATATCGGACATTTTCTTGACGATGGCATCTTGCGCGGTGCCGATGGAGACACCTTCCGGCAAATTATAGGCAATCGACGTCGAGACGGAGGTGCCGGTGTGATTGACCGAAACCGGCGTGGTGCCGGTGGTGAAGTGGCTGAAGGCGGAGAACGGCACCACGGTCTCTTGAGCGACGCTCACGGCCGATCCGGTGGAAGTATTACCGCGGCCGGCGTTGGCCAAGGAGTTCGAGGCGAGGTTGCGGGCCACGTCCTCGGCAACCGAGGTTTGGGAGGCGGCTGTTGAACTCTTGATCACCGTTGTACCTGCCACTGCCTGGGTCAATTGGGTTCCGGATGCCGCACCTCCAGCAGTGCTGACGTACAGCTCCTTCAAGATTTCCGGGTTCTGCCAATACTGCGGCGCCACTTCCATCACCACATGATATTGCTGCGGACTGAAGGGATTGTAGATGGTCGAGACCTGTGCCTGCGCAAACGCATCGCCGAGCGCGTTGTCGATCTGGATCTCGGAAAGCCCGAGGCGCGAGGCGCTGTCTCGATCCACGATCAGGTCGGTCTCGAGTCCTCCGGGCTGCAAATCCGTGTCGACGTCCGTGATTTCCGGAATATCCTGCAGCGCGGTTCGCAGTTTCTGCGACCAAGTGCGCAATTCAGTCAGATCGTCGCCGAGCAAGGTGTACTGGTATTGAGAATTGGCGGTGCGCCCGCCGCCGCCACCGCCAAAATCCTGCACCGCTTGCAGAAAGGTGACCACACCCGAGACTCGCGCCAGTTTCGGCCGCAGCCGTGCGATGACCTGATCCGCAGATATGCGGCGTTCTTTCAAGGGCTTCAGCGCCACCGTCACGTTGGCGGACGCGCCGCCGCCGCCGAACGGCCCGAAGCCGCCGCCTCCGACCGAGCCGGTCACGGTGTTGACGGCCGGATCTGCCTGGATGATGGCGGCAACCTGCTGCAACTTGCCCTTCATCAATTGAAAGGAACCGGCAGCGTCGCCGCGAATGCCGCCCTGCAATTGGCCGGTATCTTGCTGCGGCATGAATCCCTTCGGAATAATGACGTATAAATAAAAATTGAGGCCGATCATGGCCCAAAATATGGAAATCATTATGCGCCGGTGATTCAACGCCCACTCCAAGGTGGAGATGTAATTTTGGCGGAAACGTTCGAAACCCCGATCGAAGGCCTTCGCAAAGCGCGACTTCTTGCGGCCGCGCTCCGTTCTGAGCAGCAGTGAGCACATCATCGGCGTGGTGGTGAGCGAAATGACCAGCGAGATGATGATCGATACCGACAGAGTCATCGCAAATTCGCGGAAAATGCGCCCCAAAATTCCGCCCATCAGCACGAACGGCAAGAACACCGCGACCAGCGACAAACTCATGGAAAGCACGGTGAAACCCACTTCCTGCGCGCCCAGGAAGGCCGCCTGTAACCGGGTCATTCCGGCTTCGATGTGCCGCGTGGTGTTTTCCATGACCACGATGGCATCGTCCACGACGAAGCCGGTGGCCACCGTCAGAGCCATCAGCGAGAAATTGTCCAAGGTGTAATTCAGCAGGTACATCGCGCCGAAGGTGCCGATGAGCGATACCGGCACGACGATCGCGGGAATCAATGCCGCCCGATAGCTGTTCAGGAATATGTAGACCACCAGAATGACGAATGCCACCGCCAGCATCAGCGTCTGTTCTACTTGATGCACCGAAGCGCGGATGGTGATCGAGCGGTCGAAACTGACCACCAGATCGATTTTCGAATCGATGGAATTCTTGAGCACCGGCAGCTCGGCCTTCACCGCATCGATGGTTTCGATGATGTTGGCGCCGGGTTGCTGGGTCACCGTAACGAACACCGCCGGCTTGCCGTTGTAGATGCCGTAGGTGCGAACATTTTCCGTGGCGCCGTCCTGCATATCCAGAACGGTCGCGACATCCCCCAGACGCACGGTGGCACCATTGCGATTGGCAATGATCAGGTTGCGATAGGGTCCGGCATCGCGGGCATTGTCGTTGGTATAGATTTGGTAATGCAGGTCATCCGACTCGATGGCGCCCTTGGGCGAGTTGGCGTTCGAGTTGGAAATCGCCGCGCGCACATCCTGGAGGCCGATGCCGTACTTGGAGAGCGAATGCGGATTGAGTTCGATCCTGACCGCGGGCAGCGCGCTGCCGTTGACATTGACGCCGCCCACGCCGGGAATCTGCGAGAGCCTCTGCGAAATGACGGCATCGGCAGCGTCGTAAATCTGTCCTTGTGTCAGAACATCGGAGGTCATCGCGATCGCAATGACCGGAAATGCCCCGGTATTGAGTTTTCGATAGGTGGGATTGCGCGTCAGCGAGGTCGGCAGATCGGCGTGCGCGGCGGAGATTGCTGCCTGAACATCGCGAGCCGCACCGTCGATATCGCGATCGATGCCGAAAGTCATTTGAATGCTGGAGGTTCCGACGCCGCTGGTGGAGGTCATGTCATCGACGTCGGAGATGGCGCCCAGATGCCGCTCCAGCGGCGTTGCCACGGTCGCTGCCATGACCTCAGGACTGGCCCCGGGCAGCTGGGCCGACACGAATATGGCCGGAACGTCGATGCGCGGCAGGGGTGCAACGGGCAGGAAATCGAACGCTGCCGCGCCGCACAGCGCCACGCCGATGGTCAGCAGCGTGGTCGCGACCGGCCTTTTGATGAATGGCGCCGAAATATTCATGCCGAGCCGCCCTCCGCCAGCGGCGCAGCGGATGCCGCAGGCGTACGGCCCCGCACGCGGGCCGCGATCCGGTCGAAGGCAAGATAAATCACCGGTGTCGTGAACAGCGTCAACACCTGGCTGACCAACAGACCGCCAACGATGCTGACGCCCAACGGATGACGCAGCTCCGAGCCGGTTCCGGTGCCGAACATCAATGGCAGTGCGCCGAAGATGGCCGCCACGGTGGTCATGAGAATCGGGCGAAACCGCAGCAAGCAGGCTTTGTAAATGGCATCTCGCGGCGCCAAGCCTTCGTCACGCTGCGCGACGATCGCGAAATCGATCATCAAGATGGCGTTCTTTTTGACGATGCCGATCAACAAAATGATGCCGATCAAGGCAATGATGGTCAGATCATCGCCAAACAGCATGAGTGCCAGCAGCGCGCCGATTCCCGCCGAGGGCAGCGTCGACAAAATCGTGATGGGGTGGATGAAGCTTTCGTACAAAACCCCGAGCACGATGTACATCACCAGAATCGCTGCGATGAGCAACAGCAACTCGTTGCTCAGGTTGCTGCGAAAGGCCAGCGCCGCGCCTTGGAATGTCGTACGGATGCTGATAGGCAAGCCGAGCGTGCGCTCGGTGTCTTCGATGGCCGAGACCGCGGAACCGAGCGATGCGCCCGGCGCGAGGTTGAAGGACACCGTGGTGGCCGGGAATTGCGCCAGGTGATTGATCAATATCGGACGGGTTTCGACGTCCACTTTGGCAATTGCGGACAACGGCACCTGGCCGCCGCCGGCGGAAGGAACGTAGATGGATGCAAGGGAATCGACCGATCGATAAGCCTTCGGATCGGCCTCCATGATCACGCGATACTGGTTCGACTGGGTGAAGATTGTCGAGACGATTCGCTGGCCGAAGGCATCGTACAGCGCATTGTCCACTGTGCCCACGCTGATGCCGAGGCGCGCGGCGCTGTCGCGGTCGATGGTCACATAGGCGGCAAGTCCGTTGTCTTCCTGATTGCTGACCACGTCGGCGAGTTGCGGCAGTTGGGCCAGAGCCGACACCAGCTTGGGCGTCCAAGTCGACAGTGCGACCGAGTCCGCGCTCTCCAAAGTGAATTGGTATTGCGTGCGGCTGATTGTGTTATCGAGCGTCAGATCCTGCACCGGCTGCATGTAAACCGTGATTCCCGAAACATCCGCCGTTTCATCGCGCAGCCTGCGGATGACGTCGGTGACGCTGACGGAGCGCTTGGCGCGAGGCTTCAAGTTGATCAGGAAGCGCCCGCTATTCAACGTCACATTGTTGCCATCGACGCCGATGAAGGAAGACAGACTCACGACGTCGGGATCCTTGAGAATCGCGGCTGCCAACGCTTGCTGGCGCGTGGCCATGGCGCCGTAGGAGATCGACTCGGTAGCCTCCGACACGCCCTGAATCAAACCCGTATCCTGATCCGGAAAGAATCCCTTGGGAATCAGAATGTACAGCAGGGCGGTCAGCGCGACCGTGCCGGTGGCAACCCATAAGGTCAACTTCTGATGATCGAGCACCCAGGTGAGCCGCCGGCCGTACCAATCGACCACGGCAGTGAACCATTTGCCGGATTCCGTCTGTGCATGCGCGCCTTCAGGCCGATGCTTGAGCAGCCGCGCGCACATCATCGGCACCAAGGTCAGCGAGACGACCGCCGATATCAAAATCGTGACAGCCAAGGTGACGGCAAATTCGCGGAATAACCTGCCGACCACATCCTGCATGAACAGCAAGGGGATGAGCACGGCGATCAGCGAGACCGTCAAGGATATGATGGTGAAGCCGATCTGTCCGGCGCCCTTCAGCGCAGCCTCGAGCGGCGATTCGCCGGCCTCGATGTAGCGCGAAATGTTTTCAATCATGACGATGGCGTCATCGACCACGAAGCCCGTGGCGATGGTCAGCGCCATCAGCGACAGATTGTTGAGACTAAAGTTGGCCAGATACATCACGGCGAATGTACCGATGAGAGACAGCGGCACCGACAAGCTCGGAATGATGGTGGCGGGGATATTGCGCAAGAACAGCCAGATCACCAGCACGACCAGGACAACCGCCAGCACCAGTTCGAATTCGACGTCCTTGACCGAAGCGCGAATCGTGACCGTCCGGTCCGTGAGCAGCACCACGTCGACGCCTGCCGGCATGTCTGCCTGCAGCGAAGGCAGCAGTTCCTGAATTCTATCGACCACGTCGACGACGTTGGCGCCGGGTTGCCGCTGAACGTTGAGGATCAGCGCCGGCACCGAATTCATCCAGCCGCCCAACTTGGAGTTTTCCGCCCCCGCGACCAGCGTGGTCACATCCTTGAGACGTACCGGCGCTCCATTTTTATAGGCGACGACGACGCTGCCGTAGTCCTCTGCGCTTCTGATCTGGTCATTGGTATTGATCGTGTACGAATTGGCCGGTCCATCCAGCGTGCCCTTCGGCCCGTTTTGATTGGCGTTGTTGATGGTGGTGCGCAGATCGTCCAGATTCAGCCCATAGGCCGCCATGGCACGGGGATTCGCGATCACGCGCACAGCCGGGCGCTGCCCGCCGCTGATGCTGACGACGCCCACGCCTTTGATCTGAGAGATCTTCTGCGCGATGCGCGTATCCACCAAGTCCTCGACGTCGGTGAGGGCCATGGTTTTCGAGGTGATGCCGAGGATCAGGACCGGCGCATCGGCCGGATTGACCTTGGCGTAGATCGGCGGGGCAGGAAGATCCTGGGGCAACAAATTTTGGCCGGCGCTGATGGCCGCTTGCACTTCCTGCTCCGCGACGTCGATCGCAAGCGACAGCGTGAATTGCAGGGTGATGACCGAGGCGCCGGCTGAACTCGTCGATGACATCTGGCTCAGGCCCGGCATTTGGCCAAACTGCTTTTCCAACGGCGCGGTGATCGCCGACGTGATCACCTCGGGGCTTGCGCCGGGGTAAAACGTCTGCACTTGGATCGTCGGATATGCAACTTCGGGCAGGGCCGACAGCGGCAGTTGTGCGTAGGCCATTGCGCCCACGATCAAGATCGCCACCATCAATAGCGTGGTGGCGACCGGCCGCAGTATGAAGATGCGTGAGGGGTTCACGGCATCACGGCGATGCTGGTGGTTTGCCGCGCCCCTTGCCGCGTCGCGCGCCTGGGGTGGCCGGCGCGCCCGGCTTCGCCGGCGGCTGCGCTCCCGCCGCGGGGCCGGGCGCCGAATTCGGCAGCAGCACCGGCGCGCCGTCGCGCAGCCGGTCGCCGCCTTCGGTGACCACGACCTCGCCGGCCTTGAGTCCCGCGGTCACGGCAACTTTTTCACCGTCGACGACGCCCAGAGTCACCGGACGGACGCTCACGCTGCTGTCCGGTTTGACGACATAGACGAACGTCGTCGCAACGCCATTGGGCGCGCCTCTACGCACCGCCGCGTTCGGCATGATGATTTGCCCGCTCAGCACATCTTGCAGCAGCTGAATATTGACGAACTGATTGGGAAACAGCGTGCTGTCGGTGTTATCGAACTGCGCGCGCAGCTTGATGGTGCCGGTCGTGATGTCGATCGAGTTGTCCACGGTGAGCAATTTACCGTCGGCGATCTTGGTGGCATTGGTGCGATCGAAGGCCTCGACCGCCAGGGCGGCGCTGGATTGCACGCGCTTCATCACGGCGGAGACATTGTCCTCGGGAATCGAAAAGATCACGGTGATGGGCTGCAGCTGATTGATGAGCACAATGCCGTTGGCATCTCCGGGCGTCACGTAGTTCCCTTGGTCGACCTGACGCAGGCCGACGCGGCCGGTCACCGGCGCGGTGATGTGGGTGTAGACCAGATTCACCTGGGCGGTCTTTACCTGGCCTTCGTCCGCTTGGATGGTGCCCACCAATTGGTCCACCAGCGCGCGTTGCGTGTCGAGCTGTTGCTCGGCGACGGAGTCTTCTTTGACCAAGCCTTCGTAGCGCTTCAAGTCCACTCGCGCGTTGGCGAGCAACGCTTGATCGCGCTTCAAGTTGCCCTCCATTTGCTGCAGGGCGGCTTCATAGGGGCGGGGATCGATCTGCGCCAAGGCATCGCCTTGATGAACGAATTGACCTTCGGTGAAGAAAATCTTTTGCAATGTCCCGGTGATTTGGGTTCTGACGGTGACCGTGGCCAGGGGCGTCACGGTCCCGAGGGCCGGAATTTTCACTTGAATGTCGCCCGAAACCGCAGTCGCCACGGAGACGGCAACGGGCCCGTTTTGGCCATTGCGCCCGCGAGCAGGCGCGGCGATAGGCTGCTTGCTTCGCAGGTAGATCACGAAGCCCACCAGCAGCACCACGATCACCAGCACAATGAGCAACGCCCGCCAGTGCCTGGTGATGAAAGGCCGGGAGTCCCTCTGCGGCGCAAGGAACTGGGGATCTTCTTGTTCAGTTGTCACTAATTCACCAATACGCGGGCCCATGCCGCGGCACGCACTGCCAAACGATCATTCGGGCGAGCCGCAGACTATAACCAGAATCGACTGCGAACTACACACTGATTGCCGGCAGCAATGCATGTAGAGCGGACCGAGACTGCAAAGTTCATGGGGCAGTGCAAAGTAATGTGAATTACAGGCAGTCCGGCGGTCCTCAGGGGAGGCCATTTCGGCCCGATTGGGCCTGATCCTCCAGCGCCCGAATGGTAGAATTTGCGCTGCGAAAGACAATAAGGAGCCTCGATGAAATTGATCAAGTCCGCTGCATGTTGGGCCGCCCTGGCCTTGGCCGTCTCTATATCCGCCCATGGCGCCCAGACTTGGACCGAGGGCGTCAATTACTTTCTCATTCAGCCGGCGCGAACGCCTGCGGTGCCCGCGGGCAAGATTGAAGTGACCGAGGTTTTCTCCTACGCATGTCCGGCGTGCAACATATTTCAACCCACCATGCACAAGCTGAAGCAGGCAATGCCGGCGAACGTGGTGGTCGACTATCTCCCGGCGGCCTTCAACACTGCCGAGGACTGGCCGATGTTCCAGCTGGCATACATCACTGCGCAATTACTCGGCGTGGATCAACAGACCCACGATGCCATGTTCGATGCGGTGTGGAAGGGCGGGGATTTGAGCATTAGCGACTCGTCCCGCGGCCTCAAGAGCCGCATGCCGACCATCGAAGATGCCGCCAAGTTCTACAAGGACCACGCCGGCGTGCCGGTCGATAAATTCGTGGCGGCTTCCAAGTCGTTTTCCGCCGATCTGAAAGTGCGCACGACCCAGGATCTGCTCGTGGCCTACAAAGTCGATCGAACGCCGACCATGATCGTCAACGGCAAGTATCGGCTGCATGTCGAATCGGCCGGAGGCACCGATCAGCTGATCGAGTTGGTGAAGTTTTTGGTCGCTAAGGAAAGCAAGTAGAGCGGAATCTGGGTGACCCCATGAAAAGCCGTCGATTGGTGGCCATGCAGGATCTATTCCTGGGTCATCCGCGTCTATGGGGTTCGTTCATTGCCGGCTTCCTGCTGTATTTCTTTCTGCCCGGCGACTGGTCGGTATTGAGCCGCGTGCTGGTCAGCTGGAACGCCGGCGTCATTCTTTTCTTGGTGCTGATTTTCTTCTGGATGACGCGCCTGACTGCGGCGCAAATCTGCACGAAATACATCGAAGAGGATGAGAGCGCGCCTTTCATTTTATTTCTGGTGGTGGTGGCGGCGGTTGCCAGCCTGTTTGCCATCATCGAGCCGCTGGCGACCATCAAGCAGGTCACCGGTTCGGTGCGCACGGCGCACTTTGCGCTCGCTGCGCTCACGCTGATCGATTCCTGGCTGCTGGTCCCCGTAATCTTCACGACGCATTACGCCGATATGTTCTATAGCGCGAAGGAAGGCGATCGGCCGCTGCGCTTTCCGAACACGCCGGAGCCGGTGTTCTGGGATTTCGCCTACTTTTCTTTCACCATATCGGCAGCGTGCCAGACCGCCGACGTGTCGACGGAGAACGCAGCCATGCGCAGAACCGTGATCGGCCACACGCTGGTCTCGTTTCTGTTCAACGCATCGATCCTGGGTTTTGCGATCAACGTCACCGCCGGCCTGATCGGCGGCTCTTGATCAGTTGGCCGCTTTGACGACTTCGCCGCCTTTCATGACAAAGGCCACCGACTGAAGCCGCGCGACGTCTGCGAGCGGATCGCCGGCCACCGCGATTAGATCGCCGTAGCGCCCGACGGCGATGGCGCCGACATCGGCCTGACGTCCGAGCGCTTCCGCAGCGTTGGCGGTTGCCGCCTGGATGGCTTGCATCGGCGTCATCCCCCATTTCACCATGGTGACGAACTGCCGCGCGTTGTAGCCGTTCGGATAGACGCCGCCGTCCGTGCCGAACACCATCTTCACGCCGGCCTTCACGGCTGCTTGAAAAGTTTGACGCTGCTTCAAGCCGATCACGCGCTCCTTTTCCAGCGACTCCTTGTAGACGCCATTTTTTTCGCCCTCGGCCATGATGTAGTCATCGTTGTAGATGTCCATGGAGAACCAGGTGCCATGTTGCTTGGCGAGCGCGAAAGCTTCATCGTCGGCGAGGCTGGCATGCTCTATGGTGTCGACGCCGGCGCGGATGGCGTCCTTGATGCCGGACGTTCCGTGCGCATGCACCGCGACCCGCAACCCGAGCATGTGCGCTTCGTCGACCAAAGCCTTCATCTCGGCGAGGTCGTATTGCTGTCCGCCCACCGTGTCGGTCTTCGACAGCACGCCGCCTGTGCCGCAGAACTTGATTACTTCAGCACCGTACTTGCGCAGCTTGCGAACCGTCGCCCGGATCTCCTCAGGTCCATTGGCCACCGCCGGCTTCGGCACCGACACTGAAGGGGGTAATTCGGTGGCATCGCAGTGACCCCCCGTGGCGCCGATGGCGTATGTCGCCGGAACGATGCGCGGACCGATGACGATGCCCTGTTCTATGGCTTGCTTGAGCGCCACATCATCGTAGTTGGCGGAGCCAACATTGCGGATCGTGGTGAATCCGGCCGCCAAGGTTTTTTGCGCATTGGCGACGCCGACCACGGTCCAAAAATTGTCGGTGAATTGCAGGCGCCGATAGCCGCTGAAATGCGGATCCGAGGTCAGGTGCACATGCATGTCGATCAGTCCAGGCAGCAATGTCATGCCCGGCAGAGCAACGCGGCGCGCGCCCTCGGGAACAGTGGCTCCTTGCGCGCTCACCGCAGCGATGCGTCCGTCGGTAATCGTGACTTGCGGCCGTTCGATAATGCGGCCCGTCAGCACGTCGACCATCCGGTCGGCGCTGACCACGACGGTATCGGCCAAGGCGGTCGTGGCGCTCGCAAACACAATGCCGGCCACCGCGGCCGCGCGCAACAGAACTGTCAATCGCATGCTCATCCCCCAGGGTATTTTCAGACAAAGCTATCACAGTGCCGGCGTTGTGGGTTCAACCTCCGACATCAGGACCTCGAGGCGCGGCGCTTCGGCGCCTCTCACCGAGGCAAAGGCAACGATGTGTTCCAGTACGTGCTGCACGTAGCCGCGCGTTTCGTTGTAGGGAATATTCTCCATCCAGATCTGCGGATCCATGGGTTTCGGCGGCAGCCAGCGCGCCACCGCCGCGGGGCCGGCGTTGTAGGCGGCCAGCGTCACGGTTAGTTGCTCGCCGTAACGGTCCAATAATTCCCGCAGGTAGGCGGCGCCCAGCGGCACCGCGATCGACGGGTCGAACAGCCCATCGCGCCCCGGAGCCGCCAAGTGCCAGCGGCGCGCGATCGCAGATGCCGTCGAGGGCACCATTTGCATCACGCCGCGGGCATCCGCGCGCGACACTGCGTCCCTGCGAAACAGGCTTTCCTGACGCATTACCGCCAAGATCCAATCCTGCGGCAGCTGCGCGAGTTTG
>Ga0193726_1002825_pt1 | contig 11440 bp, 14 predicted proteins | sample H2c1metaG_FD_144928 | JGI IMG/M metagenome (GOLD analysis project Ga0193726, IMG submission 144928) | Soil microbial communities from a riparian zone of the East river system, Colorado, United States - H2c1 | ecosystem: Environmental > Terrestrial > Soil > Riparian zone | place: USA: East River... | reverse complement strand
CAACTAATATAAAATAAAGTTACTTGACTTAATTTAAATTAAAGAAGTACTTTCTTGCTTTTCTATTCGAAGAATAACCCAAGTCTCTTATATTTGTTTTGTTAATAGAATAAAGTACAAAGTACACGCCTTCAGCTAGCTGGATAGAATAAAAATATTAGGTCTAAGTATGTTTAATTAAGATAAGAGGTGCCTTTGTGTTTGTCTCATAGAAAAATATGATCCACAATGCACAAAGCAAAGGACTTAAAAAAGTAATTTTCCACCTAACGCTGGGTTATAATTAACCAACTCTATTTCTTATATGACTTGATTTTTATTTGATTAATTGTTTGTATAGAATAGAATAGAATAGAATAGAATACAAATAACCCTCCTGCGGATGAATAAAAATAATATTAGTTGTGAGTTTATTAGAACTCAATACCTGTTGTAGTTGTCTCATAGAATTCTATTATCCATAAGCCCTGGCGTAGCCTGTAACTAAGTAGTTTATTGCTATGCTCCGCTTCGCTTGGTTATAATTAAATTAACCCAAGTCTATTAGATTACTTTATTATATATAAATAAGCCTACCTATTCTATGTCTCTCATAGATAAACCCAAGGACTTAAATAACTGCCTTATTGCATTGCTCCGCGAAGCTTGGTAAGAAAACCAAGTATCTTAGATGACTTTTATTAAAAAGATAGAATAGAAATAAGCCTCGCACAGCTAGCTGGAATAAAATTAAAACTTTAGTTTAGATCTAAGTAAGGTTATTAGAACTCAATACCTGTTGTCTGTCTCTCATAGAATGCTATGCTAGGCTCCATACGCCAGTGCACTTGGCTACTATGCTTTGCATTGAACTACTAATATTTATAGCTATACTTTGATTTTTTATCTCTATGGCTGTTGTATGTCTCTCATAGACAGATATGATCCAAAAGCCCTTGAATCGAGTAACTAGCTTATTGCTCCGCTTCGCTAGGATATAATTAGCCAACTATCTTCTCTTTTGTTGTTTCAAACTATAGAATAGAATATAATATAATTCAACGTGTCCACTTAGCTGGAATCAGAAAATATTAGATCTTAGATGTTTGTGACTTTAATTTAATTATATATTCTATATATAAGAGGTGCCTTAGTCTGTGTCTCAGTCTCACGGTTATGACCCCAAACCCCAGGACTTAAAGAAGTAGCTAGTTTTCTCCTTAAAGGAGAACGAATAACAAAGACTCTTATTTTGTATTATAAGTATATAATATAAACTACCCACGCCCATCGTAGGTGGAATATAATGAATATAGGAACTTCTTTAATTAGATAAGAATAATACTAGCTTTTTTTTGTAAAGATCCACAACGCAAACCAGTAGTCTACCCAGGCCAAGGGCTAGGGAAATAAAAATAAGAGATAATTTTAGGAGTTATATTAGAAGTCTATTGTATTTGTGTGTGTTTCAAAGAACCACATTACAAATCACAGCGCCCAACGTAGCTGCAATAAGAAAAATCTTATTAGATGTGAGTTTGATTTGAAGTCTCTTTCTTTTTGCTTTCAAGGATTTACATATTTAATATATTCTATATTTTCTTTATAGAGATCAAATAAATTTTCACCTAAATATTTTCTTTCTTTTTTATTACTTCATATTTGTGAGAAAAAATAAGGCAATTCTTCCTTATCTACGCTTTAATTTACAAAAGCATCCCTTTCAACAATAACTATTCTGTTAAAACCAGAGGACATTATCTTATCCATACTATTAAGAACATCTATTTCTGTTCGGTCAGTTTCTAAATTATAATATATTGAACTCAAAATTTTTAAATCACATTTACTCTTAATTTTTAGTATTTCATATACTTTTGATAATAAAGGATCAATTCCTAACATTGTATTTTCATCATCATAAATATTTTTATAACTTATAGTAGAATTATTTTTAGATTCTTGTTTTGTTAATAACTTTATTAAACTATCATCATTTGTATTTACTGTTTTTAGATTGTTACTTACTCTTTTTACTATATCTCTTCTATCATAATATTTTTCTTTGTCTAGATCAGAATTAGAAGCTCTCGAAAACACAGTAAAAATAATGTTTCCACTTATTTTATTATCTTTTTCATTCTTAGTTAAAAGATAACTCGAAAGATCTTAATCAGTCAAGTACGAACTCACAAATTTAGAATGTAATGAGTAACTTAAATCTTGTAACTCTTTCATTAACCGTAATATTTTTTTTATACTTTTCCTACTAGCATTTAAAAGATCAGGATAATACATTTTATCGGGTTTTTGGTAGTGTTCCAGATAGGATGCTTTATAGGATTCTAAATATTCCTCGTCTTTTTTTTTCATTGAAGGTTCGATTCCTTAAAAGAATTCTATTCATGCTTTCATTGTATGTACTTTATCTTCAATCTTATTAGCTATCTCATAAAACTTTGCAAATTCTTCATCTATATTATTACCTTTAAACTCTATTTGTTGTATATTTTTAATAAAATCTACTATTTCTTTAAATTTAGTAGAAATCTCTAAATATTCGAGGAAATCTGCTGACATATGCTCTCAGAATAAATTTAAGTCTTTTTGCTCTCTGTTGAACGGATGTTAAAACCTCGTACTAGAATAATCCACTCAATTCTCAATAAATTGCTCAATTATAAAATTTTTCTTATTTTTATTTTTCATTATTAAAATTAAAATTCGTTAAAGTTTAGAAAGAATCTGGTATGTGTTTGGTTTATGTTATGTGATAGGATCTAATGTAAAAAGAAAAAAGGTAATTGATGTAAATGTGATGTGTGATGTGGAAAGAAAACAGGGTAGAAGTCAATTATTATTTTTAATAAAGTAGTCTTTTAGGACGTATTAGTTCTTATTAGTAGTATTAAATATATAGAAAGAATATAACCTACTACATTAAAAAACAAAAAAAAAGAAAAAAATTAATACCAGTAAGCTAAAAATAAATATAGAAAAGGAATAGGAATAGGGAATTATAGGTTCCGTTTATGGCGGAATATTGGGACTGAATTTAGCTAAGTTAAGAAAATAAGCATCTTTAAATTTATTTGTTACCACTACTTCACTAACGTCCTTTTTTCCCTTTGAAAGAGTAAAAGTATACAATAGAACGAGTCAGAACAGCACAAAAGGGGTTAATAATATTATTATTAAATAAAGAATTTAAATAAAACTTCAGATTTTTATCCTCTGTATCATATTTATTTGTATCATTATTCTCAGTATTATCCTTATTTTATTCTTGGTTGTTTTTATCTGAATCTTTATCTGGAGCAGTTTCACCTGATCCACCTTAACCTCCGCCTTTCCCTTTCCCTTTTTGTTTATTCTATCACCTAAATTTAAAGCAGCATCTAGACCTTAACAAGTCAAACTAATCCTGTACCAACCTGCCCAGCGTGCTTAATAAAATTTTGTTATAACCTACTACTACGCTAAAGAATAAAACCAACTCATGTAAAAATGATTCCACATAACACTTACAAGCATAACCCTTACAAGATGGAAAATAGTAAAAATATCTTTACAATAAAGATAACAGTTAAAGAATAAACTTAAAAACAAAAATGCTAAAACAAAAAAATACAAAACAAAAATCAAAGTATGAAAAAATAATTTAAATATTGTATTATTTACAAAAAATCAGTATAAGTATTTAATCTTATAATTTAAATATTGTATTATTTTTAAAAATCAGTACAAAGTATTTAATCTTATAATTATAATATTTCAATTCTTCTTCTTAAATTTAATTATTTTATAGTTTCATATAATACTATTTAAGGACATTTAAGCTCAGCTTTACTCGAATACTCAGAGAAAGTGCGGAGTCAGTGCTACCACCTTTTAGGGTTATAAACTTAGTTACTTGCTTTAGGGATCTAAAAAAAACAACAAAAGGAACTAAGCCTTTTTAATTAGTACTTTAGAATAAAACAAAAATAATTATTATTTAAAGATGTTTTCTTTATTAAAAAATATGTTTCTCCTAGTTATAATAAATAGAAAAGAAATATATATATAGTTTAGTTTAGAAAAGCTCAAGAAAATGAAAAACACAAATAAAAAAATAAAAATGAAACAAATAATAAAAAACTTTATTAAAACGGTATCCAATCTTATAACTTTATTTAACAACTTGTTTAAAAAAATGTTTAGCACCATGGTTCAAAAATGTAAAAACTTCTACATTATAAGTGTACAATTAAAAAATAGTTTCTTAGCTAAAAACATAAAGAGTCAAATAATTACTCTGCTTTCCCTATTATATCTATGTACTTTATTTTTTTCTTTTATGTGGATTTTTGATTATAAGTTGATTGATATGTTTCAATTAATTATTCTGTCTCTATTTTCTTTTGCTGTATCTATATTTATATCTGATAATTTTAAATTTTCTAAGAATAATTTTATTTTTTTATTACAAAAATTTGTATCTTATAGTTGAAATTTTGCTTTAATAGTATTAGTTGGTTGAATGCTTTATTTAGTAGGAGTGAATCTTTCTATCTTTGGCTCCATATTTTGTGATTCAGATGATGAAGGTGCAGAGGATTCAGATGATGAAGGTGTTGAAAGTTCTAATAATAACGAGAAAAGTCCTAAAGAAAAAGATGTAGTACGAGTAACAGAAAACACAAAAAAAAAATAATTATACCTTTGAAATTAACAAAAATCTTGTTGATAGTGCCCTAGAAAAAGGTCCAGAATTAATCGTGGAAGGTATAAAAGATGTCGCACCTAAATTGGGAGTAGCAGCTGCAGCTGAAAAGGCTGCCGCGGAGGCTATTCAACATACAGGTGGAATGTCGCCCGTACCTAGACTATTAACCGTTGGAAGTGCAGCATTTGTTACAGCAGCTGGTACCTCACTAGGATTGGAATTAGGGAAGTCAGTTACAGAAAATAAACAAAAAGGAGCTGAAATAGAAGCATCTAAATTAGCTGAATTCTCTAAATATGAACCAGAATCACCAACAAATTTTAATAGTGGATTTATTAATTCTGTTTTAGAAGACAGTGAAATACCTTTGATTGTTATGGTAAATGGGTTAAGCTATTTAAATTACATAGAATTTAGCCTAGTTTTAAGTTTATTTTCTCTATTATTTAGAAAAATTTTAATTAGAAAACTAACAGACCTTATTATAAAATTAATCCAAAAAATTAAAAAAACAAACAAACAAAAATTTAAAGGAGTTGAAAGTATTAAAGATAAAGATATAGATAAAAATGTCAGTTTAAATCAAGCAATAAATACTCTAGATAAATACACAGATTTTATAATAGTCTTTCTATTTATATGCTTATTTTGAATTCTATTTATAAATATCTTTTTTAGCGTTAATTTAGCTGAAAATATCGATACATATGTTACAGTGTACAATCACATTAAAAAACAATAGCTTGTAGTATTTAGTCAGAAGAAATTGCAACGAAATTAAATCCAATCGTGTTTCTTTTTATTTAGCTAATTCTTCATAAAAAAAATGGGTCAAACTCAATCTTTTCTTTTCTTTTTATTTAGCTATTTCTTCAAGGTAAAATCGGTCAGAGGATGAATTTAAAAAAATAAGGTAGTTAAAAAATAACTACAGGAGTATCTTCTGGAGGAAGTTAAAATAGAAGTTCTTATAACTACTGTAGGTAAATAACTAATATAGAACAAATAGAACAAAATTAAAGTATTCATAACTTATTAAATATTATGTCTATAAAAAAATTGCTACTTCCTTTATCCTCTGTTCTTATTGTGAAATAAGAAAATAGCAAACAACAAAGCTATTTAATGAAGTATTTTGTCCTTCAAAGATATTTAAGTAACAGAGTCCTTTGATTCTTTTTTTTGGGGTTGTCTTATATTTTATTTTTGTGCTTTAGCATTTTTATTAGTAAGATAACCCTTTTTTTGTTTTTTAATTTATTACACATAGGGTAAACCAATACTGTACATAATGCAGTACTATAACTACCTTCATTATCCTCCATTGGAATACCACAGTCTCTTATATTTATTTAATTTAATTTATTAACTTGAACTTGAACTTGATTTGATATTCCTATACTATAAACTCAATCCAGATTCTTGTACTGGAGGCCTCAAGAGTAGAGTTGTGTAAACAAGCAAGCGAGCAATAGATTTAGGTAAAGAAATAATAAAACAATATTTACTTGATTCTTATCGTGATTACCTGAAACATAGTTATGCCGCTGCTCCTGATCAGTCCGATAGATAGCAAAAATACCTGAAAATACAAATACTAAATTTTCACTGTTAATGTGGAAAAATAATAATAAAAGCTTAGTAGAATCAACTGAAGATTCTAAATTAAAATATTTATTAGGAATTTCCTTATTCAATATAAAGAATTCGGAATTGTTTTAGTTAACTTAATGGTGGAATTAAAATTAATAAAACTTAAACTTATTTTTGTAAGTAGAACAGAAAAAAGAAATATTTTAGTTCCTGGGGGATAGAATAGAAAGATTAATTTCTCGTTCTAATGCTGCTCCAATCATTATTAGTTTACCTCAGAAATTGCCTATGAATGTGAAACCTAACTTATATTTATATAAGGATAGCACCTCTACTCAGCATAGTGCTGTACTCGCTTGCTTGTTTACACAACCCATAAGATTGTTGCAGGATTAGCGGATTCCTCCCCTAAAACTAATTGTGAGTCCCTTGCGGAGTGTAACCAGGTCGATCGGAAAGTTGGGGAATATACAAGCAATGATGATAATATTCAACTAGGTGGTTACTTATTAAATGGTCTAGAATATACTGATGAAATTATTTCAAGAAACTGGGAATTAAAAACTGAAAGTAAAATTTTAGTTAATAACTCTGTTTTTGATAGGGTAAATTTTGTTAACCCAGTCCAGTTTAAAATTAATGAAAATGTTTTAGATTTCATTTTAGCAAACAACAATAAATATAACTTTTTTATAAATTCTAATTATAATCATGAATTAAATTAAAAAAACAAACAAAAAAATGCTAAAGCACAAAAACAAAAAAGTAATTTAACTAATGCTGAAGCGTTAAAGTTGGAGCAATGATATAGTCAAAGGTTTATAGAACAAAGATATTTTAGGTTTAGCTTCCCTTTATAGAGTAGTCCCTTATTTTTACTTGCCTGTGCGATTAGAATATAAAGGAAGACTTTATTGTATTGTTGAATATTTAAATTATCAAAATATTGAATTAGCTAAATCTTTATTAGATTTTAGTGTAGGAGAAAAGTTTATTTAAATAAAAGCTCTGCCTTCGGTAACGACGCTATTAATTACCTACAAATATTTTGAGCTAATTGTTATGGGAACAAATTAGATAAAAAATCTTTTAAGGATAGAATAGCCTGAGTTGAGTATAATTAAGAGAATATTATAAACTTTAGAAATGGGTATTATTAAATAAAGCTGAAAATAAGTTACTTTTCCTTAGTTTTTGTTTCGAATTTAATAAATATATTAAAGGTTTAAATCACAAATAAGAGTTCTTTATTACTAATTTACCTATTCAATTAGAGGCTACTTGTAATGGTTTCCAACATTTAACTCTATTGATAGATGATGTATCTTTATCTAAAGAATTAAATTTAGATAACTCTTATTGGAAGGATATGCCAAAAGATTTTTATACTTTTGTAGGATTCAAATTAAAAGACTTTTTCAATAATAACTTAAACGATTCTACTGTAAAATTAAGTGAAGAGGATGAATTTAAAAAATAAGGTAGTTAAAAAATAACTCAAACTCAATCTTTTTCTTTATATGATTTTTAAATAAAATACCCATTGGTTAAAAGTAGTTTTAAAATATCTAGCTCTTTCCTTTATAATAACCATTTTCACAAGTGTAATCTGATCTGATATAATAGTAACATTGTCACAGTAGTATTTAGTCAGAAGAAATTGCAACTAAATTAAATCCAATAGACCTAGTAAAATTTTATAAGCATTATTATTTCTTAATCTTAATTAGCTTATATATTTCAATAGTTTTATTGTGTTTAACAGGGTTGGTTTTATGTTCAAAATATTTACTTCCGTAATTTTAGTTAAATAACCTCATCTTCTAGCTTAAGCTAAAAAAGTTATAATCCCCTGTTATTTCGCTTTATAAGACTACGTATAAACTAACAAATAAAACCGTAACCCTTGGGGGATTAACAGAATAGATGATATAGTTCTTAATTTCATTAAATTTAAAACCCCTTTTTTCTACAAAATAAAAAGAACAATGATAGTTATAATAATTTTCTTATTAATTTCAAATTTCACCATACAAAAATTTATTTTCATATTTTATGTGGTTTCTTACTCAAAATTTTCTCTGTTAGTTGTAAAACATTTAATTACTTTACTTACTTTAGAAGTTATTTTATAAATACTTGAATTTTTATTTAAATTTTGCTGGTGTTATTTTGTACCTCCCTCCTGTTCTTATGTTATTTCTTGAATGTGAGTAAATAAATTAAAACGATCTTTCATGATTGTTGTAACATGTCCACCTTTTTCAAAAACATTTTTAGCAAATTCAATAAAAAAAACAAACAAACAAAAAAACAAACAAAATTTAAGCAATCAATATAATTATATTTATAATTAATAACAGTGGCCTGTCCACAATAAATAGAAAGTTATGGAAAAGTCTCTAAATAACTAAAATTCAATTTTATATTTTGATATTAAACAAACAACAAAACAAACAAAAAAATGAACACAAACAAAACGATATATAAATCTAACTTTCAACATTTTCCTTCTCATTTGGTAGCACAATCTCAGGTGCTTATTTTTCTTAACTTTTCTTTATTTAATTTACATTGTACAACTGGTGGTTCTAATAGAAAGCTGTTTAGCACTAATTCTATAGGTAGAGAAAAAAAACCTCTACATCTAATTGAGCCATTTAATTAAAATACACAATCTCCTCTATCTAATGATATAAGCGAATTGAATAATCTAAAATCTTATGTTTATTCTGTAAATTTAAATTCTAATAGTAAACCTGTTAACAGTAAATCTGAAGTAGTACTAACTGATAAATTAAATACAGTAGAATCTAAGGCAAAAAATATTGTTAGTAATAAAACTGAGATGGTTAAAATTGAAACCTTAAAGACATCTGAGATTAAGAATGATGGTGATGGTAGCCCTAGTGAAAAAACAAAAGTACGGGATATATAAAAATTGGTTTTTTTTTAAAAGAATTTTAATATTAAAAAATTATTATAGAAGAATACTAAATGGTGTTAAAAAGGGTATAAGTACTCCTACTTTACCTCCTAAAACACTTAATCTTTTGAGTCATCCTTTAATTAGAGTATTTAGAATGTTAGGTGGTATCTGTATGTTTATGTGTGTTACTAATAGAATATATGCTTTTAATAACTTTTTAAAATATCTTATTGTTACTATTTTTATTCTTAATCTTCTGTTTACTGTGTATATTACTATTGTTAGAGATATAAATATTAAAAAATTGATAACAGAGGGCGAATTTGATGTTCGTAATTCGCGTTAGATCGAATGAGTACTATCATAGCTAGAATGCTCGCTTGTACTAAAGGTATCTGTGGAACGGGGGGGGGGGGGGTGGTACCGTTGCTGGGGCAGTAGCTGGCTTATATACTATAGATAATATAATGAAAGATATGGGATTTGAACCAATATTTCTACCTTTTGTTAAACGAGCTATAACAATTCAAGTGACGCATATGTTGATCCTGCTGTAGAAACCGATAAAAATAATAAAATATTAACGAATAATTTAAGAAAAGTACAGAGTAGCCAATTAAGTGCTAAAGAGGAAGAGGGAGTATTCCAAATGTTTTATGATAGTGGGTTTATCAGTAAGGATGAATGGATGGAATTACAACGCGAATTTAAAACACGTTATACGATTACCGAAGGAGAGAAAGAATATTTATTAACAAAAGTAAAAGAGAATCTTGAAAAAGGATATGGAGCTTTTGAGGGTAGCACATATCATGGTTTAACAGAAAAATATCCAACGAGTAGTAAAGTTCTAGAAGCCTTAAAGGACAATGGACACTTAATGGAAGACCTTTTCCCTAAACCTCCCTTAGATACTCCTAATAGTAGTAAGATTATAGAAGCATTAAGGGATAGCGGTCAACCCACAGAAGACACTTTCTCAACTAACACAGCAGATAAATCTAACAAAGACAGTATTATAAAAGGATTAATAGATAAAAGTAATTCATCATTGGATGATTTTTCTAAGAATAAAGATTCAATTGGTGAAATAAAAAGTATTACAGGATCTGAAAGTGATAATTTCTCTCAGTCTAATAAAGAATAAAAATAAAACCAAAACAAAAAAAAGGAAAATTTAATTGAACATTAATCACATATACTGTTTTTTTCAATAATAATAATTTTTCATTTATTAAATTTATATTTATTACAGAAATTTTCAAATAAAACATAAAAATATTAGAAGTTTTAGCTCAATTTTGGATAAAATGATTAAAAGAAATTGAGGTGATGAGTTCCAGTTAGGCCGGAATAAAAGAATTTAAAACTAATAGTTACATAGAAATAACAATATATCTTATTATATTGATTTTAACCGTTATAATAACTAATTTGTTCTAAGCTTCTTAAGTATCTATTATAATGAGGATAAGTATTAAAACTATATAGAAAGGAAAATTATAAAGCATTAAAACCAAGAAAAAGAAAACCCTGAATCTACAGAGGAATTAAATTCAGTTCTTATTTGTATTCTGACTTTTCAATCAAGCCTTGCTTCCCTTTTTGCCTGTGCTTACTCTTACTATAGCCAACTGTTGTTCTGATTTGTATTAAATTAAGAATACTAAACCGCCGTAGTATTAATATTAAGACTAAAAAATAAAAACGCAAGTTTTGCCCGAAACTCACAAGCAAGGGAAAAAAGATTGCTTTTTAGGTTCTGCCCTTTCCTCTCTTGCCTCCCCTGTTGCCCAGTTGTTCTTATTTGTATAAGAATACTAAGCCGAAGCGCCACAACCAAGGCTCCCATTTTTCCCTTATACCCTCGCTTGCTTTTTACACAAAACCGCACCAGTAAGGGTCCAATGCTTGTTACCTACGGCACTAGCTACCCTCGCTTTTTGTTTTTTTTAGCTTAGGGCCAAAGTTGAAGTGCCCTTTGCTTAGCTCAGCGTCCCTCGCTTTTGAGCTCTGTACTTTTTGAATAAATTTAATTAAAAACAAAATATTTTATATGGATATATACAACCCCTTTGCTTATAATTTAACTGATATTATATTAGTATTAAGAGGTTTATTTAATATGGGTATAGTTCAATTTTTGTTTAATAAGACTATAATTTATAACCTCTTCTTTAAAAAAATAAAAAATAAAAAATAAAAATGATAATGATAAATTTAACTCAAAT
>Ga0193726_1002824_pt1 | contig 11440 bp, 10 predicted proteins | sample H2c1metaG_FD_144928 | JGI IMG/M metagenome (GOLD analysis project Ga0193726, IMG submission 144928) | Soil microbial communities from a riparian zone of the East river system, Colorado, United States - H2c1 | ecosystem: Environmental > Terrestrial > Soil > Riparian zone | place: USA: East River... | reverse complement strand
GTCACGTATGTGAATCAGCGTGTCCCCGGAGCTGTGGCTGCCACGAACCGCCAAACTTTCGTGTCCGCACAATCTGTTTCACGCAATGTGGTTAAAGTGGATGCACGTGAAGCGGCTTCCGCTCCCGTGGCATATAACGCGCCGGCAGTCGCTCCGTCCAGGCAGGCGGTTCTTGGTGGCGGCGCAGCAGCGCGAGTACGGCCTCCGGCCGCGTTACAGGGACGCGCCGTTGTGGCAAAGACCGCGCCGCCTCCGGCCCCTGCGACGTTTGCAAAACAACAGCAGGCGATTGAAGCCAATGGCGGGCGACCTCTGGCCCCCTCGCAAACGCGGCAAATTGAGCAGCCCAATGGACAAGCTCCACGGTCCAACATTCGGATTGCGCCTCCTGCGAAACAAGTAACGCCGCAGAATGGGCAAGTCAACCGTCCTGGCCAGCCCGGCCAGCCGAACCGGCCGGTTCAGCCGAATGCTGCTGTTCAGCCGAACGCTCCCGTTCAGCCGAACAACCCCGCTCAGCCTGGCAACGCCGCGCAACAGAATAAGGCTGGCCAGCCGAATAATGCTGGTCAACAGAATAACGCCGGGCAAAACAACAATGCGAACCGTCCGGGCAATCCTCAGGGGAACGCTCCGGCAAACACGCCGCGAAACGCGCCAGTGACTGCACCGGGAAATCCCGGCAACCGCAGGACGCTCAACGACCGTCCCAATGCGGCGCGGCCCACGGCTCCTGCCGCTAGTCCGCAACTGGAACAAAAACAGCAGCAGCAACAGGAGCAGCTGCGCCAGAAGCAGGATCAGGAGCGCCAGAGGATCGAACAACAACAAGTTCAACAACAGCAAAAGCTGCAGCAGCAGAGTGATCAGAGAAAGCAACAGCAGGGGCAGCAAAAGCAGCAGCAACAGCTCGAACAGCTGGAACGCAAACACGACACCGAACAACAAAAACTGCAAAAGAAACAGGTGCAGGAACAGCAAAAAGTACAGAAGCAGCCGCGCCAATCGCAAGAAAAAGACCAGAAGCCGCCGAAAAAGGACAAGCCTCACAGCAACTAGTGGGAGGCTTCGTGGCCACCGAACGGGCGGAGAGCCTGGAAAGACAGCAAGCTCTCCGCCCGTTTTCTTTTTTGGCAGGCGTGTATGTTATCTTCGAAAAGTTCAGCCATGACCACGCCACCGCCGACGTCCGCCGAGTTTCGCCAAGCCCTGGGTCAATTCGCCACCGGTGTTACGGTGGTTACCGTGGAACGCGATCCTGGACTGGTGCACGGCATGACGGCCAGCTCTTTTACCTCCGTGTCCCTTGATCCGCTGCTCATTCTCGTCTGCATTGATCAAAATGCTCGCATGTTGACGCTGCTCCGCGACAAAAAGCGTTTTGGCGTCAGCGTGCTGCGTGAGAATCAACAGGCCGTCTCGGAATTTTTTGCGCAGCCGGAGCAGCCGGAACACAGCGAAGCCCGCTTGGGGATTCGTTTCGGATGGGGCAAGGATGGAATTCCCATCCTGGAAGACACGCTGGCGCGCCTGGCTTGTACCGTAGTCAGCTCGCACGTTTCTGGTGATCACACAATTTTCATTGGAAAAGTGGAAAGCGTTGAAGTGGATGAAGGCGAACCTTTGCTGCACTTCCGCGGGAAATACCGCAAAATCTGCGAAGGCCAATAGCCACTTGCAATTTGGCTAGTGAGTTCCACCCAAAGGGTCGCGCTTTACGCCGTAGGTCGCTCCCCACCGGTCGGTCATCTCTCCGCGCACTTCCCACAGTTCGGGAAAAAACTTGTGACGCATGCCGTCTTCCAGAATCTCCACGGGCCGGCCTTTCAACGATTTTGAACCGAATCCAATCGTCCGGAAAATGAGCTGCATGTGTTCGAACCGGAATTTCTGAAACAGTTCGTCAAATTCCGCAAGCGATTCGGCGACGACATATGCGTCTCCGTGCGTATACTCTGAATCATAAATCTTCTCAACGGTCAGCCCGCGGCTGTCGAGATAATGTTGCTTGAAGGAAGCCCAAATCGGCTGGTACATCTTCAGCAAAACGCGGAAGCCGGGAGATTCCTGTCCGCTGCCATTACCCAGACGCTTGCGGATTTCCTGATATTCCTTGGGAGACATGGTTTCCAGAAGCGCGAGTTGTTGAATCATCATGCGCTGCACCAAGTGAACGCGCTTGAACAGCGTCACCACCCGGTTGGTATTTTCCTGCTGAAGGTAGTCGTCAATCTCCAGGAGCGTAAAGGCGATCAGCTTCATCCACAACTCTTCCACTTGGTGGACAATCTGGAACTGCATTTCGTCCGGGATGCAAAGCTCGCCGTATGGCAACTGGCAGTTCAGGAGCGATTTAGTGTTGAGGTAAAGTTCGTAATCGAGCGTGCCGTCGCCGCTCATAATGGCGTAAAACTGTTCGCGATTCACTTTGCTGCCTCCCGGAATTGCCTTTTCTATTGTATCCACTTTGCCGACTGCCTTTGCGCGTAGCACAGCCCGGCCAGCTCCCGGGCAGGCTGCGCTAGTGAAAAAGTTGTGGATCTGGTTGAAACAAAAACCTAGCGTTCAGAACTTCCCGAGGGTCGCGCCGGTTCGGCCGGATCGCCCATTTCTTTGCGGTGGCTTTTCACTTCGCGGAGGGCATAGATGGGTTTGTTCTGCGATTCGTAGTACGTACGGGCCAGCATTTCGCCAAGAAGTCCCATGGAGATGAATTGCACGCCGCTCACAAACAGTGCAACGGCCAGCAATACCAGCGGTCCATGCTGCCCCATGACCTGGGTGTGATAAAAAAGCTTAGAAAGCGCCAGGAAAAGCCCCAGCAGTACGCCGACGCCTGCGCCGCCAACGCCCAGGAGCCCGAAGAATTGCAGCGGCCTCGTCGAATAGTCGAGCAAAAATTTCACGATCATCAGATCCAGCAGCACACGGATGGTTCGACCCACTCCGTAACTACTGTGGCCATTCTTGTGCGGCAACTGCGTTATGGGAACTTCCGTGATGCGTGCTCCAGAAGTACTGGCCAGCGCGGGAATGAAACGGTGTAGTTCTCCGTACAGCTGGATTTCCTGAATAATTTCGCGACGATAGGCCTTGAACATCGTTCCGAAATCGTGCAAATCCACGCCCGAAACGCGCGCCATCATCCAGTTGGCCATGCGACTGGGAATTTGACCCATCAGCCAGTGGTCGCGCCGCTGATGACGCCAGCCGCTGACCATGTCATAGCCTTCTTCGATTTTTTCCAGAAAGCGCGGAATCTCGTCGGGATCGTGTTCGAGATTGCCGTCCATCGAAATGATAATTTCCCCGCGCGCGAAATCGAAACCCGCTTTCAGTGCTGCGGTCTGCCCGAAGTTGCGGCGCAGCCGCACGATATTCACGCGGCGATCATGTTCGTAAATTTCCGTCAGTATCTTGAACGAACTGTCGCGGCTCCCATCGTCCACGAACACGATTTCATAGGACTCGCCGAGGCCGTCCATTACTTCGGTCAACTTCATGTAAAGGGTAGGGATGTTTTCCTGTTCGTTGAAGAACGGGACAACAATGGAATAGCCGATGGTTGAGTCGCTGCGCATCAAATCTCAGCAATTTCCAGATCTTGCTGCGCAATCGTTCCTTGACGGAAGGTTCCGCGGAATCGACTGGGCACTCAGCAGCAATTTCCACTATAGCAAGCGCGGGCCCTTCTTGGCGACAACAATTGCTTTTTCGGGCACCGGCGCGGGCGGAACGTTAGCCCAAGTGGCAGTCGAAAATCCAGCGAAATGAAATTTCCCATGTTTTTGCCGGCCACAACGCATCAAATACCCGGTTGTGCTAATCTTTTATTCTGAACTCATGGAAATTTCTGGAGCTTTTCCGCCCGACAGCAGCACAACACAGGTCCGTGCAGCGGCCAGCCACGAGCCGGGCCAATCCGTCCACCGCAACCAATTTCATGAACTAATTGTCATCCTTTTTGCAGCCGCTATTTTTCTTGGCGGGGTAACTAGCCCGCCTTCGCTGATGGATGACGTTGATGCGGCCCAAGCGCAGGTAGCGCGCACCATGCTGACCTCCGGCGACTGGGTGACCGGCCGCCTGGACGGAGTGATCTTTCTTGACAAAGCCCCGCTCAAATACTGGATGACGGTCATTTGCTACAAGGTTTTCGGCGTGCACGATTGGTCTGCGCGTCTTCCCGGGGCACTGGCCGCTATTGTGCTTGCCTGGGTGATGGTTCGCTTCGGTCGCTGGGCATTTTCTCCCCGCATCGGGTTCTATGCAGGCCTCCTGCTGGCCACCTGCGTCGGACTTTTTCTCTTCACGCGAATCGTCATACCCGATGTACTCCTTACTCTCTCCATTACGCTTGGCCTGTGGAGCCTTCTGCGCGCTCTGGACGAAAGCGAAGCCCATTCCAAGCGTTGGGCGTACGCATTTTGGATTACGCTGGCCGCCGGAATGCTGCTCAAGGGTCTTATCGGCGTGGTTTTTCCGCTGGGCATTGCCTTTGTTTATTTGCTTTTTACCCGCCAACTGTTTGTCGCCAACACCTGGCGCAGGCTGCGCACCGCGACAGGTCTTCTGCTATTTCTCTTGATCGCCGCGCCCTGGCACATCCTTGCCATCCTCCACAATCCTCCCTATTTTGACTTCACCCTGCACGGCGGCCCCGGCGAATATCGCGGCTTCTTTTGGTTTTACTTTATCAACGATCAATTGCTGCGCTTTTTCAACGCGCGCTATCCGCGCGACTACAATACGGTGCCGCGTCTGGCGTTCTGGCTGCTGCATTTTGCATGGCTGTTTCCGTGGAGCGTCTATTTTTTTTCCTCGCTGCGCGTGCGCTTCGGTCCACTCGATCGCGCAGGCCGTGCCCGGACCATGGCGCTGTGCTGGGCTGGATTTGTTCTGCTTTTCTTCACCTTTTCCACAACTCAAGAATATTACTCAATGCCCGCCTACCCCGCGCTCGCCTTGCTACTGGCGATCGGGATGGCGGCCGGTGGCAAAGCCTTGGACATCGCCTCGCGCGTTCTCGGAGTGGTACTCACAATTGGGGTAATCGTAGGCGCCACCTTGCTCATCGTGGTGCGTCACGCCCCCACGCCGCAGGATATTTCCTATGCGCTGTCGCAACACTCCAATGACTACACGCTGTCTCTCGGCCACATGCAGGATTTGAACATCGCCGCCCTCGCCTATCTGCGACTGCCGCTGGCCGTTGCTGTGCTGGCGGGATTTATCGGCGCAATCGGCGCATGGTTTGGCAAAGGCGAACGTCGTTTCCTGACCATCGCCCTGATGATGGTCATCTTCTGCCATGCCGCGCGACTCGCGCTGGTCGTTTTCGATCCTTTTCTCTCTTCGCGGCCGCTGGCCGAGGCGCTCAACCGTTCACCGAAAGGCACGCTCATCATTAACGGGCCGTACTATACTTTTTCATCTGTCTTTTTCTACACAGGAGAAACCGCTCTGATCCTGAACGGCCGCGAAACCAATCTTGAGTACGGCTCCTACGCGCCGGACGCGCCGCCCGTTTTCATCGGCAACCGGAACTTTGTGAACCTCTGGAACGGTCCCCGGTTGCAGTACCTCGCTGTTGAAGACGAAAAACTCCCGGACATCGAAAAACTGGTGAATCGCGATACTTTGCACAAGGTTGTGTCCGCTGGCGGAAAATCGCTCTATGCCAATCGGCCTGTGCTCCTCAGCCAAGAGTTGACGCAGGCATCGCCGGTAGCGGCGGGTTGGCCGCAGCCGGCTTTTGCCGGGGGCGCCGGCCAATGAAATACAGCATCGTTGTCCCGTTTTTTAACGAGCAGGAAAGCATTCGCGAGTTCTACCGCACGCTGCGTGCGGCCATGCAAAAGATTTCCGACGATTGTGAATTTGTATTTGTCGATGACGGCAGTAAGGACAGTTCGTTCGATATTCTTCAGGAAATCGCCGAACACGACGAGCGCGTGGTCATCGTTCGCCTGCGGCGCAACTACGGAAAAACGGAAGCACTGGTCGCCGGTTTCGAGCATGTTTCCGGCGAATACGTCATCGCCATGGACGGCGACCTGCAGCACAATCCCGAGGAAATTGCCCTGTTCGTGGAGAAATTCAATGAGGGTTTTGACGTTGTATGCGGTTGCCGTGTAAAACGTCCCGGCGATAATTTCCTCCTGAAGCGAATTCCTTCACGCATCGCCAACTGGATGATGCGTAAGCTTACACGCGTGGAGATTCACGATTTCGGCGGCGGGTACAAGGGCTATCGCACGCAACTCATCCGCAAAATTCCGCTTTACGGCGAGCTGCAGCGCTTTATCCCTGCGCTGGCGGTGGCCTATGGCGCAACGATCTGCGAAGTCCCCATTCACATCGCCGAGCGGCGCCACGGCAAATCACACTACGGAATCGGCCGCGCCATTCCCGTATTTTTCGACCTCATTACCATTCCATTTCTGCTGCGCTATGTCTCGCGCCCGATGTATTTCTTCGGCTCCTTCGGGATGGTCGCGCTGGCCGCCGGAGGCGCTATCGGCCTCACCCTCTCCGCACTTTCGCTCCTCTTTGGCGTACACGTCATGCAAAACCACGGCCCGCTGATGTTCTTCGGCGCGGTCCTGATCCTTGGCGGCTTGCAACTCGTGGGATTGGGTTTGCTGGGTGAAATGCAGGTCCGGCACTTCCATCAAAGGGCGGATGCGTTCCGCGAATCTGCAGTCCTCCGCGTCGTCAAACGCCGCGAATAATTCCGCTCAAGGGCCCTACGCTTCGTAGGCAATTTCGCGATAGTCGATCAGGCGAATTCCTTGCGTAGCCACAACGCTCCGGATGCCCGGATCCGTGAGAATTGCAACTTCCGTCTCGCGTGATTCCTGCAATCGGGTTTGGGAATTCTTCAGTGTGTCATCCATGAATCCGGGGTGGCACATCAGCTCGGTTGTGCCGTCGGGAAGATTCTTCAGCAACTGCTCTACGCCCGCGCGCGTCAATTCTCCCGTTTGTGCAATTCCGCAGAAATAATCTGCCGTAGCGATGCCGGCATGTTCGGCCATCTCCCGCGCGTCACGCGCCAAAAACTTCAGTCCACGTGCCTGCACTCCCTGCTTCAGCACGACACTCCCGCGCTGGCCCTCCCCGGCTGAAAGTGCTGCGCGTAAACTCGATGCTTCATGCGAAACACGCACCGCCCCCACACCGTGCCGTTTGGCCAGCCGCAGCGCAATTTCAAACAATCCTGGCAGCATCTGCACATGCTTATGCCCGTCGAGATGCGACGGCGAAATGCCTTCCTCGCGAATCTTCGAAATCTGTGCATCCCATTCCGTTTCTACTTCCTTCAGCACCAGATTTCTCCGGGCCACGCGCATCAGCAGATTCTCTGGTCCTCCACTGAATTCTCCCGCTTGGTTGAGAAGGCTCTTTACCGAGGCCCGCGGCGCGACCGGAGTTCCGTCGCTCAAATTCAGATGCACTCCGATGCGAAGGCTGGGCGTCGTACGCGCCAGTTCCACCCCGGACGCAAACGCCGAGCCGTTCGCCAGCAGGGACGCGCTGGTCACAATTCCATTGCGATGCGCTTCGCCAATGCCGCGATTAACACCGGCGGCCCAGCCCAGATCGTCCGCATTCACAATCAGGTTTTTCACGGCCGCTCGCCTGTCTCTGTGGGCCTGTCCGTTGGTACAGCTATTCTTTTCGCGCGCGCTAACATCCGTACCATTGACCCATCTGCCCGTCAACTTTAGCATGACGGCATAGAGGGAATATGTCGCTGAAAATGCGCGAATCCAAGCAAATTGCCTCGCCGCATCACGATAGTCGCCGTGGCCGCCGCATGAACTCGCGTGTTCCTATTGCTCTTGAATGGGACGCCGAAGGCGACAAGCGCATCCGCGTGGAAGCGCATACCCGCGTCGTAAATCCTTACGGCTGCATGGTCGTTCTCAAGCAGTCACTCAACCTCGAGCACCGCGTGGCGCTTACAAACCAGGCTACGAATTCCAGCAATGCCGCTGTCGTTGTTTGGAAGGGTGGCGCCCGGCCTGACGGCTGGGAATACGGCATCGAATTGGTTGCGCCTGAGATGGATTTCTGGGGACTTGAGCTCTGACATGCTACCCAACAGCAAAGCCTCCGGAACAAACTCCCCGAAGCCGGGGCTCACGCGTCAACCGACGGCCGAAGAACGTCGTCGTGCACAACGAGTTCTCCTCAAGATGCCGGTGAATCTTGAAGTGGCAGGGAAGCCCGTGACCGTTCACGGCACCACCCACACCGTGAGCGCCAACGGCGCCATGATCATTGTGAAAGAGCCCATTACCGAAGGCACCAAGATCATCATCGAAAATCCCAAGTCGCAAAAAAAGGTGGAAGCCAAAGTTGTACGCCCGCCGCAATTCAATTCCGAAGGCTCGCTTGTTCCGGTAGAATTCCTGGTCGCCGCTCCCAATTTCTGGGGCGTTTTCTTTCCGCCGGCTCTCGCCAGCTGAATCAACCACTCGCCTCAGACTTGCCAAACACCAATAGCCATCTGGAATTCTCTGCCGCTTGCCTGTCTTCCTAAAACAAAAAGAGCGGCTGCAAGACAGCGGCCGCCCTTCCTGGCTCCCCTACGTCTCTGCTAGTTGATGGTCAGGGCAATCGGTGTGGCACTCGACGCCGTGGGTGTGGCCGAAATGGCCACGGACGTGGTGCCTGTCACGGTCACGTTTAGGGCGCCGCTGGCGGAGGCGGAAAAACCGGTCGTGCCGATATAGCGGACACTCACCGCATGCGTGCCCACAACATTGACGGGCGCGTTTGCGCTGGTTAGCGTCCTCGAGAATGCCCCACTCACAAGAGGGACCGCGACACCTAAGGGTGTGGCTCCATCATAAAATTGCACAGTACCGGCAGGAGTTCCTGAAGATGAATGTACGTTGACACCCACGGTGAGAGATCCTGTCGAAGCGACCTTGGTGCTTGATACGGTCAGCGTTGTCGTTGTTGCGGCCGGTGTTGTCCCGCCACCTCCTCCGCCTGAACCACCGCCTCCCCCACCACACCCGAGAGCCAGGCTCGCCAGACATACCAGGCTGAGCCCCATGCCTGCCCTGAATTTCTTCTGCCCAGGCACAAAGAACAAGAATAGTGCCGCCAGTCCGGTTCCAGCACTGAGTGTCCACCAGCCATTCCTGACAGATCCTGAACCAACCGGAGCTGCCGCCACCATAACTGGGTGCCCATTTGTCAGAGACGCAGTCATTGCACTTGAAGGCGCGGTGACAGAGATCGTCAACGGCCCGGTCGTCGCATTGGTCGAGCTGGTCGCGGCAATCGCGAGGGGGTTCGGCGTACACGTGACCCCCGGTGGCAACCCCGAACTGGCGCAAGTGATATTTACGGTCCCCGGGGCAGTGCCATTTGTCGGAGTCACCGAAATCGTAGATGTTCCCGTACCGCCAGCCGTCACAGTTGTTGCTGTGCCGGCAATTGAAAAGGTACCGCCGCCACCAGTTCCGCTCACTGTCACTGTAGCGGCACTGGTCGTGGCTGAAGCCGTATAGTTCGTGTCTCCAACATAGGACGCCGTTATCGATTTTGTTCCCGTCGTGCTAAACGTTGTGGTCAAGGTGGCAGTTAATGTAGGAAACGCCGTGCTGCTGAGGGGGGTGGACACGTAGGTCGGCGTGCCAGAGATTGCCGAGCCATTCGCAGAGAATGTCACGGTCCCGGTGGGCCCGGCTCCATTGCTGGTGGGAGCGACCACCGTAGCGGTAAGCGTTACGGTCTGGCTCGTGGTTGCCGTGGCAGGCGCAGCGCCCACACCGGTTGTCGTTCCGGCCTTACTGATGGTGATCGTGTCCGTTGCCGAGGCGCTGCCGCTATAACTACTGTCACCCGCGTAAGTGGCCACGATGGCGTGGGTCCCGCCAGAAAGTTGAATCGGCTGGTCTTCGAAATAGCCCAGGCTGTTCAACGTCACAACATTGCTCGCGCCAGGGGTATTCAGATTCGTAAAGTCATTGAGCGGCGTTCCATTGTCCGTCAATGTCACGTTGCCGGTTGGACAGGGAATAGTTGTAATCGGGGGGATCGTGCCATTGTCTGAATTGGCAGAACACTGCGTGCTGGAGCCGTTCGTTACGTCCACCCGCATAATGTAGGGGCTGCCGTAAACTGCAGAAGTTACCGTCGATAACGTATTGCCATTGATGGCCAGGAGGTTCACGAAAGCCTTACTGCTTTCCCGGTTAACCGTCACCGAGACCGGCGTGGAGTCGTTCGCGCCGAACGTGCCGTCGCCCGCGTAATGGGCCACAACCGAAACAGGACCACCCGCTGCGCCGCCGCCGGAAGCCCCACCTCCGCCGGGGATCTTGTTTGTAGAAATCGCAACGGATCCAGCAGTCAGGGTAAATGGCCCGATCTCTTGCGCCGTGCCTCCGGCAGGAGTTGCCGACAAGGAGACCAACCCACTGGGTGGTGTTCCACCGGTCCCGGTCACATTGACCGTGAAGTTGGCGTTCGCTCCATGCGTAATTGTGGTTGTCGTGGTAGCCAGCACTACGGCAGAGGTGGTGAAGGTCGCAGTCGGCCACGCCGTAGCCAGATTAGCCACGTTTACCGTACCCAATCCGGTTGCCCGGTCGTAGCCCGCCGTTGCAGCCCAAGCAGCAGTTGAAGTGCTCGCGGGATCAACCAGCACGCCAAATCCACCCGCCGACGTCTTGCTGCAGTTTGGTGTGGTGGCTCCTCCTGCGCACGGGACGGAGATATTGCCCGAAGCCACATCATAGAAAACGCAACTGCCCGGCGTAGCCGCCGTGGCTGTGTTTGAAGTGCAACTTGCGCCACTCGCTGCCGCCAGCTTGTACAACGTATAGTTGGCGTTGCCCTGCCGACCACTCTTGCCTGCGGCAAGCTGCGATTGATTGATCAGCGCTATGATTCCTGCAAACGCCGGCGATGAGGCCGATGTCCCGCCGACCCCAATAAACTGGGCTGGTCCAGTTCTCGCGCAAGACTGGCTTGGCGTGCTTACGCTGTCAGCCTGACACGTGATGTAGAAACTCTGATTTTTCCCGCTGCTGGCGAACAGAGAAATATCCGGTAAATAGGATGGCTCGCCGCAGGTACGCCCGTTCCTGTCTGCCATGACGGTTTCGGGTAGATCGTGCTTTGCCCGCCGCTGGCAGCGACAATGTTCAGACTTGCCGAGCCGGCCGTGGCGGTATTGCAACCGGCAATTCCGGTTCCCGCGGCACAGGATTCGTTCCACGGCACTTCCGGAATGTAGCTGAGCGCCGAAATCTTTGTGCCCACTGCGTTCGTTGTAGTCCAATACGTCAGAAAGCTTCCGACATCATTGAAATCGGTTCCCCCCACCGCAATGTTGTATGGCGTCGAGGCAAATCCGCTGACGGCGATCCCATTCGCGGCGGTACTTGCGGTGGTAAAATCGTCGCAACCG
>Ga0193726_1002823_pt1 | contig 11442 bp, 6 predicted proteins | sample H2c1metaG_FD_144928 | JGI IMG/M metagenome (GOLD analysis project Ga0193726, IMG submission 144928) | Soil microbial communities from a riparian zone of the East river system, Colorado, United States - H2c1 | ecosystem: Environmental > Terrestrial > Soil > Riparian zone | place: USA: East River... | reverse complement strand
TGCGGGCGTCACGGCCGGTATCGACCTCTCGCTCGCGATGATCGAGGAGGACTGCGGGTCGAGCGTGGCGCTCGCCGTCGCGCGCGAAATGGTGGTCTACTTCAAGCGGCCCGGCGGGCAGCAACAGTTTTCCGAGCCGTTGCGCTTTCAAATCGAATCAGCGGACCGGTTCACTGACGTCATCGCCTGGGTCCAGTCGCATTTGCGAGCAGACCTCTCGGTCGAGGCGCTCGCCAAGCGGGCGCTCCTCAGTCCGCGGCATTTCGCGCGCGCATTCAAGGAGCGCGTCGGCTTGACCCCGGCAGCCTTTGTCGAGGAGGCGCGGCTCGCGGAGGCTGGTCGGCGCCTCTCGTCTGGCACAGCGCGCGTGGATGGTGTCGGGCGCTCGGTCGGCTATGCGAGCGACGACGTCTTTCGGCGCGCATTCGAGCGGAGGTTCGGCGTATCACCCAGCGCATACCGCAGTCGATTCAAATGCAGCACGCCACTATTTAGTGGGGCGGAGAACCCCCATCACTCATGAATGCTCATTCTGCGTGCCCAATCGTACGCGACGTGTTCGCCGTCGTATGCGGCGTGCTGATCGTCGGTTTGCCGGTCATGAGTGCCTCGGCGCAAAGTGCGGCCCCGCCGGCTCGCCCGAACACAACGGTTGACTGGACCTACTACGGTCACGACGCCGCCGGTACGAAGTATTCGCCTGCGGCCGCGATCACGCGTGAGAACGTCGCGCGGCTCGTGCCCGTCTGGAGCTACCGGTCCGGCGATTATATCGTCGGCGCCGATATGGCGCGCGACGAAACCACGCCGCTGTTCGTCGACGGTACGCTGTTCGTCTCGACGCCGTTTGGCGGCGTGCGCGCGCTCGATCCCGAGACGGGCCGCGAGCGCTGGTCATTCGACTCGCAGATCGATCTCTCCGCTGGCTATGGCGACTTCACCAATCGCGGCGTCTCCACGTGGGTCGATCCAGCGCGCCGCGCCGCGGACCCGTGCAAACGCCGCATCTTCATCGGCACGGTGGACGCGCGACTGATCGCGCTCGATGCGCGAAATGGCGAACCATGCGCAGACTTCGGCGTGCACGGCCAGGCCGTGCTCTCTGCTGGAGTCCTCAATGCGCCCACAAAGGGCGAGTACGCTGTGACGTCCCCGCCGGCGGTCGTGAACGGCATGGTGATCACGGGGTCGGCCGTCGCCGACGGCCATCGCGCGGCGTCGCCAAGCGGAGTGGTGCGCGCCTTTGACGCACGCACAGGCGCGCTCCGCTGGTCGTGGGATCCCGTCGCGCGCGATTCGACTCAGCCGGGCTACAAGACCTGGATCGGGCCCGCTGCGCACACTACGGGCGCTGCAAATGCGTGGTCGATCATCAGCGTGGACTCCGCGCGCGATTTGATTTTCGTCCCGACGGGGAGCGCGAGCCCGGACTTTTTTGGCGGCGAGCGGCTTGGTCAAAATCTCTATGCGAACTCCATCGTCGCGCTGCGGGCGTCCACGGGAAGGATGGTCTGGCACTTTCAGACCGTGCACCATGACTTGTGGGACTACGATGTCCCCGCGCAGCCCGTGCTGTTCACGATGCACCGCGACGGCCGCGACATTCCCGCGCTGGTGCAGACGACCAAGACCGGATTCCTTTTTGTGCTCAACCGCGAAACCGGGGAGCCGCTCTTTCCGGTGGAGGAGCGCCCCGTGCCGGCGAGCGATATGCCGGGTGACCAGGCGTGGCCCACGCAGCCCGTGCCGGTGCTGCCGCGACCGCTTTCGCCGACCCAGTTCGACCTCAAGGACATTTTCGCCGTGAGCGACAGCGGACGTGCGTGGTGCCGCGACCAGCTTGCGGGTGCGCGCTCGACCGGGATCTTCACGCCGCCTTCTACGACGCCGACGGTGATCTTTCCCGGTAACATCGGCGGGTCGAACTGGAGTGGCGTCGCCGTGGATCCCGCGCGTCACCTCGCCATCGTGCCGACGAATCGCCTCATCACGCTCGTCCAGCTGATTCCGCGCGCGCAGCTGCACGGCATGGTGATGGGCGGCTCGCGCTTCGACGAGTTCGCGCCGCAGGCTGGCACTCCGTACGGCATGGCGCGCCGCCAGCTCATTTCGCCCGACGGCGCTCCGTGCAATCCGCCGCCCTGGGGAATGCTGACCGCGGTGGATCTGGAAACGGGCCAGGTTAAATGGGAACGTCCGTTCGGCCGCATCGCGCAGCTCGCGAACGTGCCCGGGAGCGACCAGTGGGGATCACCGAATCTCGGCGGCGCGATGATCACCGCAGGCGGTGTGGTGTTCGCGAGCGGCGCGGTCGATCATTCATTGCACGCGTTCGACATCGAAACTGGAAAGGAGCTGTGGAACGCGAGCTTGCCGGCCGGCGTGCACGCGTCGCCGATGACCTACGTGAGCGCGTCGGGGCGGCAGTTTGTCGTCGTGGCCGCGGGCGGGCACAAGGAGCTGCACGCGCGCGCGGGCGACTTCGATAAGGCGGGCGACTATTTCATCGCGTACGCGCTCCCCATTTCAACAGATGCTCGCTCGAAACCCGCGCCGGTTTCAGCCGGCCACTACGAGGGCCACATCGTCCTCGACCGCACGCGATTCGGCCTCAAGCTGGACCTCACCGTGGCCGCGTCAAGCGCGACCGTTTCTCTCGCGGCGAGCGCCAGTGGCCTCGACGTGAGCGGTCGACCGGCACGGTGCATGGCGACACGCTGTCGCTCGACGTCAACTGGATGCTTCCCTCGCGGAACTGCGGCGGCGCGATGCACCTCCGCGGCACCACTGCCAACATGAACCATGCGATCGTCGGCGAGCTGACGTACGTCGACGGTTGCGAAGATGGCAGCACCAAAGGCGGAAGTTTCGTGATGTGGAAGCCGGGGCACCGCGAGACGGTGATCGCGCCGTGAGGTGCGCATTGCGCTTATCCCATCGCAAGTTGAACTGGGTACTCGCTCCACGTGCGACCGTCCAGGTCTCGACCGCCTGACTTCGAAGTAGAACCACCCCATTGTTTCCAGAAGAACGCCACGGAATTTCGCTCACACAACTCACGCAGTCCGCGCGCCCAGTTCACATCGACAGGCCAATAGCCCGCGAGAGCTCGGCGAACTAGATCCGCCTTAGCGGACTCCGTGTTTAGCGTGCCGTTGCATCGCGGAAGACTCAACCTCCTCCGGCTTCTCGACGCGGAGTCGAAGGCTGACTGTTGCCAGTCGGACCTCCAGTCCGCGCGGCACCCGCCTCTGGAATCAAGGTCTGCAAAATTCTAGGCTCCGCGTAAAAGCGTGGGGACATCGTATCCGCTGATCGGTAACGCGACGTCGGCGGCGGGGAATGCGTGCGCGCGCAGGCGCGCGGCGTACGCTCCGCGACCTCGACGCTTCGATGGCCAACCTGGCGTCCGGCAAGGCAGGGAGGTCGATTGATGCGGCGGCGTTGCTGAAGTCGTTGGATTCACGCGCGAAGTAGTCGGACGTAGTCGTCGGTGGCCCGCTTCGTCGTTCGGATGGGACTGCCGCGCACGGAGGCGCTCTGGAAGCGCCTGCAGCGGCGCGCGGTGGCGCAGACGCTCACGCGCGACGAAGTGGATCTGGCGCGGAAGCTCGCCAAGGCCGTGCAGCATCTGGCGGCGAACCCCTATCATCCGCGCCTGCAGAGGCACGAAATCGCGCCCCTGACACAGCGGTTCGGCCAGAAGGTGTTTGAGTCGTATCTCGAAAACAACACCTCGGGCGCCGGCCGCTTGTTCTGGGTCTACGGCCCCGACCGCGGCGAGATCACTGTCGTCGCGTTGGAGCCGCACCCTGACGATACTAAAGCGGCCTATGCCCGCATCCCACTGTCCGGGCTGCCGCCTCACGTCGCGCCCACGCGCTCATCGGACGCGCCGTCGACGCGGAAGCGACCGCCGCGTCGATCCAAATAACGCGGCGCCCGCGGACCGCGCCTTCGACACTTGACTCCAACAGTTCTGTCCCCACTTGAAGCCACCAGACCAGCCCTTGACTCCATCCGTTCATCCGGATACATTGATGTAGTACAAAAACCGATCCCGTGGCGATTTGGAGGCAAATTGCGGCCACGTTAAATATTCAGCTAAAGCGCCGGCCCGGCCTCCACCGTCCGGGCCTTTTTGTATCCATGTCCCACTTGACCGACCCGCCATCTATATAAGATGCCCCTGAGCCTCGCCTCGCCCTTCAACGTCTCTTTTGAGTTCTTCCCTCCGCGCACTCCGGAGATGGAAGAGACGCTGTGGCGCGCCGTGAAACGGCTCGAGCCGCTCGCACCGCGGTTCGTTTCCGTGACATACGGCGCCGGTGGGACCACACGAGAACGCACGCACAAGACGGTTCAGCGCATCCTCAACGAAACGTCGCTCGTTCCCGCTGCGCATCTCACCTGCGCGGACGCTGCCTGTCATGAGGTGAATGCCGTCGCCGATTCGTATTGGGACATGGGCGTGCGGCACATCGTCGCTTTGCGCGGCGATCCGGCGCCCGGCACCGGCGCGTATGTGCCGCACCCGGAAGGGTATCCGTGGGCGTCGCACCTCGTGGAAGCGCTCAAGAAGCGGCACGACTTTGAAGTGACCGTTGCGACTTTTCCCGAAGGCCACCCGGACTCGCCGTCGCTCGATGCCGAGCTCGACAACCTCAAGCGGAAGATCGACGCGGGCGCATCGCGCGCGATCACGCAGTTCTTCTTCGACAACTGGACCTATCTCCGGTTCGTCGACCGCGCGCACAAGGCGGGGATCACCGTACCGATCGTCCCGGGCATCACGAATTTCACGCAGATGACGCGCTTCGCCGCTCAGGCCGGCGCGACCGTGCCGCGCACGATGGCGCCGCTGTTCGAGGGACTCGAGAACGATCCCGAAACGCGGAAGCTCGTCGCCGCGACGGTCGCTGCCGAGCAGTGCCGGCAGCTCGCTGATGCCGGTGTTACTGAATTCCACTTCTACACGCTGAATCGGGCGGATTTGGCGTATGCGTTGTGTCACATACTCGGACTAAGACCGAAGACCGAAGACCGAAGACCGAGTACTACTGAGCGAAGTCCAAGGACCGAAGACCGATGACCGCCAACCCGCCGTTCAATCGGTCTACACGCCTCGCCGTTCTCAACGACGAGCTCAGCCGCCGCATTCTCATTCTCGACGGCGGAATGGGGACGGAGATTCAGAAGTTCCGGCTCGGCGAGAACGACTATCGCGGGGAACGCTTTGCATCGTGGCCGCGTGACCTGAAGGGGAACAACGATCTCCTCATTCTCACCCGCCCTGCGGCGATCGCCGAGATTCACACGGCATATCTCGATGCCGGCGCGGACATCATCGAGACGAACACGTTCAACTCCACCCGCGTCGCGATGGCCGACTACGGGATGGAGGAGCTCGCCGCCGAACTCTGCCGCGAGGGCGCTGCGCTCGCCCGCGCCTGCTGCGATGCCGCCGAGGCACGTGACGGACGTCCGCGCTACGTAGCGGGCGTACTCGGCCCGACCAACCGCACCGCCAGCATCTCACCGCGCGTCGAAGACGCGGGCTTCCGCAATGTCTCATTCGACGAGCTCGTGGTTGCCTACATCGAGTCGGCGCGCGCGCTGCTCGCGGGTGGCGCCGATCTGCTCCTCGTCGAAACGATCTTCGACACGCTGAACGCAAAGGCCGCGCTCTTCGCGATAGAAGAAGTGTTCGCCGCGGACAACGTACGCGTGCCAGTGATGATCTCCGGCACCATCACCGATCAGAGCGGCCGCACGCTCTCCGGCCAGACCACGGAAGCGTTCTGGAACTCCGTTGCGCACGCGCGCCCGCTCTCCGTGGGCCTCAACTGCGCACTCGGCGCGAAAGATCTGCGCGCCTACATCCAGGAGCTTTCACGGGTCGCGCCATGCTTCACGAGTGTGCACCCCAACGCCGGCCTCCCCAACGAAATGGGCGAGTACGACGAGACGCCGTCGTACACGTCGGCCATCCTCAAGGAATTCGCAGAATCGGGATTCCTGAACATCGTCGGCGGCTGCTGCGGAACAACTCCGGCGCACATCGCGGCGATCGCGATGACGGTCAAGGGAATCGCACCTCGCACAACTCCGGAGATTCCGAAACAGCTCCGCCTCTCCGGCCTCGAACCAACCACGATCGGCCCCGACACGAACTTCGTGAATGTCGGCGAGCGCACCAACGTCACCGGCTCCGCCAAGTTCAAGAAACTCATCCTCGCCGGCGACTACGACGCCGCACTCGAGGTCGCGCGCCAGCAGGTGGAAGCGGGCGCGGTGCTCATCGACATCAACTTCGACGAAGGAATGCTCGACGCCGAAGTCGCGATGCACACGTTCCTCAACCTCGCCGCCACCGAACCCTCGATCGCGCGCGTGCCGTTCATGCTCGACTCTTCCAAGTGGAAGGTGATCGAGACGGGACTCAAGTGTCTGCAGGGAAAAGGTGTCGTCAACTCGATCTCAATGAAGGAGGGCGAGGCCGAATTCATTCGGCAGGCCTCTCTCGTCCGGCGGTACGGCGCCGCCGTGATCGTGATGGCGTTCGACGAACAGGGGCAGGCCGACACCGCGGCGCGCAAAGTCTCCATTTGCGAGCGCGCGTACAAAATCCTCACCGAACAAGTCGGCTTCCCTGCCGAAGACATCATTTTCGACCCGAACATCTTCGCGATCGCCACCGGCATCGAAGAGCACAACAACTACGCCGTGGACTTCATCGAAGCCACGCGCGAAATCAAGGCGCGCCTCCCGCACGTGCACGTGAGCGGCGGCGTGAGCAACGTGTCGTTCTCGTTCCGCGGCAACAACGCCGTGCGCGAAGCGATCCACGCCGTGTTCCTCTACTACGCCGTGAAGGCGGGGATGGACATGGGGATCGTGAACGCGGGCGCACTCCCGCTCTACTCCGATCTGCCGCCGAAGCTGCTCGAGCTCGTAGAGGACGTGGTGCTCAATCGGCGTCCCGACGCCACCGAACGGCTCCTCGAAGCCGCCGACTCCGTCAAAGGCGACGCGGCAAGACAGGCGACCAATCTCGAATGGCGCAGCGGCCCCGTGCACGAGCGGCTGCAGCACGCACTCGTCCATGGAATAGCCGATTTCGTCGTCGAAGACACCGAGGAAGCGCGCAAACTTGCCGAGCGTCCGATCGAGGTGATCGAAGGCCCGCTGATGGACGGGATGAACATCGTCGGCGACCTTTTCGGCTCGGGCAAGATGTTTCTGCCGCAGGTTGTGAAGAGCGCGCGCGTCATGAAGCGCGCGGTCGCACACCTCATTCCGTACATCGAAGCAGAAAAACTCAAGAACGCGGACACGCGCGCCAAGGGCAAAGTCGTCGTCGCCACAGTGAAGGGCGACGTGCACGACATCGGCAAGAACATTGTCGGCGTCGTGCTCCAGTGCAACAACTACGAAGTCATCGATTTGGGTGTGATGGTGCCGTGCGCGAAAATCCTCGAGGCGGCAATCCGCGAGAAGGCCGACATGATCGGCCTCTCGGGACTCATCACGCCGTCGCTCGAAGAAATGGCGTTCGTCGCCGGCGAGATGGAGCGCGAAGGGTTCACGATGCCGCTGCTCGTTGGCGGCGCGACGACGAGCAAGGTGCACACCGCGGTGAAGATCGAGCCGCACTACTCCGGTCCGGTCGTGCACGTGCTCGACGCACCTCGTGCGGTCGGCGTGGCGAGCGCGCTCCTTTCAGACAGCCAGCGCGAATCGTTCGCGAAGGATGTGCGCGCGGAGTACAAGGACATTCGCGTGCGGCGCGCAGAGCGCCGCCGCGACGCGCAGACGCAAACGCTCGAACAGGCGCGCGCGAACAAAGTGCCCGTCGACTGGAGCACGATCACGCCACCCGTGCCGAAGCGCCCGGGAATCACCACCTACGACGAGAACCAATTCCCGCTCGGCGACCTCGTGCCGCGCATCGACTGGACACCGTTCTTCCAGACGTGGGAGCTCGCGGGACACTATCCGGATATCCTCGAGGATCCGACCGTCGGCCCGAGCGCGCGCAGCTTGTTCAGCGACGCGCAGGACATGCTCCGGAAGATCGTGGAGGAGAAGTGGCTCAAAGTGCGAGCGGTGGTGGGATTCTTTCCGGCGAACTCGGATGGGGCGGAGGATATCTGCATCTGGGCTGGGGAAGGGCGATCGAAGATGGAAGATGGAAGATCAAAGTCCGACGAGAAACCGCTGGCAGTGGTGCATACGATTCGGCAGCAGATGGTCAAACCGGACGGGCGTGCGAATGTCGCGCTCGCGGATTTTGTCGCGCCGTGCTCCACCGGCCTCACAGACTGGATGGGATTCTTCGCAGTGACCACCGGAATCGGTGTCGACGAAAAGGTCGCCGAGTTCGCGGCGGTGCACGACGACTACAGCTCGATCATGGTGAAGGCGCTCGCGGATCGTCTGGCCGAGGCGCTCGCGGAGCGCTTGCACGAGCGCGTGCGCCGCGAGTTCTGGGGCTACGCGCCTGAGGAGCATCTCGACAACTCCGCGATCATCCGCGAGCAGTATCAGGGCATTCGGCCGGCACCGGGATACCCGGCCTGCCCCGACCACACGGAAAAGCGGACCCTGTTCGAGCTGCTCGGCGTGACCGAGCGGACCGGTATCGAGCTGACTGAGAGTTTTGCCATGTTCCCGACAGCGGCCGTCAGTGGCTACTACTTCTGGAACCCCCAATCCCGCTACTACGGGGTCGGCAAGATCGAGCGCGATCAGGTCGAAAACTACGCCCGGCGCAAGGGGATGGAATTAAAGGAAATGGAGCGCTGGCTAGCGCCGGTCCTCGCCTACGACCGATAATTAGGCCATGCCAGCCGCGAAAGCCTCCGCACCCGCCGGTGCCCGCCGTGTTCTCATCATCGATGACGAACCGGCAGTTCTTCGCGTCCTCGGGTTGCTGCTCGAACGCAACGGTTTTGCCGTGGTCAGCGCGACCAACGGGCGCGAAGGACTTGCGCGGCTCGCCGAGAAAGGCTTTGACGTCGTGCTCACGGACATCATCATGCCCGAACTTTCGGGCGTCGATTTCCTGAAGGAGCTGCGCCAGCACGATCTCGACGTGCCGGTCATCCTGATGACCGCGGGCGCCACGCTCGACTCCGCGCTCGACGCGATCGAGTATGGCGCCCAGCAATACCTGCTGAAGCCGGTCGAGCCGGACGCGCTCGTGCACGCCGTTGGAAGGGCCGCCGCGCTGGGCGAGCTCGCAAGGATGAAGCGCACCGCCCTCGCGGCCCAGTCGGGCAAGGCGATTCCCTACGGCGACCGCGCGACGCTCGAAGCGGTGCTCACACGCGCGTTCGCGACGATCCACGCGGAGTTCCAGCCCGTGGTGTCGCTGAAGAAGAAAAACATCCTCGGTTATGAAGCGCTGATGCGCTGCGACGAGACACTCTTCTCCTCGTACACCGCGCTGCTTGCCGCCGCCGAGCGCGTGGGGTGGCGCACGGCGCTCTCGCGCACGCTCTACCAGCGCATCGCGCAGGACGGCAGCGACATGCCCGAGGGCACGCTGCTCTTCGTGAATATTCATCCGCTCGACGCGCAGGAGTCGCTGTTGACCGGATCGGGCGCGTCGCTCGAGGCGATCGCGCGAAACGTCGTGCTGGACATTCGTGAGAGCGTCGCGGGCGAACAGCTCGTCGCGCTCGTCGCCGCGATGCCGAAGCTGCGCGGCGCGGGATTCCGGATCGCGATCGACAACGTCGGAACGGGCACATCGGGCCTCGAAATCTTTACGCGACTGTCGCCTGAGTTCGCGAAGCTCGACCGCAGCGCGTACGCGGGAATCGACAAGGACAAGAATCGCCTGCGCACCGTGCGCGCGATGTACGCGATGTTTGCCTCGCTCGAACTGCCGTTGATCGCCGAAGGAGTGGAAACCGCGGCGGAGCGGGATGCACTGCTCGCCGCCGGAGCCGATCTTGCCCAGGGCAACCTGTTCGGGGCGCCGTCAACGAGGTTCGAGTCAGCGGCGTTGTAGACACACACAATGCCGACAACTCTGCACGCCCCGCTCACCGTCCTCAGCGACGAAGAAAACGCATTCCGCGACGCCGTCGAATCTTTCGTCAGCGGTGAAATTCGCCCCCGCGTCGCCGCGATGGAGCGCGCCGCGAAACTCGATCCCGAGCTGATTCCGAAGTACTTCGAGCTCGGAATGATGGGGATCCAGGTGCCGGAGAAATACGGCGGCGGCGGCGGGTCCCTCATGATGGTGACGCTGGCCGTCGAGGAGATCAGCAAGGTCGACGCGGCCGCGGCGATCGTCGTCGACGTGCAGAACACGCTCGTGGCGTATCCGATCGTCGCCTACGGCACCGAGGAGCAGCGCAAGCAGTATCTGCCGCGCCTCTGCGAGAACACGGTCGGTGCATACGCGCTCTCCGAAGCCGGGTCGGGATCGGACGCCTTCGGCCTCGCGACGCGCGCCGAGAAGAAGGGCGACAAGTGGATTCTCACCGGGCGGAAGCTCTGGATCACGAACGGCGCTGAAGCGGGGCTGTTCATCGTCTTCGCCAACGCCGATCCCTCGAAGGGCTACAAAGGGATCACGGCGTTCATCGTCGAGAAGACGTTCCCAGGGTTCAGCGTCGGGAAAAAGGAAGACAAGCTCGGGATCCGCGCGTCGAGCACCACGGAGTTGATTCTCGACGGCGTGGAAGTCCCCGCGTGCAACGTGCTCGGCCCGGTCGGCAACGGCTACAAGATCGCGATGGAGACGCTGAACGAAGGGCGGATCGGGATCGGCGCGCAAATGATCGGCAACGCCGCGGGTGCGCTGTGCGCGGCGGTGGCGTATGTGAAAGAGCGCAAGCAGTTCGGAAAGTCGCTCGCGGATTTCCAGGGCGTGCAGTTCCAGCTCGCGCAGGTGGCCACGGAACTCGAGGCGGCGCGCTTGATGGTCTACAACGCGACGCGGCTCAAGGAAGCGGGGCGCGATATCGCGCGTGAGGCGGCGATGGCGAAGTTGTACGCGTCGCAGGTGTGCGAGCGGGTGACTTCGCTGGCGCTCGAACTGCACGGCGGGAATGGGTACACGAAGGAATTCCCGGTCGAGAAGTTTTATCGCGATGCGAAGATCGGGAAGATTTACGAAGGGACGTCCAACATGCAGCTGTCGACGATCGCGAAGGCGCTGCTGAAGTGACTACTCGCGGTGTTGGGAGAGTCGGCGAGGGAAAGAACGGGACAGTGGTGGGTGGTGAGGTTTAAGTGGTCAGGGTTGAGTGAACGTTCACCCAACCCTGACCACTTAAACCTCACCACCCACCACTGTCCCGTTCTTTCCCGCTCACGGACTTCCCTTCGCTACTCAAGCAACAGAATCGTCCCTTCCCCTTCGATCACGATCTCGCGGTGCTGATTCCGCGCGACCGTCGATAGCGTCGCTCTTTTTTCTCG
>Ga0193726_1002822_pt1 | contig 11444 bp, 10 predicted proteins | sample H2c1metaG_FD_144928 | JGI IMG/M metagenome (GOLD analysis project Ga0193726, IMG submission 144928) | Soil microbial communities from a riparian zone of the East river system, Colorado, United States - H2c1 | ecosystem: Environmental > Terrestrial > Soil > Riparian zone | place: USA: East River... | reverse complement strand
CTGGCCGATGCCCGGGAAGTTTGCCTGCTGACTGGAGCAAAACGCGGTTCCCATACCCAGTGTGGTCAGCGGCTGCACCAAGGAGGTCCCATAGGTCGCGGTGAATCGCGGCAGAGCAACGTTGCCGTAAGCCGTTTGTATCTGAGCCACCCAGCCGTTGAGCGTATCGGCGCTGATGCCCGACACGAAGCTGCCCAAGCTGATGCTGGGATCGGGCAGCACGATGAGCATGCTCATGCGTCCCTGGCCGTACGGCAGACGCAATGCCTGAAAGTTGCTGCCCTGCAGATAGCCGACGCTTGCGGCTTCATGCATCATCTGCGCCGAGACTTGAGTACCGTCAGTCAGGGTAAACGCTGCCGGTGCCGTCTGATTCGGATCGAAGGCTTGGGTCCACTGCCCTTTGAAGTAAATGACGTTCGCGATGACCGCGGTGACGGATTGATAATTTGCGTTGGGCAGAATCTGCGTAATCAAGCCGTTGGTCTCGGCATCGACCCAGGCATTGACGTTGGCGGGCGCACCGGACAGATCTCCCACCATGGCGCCGTAGTAGGTCTGATCCATCTGCGTAAACGAGGGCTGCACCGCGTTCGTGCCCAGATGCATCCAGAGTGAATTGGCGATGGTCAGCTGCACCTGCGGATCCGGATTGACCAGTGATCCTTGCAGGGCCGCGTTGGCGTTGTTGAGATCCGCAGCACTGAGCGTACCCAGCTCGAGCGTCTGCGCCATGCCCTGTTGGGTCGTGCCGGCGGCGCCGTTATAGACAATCTGCAATGCCATCGCCACGCTGATCGGCGCAATCGCGAGGTTGCCTGAGGCGCCGGAATTCAAGTTCTTGAATAAGTTCAGGCCGAAGGTGTTATCCGCGGTCACGATGGCCGGATTGACCGGCGTCTTTTCCTGCTGTGCCTGCAGCACGGCGGGCGGCATCGCCGAGTTGCCGCCGGAAGGCGGAGCGCTAGGAGCGCCCGCGCTCGGCATGCTGCCTGAGTTCATGGAGGAGCCGCCGCATCCGGCGAGCCATGCGGCGGCTGACAGACCAAAAAAAGCCGTGATGCCGCGGCGATGATGCTTGCGCTGTCTCATGGTTCCCTCCTTGGGCCCTTACGGGCGCGAGATGCACTACAGACGCGATTTTAGTCCTGCGTGCTTACCCAAGTCGAAACCCTGAATTTTGTCGCACCGCGGCGACATGCTTAGCGGATTCGCGATGCCTCGGTTCGCCAGCGCTGCGTAAATTCGTGTCGATCGGTCTCCGTTTCCAATTCCGTCGCGACCGTGCTGACGAGTTGCTCGGCAGTGGCCGCTCGCAATGCGGCCGTTTTGACCAAGTGTTTGGCGATCGGGCCGATGTACCCGGCCAGCAGCCGCTCGATTCGCAGCACTTCAGCCGGATCCAATATCGCCGCCAGCGGCGCACCGGCAAGGATCGGCGCCGGCTGCGTGCTCCCCGCCTCGAGAGCCGCCCCGCCGCGCTGCGCCTTCAAATAGGCACACAACCGCAGATAGTGCGGTTCTCGCGGCGGAGGAAATGCATCCATCCAATGCTGCGCGCTCAAGAAATATTCGAGGCTCTTGGACGGAAGCACATTTTCGATGCGAAACGGCAGGATGCTGACCTGTTTGTGCACCGCCCTTTCGACCTCGCGCCGCACCTGGGGAGAGTCGTTGCTGCTCGCTGAGAACAGCAAAATCATGGTGCGCGAATTGGAAATGGCGTCGATGATTTCGGCCGCCCAATCCGCCGAGGGCGCGATGTCCCGCGGCGCGATCCAGCAGTTGATCCCTTCCTGTTCGACGCGGCTCACCAGTTCCATGGCACAGCCATAGTCCGGCTGGGAGTAGCTGACAAAAACGTCGCGCACCATGGTTATGCCCCGAGCAGGCGCAGCGCCTTCTCTAGGCTTTTGCGCATGCGGTCAAAAGAGCGCGACACCGACACGATTTCCTTGGCTCCGCGCTGCGGGAAATTCTCCACCGACCGGTCGCCGAGGCTGACCTTGTCCGCCACCAGCGCGATCTGCCTTACCGGCCGCACCACCAACTGATAGAGAAGGACATTCACCACCAGAAACGCGGCGGCAAATACTGCGATCAATAGAATCATGAAGGCGCGAAACTCCTTGTTGGCATTGGCGGCGGCATTGGCGAAGGGCACCGAGACGACCTGCGCGGCGACCACCTCATTGGGTTGCCAGCCAAAGCCGTTATCGCCGCCGTAACGGGCCAGCAAACTGTGGGGCGCAGCCGAGGGCGTGCTGTGGCACACCAGGCATTCGGGTTTGGCGCGGATGGGACGGGCCAGGTAGAGGGATTTGCCCATGGGCGTGTCGCGTTCTCCAATCACCTGCTGAGTCTGTGCATCGTTGCGAAATCGCTGAATGATATCGCCTTCCCAGTCGGCGGCACGATCCCGCGGATTGGTCGGGTTGAGCGTCGCCTCTTTATAAGAGTAGTCAGGATGACGTTCATGAAAGCTGAGGAAATTTTGAGTCGCCGCGTAGGAAGGCACGCTCTGCGGCGGAAAATCTTCGTGTATCCCCGCGGAAATCAGCGGCAGGATCTCCTTGGCCGTGTAAGTGCGCACGGCTGCGGCGCTATCCATCATCAAGCCGGCCTCAGCGAGTACTTCGCGTTCGGCGTTGGCTTCCAACATGGTCCAGCAAATATAGGCGGCAAGCAGCGCGGCAATCAAGAATACGGCGCCGAGTGCCGCATTGATTCGAAACAGTAGACTCATGGTATCGATGGCACTTGCGATGCCTGTTGTATTTTAAGGATCCGTCCGTGCCGACAGTGTACACGGGCTTGCTAGCGCAGACGACCCTTCAAATCCTCGCGCGTCGATTTGATATGCGAGTGCATCAGCGCCCGCGCCTGCTGGGATTTGCCCGACCGCCACGCTTTGAGCAGCGCGGCGTGCTCGCGCGTCGCGCGCTTGGCGCGCCCTTCGGGGCGCAGATGAGCCTGCACGTAGCGTTGAGCGAGCGTATGCAGCCGGCTCAAAATCTCTGCGGCGACCGGCTGCAAACGCGGCACGATGAGCAGCAGGTGAAAGGCGCGGTTGAGCCTGCCTGAGGAGGCGAATTCGCCCGCCGCCGTCGCCTCATTCAACCGCTCGAGCGCGCCGATGGCCGCGTCATGATCCGCGGCACCCGCCAGTTTGGCGCCCTGGGCGACCGCCGTCGGTTCGATTTGCAAACGTAGCCGGAAGACTTCGTCGAGTTCGGCGTCCGCCAACGGCCGCACCTGAAAGCCGCGATTGGGAAAGATATCGACCAAGCCCTCGGATTGGAGTTGCACCAACGCCTCACGCACCGGGATCTTGCTGGTGCCGAATTCGGCCGCCAGGCTATCTTGGCGAAGCGCGGAACCCGGTGCGTAGGTACCCGACAAAATGCGGTCACGGAAGCGAACGATGAGCTGACTGGTCATCGATTGAACCAGCGGTTCTGTCATGCGCGAATGCCCCAACAGAAGGGATCTTCAGGGTCCAGGCGCAGCAGGTTCTCGCCGGTCACGTGCGCCGTGCCGGTAATGACCGGAACAATCTCGCCTCGGCTGCGATCGTGCCATCGATAGCGGGCCTCGAAGGTGCTGCCGATCAAACTCTCCTGGACCCAGGTATCGCCCTCGAGAAGCTTGCCGTCCGCGGCAAGACAGGCGAGCTTGGCGCTGGTTCCCGTGCCGCACGGGGAACGGTCATAGGCCTTGCCCGGGCACAGCACGAAATTTCGGCTGTGAGCGCCCGGCAGATTCGAGGGCCCGAACAGTTCGACGTGATCGACCAGCGGGTGCCCTTGGGCATTGATCGCCTCGCGCACGCGCCAGGAAAAATCGGTGAGAGACTCGACGTGCTGAAGATCGATGATTTGATCATGCCGCGACACCAAGAAGAACCAGTTGCCTCCCCAGGCAACATCGCCGCTCACCGGGCCAATGCCGGGAACCTGCACCGTGACGTTTGGGTGCGAACGATAACTCACCACGTTGGCCACACTGATCCGCCCATCGGCGCGCAACTCCGCCTCGACCGCACCCACCGGGGTGTCGATTTTGATCTCGCCGTGGCTAAGCCGGCCGGCGAACTTGAGCGAGGCAATCAAGCCGATGGTCCCGTGTCCGCACATCCCCAGGTAGCCGACGTTGTTGAAGTAGATGACGCCCAAGCCGCAGTCGGCGCGATGCGGTTTGACCAGCAGCGCACCGACCAGGGGGTCTGAGCCTCGCGGCTCGTTCACGATGGCACAGCGATAGTTGTCGAAGCGTTCCTTGAAACGCTGCACACGATCCGCTATCGGGCCATCGCCCAAGTCAGGGCCGCCCTCGAGGACCAGGCGGGTCGGCTCGCCGCCCGTGTGCGAATCAATGACGCGAATCGAGGAGGTTTTCACCGCGGCGTCGCGCGCGTTCACGGGCGCATTCACGGGCGCGTATCGCGCGCGCGCTCGATCATGGCGATCACCTGAGCGCGCCGCTCTCCCGACAGCGTCAGCCGCGGCGGGCGCACCCGCTCGGAACCGCGGCCCATGATTTGCTCGGCAAGCTTGATGGATTGCACCAGATCGTGCTCGGCATCCAGGTGCAATAGCGGCATGAACCAGCGATACAGCGCGCGTGCCCGCTGAAGATCACCGTCGCGCAGCGCCTCAAAGAGCCACAGCGATTCGGCCGGGAATGCGTTCGTCAACCCCGATACCCAGCCCTTGGCGCCCAGCACCAAAGCTTCGAAGGCGACATCGTCGAGACCGGCGAAGAGCACGAAGCGCTCGCCAAATTCATTGAACAAGTCGGTGAAGCGCCGCGAGTCGGGAGCCGACTCCTTGATCGCGACAATATTGGCGACGTCCGCCAACCGCCGCAGCGTCGCCATATCAATATTCACGCGGTAGGAGGGCGGATTGTTGTACAGCATGATGGGCAGCCCCGTCGCCGCCGCCACGGTTCTGAAGTGATATTCAAGCTCGGCCGGCGTGGGGACGTACACCATCGCCGGCAGCACCATCAGACCCGTCGCGCCTAACGCTTCGGCATCGCGGGCGAAGATCGCCGCCGTGGCGGTGGTGAACTCCGAGACGCCGACAATCACGGGAGCCTTGCCCGCGCACACTTCCACTGCGCCCCTGAGCACGGCGCGCTTCTCCTCCGCGGAGAGGGAATTGCCCTCGCCGACGGTTCCCATCAATACCAGACCGTGAACGCCGTCCCGCAGCAACGCTTGCTGCACGCGCTGCGTCGCCTGCAAGTCGACTTGCAGGCCTTGATCGAATTGCGTCGTGGCGGCGGGAAAGACACCCGACCAAGAACATGACAAGGGCTTCGGCATGGATCACGCCCAATTGTGGTTGCTTGCAGGATCGTAGATCGTATACGGTGTTGGCATGAGCGAGCAAGACACCATCGCCGTGATCGGCGCCGGGGTGGTCGGCACGGCCGCCGCCTGCGCCCTGGCGCGTGAAGGACGCAAGGTACTGCTGCTCGATCGCGCCGAACCCGGAGTCGCCGGGGCAAGTTTCGGCAATGCGGGTCACATCGCCCAGGAATCGGTGCAGCCGCTGCCCTCGCCCGCGCTGCTGTTTGGCTTCTATCGCGAGCTGTTTCGCTTCGGAGGCACACTCGATTTGTCCCCGCGGCAGGCGCTGCGCATGTCGCCGTGGATCGGAAAGTTTGCTGCCGCCGCATTTCAGCGCACTGAGAATACCCGGCATTTGGCGCCGCTGGTGCGTCCCGCCGTCCATGCCTGGGCGGCGCTGCTCGATGCGATCGGCCGCCCGGAGCTGCTCAATCGGCACGGACACTATGAAATCGCTCTGGGAAAGCACAGCCAGGCGCGCGTGCAAATGCATGCGCGCGACATGGCTTCAGTGGGCGTCAAAACCCGCCCGCTCCCGGCTGAGCAACTCCTGCCCCTGCAGCGCGCGGCGAATGCCGCCACGGCTGCGGGCTTGTGGTTCGAGGATTCGGCCCATGTGGTCGATCCCCTGGAAGCGGTGCGGGCATTGGCCGCGGCGGCGCTGAAATGCAACGCGACGTTTCGGCGATTGGACGTGAAGGCGCTGCGCCCGCGCGGCGACAAGATCGAGATTTTGAGCGATGAGGCGACTCTGGTGGTCGACAGCGCCCTGGTGTGCGCCGGCGTGCGCTCGGCGCCGTTGCTCGCGCCATTCGGATTGCGCGCGCCCTTAACCGCGGTGCGCGGCTATCACATCGAAATCCCGGGCCATCGCGCATACTTTGATGTGCCCGTGGTCTATATGGACGAGCGGGTGATCGTCACGCCGATGACGGGGCGGCTGCGCGCAACCAGCTACATGGAATTTGCCGATGCCGATGCGCCGGCGGATGCGCGCAAGCCCACGCGCCTGCGCCGTAAGTTACGCGCGCTCGGCTACGCTTGCGAACTCGAAGGCCCAAGCTGGGTGGGCGCCCGTCCGGTGTTGCCGGATTACCTGCCGGGGATCGGCCGCGCCTCTGCGCCTTCGAAGCTGTTCTACGCGATTGGACATCAGCATCTCGGGCTCACGCTCGCGCCCATCACGGCCGAATTGATCGCGGATCTCGTCGCACAGCGTGCGCCGCGAATTCCGATTGCGGCCTATGATCTGAATCGTTTCTAGTCATCATTCAAGAAAGGATCCTCTATGCACTCACCCTCTCCCTGGGCTCTGGCCGCGGCTTGCGTGATGACTCTGGCGAGTTCGGCCTGCACCAAAATGCCCGGCGCCGATGCGCGCCTGCAGACGATTTACGCCGATGAGTGGAAGTGGCGCGAGGAGCAATTCCCGGACAACGAAGATGCGCAGAAGCCGATCCAGGATCACCTGCCGAAAGTCGACCCCGCCACTCAGGCAATGCGCCTGCGCACCTGGCAGGAGGTGCTGCAAAAGCTCGACGCCGTGAAGCGCGCAGAGCTCTCGCCCGCCGAGCAAATCAATTTCGATGTGTATCGCCCGCAGATCCAAGGCCTGATCGACGATCAGCAATTTCGCGAATATGAAATGCCGGCCAATTCGGATACGACCTTTTGGACCAATATCGGCTACACCGCGCGGCGGCAGTATCGCAGCCCGCAGGATTATCGCAATTGGATCGCTCAAATGAGGGATATCCCGCGCTACTTTCACGAGCAGATGGACGAGATGCGCGCAGGTCTCAAGCGCGGCTTTACCCCGCCGCGGGTCACGCTCGAAGGGCGCGACGCCTCGATTACCGCGGGTAACGACGCAACACCGCAAGCCAGCCTCTTCTACACGCCGTTTAAAGATATGCCGGGCATATCGGCGGCCGAGCAACAGAGTCTTCGCGACCAGGCGATCACCACCATTCGCGATACCGTGCAGCCGGCCTATCGCGAGCTGCTGACGTTCTTTCGCGGCGAATATTTTCCCGGCACGCGCACCACGCTGGCTGCCTATGATCTGCCGGATGGGCGCGCCTACTACCAGGCAAGGATTCGGCTGTTCACCACCCTCGATCAGGACCCGGCGGCCATTCATGCATTCGGTGAATCGGAAGTGGCGCGCCTGCACGAGCAAATGCTGGGCGCCATGAAGGAGACGGGATTTGCCGGCGATTTTCCCGCCTTCCTGACGTTCCTGCGCAAGGATCCGCAATTCCAGGCCAAGACTCCCGAGGAACTCCTGATGCGGGCGGCGTGGATTGCCAAACGATTCGACGGCAAGGTGTCGCGGTATTTTGGCCAGTTGCCGCGGGCGCGCTTCACCATCCGTCCGGTGCCGGACGACCTCGCGCCCTTCTACACGGCTGGGCGCGGCGGCCCCGGCGTTTACCTGCTCAACACCTATAACCTGCCGAGTCGTCCGCTGTACAACCTCACCGCACTCACGCTGCATGAGTCGGCACCGGGACATGCCTTCCAAATACCGCTGGCACGCGAGCACAAGCAACAACCGGATTTCCGCCAGCACACGTATTTGTCCGCCTACGGCGAAGGCTGGGCGCTGTACTGCGAGCTGCTGGGTCTGGAGATGGGAATGTACGACACCCCCTATGACCGCTTCGGCATGCTGAACTATCAAATATGGCGCGCGGCCCGTCTCGTGGTCGACACCGGAATTCATTCCCAAGGCTGGAGCCGCGACCGGGCGATTGCTTACTTTCGCGATTACACGGCGCTTCCGCAGCATGAAATCGAGACGGAGGTGGATCGCTACATTGCATGGCCCGCTCAAGCGCTGTCCTACTACTTGGGCGAGGACGCCATCGTCAAGTCCCGAGCCAAGGCCGAGAAGGCGCTGGGGCCTAAATTCAATGTGCGCGCGTTCCACGATACGGTGCTGGAATTGGGCTCCGTGCCGATTCCCGTGCTGCAGGCGCGCGTCGATCGCTTCATCGACGCGGGGGGCAAGGGCCCCTACCCCGAGTTGGAATAGCGGCTCTCCCGTTGAACATCGGCAAGGTCGGTCTGCTGTCAGCGTTGGCGCTGGTTGCCCTGGCATACGTGGTGCGCTGGTGGTGGCTGGAGCGCTCCCGCGCCGCAGCCAGGCGCGCAACACCGCACCTCGCGGACTTTGCGGTTGGATTCGTCACCAATTTTTTCGATACGCTCGGCATTGGATCGTTCGCGCCCACCACCGCGTACTTCAAGCTTCGCGCGCGCATGCCCGATGAGGAAATCCCGGGCACGCTGAACACCGGTCAGGCGCTCCCGACGGTCGCGCAGGCGCTGATCTTTATCGCCACGGTGAGTGTGGATCTCCTCACCCTCGCGAGCATGATCCTCGCCGCCGTGGTCGGTGCGTGGCTCGGCGTGGGATTGGTCTCGCGGCTCTCGCGCCGCGCCATTCAATTGGGCATGGGGGCGGCGCTGCTGTGTGCGGCTCTGCTCTACCTGGCCAAGATTGCCCATTGGACGCCGGGGATCGGCGATGCGTTGGGACTGCACGGCTCGCGGCTGCTCTTCGCGGTGGCGGTCAATGTGGTGCTGGGCGCCTTGATGATGCTCGGCGTCGGACTGTACGCGCCGTGCCTGATTCTTTTAAGTTTGCTCGGCATGAGTCCGCTGGCGGCCTTTCCCATCATGATGGGTTCCTGCGGTCTGCTCATGCCCGTCGGGGGCGCCCGCTTCGTGCGCAGCGGCCGCTACAACTTAAGTGCGGCCTTGGGGTTGACGTTGGGCGGTCTTCCCGGTGTGCTGATAGCGGCGTTTCTCGTCAAGTCCATGCCGCTGGTTTGGCTGAGCTGGTTGGTGATCATCGTGGTGGTGTACGCCGCGCTGCAAATGCTCAAGTCGGCGCGCGAGGATATGGTCGAGCACCGCTAGTCTCCTTCTATAGTGTCTCGAGGTGGCTCACCAACTCGCCGGGCCGCGAGAAAAAGGGCGAATGATCGGTATCGATGGACAGGACTTTTTCGCATGGGCTGGCCTGGTACATCGCCTTTTGCAGCACCGGATCGATCACGCGGTCGCGTAGACACTCGATGTACACGCGCGGCACCCGGCCGAACCTGGTTGCGCTCAAGCTTTGCGGCGCGGCCATCGGCGCCACCGCCTGAGGCTGCAGCAGAGATCTAGCCAAAGCGACATCTTCATCGGAGCACTGTGCGTAGAAGATTTCGCGAATCATCTGCAAATTCACCGTCGTCGACAGCCGGTCTTGCGAGCGGATCGTCAGTCCCGCGACCCGAGTCGGACTCTGGGACGCCGCGCCCATGAGCGATTCCCCATCGCGCAGCAAGAAAGCCGTGAGATACACCAGTCTTTTGATTCTCTCAGGATAGCGCTCGGCCGCCTGACTGATGGCGATGCCGCCCATGCTGTGGCCCACCAGGACGGCAGGCTCCGATTCTGCGGCAAGCGCCTCGCACACGGTGTCTGCATAGTGCTCCAAGGTCGCCGCCGCCAGCGGCGCGCGGTCCTTGCCGAGCGACGGCAGATCGATCGCCGTCACGCGGTGTCCCGCCTTTTCGAGCGGCGGCAGCACCTTGTACCAGCACCAAGCACCGTGCCACGCGCCATGGACGAGGACGAACCTCACGTCGCGTCGCCCAACTGCGAGCCGCCGTCGCAGTCGAGAATGGTCCCAGTAATGTAAGCGGCGGAATCGCTGCACAGGAACACGGCGCTTTCCGCAATTTCTGAAATGGCGCCGTAACGGCGCAAGGCGATACGTGAGGTAATCGCCGCTTCCGCTTCCGGGGTCGGCGCGAGGCGCGCCATGCCTTCCGTGCCGGCAATAGGCCCGGGCGAGATGCCGTTGACGCGCACGCCCGAAGGTCCCCACTCCATGGCCAACACGCGAATCAATTGATTCACCCCGGCCTTCGCGGCGCAGACGTGCGCCTGACGCATCATGGGCCTGACCGCTTGACCGGCGCTGATCGCGATCAGCGACGCGCCGGGCGTGCGCAGCAGCTCATGAGAGCCCCGGAACACGTTGAAGGTACCGTTAAGATCGATGTCCACCACCGTGCGAAAGCCATTGGCGGACAGCCCCACCACCGGCGCCACGAAATTTCCCGCCGCCCCGGAAACCACGATATCCAGCAGACCGAATTGTTTCGCCGTGCTTTCGAGGGCTGTTCGGGTGGCCGCATAGTCGCGCACGTCGCAGCTGAGTCCCAACGCGCCGCCGCCGATCAGCGCCGCGGCATTCGCCGCCTTCTCCGGATTACGCCCGGCCACCGCCACGCGTGCGCCCAACTCCGCAAAACGCCGGGCAATGCCGAGGTTGATGCCGCTGGTGCCCCCGGCGATGAACGCCACTTTGCCGGCCAACAACTGATCTTTGAATGCACTCACACTTATCTCCTGAAACCAAAGAGACGAAGGGATGTTCGCCGTTTAGAGTGATCGCGCGATGATAACCTTCATGATTTCCGTCGAGCCGCCATAGATGCGCGCAATGCGCGAGTCGCGAAAGATGCGTGCGATCGGGTAGTCGTTGATGTAGCCGTAGCCGCCGTGCAGTTGCAGGCAGTCGTCCACGATCTGCCATTCGGTTTCGGTGCTCCACATCTTGGCGATCGCCGCCGTGGTTCCATCCAGAGAGCCACTGAGTACTCGCGCGATGCAATCGTTGACAAAAACCTTTGCCACCGTTGCCTTGGCTTTGGCCTCCGCCAATTTGAATTGCGTATTCTGAAAGTCCATCACGCGCTGGCCGAACGCCTTGCGATTCTTCACGTACTCGATCGTGGCCTCCAAGGCCTTTTCCATGGTAATGACCGCGCCGATGGCAATCAGCAGGCGTTCGCGCGGCAACTCGGCCATCAGTTGCGAAAAACCTTTGCCTTCCTGCATGCCCAACAAATTCTCGGCGGGCACCCAGACATCGTCAAAGAACAGCTCAGAGGTGTCCTGCGCATCCAGCCCGATCTTGTCGAGCTTCCTGCCGCGTCGAAATCCTTGCACCTCGTCCGTTTCCACAATGAGCAGGGACACGCCGCGCGCTCCCTGAGCCGGGTCTGTCTTCGCG
>Ga0193726_1002821_pt1 | contig 11446 bp, 7 predicted proteins | sample H2c1metaG_FD_144928 | JGI IMG/M metagenome (GOLD analysis project Ga0193726, IMG submission 144928) | Soil microbial communities from a riparian zone of the East river system, Colorado, United States - H2c1 | ecosystem: Environmental > Terrestrial > Soil > Riparian zone | place: USA: East River... | reverse complement strand
TGCCGATCCAAGGCATGTGCGTGGACAGGTTGTACCAGCGCTTTTGGCGCTCGATGTAGCGTGTCTGAGCCTGCTCCGAGAGCAGGTGCAAACCCTCGTGGCTGGTATAAAAATCGACGCGCGTTGCCGCATGCACCCGCTGACCGCTCATCGATTCAAAGAAATCCATCGACTCGGCAATCGAATCGACAATCTGTTGATAGGCATCGCGCAAGGGCGCGTGGCGTAAGAATCCCAGGTCCCAGTATTCCGGGTGGTGCAAATCAGCGAATCCGCCGTCGATCAGCGCGCGCACGAAATTCAATGTCAGGGAAGCCCGCTCATAGCCGCGCAGCAAGAGCTCAGGATCCGGTTCGCGGTCCGCCTGCGTGAAACCAGGGCGGTTGACGTTGTCGCCGCGATACGACGGCAGCGTCACACCCTCGCGGGTTTCGGTATCGGCGGACCGGGGTTTGGCATACTGACCGGCGAACCGGCCAACCCGAACGATGGGCTTTTTCAGCCCTTGCAGCAACACCAGGCTCATCTGCAGAAGAATCTTCAGCCGCCTCGCAATATTGTCGGATTCGCAGTCCTCGAAACTCTCAGCGCAGTCGCCTCCTTGGAGCAGGAATTGCTCGCCGCGCTGAGCCTGGGCCAGCTTGGCGGTGAGCGCCTCGATCTCCCACGAGACCACCAGGGGCGGCAGCCGGCTCAAAGCGCCGACGGCGCGCTCCAAGGCTCTAGGATCGGCGTATTTGGGCTGTTGGGCGGCGGGACGGCTCTGCCAGGTCGCGGGATGCCAGTTCGTCAAGGCAAGTGTGGTGGACATCGCAGGGATGCTAGCGTTGTACGCTGTGCCAAGTCAAAATGCGGCCCCTTCACCATTGACCGCGCCCCATCGAGAATCGAACCTTATGAAGCACAGCAACAATCCACTCGAGTCCCTGGGACTCAAGGACATCAACGCCGGCGCATGGTCGGGAAGCCATGGCTGGAGCACCGACACCAGCGGTCCTTTGATTGACTCGATCAATCCCGCGACAGGCCAACGGCTGGCGCAGGTGCGCGGCGCGACGGCTGCGGATTACGAGATTGTCATGGCGGCAGCGGTGGCCGCGGCGGCTGCGTGGCGGCGCGTGCCCGCGCCGAAACGCGGCGAGGCGGTGCGGCTGGTCGGCGAGGAGCTTCGCGCGCACAAAGATGCGCTCGGCAGTCTGGTGTCGTTGGAGAACGGCAAGATCAAGGCTGAAGGCGACGGCGAAGTCCAGGAGATGATCGATATTGCCGACTTCGCGGTCGGTCAGTCGCGCATGTTGTACGGCAACACCATGCACTCGGAGCGCCCGCAGCACCGCATGTACGAACAATGGCATCCGCTCGGCGTCGTGGGCGTCATTTCGGCATTTAATTTTCCGGTGGCCGTATGGGCCTGGAACGCATTCCTGGCGGCCATTGCCGGCAATGCCACCGTTTGGAAGCCCTCGCCCAAGACCTCGCTGTGCGCTTTGGCGGTGCAGCACATTTGCAATCGAGTGCTGGAACGTCATGGATTCCCCGCCGTATTTCAAATCTTCATCGACGCAGGTACGGAACTCGCCGGCCGATTTGTCGACGACAGTCGAGTGGCGCTGGTCTCCTTCACCGGCTCGACGCACATTGGCAGACAAATCGGCGTGCGCGTCGCCGAGCGCTTGGGGAAAAGCCTGCTCGAACTCGGCGGCAACAACGCACTGATCGTCGATGAAGTTGCCAACTTGGACCTGGCGGTGCCCGCGATCGTATTCGGCGCGGTAGGAACCGCCGGTCAACGCTGCACCACCACCCGGCGCGTCCTGGTTCATCGCTCGCGCGCCGAGGAACTCGAACGGCGCCTGATTGCAGCCTATGCTCAAGTGCGCATCGGCGATCCGCTCGATGCCGACACGCTCATGGGACCCTTGATCGACGGCGGCGCCGTGGCACGCTATTCCGCCGCGATTTCAGCCGCTCAGGCCGAGGGCGGAAAGCTGTTGTGCGGCGGAAAAGTACTGAAGAGCCCCGGCAATTTTGTGGAGCCCACCATCATTCGGGCCAACGCCGCGATGGCCGTCGTGCGCACGGAAACTTTTGCACCCATTTTGTACTTGATGAGCTATGACACGCTCGATGAAGCGCTGGCACTGCAGAACTCGGTGGCCTACGGACTTTCCTCAGCCATATTCTCGGACAGCTTGCAGGCAGCGGAACGCTTTTTATCCGCGGATGGCAGCGATTGCGGCATCGCAAACGTCAACTTGGGCACGTCCGGAGCCGAGATAGGCGGCGCGTTCGGCGGCGAGAAGGATACGGGCGGCGGCCGGGAAGCCGGATCCGACTCCTGGAAGACATATATGCGCCGTCAAACCAACACCATCAACTGGAGCGGACAGATGGCGCTCGCGCAAGGCATTCGCTTCGACGTGTAGGAGCCTGCCGGCCCAGCGTTGCTACCGGCCCGGCATTGCTACCGGCCCAGCGTTGCTACCGGCCCAGCGTTGCTACCGGCCCAGCGTTGCTACCGGCCCGGCGTTGTTACCGGCCCAGCCACGCTTCGATGTCGGCTGCGCGCTGTTCCAGGCGTGCCGCCGAGATCGGCGCCAAAGTTTTCAGTTCCTTGGCGTACAGGGAAACGCGGTACTCCTCGATCCAAAAGCGAAACTCATCAAGCTTGGGCGACCACCGCAATTCCGCGCCGAGCTGTCTTTCCAAGCCGTCGTAGCGCGCCGACCACTGGTGAACTTCTCGTGCAATGTTCGGCGGCTCGCCGCCGCGCACGGCGTTGCGCTGCCAGCGGCGCAGCTCGGCTTTTAGATAGCGCGGCAGTTGGCGCAGCCATTCCGGCGACATTTTTTTAATCGCCCGATGATCCAACAGCCGGCGCAGGTGTTGGCGGGTTTCCTCTGCGGCATCCGACAACAGCCGAATGCGAGAGTCGTCCAAAGATTGCCGTACGCTCGCGGCCTCGGCGAGCCACCGCGATAACATGGCGCTCGCCTCCTCGAGACTGGCGTATAAGCGCTCGCGCCCGCCGTCGACGGCAAGCTCATACGCCGTGCGCGTGCGGGGCGCGTCGGCCTCGCCGAAACACGCGCCGCGAAATGCGAGTTGCAGCAGCATATCGGTGAGATCGTCGCTGTTGATATAAGGACTCGCGCTCAACAGCAGTGGCACAGAACCGGCAATGGATTTGCTCAAATCGCGCACGTGGCGCTCGAACATTGTCCTGGCCAAGCGCACCGCGCCCTCCTGCCAGGCGTGCTGCGCTTCCTCGGGGGACCACTCGTATTGAACCTGCAGCGACGATCCCCGCTGCATCAGCGTGGGATAAACCTGCAGCGCGCCCTGCTCCAGGATCAATGTCGCGCTGTCAGGCAATTCATCCACTGCAAATAGACGCCAGGGCCCGACAGGCCCATACGTCTCCCGCGCGCGGCGCTCGAGTTCGACGCGTCCGGCAGCCGCACAGCGGCGGCGTAATTCCGCAAGTTCGGAGCCTCGCGCAATCTCGCGGCCATCCTGCGTCACCGTCAATTGCACCGTCAGATGCGGCGGCACCGCCGCAAAATCAAGTCGGATCAGCGCATCGGGAACCCCGCGCTGTTCCTTCAACCATTTTTTCAAGTGTCCGGCATCGGCACCGGCAACGGTCGCACTCGCCAGAAATGCCGCTACGGTTTCCGCGATCGGAATCAAACTGCGGCGCGCCTCTTTGGGCAGTGAGCGCAACAGCGCCTCGATGCGCGGCGCCGCCAAGCCGGGAATGGCCGCATCGACCGCCGCGCGCGTCAGCATGGGCAGCGCCAACAGCGGCACCTTGAGGTTGGCGCCATCCTGACTCTCTCCGGGCGCGAAACGATAATCGACTGCAACCGACAAAGACTCCACCCGGGTGTTCTCGGGAAATTGCGCCAACTCCTCGGCTTCGGGCAGGCGCGCGAAAATCTCTGCGGGCGCCAAGGTCAGGGCGAGCCGCTGCTCGGGGTTTAGGTGCCTGCTGAAGTGCTCGAGCGTTGCGGCGCTCGACACCTGGCGCGGCAAGTGTTGATCATAGAACTCGACAAATGCTTCGCTGCTCCGCAGCAGATCGCGGGTACGCAGGCGCTCTTCCATTTGCTGCGCATCGCGCACGGCGGCGTCGTTCGCCAACAGCCAATCCGGCCGCCGTCGCAGGCGTTGATACACGATCGCTTCGCGAGAGAAAATGAGGCGCGACTCCTCGGGGGCAATCGGCCCGTAGTTGACGAGTCGCCCAGCGCTCAAAATGAGACCGAGAAAACTGCTGCGTTCCCGTGCGACCACTTCTTCGCGGGACTCATCCCAATCCGGTTCCAGATACTCGCGCTTGATCAGATGCGATGCCGCACCCTCGATCCACATCGGCTCGACTTCCGCCACACGACGCGCAAAGACGCGCGAAGTTTCGACGATGCTTGCAGCCATGACCCAACGAGGCCGGCGGCGCGCCAGCAGCGAACCCGGGAAGATATGAAAATGCACGCCGCGCGTACCGTCATAAACGCCATCTTCGCGGCGCGTGCCCACCATGGTGCAGAATCCGGCCAATAAGGAGCGATGCACGCCGGTGTAGCTTGCCGCTTGACGCTGCGCCACGATGCCAATCTCGCGCGCCCGATCAACCACCTGGGAATAGACGTCGTCCCACTCGGACAGGCGCAGGACCGACAGATGACGCTCCTTGCACCAGCGGCGCAATTCGCGCCGGCTGCCTTCGCGCGCCGTGCGGTACGCGCGCCAGAGCTTCACGAGCGCGGAAAATTCCGATTTGCTGTCTTCGAAGACCGCGCCCGCCGGTGGATCTTCGCCGACCCGCACGTCGGGCACGCTCAAGCCTGAGACTATCGCCAGCAGTTCGCTCTCGGCATGGAAGCGCTTGCTCTCCAGCAGCGCTCGGCTGAGCCGCGGATCGAGCGGCAAGCGCGCCATGGCGCGGCCGCGGCGCGTGATGCGCCGGTCCTCGTCCAGCGCCTGCAGCTCTTGCAGCAAGCGATAGCCATCGTTGAGTGCGCGTGAATCGGGCGAATCGATGAAAGGAAAGTCCTCAGCCGCACCCAAACCGTCCGCGGCCAATCGCAGCAACAGGGCCGCCAGATTCGTGCGCAGCACCTCCGGCTCCGTGAACGGCGCTCGCTGTTCGAAGTCCTCCTGGCTGTACAGCCGTATGCACAGACCGGGAGCGAGCCGGCCGCAGCGACCCTTGCGCTGATCGGCGCTGGCGCGGGAAACCGGCTCTATGGGCAGCCGCTGCAGGCGATTGCATCGCCTGCAGCGGCTGATGCGCGCCAGGCCTGAATCGATGACGGCGCGAATGCCGGGTACGGTGATCGAGGTTTCCGCCAAATTGGTCGACAGCACGATTCGCCGGCGGGCTCCGCGTTGAAATATCTTGCTCTGCTGCTCCCAAGACAGGCGCGAGTACAGACTCAACACCTCGACGCGGGACTGCAGTTCGCGCTCCAGCAGTTCGCCGACGTCGCGAATCTCACGCTCTCCGGGAAGAAACACCAGGATGTCGCCGTTGCCGATGTCTCCCGGCTCGGTCGCAATTTCCTGGCATGCATCGAGGACCGCCAACGGCAGATCAGGATCTTCCCGGTCCTCGTTCGATTCCCGATAGCGAACTTCAATGGGATAGCTGCGCCCGCTGACCGCGATGATCGGCGCGCCGTCCAGGAATTTTGATACGCGCTCCACGTCGAGCGTCGCGGAGGTCACGATGAGTTTCAAGTCCGGGCGGCGCGGCAACAGTTGCTTCAGAACGCCCAGGAGCAAGTCGACGTTGAGCGTACGCTCGTGCGCCTCGTCCACGATGATGGTGTCATAGCGGCGCAGCATCGGGTCGGAAGCCAATTCCGCCAGCAGCAGCCCGTCCGTCATGAGCACCAAGCGCGACGCCTCGGACACGTGGTCCGCAAATCGAACGCGAAACCCCACGCTGCGGCCGACCGATTGGCCCAATTCTTCGGCGATTCGCGCGGCCAGCGCACGCGCCGCCAGTCTTCGCGGCTGTGTATGCGCGATGATTCCCGTCATGCCCCGGCCCAGCTCGAGGCAGTATTGCGGCAACTGCGTGCTCTTGCCCGACCCGGTATCGCCGGCAACGATGAGCACTTGGTTATCGCGCAGCGCCTGCATGATGGCCTCGCGCCGCGCGGAAATAGGCAGGTCCGGATCGTGCTTGAATACGAGTGGCGCCGCCGCGCGCGCCGCCGCCTGCCCTGCAGCGCCGTCACCGATCATCGTTCACTCAAAACACTTGCTTGCGACGCTTGCTTGCAACGCGTACTCGCAAGGCTTACTCGCCACGCTTGACGGCTTGCCAAAGGCTCTCCTGTGCGGCCAGATTCAGCTCCGCGAATTCCCAGCCGCGCTCCGCCGCGAGCGCTTCCATGGCGCGAAATCGACGCTCGAATTTTGCGTTGGCGGCGCGCAAAGCAGCCTCCGCGTCGACATCGAGCTTGCGCGCCAGGTTCGCGGCTGCGAACAGCAGATCGCCGATTTCCTCGAAGATCTCCGGAGATGCACCGCTCGATTCGCGCGACGCGGCACGAACCTCGGCCAGTTCTTCATCGACTTTGTCCGCACACTGGCCCGACGCGCGCAGCGCGCTTGCTGAGCTTGTCGGCGCGCATCAGCGCCGGCAATGCATTCGGCACATCCTGCAGCGCAGAAGGATCCGCTCCGCCGCGTTCGCCGGCCTTGATGTCCTCCCATGCTGCACTCTGCTCGGCGAGGTTCAAGGGACCGTGATCGCCGAAAACATGAGGATGTCGACGGGTGAGCTTGTCGCAAACAGCTGCGGCCACGGCCTCAAAGTCAAAGTGACCCGCTTCGTGCGCCATCTGCGCGTGGAACACCACCTGGAATAGCAAATCACCCAATTCGTCCTTCAGGTCTGCCATGTCGCCGCGCTCAATGGCATCGGCGACCTCGTAAGCCTCCTCGATGGTATAGGGCGCGATGCTGGTGAAAGTTTGTTGTCGATCCCACGGACAACCGTCGGCCGCTCGCAGGCGCGCCATGATCGCCAGCAATTCGAGCACACGCGAGTTCATGTGTGAGACGTGCGCGTTTGCAACAAGCGCCTCAAGGTCATCAACATGCCCGCGGTTGCGCCCCAGATATTGCGTTCGCCGTATGGAATATCGTGAATGTCGATGGTCAAACCGCCGATTTTGCGCTGCCGGGATTTATGATTGGCTGCATCCAGGATGAAATCGAGCGGCACTTCGAAAACATCGTGCACTTCGGCCTGCGCTATCCGCAGCTCGTACTCCGGCTTGACGAAGCCGACCACGGGCGTAACCCGAAAGCCTGATACCACAACGTGATCCGGGAGATAGCCGGCGAATTCAACCAACTCGGGCCGCAGACCGATTTCTTCGTACGCCTCGCGCAATGCCGCGTGCCATGCGTCGGCATCCTCAGGTTCAATGCGTCCGCCGGGGAAGCTAATCTGACCCGCGTGATCTTTGAGCGTGGTCGCGCGCTGCGTCAGCAGCACCGTCATGCCCGCCGGACGCTCCACCAGCGGCACCAGCACGGCGGCGGGCGTGCGGCGCGTCGTCAGCGTGGCGCGAACGCTGGCCACCACTTCGGGCGACGCGCTGGCCAGCCAATGCATGTCTTCCTCGGGCGTTGAGGGTGCCGGGTCGAGCGCATCTCGAATATGCGTTTTGCTATAGAGGGAGTCCATCGTCAACCATTAAGCGCCTGCGCCCTTGATGCCCCCTTCGGTTAGCGATTTGGGGTCGAGCAGCCGGCGCAGTTCATCGATGCTCAAGTCGGTCATTTCCGCGGCAACGTCCAAGATCGGCCGGCCCTCCCGGTAGGCCTTTTTCGCAATCGCCGCGCCCTTTTCATAGCCGATGAGCGGATTCAATGCCGTCACCAGAATGGGATTGCGCGCGAGCGCCTCGTTCATGCGGTCGCGATTTATGGTGAATCCTTTGAGCGCGTGATCCGCGAGGTTGCGGCAGCCGATACCCAGCAATTCCAAACTCTGCAGCAGGTTATAGGCGATCACGGGAAGCATTACGTTCAGCTGAAAATTTCCCGATTGACCGCCCAGTGTAACGGTCGCATCGTTGCCGATCACTTGCGCGGCGATCATCGTGACAGACTCGGCGACGACCGGGTTCACTTTGCCGGGCATGATGCTGCTGCCCGGCTGCAATGCCGGCAGCGCTATTTCCGCCAGTCCGGCCAACGGACCGCTGTTCATCCAGCGCAAATCATTGGCAATCTTCATGAGGCTTACGCTTAGGACTTTGAGCTGCCCCGACAGTTCCACGGCGGTATCCTGGCTCGACAGCGCCTCGAAATAATTCTCGCTGGGTCGGAACGCAATCTTGGTGCTCTCGGCCAGGTGACGCGCGAACACCGCGCCGAATTGCGCACGCGCATTGATGCCGGTGCCGACGGCGGTGCCTCCTTGCGCCAATGCGTACAGGCGCGGTTTTACGGACGACAAGCGCGATTCGGCCGCAGCGATTTGTGCGAGCCAGGCGCTCAACTCCTGCGCGAGCGTGATCGGCATGGCATCCATCAAATGCGTGCGCCCGGTCTTGACCACATCGGCAAACTCGGCACACCGCACCGCCAAAACTTCCCGCAGTGTTTGCAGGGCCGGCAGCAGATTCTCACCCAGCACCAAGGCCGCCGAAACATGGATGGCGGTCGGCACCACATCGTTGCTGCTTTGGCTCATGTTGACTTGATCGTTCGGGTGCACGGCGGCGCCCAGGATTCGGGTCGCGAGCGTCGCAATGACCTCATTGGCATTCATGTTGCTGCTGGTGCCGGAGCCGGTTTGGAACACGTCGACCGGAAACTGATCGTCGCAATGACCTGCGGCCACCTGCAGTGAAGCCTGCTGAATGGCGATCGCAACCGGCCGCGCCAGATCGCCGAGCTCGGCGTTCGCGCCCGCGGCGGCATGCTTGATGAGGGCCAGCGCCCGGATGAACGCGCGCGGCATTCGCAGCCCGGTCGGCGGAAAATTCTGTATGGCCCGTTGCGTCTGGGCGCCCCATAGCGCATCGGCGGGCACGTCGAGCGACCCTAAGCTGTCGCGCTCGACGCGGGTGGTTGCTGTCATCGCGCCTTACTCCGGGTTGTTTGCGGTAGAATCTCAATATTCTACCACTCAAGCTACCGGCTCTTTAGATGCACACCTCCTCCACCGACGCTCTTTCCCCCCTCGATGGCCGGTATGCCGGAAAACTCGCCGAAGTACGCCATATATTCAGCGAGGCGGGACTGATGCGTGAGCGCGTTCGAGTGGAATGCGCCTGGTTCCTCGCGCTCAGCACGGGGCCCGCTGACCAGGCGCTGGCGAAGTTGCCGCTCTCCGCACGCGAGTTGCTCGCCTCGTTGTCGAAGGATCCGCAGGCAACCGATGTCCCCGCCATCAAGCAGATCGAGTCGCGCACCAATCATGATGTCAAGGCAGTCGAGTATTGGTTGCGCGGCGAGTTGCAGTCGCGCGGCGCAAGCCCTGCCGAATTGGAATGGATGCATTTCGCATGCACTTCCGAGGACATCAACAATCTCGCGTATGCATTGATGCTGAAGAAGGCCCGCGCGACGCTGCTGCTGCCCATGCTCGAGAACCTCGGCGGCAAGATCGACGCGCTGGCGGCTCGTCACGCCGGCGTCAGCATGCTGGCGCGCACCCACGGCCAGACCGCGACGCCCACAACCGTGGGCAAGGAACTCGCCAACGTTGCGGCAAGGCTCGAGGCGCAGCGGTCCGGTCTCGAACGGGTCGCGATCTTGGGGAAAATGAATGGGGCGGTCGGCAATTTCAATGCGCATGTGGCCGCTTTGCCGCGCGTCGATTGGCCGCAATTCAGTGCGGCATTCGTCGAGTCATTGGGGCTGAAGTCGAATGCCTATACCACTCAGATCGAGCCCCACGATTGGATTGCCGAATTCTGTCATGCACTCATGCGCGCGAACACGGTGTTGTTGGATTTTTCTCGCGATATGTGGAGCTACATTTCGATGGGCTACTTCAAGCAGCGGCCCGTTGCCGGCGAAGTAGGTTCTTCGACCATGCCGCACAAGGTCAATCCCATTGACTTCGAGAACGCCGAAGGCAACTTGGGATTGGCCAATGCGCTCTTGAGCCACTTCGCCGCCAAGCTGCCCATATCACGCATGCAACGCGATCTGACCGATTCCACCGTCATGCGCAATGTGGGCGTCGCCATCGGACACGCGGTTTTGAGCTTCAAGTCACTGATGGCGGGCCTTGATAAAATCGAACTCGATCAAGGGCGCGTCGCCGAGGATTTGGACCGCGCGTGGGAGGTGCTCGCCGAGGCGGTGCAGACCGTCATGCGCATTCATGGAATCCCTGATGCCTATGATCAGCTAAAGTCCTTCTCCAGAGGCCGTCCGGTGGACGAACGCGCCATGCGTGAATTCATCGCCTCCCTCGCCCTGCCGTCCGAGGACAAGGCACGCCTCATGCAGCTGACGCCCGGGGGTTATGTCGGCTTGGCGCCGAGCTTGGCGCTCAGAGGCCGCTCTAAATAGCCTGTCAAAGCATTGCGCGCGGGCTTACGATAAGGCTCAACGTTGTTCGAAACGTGACGTAGTTGGCACGGTAATCCTCGGGGCAAACGGTACTATCAGGCTCAAAGTACGCGGGGTCAGGGTCACAGCATATGGCGGGTAACACAGAGGAACGCTCGAAACCGGCGGGGAACAAGGTTCCTGCGCCCGGCGGCGACGCTTCTATGGGATCGGGAACCCGTACCATTTTAAGCACGATGCCCGAGGTTCGCGACGCCAGTTTGAAGGTCGCCAAATCCGCGCAGCGTTTGCTGTCGATTTTTACTCAGGATTTGGAGCCCTTGATCTACGGCGAGGAGCCCTTCCTCGAGGCCATCAAGCGACTCGTGTTGGCCCGTTCCTATGCCAAGGTTCGAGTGTTGCTGGCCGATCCCTCGCGCGCCATGGTTGATAACAACCGTTTTCTTTCGTTGGCGCGGCGGCTCACGAGCTGCATCGATCTTCGCGCCATGAGCCCGGAATACCCGGCCAGCGCTGGGGCATTCATCATCGCGGATGACAAGGCACTGGTGTATCGGTTACAGGCCGATCGCTGGGATGGCATTTCGGATATGAATGATCCGGCCGTAGTGCGCCGCTACCTGAACTTCTTCGATGAAGTGTGGCAGACGAGCATGCAAGAATCGCAAATGCGGCAAATGCTCATGTAAATCTTCCGCTTCACGCATTGCCCGTATAATGGGCGGATGCAGAAGCCCCTCCCCAATCCTCCGGACGGCACCGTCATCGTCGGCATGTCGGGCGGCGTCGACTCGGCCGTCGCGGCGCTGCTGCTGCGCGATGCCGGATATTCCGTGCAGGGGCTGTTCATGTCCAACTGGGAGGACGATGACGGCTACTGCAC
>Ga0193726_1002819_pt1 | contig 11447 bp, 11 predicted proteins | sample H2c1metaG_FD_144928 | JGI IMG/M metagenome (GOLD analysis project Ga0193726, IMG submission 144928) | Soil microbial communities from a riparian zone of the East river system, Colorado, United States - H2c1 | ecosystem: Environmental > Terrestrial > Soil > Riparian zone | place: USA: East River... | reverse complement strand
CGCCTGGTTGTCCCATGTCGCGACCAGAGCAGGAGGGGGATGACATGGCCAAGAAATCCACAGCGGCGCCTGTACGCAAGAAGAAGAATGTAAAGAAAGTAAAGGCTGTAGTGCGCTCCAAGACGAAGAAGTCTCAAGCGCTCGCCGAGCTGCTCATCCAGGTCTGCGATAAGGTCGGCGTTTCGGTCAGCCAGGACGTGTGGCTTATCGCGAAAGGCGTGCCCAAGAAGAAGTAGCCCACCTTCGCAGCGTGTGTCGCTACTCCTGGTCCGAAAGGTCATTGCCGCAAGAACATTTGCGTAATGTCGGTGTCGCTAGAGTAGCGACCTTTCCCAGGAAGCGTGGCCATGCCGAGATACTTCGCCGTAAAACCCACGACCGGCACGCCGGGCCGGACATTCGCCGATGCGGACCGAATTGCAGCGGATTTGCACGAGGCGGTGCAGCCGCTCGATGTTCGACTGCTCGCCGTGAGGCCGCGGGACTCATCGGGTTACGTGTTCGCGATCAGCTCGCGTGCGCGCGTGGCGGCGGACCAGGTCGTTGCCCGGCTGCGCAAGCAACCTCAACTCGCGAACTATCAATTCAGCCACGAGACCGAAACACTCGAAGGGCCATTCGTGTGGTCATAAAAAAGGGCCGTCTTTTCGAGACGGCCCAATCAATACGCTGTGACGCTGCCCTCATGGCATAGAAAACAGCGAGTGCAGTCTGAGCGCGATTTATTTCAGCGGGATGGCATCGCCGCGGCAGCCTCTGCTTTGTGCTTCATGAAGTCCGCCGCGCGATTCCGAATTGTCTTGGCCGCTTCGAGCATCTCGCGATCGTCTTCTGCATCCAGCTGCTGCTCGATGGTTGCCCAGTGCAGGCTCAATGTTGCGGCATCCGGGTGCGTGGACCACATTTGCGCGATGGCGTCGATCAGTTTGTCGTTCATCATGGGATCTCCACTTCCCGCACGAGAGTAATGCGCGTGCGCTGAACGGCAAACAAAAAGCAGCCTGGTCATCATTAGCTTGCGGCACTTGGCGCGGGCGACAGGCGCACTCGACGAGCGTCGTACGTCAGTCAGCCGTGCGCCGCCACGAACACGATGATGGCTCCAATCGCGAATGTAATCGCCATTCCGCCGAGAATGATGATCAAGACAGCCGAAAGCTGAGTGACTGACGTCTCTGGCTGGGCCTCGTTCGCTGCCGGCGAATCCGATATGACAGCCCGGCTCGTCGCCTCATTCGAGGTTGCGTTCGGTTCCTGAAAATTGGGTTGCCAGTCGCTTCCTGGAATATCGGTTACTTGATGCGCGACTTGCAGTGTGGATTCTTCATTGGCCATATCGATGTACTCGGAAAAGGTGTGACCACCTTGGTTGATGGAATCGCGCCGTCATTGCGAATTTGTCGGTGCAGGGGTTTCACGCTGCGCTGTTTTGAATGGATCCCACGGCGCGGTTCCAGCCGCCGGTGAGATCGAACCGACATCTTCGGCCCGGCGCGGCGTATCGCCGGTGTGTTCGATCCATCCGCCGCCGAGCGTGCGATAGAGATCGACAAGGTTGGTGAGACGCGCGAGGCGCGCCGACACCAGCGTCATCTGCGCGCCGTACAAACCGGTTTGCGCCGTGAGCACGGTGAGATAGTTGTCGACACCACCACGGAAACGCATCTCCGACAGGTCCAGCGCACGTTGCTGGGCCGCCGTGAAGCGCTCGAGCGAGGCGACCTCGTCGTCGTAGGTGCCGCGCGCGGCCAGGCCGTCGGCGACTTCGCGAAACGCGGTCTCGATGGCCTTTTCGTACTGCGCGATATCGATATCGTTTTGTAGTGTTGCCACATCGAGATTGGCCTTCAGCTTGCCCCCCTCGAAGATCGGCAGCGTGATGGACGGCAGAAAACTCCACGCGAGTGAACCCGCGCCGAACAATCCCGACAGCGCGGAGCTCGCCGTCCCGAGGCTGCCGGTCAGGCTGATCGTCGGAAAGAACGCTGCGCGCGCGGCGCCGATGTTGGCGTTCGCGGACTGCAGTGTCGCCTCGGCCTGCATGATGTCCGGGCGTCGCGTGAGCAAGTCGGAGGGCAGGTCCGCCGGAATGTCGGCAAGTATCTTCTGCGCACTCAACGGCACAACTGGCGGCAGATCCGCGGGAAGCGGCTGACCGATCAGCAACACGAGCGCGTTTTCGGCTTGCGCACGTCCGCGCAGCTGCGCCGCGGCGTTTGCCTTCGCCTGCTCGACGACGGTTGCCGACTGTTCGACCGAAAGCTCGTCTCCGGTTCCGATCTGGAATTGCAGCAGCGTGAGTTTGTACGAAGCCTCGGCGCTCTCGAGCGTCTGCTGCGTCACCTTGAGAAGGTCGTCGAATGCGAGCAGCGTCAGGTACTGGTCCGCGACTTCGGAAACGAGCAGGATTTCAAACGCTTTGCGTGCCTGCGCGGTGGCGAAGTACTGCTGCAACGCCGCGTCGTCCAGGCTGCGCAGGCGACCGAAGAAATCCAGCTCCCAGGCCGCGGACACGCCGACGGAATAATCGTGCGTCGTGGTCGTTTGGCCGCTGGGCGAAATACTTGCGGGTGTGCGCGAGGACGAAGATCCGGCGACTCCATCGATCTCTGGAAACAGCGCGGAGCGCTGAATCCGGTATTGCGCCTGCATCTGCGCGACGTTGAGCGCCGCGACGCGCAAGTCGCGATTGTTCGCAAGTGCGATCTTGACGAGCTGTTGCAGACGCGGATCGGCCAGGAAATTGCGCCAGCCGATGTCGACGGCTGGCATCGTCGTACTGCCGGACTCGCCAGCCGGCGATTGGTACGCATCGCCGGTCGGATACGTCGGGGCCACCGGCGCATCGGGCCGCTCGTACTTGGGCTCGAGGGAGCAGCCGGCCATCAGTGCTGCGACGGCAACGAGCGCAATTCCGCGACGACACATGGTTTTACCGCCAGCCACGCAGTACATCAAAGTGTGGTTGTTCATGCGCTCATCGCTCCGTCAATCGATTCGGAGAAGGCGATCTCAGGCGAAGCCGGCGGCGACGCGGCCTTCTTCTTGAACAGTTTCTCGGTGATCACGAAAAAGAACATCGGCACCAGGAACGGGGCGAGGAACGTGGCGGTCAACATGCCACCGATGACTCCGCGACCGACCGCGTTCTCGCTGCCCGAGCCAGCGCCGTTGGCGAGCGCAAGAGGCAACACGCCAAGGACGAACGCGAACGAAGTCATCAGGATCGGCCGCACCCGGAAGCGGGCGGCTTCAACGGCCGCGTCAATCGCCGACTTGCCTTGCGCTTCGAGGTCGCGCGCGAACTCGACGATCAGGATGGCGTTCTTCGAGGACAGCCCGATCGTGGTCAACAGACCGACCTGGAAGTACACGTCGTTTTCCAGGCCAAGTGCCGTCGCCGCGGCAAGCGCACCGATAATTCCGAGCGGCACCACCATGATCACGGAAATCGGCACGGTCCAGCTCTCGTACAGCGCGGCGAGGCTCAGGAAGACAACGAGAATCGAGAGCGCGTAGAAGAGGGGCGCTTGCGAGCCCGACTGTTGTTGCTGCAACGAGATACCGGTCCATTCGTAGCCGATGCCCGTCGGCAACTTTTCGATCAGCGTCTGCATCTCCGTGATGGCCTGGCCCGTGCTTAATCCCGGCGCCGGCGTGCCCTGGATCTCGACCGATTGAACGCCGTTGTAGCGTTCGAGTTTCGGCGAGCCATAGGCCCATGAGCCGGTCGCGAACGATGTAAACGGCACCATGCTGCCGGCGGTGTTGCGGACATACAGGGAATTGAGGTCGTCCGGATTCATCCGGAATGGCGCATCGGCCTGCACGTAGACCTGCTTGATGCGGCCGTCCGTGTCGAGGAAGTTGTTGACGTACTTCGAGCCCCAGGCAATCGAAAAAGTCTGATCGACATCGCTCAGGTTGATGCCGAAGGCGCTCGCCTTCTCATGGTCGATGGCGATCTTGTAGACCGGTTGGTCACTGAGGCCGTTGGGCCGCACCAGCGCCAGCTTTGGATCCTGCTTCGCCAGCGCGACGAGCTGATCGCGCGCCTGCACGAGCTTGTCGTGGCCGAGACCGGCGCGATCTTCGAGCTCGAGGTCGAAGCCCGACGCCGTTCCCAGTGCGGGGATCGACGGCGGATTGATCGGCACGATGGTCGCACCCTGGTACGACGCGAAGTACTTTGCCGTGCGCGCCAGCACCGCCCCCACATTGAGATCGGCGCGGCTGCGCACGGACCAGTCCTTGAGTCGCACGAAGACCAAGCCCTGGGATTGTCCGCGCCCGGCGAAATTCAATCCGTTGATCTCGAACACACCATCGACCGCGTCCGCTTCCGTGTGCAGCAGATAGTTCGCCACGTCGTCGAGTGCCGTCCACGTTTGGCCCTGCGAGCCACCCGGCGGGACCTGCACCTGGATGTAGGCGATGCCCTGATCTTCGGTGGGTAGAAAACCTGTGGGCAGGCGCACGAACAGCAAACCGACGGCAACGAGCAGTACGGCATAGATCAGCAGCCAACGCCCGAAACGGTCGACCACATGGCGCACGCCGCCCACGTACTTGTCACGGCCGCGATCGAAGCCGCGATTGAACGCACCGAAGAAACCCTTTTTTGGCGCCTCGCTGCCTTTGTCTTTGGCCTTCAACATGATGCCGCACAGTGCCGGTGTGAGCGTCAACGCCACGAACACCGAGAGCAACATCGCGGAGACGATCGTCAGCGAAAACTGCCGGTAGATCGCTCCGACTGACCCGCTGGAGAAGGCCACGGGCACGAACACCGCGCTCAGCACCACGGCAACACCGACCAGCGCGCCGGTGATCTGGCCCATGGCCTTGCGTGTCGCCTCTTTCGGCGGCAAACCTTCCTCGGACATCACACGCTCGACGTTCTCGACGACGACGATCGCATCGTCGACCAGCAATCCGATCGCGAGCACCAGACCGAACATCGACAGCGTGTTGATGGTGAAACCGAAGGCCGCCAGGATGCCGAACGTTCCGAGCAGAACGACCGGCACCGCGATGGTGGGAATCAGCGTCGCGCGCAAGTTCTGCAGGAAGAGGTACATCACCAGGAAGACCAGGACGATGCCCTCGAAGAGCGTTTTTACGACTTCCGTGATCGAAATCTTCACGAACGGCGTGATGTCGTACGGATACACGACTTTCAATCCGTGCGGGAAATACGGCGTGAGCTCGGCGATCTTTGCGCGCACCGCAGTCGCCGTCGCGAGCGCATTTGCGCCCGGCGCAAGCTGCAGTCCAATTCCCGACGCGGGCTGCCCGTTGTATTTCGTATCGATGAAGTAGGTTTGTGCACCCCGGGAGATGCTGCCGACGTCCCGCAGTAACACCCGCGATCCATCGAGGTTGACCTTCAGGAGGATCTGGCCGAACTCCTCCGGCGTGCGCAGCAACGTCGCCTCGGTGATCGTCGCCGTCAACCGCTGGTCCAGCGGCGCCGGGGTCCCGCCAAGCTGGCCGCCGGCGACCTGTACGTTCTGGTTCTGGATCGCAGTCGAAACATCGACCGGCGTCAGCGCGAAGCTGTTGAGCTTGGCCGAGTCGAGCCAGATGCGCATCGCGTACTGGGTGCCGAACACGTTGAAGTTGCCCACGCCGTTGATGCGGCTCAATGGATCCTGCAGATTGGAGGCGATGTAATTGGCAATGTCGAACTTGGACATGCTGTTGTCGCTCGACACGAAGCCCGCGACCAGCAGGTAGCCGTTGCTCGATTGGGTGACCCGAATGCCGGCTTGCTGTACCTGGGCCGGCAGCAACGGTGTCGCGAGCTGCAGCTTGTTCTGCGTCTGCACCTGCGCGATGTCGGGATTCGTCCCGGCCGCGAAGGTGAGGGTGACGGTGCCGGTGCCGGAGTCGTCGGCATTGGACGAGATGTACAGCAGATTGTTGAGTCCGCTCATCTGCTGCTCGATGACCTGCACGACGGTATCTGCGACGGTCTCTGCCGAGGCGCCGGGATAAGTCGCGACGATCTGGACCGACGGCGGTGCGATGTTCGGGTACTGCTCGATCGGCATCGAGAGTATCGACAATGCACCGACGAGCATCATCAGGATCGCGATGACGATCGCGAAGATAGGTCGTTCGATGAAGAACTTTGCCATCGCAGGTCTCGTTGCCTATTTCGTCGCGGCGCCGGCGGCGCCGGTGGTGGTTGCGGCGCTCGCGGGCGCCGGCGCAGCTATCGCAGGTGCGCCAGGCACCGCCGTCTTCGGTGTGGACGACGTCGCGACCGCGGTTGCCATCTTGGACTCCACCGCCGTGACCACCGCTCCTGGCTGCGCTTTCTGCACGCCGTCGACGATGACGCGATCGCCGTCGTTGAGCCCGCCTTCGACGATCCACTCATCGCCGCTCGTGCCTCTGAGTTGCAGCGGGCGCGCCGCGACCTTGTTGTCGGGCCCGACGATGAGCGCCGTAGCCTGTCCCTTCGGGTCGTGCGTCACGCCGATCTGCGGCACCAGCATGGCGTTGTCGTCCACGCCCTCGTCGATGCGTGCGCGCACGAACATTCCGGGAAGCAGCGTGAAATGCGGATTTGGAATGATTGCGCGCACCGTCACCGAGCCCGTTGTCTGGTCGACGGTGACGTCGGAGAACTGCAAAGTGCCGGTCAGCGGATATTGAGTTCCGTCCTCGAGAAGCAGCGTGACTTTCGCCTTGTCGGGGCCATTGAGTTTCAACGTGCCGTCGGCCATGTCGCGCCGCAATTGCAATCCCTGGACGCTCGACTGCGTGAGGTCCACGTAAATCGGATCGATCTGCTGGACGGTCTCCATGAGCGTCGCAGCGCTCGCTTGCACGTACGCGCCCTGCGTGACCAGTGAGGGACCGCTGCGACCGGTGATCGGCGATACCACGCTCGTGTAATCAAGGTTGATCTGCGCTATCGCGATCGCCGCCTTGGCAGTCGCAACATCTGCCGCAGCCTGCCCTTGCGTAGAGACGGCGTTGTCGTAGTCCTGCTTGCTTACCGCGTTCGCGGCGACCAGTATCTTGTAGCGCTCGGCCTGCGCATTCATCGACGCGAGATTTGCTTTCGCCTTCTGCAGCGAGGCCGTCGCGCTATTCAGCGAGGCGATATAGGGTGCGGGATCGATCTGGTAGAGACGCTGCCCTTCGCTGATCTCGCTGCCTTCCTCGAACTCGCGCTTCAGCACGATTCCGTCGACGCGCGCGCGCACCTGCGCGACGAGATACGCCGCGGTTCTTCCCGGGAGCTCGATCGTGATCGGCACGCTGCTCTTGTGCACGGTCACCACGGAGACTGCCGGAGTTTGCGCGGCCGTGTCGGCAGGCTCGGCCTTTCCGCAGCCAGCCAGAACCGCAGCGGCCATTACAAAGGCAACCGGCGCGCGCAATAGCGTGGTGAGATCAGAGTTCATGCTCTTAAAAGTCCGTTGTTGAAATCGGCAACGAATGTCGCCGTGCTTCTAGGGTGCGTTTGCCGTTTCGATACCGGCTGGCGGATCCACCACCTCGTAGTCCTGCTGATCGTCGTCCCAGACGTAGTAGGTATCGTTCGCGTAGTAGTAGGGCACTCCGTCGAACTCGACGGTCGTGTAGCCCGGCGGCAGCACGGATACCAACGCGCCCACGGGCGCATCCACGACTTCCCAGCCGAGGTCTCCGCCGAGGTACCACTCCCCGCGGTCATACAGGTAGTGGCTACGGCGGTAGTCGATGGGCAAACCGCTGTGCGGCGCGTCGTGCACCCTATAGCCACGGTCGTAATAGGGACGGTTGTGCGAGAAGCGCGCGTCGATATGTTGGTGAGGGGCAGTGACATGCCCTTCGGGGGCAGATTCTCCGTGCCCGCCGAATCCACCGTGACCGTGCTCCTGCGCGACCACCGCGGGGGACGCGATGATCGCCGCAAGAAGCGCGAACCCTGCATATGCCTGCTTGCTACTGATCGTTCGTGTCGTCATACATCACCTTTAGCCGTTGTCGGTTCTTGTGCCCAATCGGAGCACCTTCTAGACGTGAGATCTATCCCCCGAACGCGTGCCGCCGGGATCGGGGCTCAGCATCGTGCGTGCGGATTTCGCGATGACTTCGCAACGCACATTGAACGGTTTCAACCGTAATGCACTCGGCAACGGAGCTGCTTCAATGCGGAAGTTCGGGCGACGCGCCGCAGCCGTCTGTCAACGCGAGCGCCCATTCGGGCAATTGATTCGCGGGGTCATCTGACTGAGCCGCTCGGGCGTTGGTCGCGCGCTCGTGCGCCACTATCGTTTAGTCACGAATCGCGGCGGTCATCGCCGGATCTATTGAAGGAGATTTGAATGGTCACTCTGGAAGATGCGCGGAAGATCATTGCCGCCGCGGAAAAGAAAGCGAAGGAACTCGGCCAGCCGATGAACATCGCGGTAGCAGACGAGGGCGGTAACCTCGTTGCGCACGTGCGCATGGACGCGGCCTGGATCGGCAGCATCGATATCTCGATCAACAAGGCCTTCACCGCGCGCGCATTCGACATCAGTACGAAAGACCTTGCAACGCAGTCGCAATCCGGCGGGCAGTTCTTCGGAATCCATGTCTCCAACGGCGGGCGCGTGATGATTTTCGCCGGCGGCGTGCCGCTCAAGCGTGGCGGCAAGGTGGTGGGTGCGGTCGGCGTCAGCGGCGGTTCCGGCGAGCAGGATCACGCGGTCGCCGAAGCGGGCGCGAAGGCATTCGGATAAATTCACGAGGAGCAAGAGTCATGGCAAGCAATCGCGGCGTCGTTTACGTCGAACCCGGCAAGGTCGAGGTTCGCAGCATCGACTTTCCCAAACTCGTCGATCCTCGTGGCAAGCGCGCCGATCACGGCGTGATCATCAAGGTCGTCAGCACCAACATCTGCGGCAGCGATCAGCACATGGTGCGCGGACGCACGACCGCTCCCGCCGGGCTCGTGCTTGGACACGAGATCACCGGCGAGGTGATCGAAGCCGGACGCGACGTGCAGTACATCGGTGTCGGAGATCTGGTCTCGGTGCCGTTCAACGTCGCCTGCGGACGCTGTCGCACCTGCAAGGAGCGCGCAACGGGCGTGTGTCTCAACGTCAATCCCGCGCGTGCCGGCGGCGCGTATGGATACGTCGACATGGGCGGCTGGACCGGCGGCCAGGCCGAGTACGTCATGGTGCCTTACGCAGACTTCAACCTGCTGCGGTTTCCGGACAAGGACCAGGCGATGGAGAAGATCCTCGACGTCACCTGCCTCACCGACATCCTGCCGACCGGCTACCACGGCTGCGTCTCGGCCGGCGTCACGACCGGCTCGACCATGCTCATCGCCGGCGCGGGCCCAGTTGGCCTCGCGGCGGCGGCTTCGGCTCTGTTGCTCGGCGCGGCCGTGGTGTTGGTGATGGATTTCAGCAAGGAGCGCCTCGCGCAAGCACGCTCGTTTGGATGCGAGACGATTGATCTCAGCCAGGACGGCACGCTCGCCGAAAAGGTCGAGCAGATTCTCGGCGTGCCCGAAGTCGACTGCGCGGTGGACTGCGTGGGCTTCGAAGCCAAGGGTCACGGTGGCGAGGAGCAGCCGGCGATCGTACTCAACGAGCTGATGGACCTGACCCGCGCGGCCGGCGCGATCGGAATTCCGGGCCTTTACGTGACGGAAGATCCCGGCTCGAAGGACGCCGCGGCGCGCAAGGGCAATCTGAGCTTGCGTTTCGGGCTTGGCTGGGCCAAGTCGCACTCGTTCTTTACCGGGCAGACGCCGGTCATGAAATACAACCGTGCGCTGATGATGGCGGTCCTGCACGACCGCATCCGCATCGCCAAGGCCGTCAATGCGACCGTCATCACGCTGGACCAGGCGCCGCAGGGTTATGCCGACTTCGACAAGGGCGCCGCGCGGAAATTCGTCATCGATCCGCACGGACTGCTCGGGAAAGCAGCCTGAGCAAAAACCGCGGCAACGCTTCGGCGCGGGAAGTGTCGAAGTTTCAACCGTAACAAGGCGCTGACTTCGGGAAATACACGCCACATCCTTGCATTCGAGCATGGGGGCACTCAACTCTGGAGTGGTTCTCATGCCGATGGCGGAGTGGCGAGTGACTCGCAACGAGTCGTTCGATTCCTTGAGCGCACTGGCGCACCTGCTTCACGTGCGCGAAGTCCGCTACGAGCAGCACCGCGGTACGCAATGGACAACGGACCGCGAGGCCGGTCGCGGTGGCGAGCCGTTCCAGATCGTGACGTGTGGGAAGTGCTCGATCGATCTTATCGACGTGCACGGCTCAGTTCGGCTCGAACCCGGTGACGTCGCCGTGCTTCCGCACGGCAATCGCCACATCGTGCGCGGTCACGCTGCACGCCCGGAAGGCCAGCATGATGTCGAAGCCCAGCTCGTCGGCGGCCGCTTCGCGCTCGAGCCGCCGCGAGATAATCCGGTGCTCGCGGCGCTTCCGAATCTCATCGTCGTGCGTGCAGCGGAGCATGCCGACGCACCCCGGCTGCGTCGCTTGATCAGCGCGATAGGAGATGAGCTCGGTGCCGACCGAGCCGGCGCGCACGCAATCGCGAGCGACCTCGCAAGTGCGCTGTTCATGATGATCGTGCGCATCCATCTCGATCGCGAAGACGTCGTTGACGGATTGCTGCGCATTCTCAACGAGCGCCAGGCAGCGCGCGCCGTGGAGGCGATGTTGAGCTCGCCCGGCCATGCGTGGACGCTCGATGAGCTCGCAAACCATGCCAGCACTTCGCGCGCCAGTCTCGTTCGCATGTTTCGGCGGGCCGTACGCATGGCACCGCTCGAATTTCTCGCTGAGCTGCGGCTTGGCCTCGCACGGTGCCGCTTGTCGGCCACGAACCTGTCATTGGCGCAGATCGCTGCCGAAATCGGTTATCAGTCGGAGAGCTCGTTCAGTCGCGCGTTCCGACGCCGCTTCGGCATATCACCCGGAGGCGTTCGCGCGAGCAGCAGCTGATCAACGCACGCAGGCCAATCGCTGGAACATCTGCAACGTAGCGCGGGTATCCGCCGCGTGTACTCGCTACTGCGAGAGAGGCAAAAAAAGGCCCCTCCTCAACGCAAATGAGCCAGGGGAGGCGGGCTACGAAGTGCGTGTTTTGAGGAGGGGCGCTAAACCGATCTGTATGGAATCTGGAATCTGCCGCGATTTGCAACTGGTGTGCAGTATCCGAAAGGACGATTGACGAATGATTTCGCGGCGCGCTGCTTGTATTTCAATTGAAACCGCTCACGTCTCTCTTGCGCGGCCATTGCCGGACTTCGGCCGGGGCGTTTCGGATGACTAAGCGGACTGCGATATCGCGTGTCCGTCGTGAGGCTTCGCATTGACTTCGCGGCGCTTGGCGAGCGTCACCCGCAGAGTACGTGCCTACGCAGACGCGGGTTCAATAGAGGATTTCGACCGCAGCATTGAAGAGGTAGCCCACACCGC
>Ga0193726_1002818_pt1 | contig 11453 bp, 11 predicted proteins | sample H2c1metaG_FD_144928 | JGI IMG/M metagenome (GOLD analysis project Ga0193726, IMG submission 144928) | Soil microbial communities from a riparian zone of the East river system, Colorado, United States - H2c1 | ecosystem: Environmental > Terrestrial > Soil > Riparian zone | place: USA: East River... | reverse complement strand
AGAGAGGTGGAGCAATCAACACCCGGGCGTGCCGTCAATTGCGCCTGTCGCGGTGAGACGGTCCCGCGGCTAGGCGGTTCTAAAGCGCTGCTTGCTGATCTTCAGCGACTTGATCTTGCTTTCGAGCGTGGACGGCGGCATTCCAAGCCTCGCCGCCGCACCTTGCGGGCCCGCGACCTGCCCTCCGGATTTGGCGAGGGCGGAGGCGATCATCTCCCTCTCCTGGGCGACGAGCGTTTCGGAGAGTCCGACGTTTGCCAGCTGTTCCGAAAATGATTCCTCGGAAACCCAATTTTGGTCCACGGTGAAGGTGTCGGTCCCGCACACGATCACGGACCGTTCGATGACGTTCTGGAGTTCGCGAATATTCCCCGGCCACGAATGAGCTCGCAGCAGCGCCAAGGTTTCCGCGCTTGTGCGCTCAATCTTCTTGCCCGTTTTGTCAGCATAGAGATGGATGAAGGCCTCGACCAGCAAAGGAATGTCTTCTTTGCGCTCGCGCAGTGGAGGAAGTTCAATGGGAAATATGTTAAGGCGATAAAACAAGTCGGAGCGGAAGGTCCCGGCAGCCATGGCGGCTGGCAGGTCGCGGTGCGTGGCGGCGACTACGCGCACGTCCGCCGGGATCGATTGATCACCCCCGACACGTTCAAATTCCCGCTCTTGCAAAACCCGCAGCAAGGCAAGCTGTGCCTCCTCGGGAAGATCTCCGATTTCGTCGAGGAAGATCGTGCCGCCATGCGCAAGTTCGAAGCGGCCCAGGCGCCGCTGAAGTGCGCCGGTGAACGCGCCCTTCTCGTGGCCGAACAGCTCCGAAGCGATCAATGACTGCGGAACCGCCGCGCAATTCACGCTGATGAAAGGTTTCGAGGAGCGCTGCGAGCGTTTGTGTATGGCGCGCGCCATTAGCTCTTTGCCTGTGCCCGTCTCTCCCAAAAGCAGCACCGTGGATTCGGTCGGAGCCACGATATCCACCTGCTTTAGCACGGTTCTCAGGGCCGCACTTGTGCCCACGACATCCTCAAAGCCGCAATGGCCGAGGTCTTCGCGTCTCTGCTCCGATTTAGGATGGCAGGCGAACACCTGGCGGATTGCCTGCAACAAATCCTCATCGTCGAACGGTTTGGTTAAGAAATCCGCCGCGCCGGCTTTGATCGCGCGCACCGTCATGGGAATGTCACCATGACCGGTGAGGAAAATGATGGGGATTTGGACGTTCGCTTTGGCCAGTTCCTGCTGGAGATCGAGTCCACTCAGTCCCGGGAGATCCACATCCAGAACCAAGCAGCTTGGTGTCTCGTTTCGCGAGCTAGCCAAAAATTCCTGCGCCGAAGCAAAGGTTTCTGCCCTAAATCCTGCCGAGCGAACCAGACCCTTAATGGCCTCACGGACGGATGCATCGTCATCCACGACGTAGATTGGGGGACTGATCTCACTCATGGTGCACTCATTGTTTTGGTGGCGCCATTCCAAAGGGAAGCGAGCCTGGCTCGTTCCTTCCCGGTCAGCGCAACGTCCGCATCACATTTTCATGAAGATTGTTGGTCGCTTCTCCTGTTTTTGGAATTACCTTTCACCGTCAATTCGGGGTTAAAGCCGTGTTCACCGCATCCAGCACCGCTTCCTCACTTAACGGCTTGAGCAAGTAGGCGACGGCACCACCTTTCAGAGCCCGCGATCGCGCTTCGGCATCGTCTCCGTGGGCCGTAATGAAGATGATCGGAATGTCATAGGAGCTGGCCACCAGCCATTGCTGGAGCTCGGGTCCGCGCATTCCTGGCATGCGCACATCCAATATCAAACAGGAGGTGCTGCCGAGCCTGCCTGAATTCATGAACTCTTCCGCTGAGGCAAATCCCTGCACTTCGAACCCGATCGACCGGACCAGACCTTGCAGCGATTCACGAACGGATTCATCATCATCAACAATGGAAATGAGGGGCTTGCTCACAGAGTCAGTTTTAGCAGTGTTCCGGGGAGAAAAGATATTGAACTTTGGTATAAGCAGGCAGGACCGAGAGACCGCAGGGACCTTAGGATTTCCTCGGACGCCGCGATTCCAGCCTCTCCGACATCCTCACCAGATCCGCCAAAGAAGCCGCCTGCATTTTTCGCATCACGCGCCTCCGATGAACCTTGATGGTGATCTCACGGGTTCCCAACTCGGCAGCAATTTGTTTGTTGAGCCGCCCGGAGACTACCAAAGCCATCACCTCCCGCTCCCGCGGCGTGAGTAATTCGTAGCGATCACTCAACTCTCCCATTTCCGTCCGGTGCTGCTGTGCAGCCGAATCGCGTTTAATCGCCTGCAGAATCGCGCCCAACAGATCAGCATCGTCGAAAGGCTTGGTAAGAAATTCAACCGCACCGGCTTTCATCGCCCTCACCGACATGGGGATGTCGCCACGGCCGGTGATAAAGATGATGGGGATTTCGATATTGATCTCGGTCATTTGCTTCTGAAGATCGAGGCCGCTCAGATCTGGCAGCCCTATGTCCAGCACCAAACAGCTCGGCATTTCGGTTCGCCGGTAGGTCAAGAACTCCCGCGCAGAGGCAAAGGTCTCGACCTTCAGCCCCGCGGACCGAATCAGACTTCCCAGCGCTTCGCGGACGGATGCATCGTCATCGACCACGAAAACCACTGCTTTTAGCTCTGCCATAGGAACGTCTAATGGTACATCGCAACCGCAAACTGAAAGCTGGCGCCGTGACCGTCAATCCGCTCCACGCGGCTGTGGAACCATCGATGCCTGCCGTCGGCGCTGAACAGCCGCCTTCCTGAGGGGATCATCGGTCGCAATGGACCGGCGCCACTTGCCCGAAGCGGGTTCGACGTCTCAGGATGGAGCACCGAAGTCCAACGAAAATCCGCCAGATCGGCGGTACGAATCCAGCGTGCGCCGGTATTTTGCATGGAACATGGCGAAACTCCTCCGCCCGGCAAAGTCTATGGGCCTCGGAGGACGCTGCGAATCTGGGTGCAATCGGGGTCAAGGCCTTATCCCGGGGGAATCACCGGGCCCTCACTCAGTGATACGTCGGGACGGTAAACTGAAAAGTTGCCCCCGGGCCATTGTTCGGCATGGCCCACAGCCGCCCGCCATGATTACCCACAATGGATCGACTGATCGACAACCCCATCCCCATACCCTCGTGTTTGGTGGTATGGAAAGCGTCAAAAATCTTCTCCATACTCTTGGATTCCAGTCCGATGCCGGAGTCCTGCACGGCGACACAGACCTCGCCATCCTCAAGCTGCTGCGTCCTGATCGCCAGCTCTCGTGGCCGGTCTTCAACCGACCGCAGGGCTTCGATCGCATTCATAATGAGATTGAGCACCACCTGCTGCAGTTCGACTCGGTCGCCCAGCACAGGCGGCAGATCAGCCGCCAGTTTTGTCCGTAGGGCCACTCGATCTCTTCGTAACTGACCCTGCGCCAGGGCCAACACCTCCTCAATTGCCTCATTCATATCCAGCCGTTCCTTCTTGGTTTCACCTTTCCTCGAAAGCGCGCGAATGCGTACGATCACGTCGCCCGCCCGTTTCCCATCCCGAATGATGCGCTGGAGGGCTTCACGCGCCTCCTTAAGGTTGGGTTCACTACTCGCGAGCCAACGCAGGCAGGCGTTAGCATTGATCACTACACCTGAGAGTGGCTGGTTCACTTCGTGGGCGATGGAGGCGGTCAATTCTCCCATGGCCACCACCCGGGTGACGTGCGCCAGATCTGCGTGTGCTTTGCGCAGCGCTTCTTCAGCTCGCTTTCCGTCTTCGACGTCGGTCATGGTTCCGTACCACTTAACGATGTTTCCCCGCTCGTCACGCATGGGCAGGCCACGGATCAGGAACCAGCGGTACTCCCCGTCGGCAGCTCGGCGCACCCGCGCTTCATTTTCAAACGCCTCCCCTCGATCCAAGGCCTCACGCCACCGATCCAGATGCGTACCAATGTCATCCGGATGAATCGCTTTCGTCCAACTTGTTCCCTGAAAGACCTCCAGAGGAAGGCCGGTATATTCGACCCATTGTTGGTTCACAAAATCACTGGACCCGTCCGGAAGACTGGTCCAAGCCAGCGCCGGAATGGTTTCGATCAAAACCCGGAGTCGGTCTTCCGACTTTCTGAGTTCGTCAACCGCCCGCTGCAGCTGCCGATGGAGTAACTCGCTCGCCGTCAGTGCCGCGGTCTGAGCGGAGAAGCGCCGGTCCAACAAGGAAGTCAGAACAACCAGGCCGAGAACCAGCGCGGTTACGGAACTGATCCCCGCAATGCCCAGGGAAGAAATCTGCACCGCATGAAGCAGCTCCGGTGCCACCATCACGGGAGTGAAGCTGGCAGCGGCCATGCCCGTGTAGTGCATACCGGCGATGGCGGCTCCCATCACCACTGCGCTTGCGCTTTTTCGCCAAAGGGCTCCCTTGGAGTCCTCGCGAAGATTAAAGGAGAGCCACAGGGCCACGTGGGAAATCACGATCGCCAGCACGACCGACAGAGTAAAGAGCAGCCGATCATAATGACAGGCCGCAGGCAGGCGCATGGCAGCCATCCCGATGTAGTGCATGGTGGCGATGCCGCCGCCCATAGTTGCGCTGCCGGCAAGCGCCCGACCCCAGCCCATTTGGCGGCGGCTCACCACGAATAAAGCGACCATCGATGCGCAAATGGCGGCCAGAAGCGACACCACCACCGTCGGCCAGTCGTAGTGCACCGGCACCGGCAAACGGAAAGCCAGCATTCCGATGTAGTGCATGGACCAGATGCCAAGCCCCATCGCGGTGGCTCCGCCCACCAGCCAAACCAAGCGCACTCGCCCGCGAGACGCGGTTGTGCGTCCAGCGAGGTCAAGCGCGGCGTAAGCCGCGAATATAGAGATCGCCACAGAAAGGACAACCAGACCGTAGTCGTAGGAACCAGTCATCGGACTCTCCGGGAAAACCGACAGTTGGATGGACCTTCTCCCTCGGGCGCGTGGTCATCCCTGTCTGCTATAGATTAGTCCTGATCCGGGCGCATTACAGCCGGCCGGCGCGAAGGCACGGCCGGGCATGCGCAAGACGATCTGGACGATACTTTCCTCTCGAGACTCCGCGGCAGATCAAGGCGCGTGCGCCAATGCCAGCGCACGCAGCCAGAATGCCGCCTGTTACTGCGAGCGGCGCTGCCCCGACTTCGAATTCCTTTCCCTGGGGATGACTGCGGATTTTCCAGGCATCGCCGCTTCTGGACGCGATGACGCGCGGCGTGGGTAAATCGCCAAGGCCTATGATTCGCAGAGGCTCATCGCGGCCACGATCCAATACTGCGTCGACTGCTCCCGCGCCGTCCTCCCGCTAGGTCAACCTGCACCCGAAAAGGGGCGGTTTGCCAAAGGAGGGCGTCGACTCGTTTGACCATGGCGTCCGCCATGGTCTCGCCCTCCCCGTCCGGCGGCACGCGACTGGCGAAGCCCTTCATGATTTCCTGTTCCCTCCCTTTGCGGGGACCTGCGTCGTACTCCGCGAGCCGCGCTTCGTCCGCGGGATGGCGGGCGCGCGCGCAAAGCGACTGGTGCCACCCGTAAATGCGCCTACGCGACTGCGATTGCGGGCGCACCCTAAGATAGAGTTATTTTTGATTCGCCCTGCTTGTCGGGACCCGAACATCACCAGATCGGGGTATGCGCCAAGGCGGCATTCTCAATGGCGGGTCGCAGCCTGCCGGCGAATTTGCCACTGGTTCGATTCCACAGTCGCATCGGCCCAATCCACGACAGCTTTCTGGGCTACGCACTCTGCGGCAAAGGCTGAGGCGGAAATGACGGCGCGAAGGGTCGATCTGCAGTTTCTGTCGCAGCCTCAGGACGAGGTTGGCCACAGCCGGCGTGCAGGGGGCAGTACGGGTAACCGCGGACTTCATAGAGAAGTTCATCCCAGGAGATCACGCGTTCGGCGTTCTCTTATCAAGAACGCCAGCGTCTTGAACTCCCTTGCCGTAATCGTGATCGTCTCGCCACCGCGAGAGATCCCCGTCTCGGAAAAGTCCGCCATCACATCCTCAAGGACCTAGAAGTTTTCCGCACCGACGCAGGCCGCCCGGCTGATGAGCGCGCGCAGACGCGCAACCAGTTCCCTGGGGCTGAACGGTATAATCACGTAGTCGTCGGCACCCATTCCCAGGACAAGGCCCCTGTCCCCAACATCTGAGCTCGCGCTAAGAATTACAAGCGGCGGAATGGGAATCATACCCGCAATTTTCCTGCACAGATCAGCGCCCTAAGATGCTGGGTGCTGCAGATCGACGATCACTGCGGAGGGTGGTCTTTGGCTGAGCAGCGCGAGACCAGCCTCTCCATCTGGGACGACATCGACCTCATATCCTTCCGAGGCGAAAAGCCGTTTCAGAATCTTCTGCAAGGCAGCCTTGCCCGCGATCACCAGAATCCGCTCCCTTGAAACCGGCAGCAGTTCGGAGATTTGAGTGTTCAAGGTTGCTGCCAACGTGGTGGTTGCCATACGCTTTCCTCTTTCTGCTTTGCTGCAGGATGGCCGCTTGATTCACGCCTCAGGGATCATCACCGGAGATTTCTTCCCTTTTGTGAATCCAGCCAACTGGAAACCCAGCTCTTGCGTGGCGCGGAACAATCTGGCCTCGATCGAAGCTTCCGAGGGATTGAGGATCTGGCCCACGGTTCGCGGCTCTCAGCCCCTGGAGTGTTTCAACGCAAACACCATTGCGCTCGCGTGGCGTGAATCTGTGCAGAGCCCACAAAATGTGTGCGGTCAGTTCTGGCCGCAACCGTGGTGGCTCCAGGTTGTCCCCCGGCTCGTCGTCCGAGACTGGGTTCAATGAGTCGTATTCCTCGCCTTCGATGTCACCTCTATGGCGCCATTTTCCCCACGGTGATTTGTCCGCAGTCAGACTTCAGAAATGCGTCTCGATGGATGTCCTGGGCATCGCTCTGCCACCCCGCGATGCGAACCGCGCGTATCAAAACGGCCTGACCCTGGGCGGGCAACAACGGCTCGAAGGCGGCTCGGTTGCCGCCTTGCACCTGGCGAGCCGCGAAGCCATCTTGGATACCGCGTATGCTCTCCATTGCCTACCTCTGCCTTCTTCCGAAGCGTCTGTGATCGCCGCGCTCGCGTTCGAGTCCCGGCCGACGGGAAGCAAAAAGCTCATCCCTGAAATCGCTCTTGTCTTGCCGACCGGGGCGACAGGCTCTTTCCCTTTATGAGAACTGCTCGCTGCCCTTGTTGAGATACGCTCCACCGCTTGTTAGTTACAACATTCTTGAACAATGCGTGAGGCGACGTTGGAGGAGGCAGGTGCTTGCGCGGCTGGAACGGATGTTTGGGTGCTGCTGCGGGACTGCAGAGGTCACACCTTACGATCGCAGCATGCGGGGGGAAGATTGCTTGCGAGAACCGTCATCAAGAAAATAAGTGCACTCCCGGTGCGCCGCGTAATTTTCTGGAAAAGGCGTGGCAACCTGGTTCACGCTGCGAGCTTCTATAACTTTGCAGACCAGCGATTTCGATTGGGAGTAAGTCGTCGGCTGTATTTTTATTAGATGCGCGATGGGGTTCGAAAGTAACACGACGCAAGCAAGAATTTATTTTCCTGAAAATTTGTTCTGGCAGCAACTTCGGTTGTTACAAAAAAAGCGAATCCAATCATCCAAGCGATACAGAGGCACGTGTGGGGGCTTGTCCTCAACCCCGCCTTGATCGCATGACAGCAGTCTTTTCCAAAAGGAGAATTTCAAATGTGCAGTAGACGTACGCTTGTGCCCCTCGTGGTCACCTGTGTGATTGCCTTCTTCACCGCATATGCGGCGGCACAATCTCTCACCTCCGGGGACATAACGGGAATCCTTACCGACCAAAGTGGCGCGGTCCTTGCCAACGCGACGGTCACCCTGAAGAACAACCAGACGGGATCTGTCCAGAGCCAGAGTACCAATGCGCAGGGTGTGTACCGGTTTTCTCTACTCGCCCCTGGAAGCTATACCGTCTCGGCCTCATCCAGCGGATTTCAGACGGTAACGCAAGGCACAACCGTCACCATCGGTCAAACCGCATCGGCGAACATTCAGCTTGCGCTGTCGGGAACGGCTACGACGGTTGATGTCAACGGCGAAAGTGGAATCGTGCAAACCGAAACTGGCGACGTCTCCACATCATTCAGCGCGCAGCAGGTAGCGAATGTACCGAATCCCGGCAACGATCTGAGCTACATGATCCAAACCGCGCCGGGGGCGGTGATGAACACCCAGGCCGGCTACGGCAATGCTTCGACTTTCGGGCTGCCGGCAACCTCCAACCTTTTCACTGTGAATGGCATGAACGAAAATGATCCGTTCTTCAACCTGAATAATTCAGGAGCGACCAACTTGCTGTTGGGCCAGAACGATGTTGAGGAAGTGTCCGTCGTCAACAATGGTTATTCGGCACAGTACGGAGGACTTGCTGGCGCCAACGTGAACTATGTGACGAAATCCGGCTCCAACAAGCTCCACGGCAACGCCAATTATTTCTGGAATGGCAGCGCCCTGAACGCAAATAGCTGGTTCAATAACGACGCGGGCGTGTCCAAGGCGTTTGATAACGCCAACCAGTGGTCCGCTTCTCTGGGCGGGCCGATCCGCAAAGACAAGACCTTCTTTTTTGTGGATACGGAAGGGTTGCGTGTGGAGCTGCCGACCAGCACAGCAGTCAACATCCCCAGCCCCCTGTTCCAGCAAGTCACGCTGGCGAATTTGCAGGCTAACAATCCCACTGCTGTTCCCTTCTATCAACAGATGTTCAACCTGTACAACAACGCGAACGGGGCAAGCGGCGCCGTCCCCTTATCCACCGGCGACCTGGATTGCGGCAACTTCACCGACGTGGCTTCCGGCCTGGGAGTCTCCGCACCCTGTGGTTTGCAGTTTCGTTCCACCGCCGGCAATCAGACCAATGAATGGCTGTTGAGCACGCGTATCGATCAGAATTTCGGTAACAACGACCGGGCATACATTCATTTCCGCACCGATCATGGCCTACAATCTTCTTACACCGATCCCATCAGCCCGGTGTTCAATGGACAAAGCAACCAGCCGCAATACGAAGGTCAGTTCAACGAGACTCACTCCTTCAGTGCAAACGCGGTCAATGAATTCATCCTCTCCGGTTCCTGGTACAGCGCAGTTTTCCAGCCGGCAAGCTTGCCGGCCGCCACTGCGTTGATGCCGTTTCGTCTCAGCTTTGCAGGAGGAGCCTTCTACGACTTGGGCCGCGATCTAAACACCTGGCCACAGGGACGGAACGTCACGCAGTATCAGATTGTCGACAATTTCTCGAAGCTAAAAGGTAAGCATAATTTGAAGTTCGGGGTGAATTTCCGGCGCAACGACATTACCGACCACGCTCCGGGCTTCTTCACCACCGGCCAGAATGTGGGAGAGGATGTTGCCAGCTTCTTCAGCGGAACCGGCACCGCATTCATTCAGAGCTTCGCCACACGTCCGACCCAACCGGTCGCGCTCTATGCGCTCGGCCTGTACGCGCAAGACGAGTGGGCCATCCGTTCCAATCTAAAATTGACGTTCGCGGTGCGGGCGGAGCACGACTCCAATCCCGTTTGCCAGACCGATTGCTTCGCCCGGTTGGCGAATAATTTCCAGGACATCGCGCATGATCCCAGTCAACCTTACAACGCGGCAATCCTGACCGGTCTTCACCAGGCCTTGCCTGACTACACGCAAATCGATTGGGAGCCGCGCTTCGGCTTCGCCTGGAGCCCGCGAGGCGCGGGAACCAGCACGGTGATTCGTGGCGGGATCGGGCTGTTTAACGATTTCTTTCCCGGGACCATCGCCGACAATTTCATGAACAACTCTCCGAACTACAACCAGTTCATCGTCGGGCCGGCGCCGTTGTCGCCCGCCGATCCCAGCGGCATCCTGGCGCAAGCTGCCGGAGCGAATCAAGCCTTCGTCAGTGGATTTGCCAGCGGTGGTACTCTCGCCAGCATTACCGCCAGCAGTCCGTTCTTCGTACCACCGTCGGTGTCTAACTCGTCCAACTTCGTTCATGCCCCGCAATACCAGGAGTGGAATCTGGAGGTGCAGCAAGGCATTGGACAGAAAATGTCGCTGAGCGTGAACTACGTGGGCAATCACGGAGTCTGGGAGCCGGTGCAGAATGCCGGACTGAACGCATTTTGCGATACCACTTGCCTGGGACAGCTCGGTTCTCCGGCGACGCAGTTTGGGGACTTGCCAACGGCGGCCGCGGATCCGCGTTTTGGCACGGTCACCGAAGTTTCCAACGCCGGTATTTCCAACTACAACGGCCTGACGGTTTCGTTTCAGCGCAAGTTTTCTTCGTTGGAACTTCAGGCCAACTACACCTGGAGCCACGCGTTGGATGAAATCTCCAACGGCGGCTTCCTGCCGTATAGCTTCGCTACCAACGAGAGCACTTCGAATCCTCAAGACCCCTTCAACCTGCGTCAGTTCAACTACGGAAACGCAGACTACGACACGCGACACTATTTCAGCTTGAACTACGTTTGGACCACGCCGAAGATGGGTTCCAAACTTGGCCTGCTCACCAACTGGACGGTTTCCGGCACGCTCTTTGCCCGTAGCGGATTGCCTTTCACCGTGATCGACTCGAACGCGACCGGCATTCTGAATGGCTTCAATTACGGCACCACGAACGGATCCAACGTGTTTGCCAACTCCGTGGGCGGGGCGCCTTCCTCCTGCGATTCCAGCGCTGTCAGTACTCCTTGTCTGACGGCGGCACAATTCAGCCCCGCCGTCAGCGGGTTCGGGCAGCAACGCCGCAATCAGTTCACGGGACCGAGGTATTTTGACACCGATTTTTCCGTCATGAAGAACTTCAACATCCCACGCTGGGAAGCCGGCAAACTGGGAGTGGGCTTCCAGTTCTTCAATCTCTTCAACCATCCGAACTTCGATCAGCCAGTGAGTGACGTGGCCAGTCCGAGTTTCGGAACAATTCTAAGCAACGTGAGCGTTCCAACCAGCATATTGGGATCGTTCCTGGGGGGCGATGCTTCACCGCGGCTCATTCAAATGAAAGCCTCACTCACCTTCTAGCTCGGTTTCAGCTCCATCCGCAGGGCGGCGATTGCTGCCCTGCGGATGGAAATGTTTCACCACAGCGAGCCTCCGTCTGAGGCAACATTTCGGGGTCTCGCTGCCATCATGTCATGCCCCCGCAGCAGACCACACCCTTTCGCATCAATCGGAGGTGGATGAATCCGACTTGACAGTTCGATTTGAACTGCATTGCATGGTGCTACTCCTCGCGTCCGGGACGCATCATGTTCAAGCGCATATTCGGTTTCTTTCTGCTGGTCCCTGGTTTTTCCCGGGCGCAAGCGATCACGATCGCGGCGGCCGCAGATCTGGTACTTGTTTTTCAAGACGTCACCACTCGCTTTCAGAAGGACACT
>Ga0193726_1002817_pt1 | contig 11454 bp, 7 predicted proteins | sample H2c1metaG_FD_144928 | JGI IMG/M metagenome (GOLD analysis project Ga0193726, IMG submission 144928) | Soil microbial communities from a riparian zone of the East river system, Colorado, United States - H2c1 | ecosystem: Environmental > Terrestrial > Soil > Riparian zone | place: USA: East River... | reverse complement strand
AAATCCTCCGGAGGGCGCAATCGTTGATTATGACCTACCCGAAAATTCAAAAGAGGTGTCGCTTGAAATTTTAGATTCAAAAGAAAAATTAGTAAGACGTTACAGTAGCACGGATTCATTTTATAAAATCCCGCCGGTTGATATTCCTCTTTATTGGATCCGCCCCCAACAAATACTTTCAGTTGAAAAGGGATCTCATCGATTTTTTTGGGACATGCATTATACTCCATTTAATGAGCCCCCCGGCTATCCCATCGCAGCCATTTATAAAAACACCGCGCCTGCCCAATCAGCGCCCTGGGTAATGCCGGGAACCTATACCATAAAACTTAGTGTAGATGGCAAAAATTATTTTCAGAAGTTGACTATAAGGATGGATCCAAGGGTGAAAACTTCTATGACTGAACTTCAGAATCAACATGATCTCTCTATGATCTGTGATGACGGAAGAAAAAAATGTATCGAAATGCTAAACGAAATAGGGAGTTACCGCGTCAACATAAAAAACCAGGCAATAGATTCTCTTTCATTGAGTATTGTGGGTTTAAATGGGACCCTTGCTTCATTGCAAGGAACTCTTCAGAATGCAGATGTGGCCCCTACTTCACAGTTGTTACAAGCAGTTCATGAGGCACAAAAAAATTTAGAGGGGCTCGTAAAAAAATGGAATGTGTTGAAATCGGCTAAGTAAATTATCATCCTACAGTTATCATCTTTCATCTAACTTATATTTGCTTTATCAACAATTGAATAATGAATATTGAATTCAATAAGAATGAGGATGCCATGAAAATGACGCTTGGCGACATGCAAAAGCGATTGGAGAAAATCTATGAGGGAGGTGGTAAAAAGGCAATTCAAAAACAAAAAGAAAGGAATAAACTCACTGCGAGAGAAAGGATCGATTACCTTATTCAGAATGACAGGCCCTTTATTGAGATCGGATCCTTTGCGGGTTATGAAATGTACGAGGAGCATGGCGGCTGCCCTGCTGGTGGTACAGTGGCTGGTGTGGGATATGTAAGTGGAAGGCAGTGTGTCATTGTTGCCAATGACCAGACTGTAAAAGCCGGCGCCTGGTTTCCCATTACAGGCAAAAAGAATCTCCGGATGCAGGAGATCGCCATGGAGAATCACCTTCCCATTATTTATCTCGTGGACAGCGCGGGGGTATTCCTACCCATGCAGGATGAGATCTTTCCCGATAAAGAACATTTCGGTCGCATCTTTCGCAACAATGCAAAAATGAGTGCCATGGGTCTTACTCAAATTGCTGCGGTCATGGGAGCTTGTGTTGCCGGGGGCGCCTATCTTCCTATTATGAGTGACGAAACACTTATGGTGGAAGGTGCTTCCATTTATTTAGCAGGACCATACCTTGTAAAAGCTGCCATTGGCGAAGATGCGGACACTGAAACTTTAGGAGGTGCCGTAACACATACAGAGATCTCCGGGATTGCAGACTATAAATTCAAAACAGAACAGGATTGCATGGATCATATAAAAAGAATGATGTCCATGCTTGGTGAAAAACAAAAAGCAGGATTTGATCGAATTTCTTCAAAGGATCCCAAAAAAAAGCAGGAAGAACTTCATGGCATTTTTCCGCACGACGGAAAGCCATATGATATGCTGGACATCATAGAAAGAATTGTGGATGGATCCGAATTTGATCAGTTCAAAGAAGATTATGGTAAAACAATTGTTTGCGGCTATGGCAGAATTGACGGATGGGCTGTAGGCATAGTAGCCAACCAACGCAAGATTGTAAAGAGTAAAAAAGGTGAAATGCAAATGGGTGGTGTGATCTATAATGATAGTGCTGATAAAGCGGCGCGCTTTATCCTTAACTGCAATCAAAAAAAGATACCGCTAATTTTTTTGCAGGATGTAACCGGATTTATGGTGGGCAGCCGTAGTGAGCATGCAGGTATCATAAAAGATGGTGCTAAAATGGTGAATGCCGTTGCAAATTCTGTGGTGCCAAAGATCACCATCATCATTGGAAATTCTTATGGCGCGGGGAATTATGCCATGTGCGGGAAAGCCTATGATCCTAGATTTATTTATGCGTGGCCTTTTGCAAAAATCGCCGTTATGGGAGGCGACCAGGCGGCCAAAACCCTTTTGCAGATCCAGGTTTCAGCTATGAAATCAAAAGGCCAGGAAATTCCTCCTGCAGAAGAACAAAGACTTTTAAATGAAATAAAAGATCGCTACGACCGGCAAACATCACCGTACTATGCTGCGGCAAGATTGTGGGTAGATGCCATCATTGATCCTGCCGATACAAGAAAAATTATTTCTGAGGGAATTGCTGCTGCCAATCACAATCCTATCGTACCCGAAATGAAGCTGGGTGTGTTCCAGGTATAAATCGCTGACTATTGGGAGCCACGCACGGCGCAAATTTTATTAGCTTAAAAAAATCTTACATTCATTTCATGAAACAATTATTCACAGCCTGTTGCATTCTTATTTTTTTACCTGCAATGGCGCAACGTACTGGAATTTTTCTAGACCATACTGATGTAGGCAATCCTAAGATAAAGGGCAGCACCAGCTTTGACTATGAATCAAAAATGTACACGCTGAAAGGTGGCGGTTATAATATCTGGTTCAACCGTGATGAGTTCCAGTTTGCTTACAAAAAATTAAAAGGGGATTTTATCCTGACTGCCAATTTTGAATTTATCGGCGAAGGAAAAGAAGGTCATAGAAAGATCGGATGGATGGTACGAAAATCTTTGGCCGATTCTGATGTTCATATAAGTGCGGTGGATCATGGAGATGGACTTACCGTATTGCAATGGCGCGTAAAACCAGGCATGAATATGAGGGACCCCGAAGATGAGATCCGTGCGGCCGGAACAAAATATGGAGTAGTTCAACTGGAGCGAAAAGGAAATAAATTTATTATGAGGGTTGCCAAAAAAGAAGGTGATCCTTTTGAAACTGTCGGAGAGCATGAAATGGAAAATTTATCGGGGGAAGTATTGGCAGGAATTTTTATTTGCTCTCACAATCCGGAAGTAGCTGAACAGGCAAGGGTCTGGAATGTGCAGGTAAAATAAATTGTAATAGATCAACGAAATTCCTATAACAAATTTGACTTCATGATTCCTCTCACCCATTTGTATTCCTTAAACCCTTTACCTTCTTGACTGAATCCATTCAAATTTATACTGATGGTGCTGCACGGGGTAACCCGGGACCGGGAGGCTATGGTTCAATCCTATTAAGTGGGAAACATCGAAAAGAACTTTCACAAGGCTACCGAAAGACTACCAACAACCGAATGGAATTGATGGCTGTCATTGCTGCTCTTGAAGCTTTAAAAAAAGAAGGGTTGAATATTACCATTTATACCGATAGTCAATATGTGGCAAAAGCTGTACAGGAAGGTTGGTTAAAGAAATGGATCGCCACAGGATTCAAGGGAGGCAAAAAAAATAAAGACCTCTGGATGCAATTCAATGAATTAGCGGAAGGACATCATATAAAATTTGTTTGGGTTAAAGGTCACGCAGACAATCCCTTCAATAATCGATGCGATGAACTTGCCACAGCTGCCGCAGATGGTACAGACCTTCTGATTGATGAAGAATATGAAAAAGATAAAAATTCTCTTTACGAATAAATGAAATCCTGGTTCTTAGAGTTTCTCCAATGCCTGCAAAATATCATTCAGAATATCATCTGCATGTTCCAATCCAACAGATATCCTGATCAGTCCTGGTGTGATGTTTACATCCTGTCTTTCCTGTTCCGTAAGTTTTGCATGAGTAGTACTCGCAGGATGAGAGGCAATACTCCTGGTATCACCAAGATTTGCAGTCATTGAAAGCATTTGAAGACTATCCAGGAATTTTCTTCCATCAACAATCCCCTCCCTTTAATTCAAACACACGATACCGCCACCGTCTCTCATTTGTTTTTTTGCAATTTCATATTGTGGATGGCTTGATAGAAATGGATATCTAAGCGATGAGATCTTAGGATGATTTTTTAATGCTTCGGCAATTTTTAGTGCGTTCGCAGCGTGCCGTTCCATTCTTACATCCAGGGTTTCTAAACTTTTGCTTAATATCCATGCATGAAACGGAGACAATGCCGGGCCCGTACTTCTGCAAAACAAATAGATATCCTTGATAAGTTCTTTTTTACCAACGATCACTCCACCTAAAACCCTCCCCTGTCCGTCGATCCATTTAGTAGCTGAGTGTACCACCAGGTCAGCTCCAAAATCAATAGGTTTTTGGCTTACCGGAGTCGCGAAGCAATTGTCAACATTTAATATGAGGTTGTATTTCTTTGCAAGTGCAGCGATCCATTCAAGATCAATGATATCAAGGCCGGGATTTGTTGGTGTTTCAATGTAAATCATTTTTGTATTTGGCTTAATGGCCCGCTCCCATTCACCAGGTTTGTTTGCAGGTACATAGGAATGGTCAATTCCATAGCGGGGCAAAAATTTGGTGATAACTGTATGCGTACTCCCAAAAATAGAACTGCATGAAAGCAAATGATCTCCCTGTTTCATCAAAGCCATAAAAGACGCAAATACGGCACTCATACCAGAAGCGGTAGCGTAACCTGCTTCAGCTCCTTCCAGTATGCAGACCCTCTCCACAAATTCTTTGACATTTGGATTGCTGAAGCGGCTATAAATATTATCCTCTGTTTCATCAGCAAATGCGGCGCGCATATCCTCTGAATTATCGAAACAAAAACTACTGGTTAAGAAAAGCGGTGACGAATGCTCCATTTCCTGGGTTCTCTCCGTTTGCGCGCGAATTACTTTTGTGATTGGGTGCTGTTCCATTATTTTTATTCGAAATTTTTACAAATTTAATAGAAGCAAGCCTTTACTTTGTTCCTATATCAGGAAGATTTAAGGTTTATTGGGTTAGATTTGGTTGAATCCCTTTGCTGATTTTTTAAATTCTACGATGCAATTATTTAATTACACCAGCCCATTTGAATTGGAGAACGGAGAGATCCTTCCACAGGTTACCATTGCTTACCATACCTACGGCGAATTAAACAGTGAAAAGAGCAATGTGATCTGGATCTGCCATGCCCTGACCGCAAATTCTGACGCCGAATCCTGGTGGCCCGGGGTAATTGGAAAAAACGGCTTTGCAGATCCTTCCAAATTTTTTATCGTTTGTGCTAATATAGTAGGGAGTTGTTATGGAAGTACCGGACCATTGACTGTTGATCCTCTTTCAAAACAACTTTATTTCAGCAACTTTCCCGCTGTTACCATACGCGATATGGTGAGAGCCCATATCCTTTTACAAAAACATCTTGGGATTGACAGGATACATTTACTAATGGGTGGAAGCATGGGTGGTTACCAGGCGCTGGAATGGTGTGCGATGGAAAATGAGACTATCGGAAATCTTTTTTTGGTAGGTACATCGGCTACTGAAAGCGCCTGGGGCATTGCGGTTCATACGTCACAGCGACTAGCTATCGAAGCCGATAGCAGCTGGAGGGCTCACCATCATAATGCGGGACAAAAAGGTTTGAAAGCTGCGCGGGCCATAGGAGTCATTAGTTATCGGAATTATGGGATCCTGGTGGAAAAGCAAACCGATCCCGATCCAGAAAAACTGGATAATTACAAAGCCTCATCTTATATCAAATACCAGGGAGATAAATTAGTGAACCGATTCAATGCGTACAGTTACTGGTTATTGACGAAGTCGATGGATTCGCATCATCTTGGCCGTGGACGCGGGGGAAAACCGGAAAAAGTTCTGAAGATATTCAAACAAAAAACATTGATCATTGGAATCACTACGGATATACTTTGTCCTCTCCACGAACAGGAATTTCTTGCGGAACACATTCCAAATTCAACGCTATTAAAAATAGATTCACCTTACGGTCACGATGGATTTATTACCGAATCAGCAAAAATTTCAAAAGCGCTTGCTGAATGGCTTTAAAGTTGCTTGATGGATACGGAAAATTGCAAAATAGTTATTGCTATTCCTTTAAATTCACCGTTTAGAATAAAAAATGCCTGCAAGAATATTGATCATTCATTGCCTGCAATAAATAAATGAGATCATCTGATGGGATTTAAAATTTACTCGGGCAGCCCTTATCCATTGGGAGCTAATTGGGACGGCCACGGAATTAATTTTGCACTTTATGCTGAGAATGCTACAGGCGTAGATCTTTGCCTGTTTCATTCAAAAGAGGAACCAACTGAATTTATAAAAATCAGCATTGAAGAAAGAACACATCATGTCTGGCACGCTTACATTCCGGATTTAATGCCGGGCCAATTGTATGGATACCGGGTGCATGGCAGGTATGATCCTCAAAATGGCCATCGATTTAATCCAAATAAATTCTTAATAGATCCTTACGCAAAGGCGATCTCAGGCACCGTGCAATGGCATGATTCGCTATTTGGGTACGAAGTAGGGGCTCCTGATTCCGATCTTAGTTTCAGCAGCGTTGACAGCGCCCCCTTTATGCCCCGATCTGTAGTAATTGATCCAAATTTCGATTGGGAGGAAGATAAATCTCCAAAGATCCCTTATCATAAAACGATCATTTACGAAGCACATGTAAAAGGTTTTACAAAACTTCATCCGGACATCCCAAAAGAATTAAGAGGGACCTATTCAGCCATTGCTCACCCGGCAGTGATTAATTATTTAAGAGAATTGGGGGTTACGGCAATTGAATTAATGCCCATCCACTCTTTTATTTCTGACCGTCATCTTGAAGAGAAAGGAAAAAGTAACTACTGGGGTTATAACACCATTGGTTTTTTTGCTCCTGATGTTCGTTACGCTGGAAATGGGACAACAGGCGAACAGGTTTTTGAATTTAAGAATATGGTGAAAGAACTTCACAAGGCGGGTATTGAAGTTATTCTTGATGTCGTTTATAACCATACCGGAGAAGGAAATCAAATGGGCCCAACGCTTTCATTCAGGGGAATTGACAATGCATCCTATTACAGGCTCACTTCGGACCGGCGGTTTTATATGGATTATACAGGAACCGGAAATACGTTGAATGCTCATTTACCAAATGTTCTTCAATTGATCATGGACAGTTTACGGTACTGGATACTGGAAATGCACATTGACGGTTTTCGATTTGACCTTGCATCCACACTGGCAAGGGAACTTCATGAAGTCGGGCGGTTGAGTTCTTTTTTTTCGATCATTCACCAGGACCCGATCATTTCCCAGGCTAAATTAATTGCTGAGCCATGGGATATAGGTGAGGGCGGCTATATGGTAGGCGGCTTCCCTCCAGGTTGGGCTGAGTGGAATGGTAAATACAGGGACTGTATGCGTGATTACTGGCGTGGTGCCAATAGTATGCTTTCAGAATTCGCGGAGAGGCTCACCGGAAGTTCTGATCTGTATAAAAATGATTACAGGCATCCTACCGCAAGCATCAACTTCATTACAGCCCATGATGGCTTTACCTTACATGATCTGGTATCGTATAATGAAAAGCACAATGATGAAAATGGAGAAAATAACCAGGATGGTGAGAATCATAATCGTTCCTGGAATTGTGGAGTAGAGGGTTTTTCTGACGATCCCTCGGTGCTTAGCCTCCGAAAACGCCAGCAAAGAAATTTTCTTACCACTTTATTTCTTTCGCAGGGCGTACCGATGCTGCTGGCAGGTGACGAAACAGGCCGGTCGCAAATTGGGAATAACAATGCGTATTGCCAGGATAATGAAATTTCATGGATCAATTGGGAGAATGCGGATCATAAATTATTGGAATTTACAAGGAAACTGATCCATCTGTACAAAGATCATAATGTTTTTTCAAGAAGAGATTGGTTCAAGGGTCAACCAATAAAAGGCAGGACCCTTACTGATATCGGGTGGTTCTCGCCGGATGGAAAGAAGATGACCGAAGAAAACTGGAAAGCCGGATTTGCAAAAAGTCTTGCGGTTTATCTTGATGGTCACGGAATTCATTCCACGGATTATGTTGGAAGTCCTGTTGTGGATGATAGTTTTTATCTCATATTCAATGCACATAGTGAGCCGGTAGAATATAAGATGCCTACAAGAAGATATGGGAATGGCTGGAATGAGATTCTCAATACGTCTAAAAATCTTGTACCAGGAGAAGGTGGAAAGCGCTATAAACCAAATTCAAAAATCGACGTGGAAGGTTTTACTGTTGTTCTTCTAAAAAATTCTTTGCTGCGATTAGGTATATCTTAATCAAATACAGATTTTGATCTGCAGGTACCCGTGTTCCAGCGGAACACCTTTTGAGTAAAAAAAATCATTCAAATAGGGCGTTCCATTGGAACGCATTGTGTCTGTATTGGAATGTTTCCATAAAACGTTCCGATGGAACGTGGAACCATTTTGATTGCGTGGGGGTCTACCCAGAACATATCCTTCCAGGACAAACCAAATTCAAAAATTGATGTAGAGGTTCTCCCCCACTCTGCTGAGCGTTCCGATAAAATTAAAACTTTTCAATAGCTCGGATAAGTTTTTAACTCAGCCACAGAAGAAGGTGGAAAAATTTTTAAAAATCTGTATCACGATAGCGTTAATTATAAAACACACCATCCGTGTTCCAGCGGAACACCTTTTGGGTAGAAAAAATCATTCAAATAGGGCGTTCCATTGGAACGCATTGTGTTTGTATTGGAATGCTTCCATAAAACGTTCCGATGGAACGTGGAACCATTTTGATTGCGTGGGGGTCCTACCCAGAACATATCCTTCCAGGACAAACCAAATTCAAAAATTGATGTAGAGGTTTTCATAGTTGTTCTTCTAAAAAATTCGCTCAAACGTTAAGATTGCATCAATAAGTAACTCCCAATTTTAAAAGAGAATCTTTTGCGGCTGGAATTCCCTTATCTGCCGCTATCTTATAATAGTAAACTACACTATCGCGATTTCTGTAAATTTTATAGCCCCCGGTTTGAAAAACCTCTGCCAGGTTGAAATAAATTCTAGATGCCGAAGGAGCAATAACTTTTCCCTGCATCAATAAATCATAGGCACTATCAATATTTGCAGGATCATTAGTACTATTGCGGATCAAATAGTTTGCATAATTATTATATGCCATCGGGTTTTTATATTGAATTGCATTCCTGTACCAGGAATTGGATGAATCGCTATTGTGCTTTTCCCATGTCGCATCGGTAAACATAAATCCCAGGTATACCATGGCGTCTGAATTTTGATATTGAATGGCATCCGTGTAGTAATCATAAGCTGACTGATATGATTTATCCGCATACATGCTCTTCCCCAGGTCAAAATATAATTTACCAAGCATCTGCCTGCAAATGATACTCCCGTTTTTATAACCTTCTTCAAAATTATTTTTCGCTTCGGTCCAGTTTGAATCTTTATCAAATGATTTATCCTGGAAAATATTTTTAGGTGAATTATACCTGTTAAGAGCAATAATGCCTAATCCAGTGCTCGCTGTAGTATCGGTGCCAAAAAATAAAGCCCTTTCAAAGAAAAATTTTGCATTGACAGTATCCACAAAGTCACTCATCTGTTTTGAATAATACATTTTCCCCAAGGCACTCTTGGCAGCCGGAAGTTGCGCCTCATGATACCACGATGCTGCTGTAACATAAATACCCATATCGCGATAATAATCTCCAAGCAACAGTTTTGCCGAATCATTTTTCTCCGCCTCCTTTTGTAATAACGGGATCGCCTTATCAGCGTTTGTAGCTAACAGGTCACGTAACTCTGAAAAAGTTTTTTTTGAGGAACCCATCATGTAAAATGCCAGGACAGCGATCAACGACAGAACCAATACTGAAAGGACGATGATCTTGCCTTTGCGACCCAGCGTTTCAAATACCCTGAAGAGTACCGGGTCCTTTTCCTCTTTCTCACCTTCCATTTCATCTTTTATGCGTCTTTGCAATCCTCTTTGAAGTTGAAGGAACGGAGGAAATTCGGGATCGCTACTAATCTGGATCTTTAACTCGGTCATAGCATCTGCCAGGTTCCCTTTTTCCAAATAGTAAAAATAGTTTACCAGCCGGTCATCACTTTTTCCATCAGCAAATTTTCTTAAGTTGTTTTCCAAAGAAAAAAATTCATCCTTCACATATTCATTCTCGGGAAATAACTGCTTCACTTTTTTTAAATATTGATAAGCTGTATAAAAAGCCCTTCGTTCCATCGCTTTCTGAAATGCCTGGTAATTGGGATTTCCCTTTACCAGGGCCAGCCGATCCAAGGGAGGCTTTGGAACATTTTCTTCTTCGCATTGCCTGATCTTTTCCATTACCATGGCATCCTTCTTTAAATCATATGCCTTCTTATATAGCAGTACAGCTTGCTTGAAGTTTTTCTTCTGGTAAAAAAAGGCATTAGCTTCATTCACCAATCTTGAAAAGGAAAGCTCGGTCTCGCATTCAACAAATTCCTTTCGAAGCGTTTCATCCTCTGGGAAACGTTTCATTAATTTTCGCATTTCATCCAATGCCTCTTCCAATTTTCCGTCTCTGCGAAGGTTGTAAGCCCTCCATTTTAATTTTTCCGTAGAAAAAGAAGGATTTCGGGCAATAAAGAAATCAGATGGAGGAATATTCAATTCATTCTTTGCATTTGGATGGGGGAATTTTTTTTCGCTCAACACTTCCTTCGCGTATTCATAAAGATCCTCAAGAGCCAGCATATCGTTGGTGTTGTCAATACCATTTTCCAGGACATCGATCAATGCCCCGGTGAAAAATGTATGTCGCGCATCTTTTTCGAAATAGGAAACATCGTCCCCCGGTGATGAAGTAAGAATATAACTTCCCTTCACGTCAAAATCCCGGATCACATCATCCGCTCCCTGTGTCGCAATTCCACTGTGGCACGTGTCCAGTATCAATATCTTTTGCGTTGCTACAGAATTCTTCATCACTTTACCACTGATGAACTCAAAATCAATTCCCCCGATTATTTCATCACCAATCTTTTCCGTATCTGCCGCTATCAGGGAAAGTTTTTTTATATCGGTACGATGGCCATGCCCCGCAAAATAAATAAATAGGGTTTGAATGTCCTGCCTGCGCCCCGCCTGCAACAGGTGCTTTTGTATCTCCACATGGGATTCATTAAAAGAGACCAGGATATTCTCCCGTGGAATGCCAATATGTTTTTTATTGGTAAGAAGTTTATAAAAATCTTCGAGGTTTCCCTGCACAGGAGGTATAGGATGAAAATCATTATTAAACTTCCCTACGCCGATGAGCAAGACGAAAGTCTTATCCGTGTCTATTTTATATTTATAATTATAGGTTTGTGTGTTCCCGCTGTTGTCCTCGAGAAAATGGGCCTTTTCATGATCACCAGATAGGGAAGACATTACTTCCAGGTTAATGCCTGCAGACTTTCTCCCTTTTAACCAGGCAAGTACCATGGGCTTTACCAGGTTTCGGTAGAGTTCTTCAAA
>Ga0193726_1002816_pt1 | contig 11455 bp, 8 predicted proteins | sample H2c1metaG_FD_144928 | JGI IMG/M metagenome (GOLD analysis project Ga0193726, IMG submission 144928) | Soil microbial communities from a riparian zone of the East river system, Colorado, United States - H2c1 | ecosystem: Environmental > Terrestrial > Soil > Riparian zone | place: USA: East River... | reverse complement strand
TCGCGAGCGACCTCAGCTTGCCGCCGAGCGACTCGCTCGCGGGGACCGCGATGATGCGCTCGGCGACCGCCGCACGTAGCGCGTCGAGCTTGTCGACGAGCGCGCTCATCGTGCCGAACAGCGCGTGCGCGCGCATCACGGCGTCGAACTGGGCCTTGCGCTCGGCCAGCTTGTACGGCGCGCGGCGATCGATCCCGACCGCGAGCTTGGTCTCGATCACGTCGGCGCCGCGCGTCAGCCGCAGCGTGTAGGTGCCCGGTACGATCCGCGGCCCGGCGGTCGAGCTGCCGGCGAGCTGCGCTGCACGCGGCACCCGCGGCGGCTTGACCTGCATCGACCACGTGACGCGATTGATACCGCGGCGCTTGGTCGGCGCGATCGTGTCGACGAGCTTGCCGGCCGCATCGAGGATCTCGAGCTTGATCGGCCCGTAGACGTGGCGTGTGCGCAGGTAGTACGAGATGACCGCGCCACCCGCCGGGTTGTCGCCGGCGTAGCTCGCGTCGCCCTCGGGCCAGCCGCCGCCCGCCGGCATCCGCTGCTGCACCGGCCGCCCTGGCAGGAACGCGGTCTGCTCCTGCAAGGTCTTCGCGGACAGCGCGCGCAGCGAGCGCAGATCGTCGACGATCCAGATGCCGCGGCCGTGCGTCGCGATCACGAGGTCGTCCTCGCGCGGCTGGATCTCGATCTCGCGGACCGCGACGCTCGGGAAGTTGCCGGGCTTGAGCGCGGCCCACGTCGCGCCGGTGTCGACCGAGATCCACAGCCCGAACTCGGTGCCGGCGTAGAGCAGCGCCTTGCTGATCGTGTCCTCCTTGATGACGTGGACGTAGCCGCGCACGCCCTGCGCGGGCGAGATGATCCGCTTCCACGTCTTGCCGAAGTCGGTCGTGCGATAGACCCACGGCGTCATGTCGCCGAACGAGTGGCGATCGAACGCGGCGTACGCGGTGCCGGCATCGAACCGGCTCGCCTCGACCCAGCTCACCCACGAGGCGGGCGGCAGATCGGGGACGTTGGCGGTGACGTTGGTCCACGCGGTGCCGCTGTTGCGCGTGACCTGGACGTTGCCGTCGTCGGTGCCGACCCAGATGACGTTGCCGTCCTTCACCGATTCGCTGATCGAGTAGATGGTCGTGTGCATCTCGGCGGACGAGTTGTCGATCGTCACGCCACCCGACTGCTCTTGCTTCTGCTTCACCGGATCGTTGGTCGTGAGATCCGGCGAGATCCGATCCCAGCTGTCCCCGCGATCGCGCGAGCGAAACAGGAACTGGGAGCCGATGTAGATCGTGCCCTTGCGTGTCGCGCTGGCGTGCACCGGCGTGTTCCAGTTGAAGCGCAGCTTCTCGTGGTAGCCGGCCTTGGGCTGGATGTCGCGCGACGCCAGCGTCTTGCGATCGAGGCGCGCGAGGTAGCCGCCCTGACTCTCGGCGTAGATCGCGCCCGGATCGGTCGGATCGACGATCGTCCAGAAGCCATCACCGCCGCCGACGTTCTCCCAGCGGCTGTTCGTGATGCCGCCGGGATACGCCGACGGACCGACCCACGAGCTGTTGTCCTGCAGCCCGCCGTAGACCTGGTAGGGATCCTGGTCGTCGACGCTGACGTGATAGAACTGCGAGATCGGCAGGTTGTTCGACTTCCACCAGCGATTGCCGCCGTCGTAGGAGATCCACAGGCCGCCGTCGTCGCCGCCGATGACGTGCTTGGGGTTGGTCGGATCGATCCACAGGTCGTGCCAGTCGCCGTGCGAGCCGCCGCCCGACTGCGAGAAGCTGTTGCCGCCGTCCTCGCTCACCACGAGGTTCAGGTCCGGCTTGAACAGGCGGTTCGGATTGGTCGGATCGATGACGAGGCGCGCGAAGTAGAACGGTCGCCACACCATCATCTGGCTGTGATCGCGCTGCTCCCACGTCGTGCCGCCGTCGCTCGAGCGATACAGCGACGACGCCTTGTCCTCGACGAGCGCGTAGACCACGCGCGCATCGCTCGGCGCGATCTCGATCTCGACGCGTCCCCACGGCCCCGGCGGCAGGCCCTTGTTTGCCGCCATCGAGGCCCAGTGCTTGCCACCGTCGGTGGTGCGGAACATCCCGCTCGCGCTCGGCGCGTTCGGACCGTCGCCGCCCGAGCGGAACGTCCAGCCCTTGCGCCGGAAGTCCCACATGCCCGCGAGCAGCGCCTCGGGGTTCTTCGGATCCATCGTCAGACCCGAGCAACCCGTGGACAGGTTGGCGCCCGCCAGGATCTGCGTCCACGTCGTGCCGCCGTCGACGGTCTTGTAGACGCCGCGATCCTTGCTGTCGCTCCACAGCTTGCCGGGCACGCAGACGTAGACGATGTTGCCGTTGCTCGGGTGCACGAGGATCCGCACGATGCGCTCGGACTCCGGCAGGCCCAGGTTGCTCCAGGTCTCGCCACCATCGGTCGAGCGATAGATCCCGTCGCCGATCGACACCGAGTTGCGCGTCCACGCCTCGCCGGTGCCGACCCAGATCGTGCGCGCGTTCGACGGATCGATCGCGATCGCGCCGATCGACTGGACCGCCATCTTGTCGAACATCGGCTTGAACGTCGTGCCGCCGTCGAGCGACTTCCACACCCCGCCCGAGGCCGCGCCGACGAAGACCGTGGTCTTGCCGGCCTCGGTGCGCGCCGCCACCGCCGCGACCCGGCCGCTCATCGTCGCCGAGCCGATGTTGCGCATGCCGATGCCGGAGATCGAGCCCGCGTCGAACACCGCCGCGTGATCCGGTACGGGCAGCTTCGCGGCGGTGCCGAGGTCGGCGCCCGCCCGGTACGTGAGCATGCGCGTCAGGCCGGTCGACGACTTGAACGCGCCGGCATCGAGCTTGGGATTCGGCTCGGCATGGAACAGCGTGACCCGGTTCGAGCGCGGCGCGCCCTTCTCGCCGGACTCCAGCGAGAACGGCAGCCACACGCCGGCCACCTGCGCGTACTCGCCGAGATCGGTCTCGGTGGTCTGTTCGACGCCGCGCACCGTGGTCACGACCGTGGTCCGGATCTCGAGGAACGAGTCCGGATCGAGGAACAGGTACTCGATGTCGCCGCCCTTGCGCGTGACGCGCAACTTGATCGCGAGCGTGCCATCCACGTCCTCGGTACCGAGTAACTCGACGCGGTGACCTTTGGCACGCCAGTCGAGCAGCGGGCCCTCGAGCTCGGCCTCGATCACGAGGCCCTTGGCGTCGTCGGCGGACATCTTCTCGCTCTCGCGGCGGCCCTGGAACGGATTCAGCGACCAGCCCTCGCGGCCGTCATAGGCGTTGACCGCCGTCAGACCCTGGAGCGTGACCTCGTTGCGCACCTGGCCGTGCGAGCGGAGCTCGGCCCACTCTGCCTCGACGGTGTTGTCGCCCGTACCGAACAGCGCCTTGCCGACGACCTGGAGCGAGCCGAGCGCCCGTAGCTTGGCCTCACCTCCGTGCGCGGCGAGGTTCTTGGCGACGACCTCGTCCACGGTCATCGGCGCCGCGTGTGCAGATGAGAGACCGATCACGAACAGACCCAGGCAGATCGCGTTGCGCATGGCGGCAGTATCGCCAAATTCGCGCTTGTCGTCCCGGTGAGACCAGGCGGCATCACGCTGCCAGCAGCCCGGTGGATCTGCGACACCGCGCGACGATGATCCTGGGCTACTGTGTCGCATGCGAACAGGTCTCGTCGTCGGCTGCTCCGCGATCGTGGCTGCAGCGATCCCGATCGTCCTGGTGTTCGCCTGGCCCCGTCACCACGAGGTGACGACCAGGCGCGATCTCACCGACGATCGCCACAAGGGCCCCGGCATCCATCGCGCCGGTCCCGCCGAGCTCGCGGTGCTCGATCGGGTCGCGCAGCGCGAGTCGGCCAAGGTCATCGCGCGCCGCAACATCAAGGCGGCGTCGGTGCCGGCGACGACCTGGGTCAACCTCGGGCCGACCGATGCGCCGCAGGAAGTGAACTTCTACACGATCCACGGCGTCGACTCCGGCCGGCCCAACAGCATCGTTGTCGATCCGCGCGACGGCAACGTTGTCTACATGGCGGTCTCCGGCGGCGGTGTCTGGAAGTCCTTCGACTTCCTGTCGGCGGCCGGCCCGACGTGGGCCCCCACGATGGACACGCTGCCGAACCTCGCGGTCGGCGCGTTCGCGCTCGATCCCGATCATCCCGATACGCTGTACGTCGCCAACGGCGACTTCGTCGACACCTCGGGCGACACCGTGCTGAAGAGCGCCGATGGCGGCGGCACGTGGAGCGCGCCGGTGAAGTTGTCCGGCACCTATCCCAGTGGCTTCGTCGCGAACGTGCTGTCGACGCGGCAGATCGGCGTGAAGGGCAACCTCGTACTCGTCGGCAGCGATGTCGGCCTGTTCGCGTCGAACGACGCGGGCGCGACGTTCCAGCTCGTCGACCTGCCGAACGCCGGCGGCGCGCTGCTCGCGGAGGGGATCTGGAGCGTGCTGTCGACCGGCGGCACCGGCTGGGTCGTGTCGGGCGTCACCGCCTGCAGCCCCACCGAGGCTCCACCGGTGTTCACCGGCGCGGATCCCGATCCGACCAACTGCCCGGCCGGCAACAATGCCGCGATCTGGCGCTCCACCGATGGCGTCACGTGGACGCTCGCCACGACCACGCCACCGCAGGCCGGCACCGGCCGCCTGACGCTCGCCGTGGGGCCCGCGACGGATCCCGCCACGACGGTCGTGTATGCGTTCGTCGGCTCCGTCACCGGTGATCACACGGTCGGCTACTGGCGCTCTCCGGACGGCGGCACGACGTTCGCCGACGCGACCGGTACGCTCGCTAATCCGACGCTCGCAACGCAGGACATGGACACCTCGTGCGTCGACATCGACGTCGGCCACGACCAGAGCTGGTACAACCAGGCGATCGTCGTCGATCCGACGAACGCGGACCACGTGCTCGTCGGCGGCAACCTGTGCGGCATGCGGACGCTGAACGGCAGCGCCGCGTCGCCGACCTGGGAGCTCGTCTCTCACTGGCTGCCGGGGCCGGACTTCGGCGAGACGGCCAACGGCCACCTGCCCTACGTCCACGCCGACTGGCACGCGACCACGTCCGTGGTCAGCGGTGGCCAGGTGACCATCTTCGCCGGCACTGACGGCGGCCTGTTCTCGAGCCCCGACGTGTTCAGCAACGCGAAGGCCGAGAACGTCTCGTGGACGCACCACAACAAGGGCCTCACGACGCACCTGATGTACTCGGTCGCGTCGGGCGATCCGGCCAGCGGCGATCCGTTCGTCGCGTTCTCCGGCCTGCAGGACAATGGCACGCGCTTTCGCGCCACGCCGGAGAACCCGTCGGCGTTCAACCAACCGGTCGGCGGCGACGGCATCGGCACGACGGTCCATCACTCGACCGCGGGCACGGTGTACTGGGCGAGCGTCGAGTTCGCGCGCGTCTTCTGCTTTCCGGCCGCGGTCGACTGCTCGACCGAGGTCGACCAGGCACCGGACGACGCGACCTCGCACTGGCACTCCGCGGCGTCGCCGGTCGGCGCGTCGATGGACGACGACGAGGTCGACGCGCGCATGCATGTCCGCGCGAAGAAGTCCGGCGAGGACGAGGAGCCGTTCTTCATCCACTACGCCGACGTCGAGACCGACACCACCGGCGAGAGCGTGCTGTCGCACACCGACGAGCAGGTCTTCGTGAGCACGCCGTCCGCGGGTGGCTTCGTGTTCACCGCGATCTCGCAGGACCTCACCGCCGACGCCGCCGGCGCCGGCTTCGCGAACGTGACCGCGTCGCGCGCGACCCCGGGCCTCTACGGTGCCGCCGGCATCGTGTCGGCGCAGCCGTTCTACACCACCACGAAGGGCAACACGAAGACGGTGTGGACGATCGCCAAGCCCGTCCTGCCCGACGGCGTCAACCGGCTGACCGGCGCGGCGTCGATCGACTTCCCGCCGACCCTGCCCGCGGGCAAGGTGCCCGGCGACGTCTACATCGGCTCGTTCACCGGCACGATGAACGACGTCGCGCGCACGCCGCCTCCCGACGACAAGGGTCACCTGTGGCGGACGACCGACGCAGGCCAGACCTGGACGTCGATCGTCGGCAGCGATCCCGCGCACCAGCTGCCCAACGTCCAGGTCTACGTCGCCAAGTACGACCCGATCACCGCGACGACGATCTACGCCGGCACCCAGCTCGGCGTGTACATCACGATCGACGACGGCGCGACCTGGAACCGCATGGGCGATGACTTCCCGATGGTCCCGGCGCGCGACATGTACATCGCCAAGAATCAGGACTTCATCCGCGTCGGCACCTACGGCCGCGGCATGTGGGAGATCTATCCGAGCGCCGCCGCCAATGAGGGCGCGCCCGGCAACGGCGACTTCGATCGCAACCTGGTGATCGACTGGATCGATCTCGGGGCGATGTCGGCGCGGCTCGGCGAGACACCGACCACGACGACCGCGCCGCTGTACTCGTGGATCCTTGACATGACGGGTGCGGATGCCGACCCGCCGGTGCAAGCGATCGAAGACAACGACCTGATTGCCCTGATCACGAAGTTCGGAGGTCACCCGTGAAGACGACGAGCTGGTTCCTACTCTCGGCCATGGTGGTTGGCGCGTGCGGCGGCAACAACCCGCCGCCTCCGCTCGACTACACCGATCCCGGCGACGGCAAGCTTCGCCTGATTCGCGATTCGAGCTCGAAGGACAAGGCCGTCGTGCTGGATCTGGTGGTCGGCTCGCAGCCGCTCACCGGGTACTCGGTCGGCTTCGACCTGCCGGTCGACGACAGCAAGGTCATCTTCACCGGGTTCACGGCCGGCGACGCGCTGAGCGCGGGGACCGCCCCGATCGCCGCGACCGGCCAGATGCCGTCGAGCGGGCCGCTCGCGCACGAGATCGTCACCGCGCAGAGCCAGAAGGCGAGCGGGACGGGCGCGGTCGCGACCGACACGACCTTGCAGCCCGGCGCGGTGCTCTACTCGTTCGAGCTCGACCTCGTCATGGGTGCGGCGAAGGGCCCCGTGTTCGACGGCACGGTGGCGGGATTCGCGCTGCCGTCCGGTGGCATGCGCGATCGTTCCGGTACAACAGTCGTCGCGCCGGCGGACGTCGCGATCGGTCACCTCGAGGTCACACAATGAAGAGCTTCTTGATCGTGGCGGCGCTCGCGGCGCCGGCACTCGCGGATCCCGTCGCCGATGACGCTGCGCTCCACAGCTCGGTGGGCTGGGGCAACACGGTCGAGCCGCAGCGGATCTCGCTGTCGACCGAGGGCGGCTACGATGGCGCCCAGGAGCGCGCCCAGGCGACCGCGCTCGTCGAGGTCGCGCTCATCTCGCGGCTGTCGGCGTTTGCCGCGGTCACCTATGGCGAGGAGAGCACGGGTGCATCGCGACCCGCCGTCGGCCTCGCGGTGCAGATCCTCGATCCGCGGACGACGCCGGTCGGGCTGCGCCTCAGCAGCGCGTACAAGCCGGAGGGCTTCTCGGAGCCCGAGGGCGAATTCGAGACCATACTCGTCGCGTCACGGCTCTTCGGCCGCAACGTGGCGCGGGTGTTCACGGCGTACGGCCGCGATCCCGATGGTCACGAATCAGACGTCGAGCTCGGCGCCGGCTATCTCCAGCGCGCCGCGGAGAACGTCGTGGTGGGCGTGACCACGCGCTATCGCTACGCGCTCGCGCTCAAGGACACCACCGGGCCCAAGTGGGACTTCATCGGCGGCGCGGTCGGCGATCTCGCGATCGACCGCTGGCGGCTCGAGCTGCTGCTCGGTGCCGGTGCGGTTGGCACGGCGAAGACGTCGTACGGACCGCTCGGCCTGATCTCGGTCGGCATCGACCTTTAGGTCGTCCAGGGTCGCAGCACCTCGTGCTCGGGCGTGTCGGTGCGATGGCGGAGCGAGGAGCGCACGAAGTTGCGCCGGTGCAGGATCTGCAGCGCGTGCTGCACCGCGCTCTTGGACAGGCCGGTATCGGCCGCGATGACGCGATGGCTGAGCCGGACCTTCCCGCGCCGGCTACCGCGCGTCTGTCGCCACAGGTACAGGAACACCAGGAACGCCGACGGACTGCGATCGTGGCCGACCAGATCGCGCATCAGCACGTCGATCACGTAGGCGTCGATACGAAACCCGGCAATCACTATAGTTGAGAGTACTATAGTCCGAATCAAGCCCCTTTACGAGCGCGATCGAGGCGTGCGAGTTGAGCGTCATGATCAAGAAAATCAATTTCCAATCGGTCCCCGTCACCGACCAGGCTCGCGCGCTGGAGTTCTACACCAAGCAGCTCGGCTTCTCGGTCTTCACCGATCAGCGCATGGGCGACATGCGATGGATCGAGCTCAAGGTCGCGAACGCCGAGACCAAGCTCGTGCTTCACCTCACGCCCGGGCACGTGCCCGACGAGAATTCGCCGGGCGTCGCGTTCTCCGCCGATGACGTCGAGAAGACGTACGCGGAGCTGCGCGAGCGCGGGGTGGAGTTCATCCAGCCGCCGAAGAAGGAGCCGTGGGGGGAGTACGCGATCTTCCTCGACAGCGAAGGCAACCGCTGCCTGTTCGCGAAGGGGTAGATAGGCGACGAGCGGGAACAGGCGCGCCGCGAACCCGGTTATGACCGGGGCCATGAAGATGCTTGCTTCACTCGCGCTCGCGGGTTCGCTGGGTGCCTGCGCCTCCGCCGGTCCGTCGAAACCGCCGTGGTCGCTCGATGACCCCTCGCGCGGCAAGGATCGCGAGGCTGACGTGGGTCGCCACCCGGCAGAGCTCGCCGCGTTCGCCGGCGTGAAGGCCGGCGACACCGTGGTCGATCTGATCCCAGGCAGCGGCTACTTCACGCGCATCTTCAGCCTGATCGTCGGCCCGACCGGCCATGTCTACGCGGTGACGCCTGACGAGTACGCAAAGGAAGCCACGGTGACCGGGCCACTACTCGCCGCCATCGCGAAGGATCCGCACTTCGCGAACGTGTCGCTTATCACGGAGCCGGCCGCCGCGTTCGCGATCCCGACGAAGGCCGACGTCGTGTGGACCTCGCAGAACTATCACGACTATCCCGACAAATTCATGGGGCCCACCGATCCCAGCGTCCTGAACGCTGCCGTGTTCGCCGCGCTCAAGCCCGGCGGCGTGTTCGTCGTGGTCGATCACGTGGCCGAGGCGGGCTCGGGCCTGCGCGATACCGAGACGCTGCATCGAATCGATCCGGAGATCGTCAAGACACAGGTCCGCCGCGGGCTTCAAGCTCGACGGCGAGAGCGACGTGCTACGCGTCGCCTCCGATTCGCACAAGGTGATCGTGTTCGACGCCAGCGTGCGCGGGCACACCGACCAGTTCGTGTTCCGTTTCCGCAAGCCGTAGCGGTTTGCCGCCGACAGCTTGATGGGACATCGCTTAGCCGGCGAACCAAGCCGCCATGGCGGCGTGACTTGCTAGCGCGCGGGCGAAGGGTCGGTCACGTTCGCGACGACGATCCGCGTAGTTGCTCTGCTCGATCGCGCCGCGAGCGAGTCCTGCAGTCGACGATCTGTCGCCTCGAGGCTGCGATCCGGCGATGGCATGCCGGGTGCTCTTAGGTGGTTTCACGAAACAACCTCTGAACCAAGGGCACCCGTCATGAGCACCAACCTCTTCGTCACGATCGATTCCGACACCCTCGACAAGGTCACCGGCGGCGGCAGCAAGGCGTCGAGCCTGATGCTCGACAAGCTGAACTCGCGCTACGGCAACGACGGCGTCGTGTCGTTCATCGGCCACCCGAAGTTCACGGCGACCGGCACGGCCGGCGTCGAGCACGGCACGGGCAAGTTCGACGTGAACGCGCTGTGGGGCGGCGACACGCAGCGCTCGTTCAGCGGTAACGTCAATCTGAACAGCGGCAGCGTCTCGGGCCTCCACACGAGGGTCCTCAGCTCGCAGTAGAGATCGACCGCGCGAAGCCACGCGCCGCGAGGAGCTCCTCGAGATAGCGGATCGTCAGCTCGACCTCGCGCCGCGTGATCGCGAGCTGCTCGGCGACCTCGGGGTACGAGTGACCGGCGAGCACCGCGGACAGCACCGCGAGGTACTGATCGCCCCTGGCCAGCAAGCGGCGCACGTGGATCCGCGCGAGCTTCCACTCGAGCGCGACCCGCGAGAGTGCCTCGTCGCCGTGCTGCTGCGACTCGCGGCGCACGTGGTCGAGCGCGCCGCGCACGAACGCCACGACCTCGGCGCGCTTCTCGGCCAGCGTATCGGGCTCCGGCGAAGGCGCCGCGGAGGTCAGCGAGGCCAGCGAGATCCAGCGATTGCTCGCGCGTTCGAACTCCGGCGTCTCGCGCATGTAGTCGATCGCCGAGCGGCGCACGAGGACGCGGAGCCACGCCCGCAGCTCGGGCGCGGGCTCGAGCACGACGAGCTTGCGGATCGCGGCATGTTCGCGCGCGTGGAGCCGGGCGATGACGCGCGTGACGATCTCGCGCGGCGTGTCATCGCGATCGCGGAGCCGGCCGATCGGCTGGCGGCGGGCGAACTGGACGAGCAGCGGCTCCAGCTGCGTGACGAGGGCAGGCCATGCCGCCGCGTCGTCGGCCGCGACGGCGCGCAGGAGCTGCCAGAGAGGTTCGTCTTCCGTCAAGTTGCGGACCGTGCGTGATCGAGACATCGTAACCCGTGGACTGCGATGACGTGACGCTGCTGCTGGCAACCAAGTTGCCTCCAACGGCGATCGAGGCCGCGGCCCTGCTCCGGCATGCCGCCGGCTGCGAGCCGTGCCGCCAGCTCACCGCGAGCACCGACGAGCAGTACCGCTGGGTCGTCAGGATCCCGCAGGATGCGGTCGACGACGAGGATCTGCTCGTCCTGCCGATCGTCGACCCGATCGTCTTCACGACCGAGGAGGAGCTCGCCCGGGGCGGCATGGGGCGGATCACGCGGGCCCGCGATCGCAGGCTCGGCCGCGAGGTGGCGATCAAGGAGGTGCTCGATCCCAGCCTGCGCGCACGCTTCGAGCGCGAGGCGATGATCACGGCCAGCCTCCAGCACCCCGCGATCGTGCCGGTCTACGAGGCCGGGACATGGCCCGACGGCTCGGCGTTCTACGCGATGCGGCTGGTCTCCGGTGGCACGCTGCACGACGCGATCGCGAAGACCACCTCGCTCGAGGAGCGCCTGGCGCTGCTGCCGCACATCCGCGCGCTGACCGAGGCGCTCGCCTACGCGCATTCGCGGCGGATCGTGCATCGCGATCTCAAGCCAGGCAACGTCCTCGTCGGTGAGTTCGGCGAGACCGTCGTCATCGACTGGGGGCTCGCGAAGGAGCTCGATCGCGACACGCAGCCCGACGGACCCGAGCGCGCGCCCGCCGGCGCCGGGCTGACCCGCGTCGGCGCGGTGCTCGGCACCGTGGGCTTCATGTCGCCGGAGCAGGCGGCCGGGCTGGAGGTCGACGAGCGCGCCGACGTCTACGCGCTCGGCG
>Ga0193726_1002815_pt1 | contig 11455 bp, 8 predicted proteins | sample H2c1metaG_FD_144928 | JGI IMG/M metagenome (GOLD analysis project Ga0193726, IMG submission 144928) | Soil microbial communities from a riparian zone of the East river system, Colorado, United States - H2c1 | ecosystem: Environmental > Terrestrial > Soil > Riparian zone | place: USA: East River... | reverse complement strand
GTTGTTGCCGACTTTGCACAGCTCGATTCAGCCGCCGCAAGGCCCTAAACCTTCGATTTCTCCTCCCGAGCGCTCAAAGTCGGCAACAACATCGTGCTCAAGGCTGAATAAAGATGCCCTTTATCGCCGCGGTCAAAATCTGTTTCGTCAAGTATGCGGATTTCAACGGCTGCGCATCGAGGCCTGAGTTTTGGTGGTGGTTTGTATTTACCCTGATCGCTACGGCAGCCCTTCGAGTTGTCAGTTATAACCTCGCTGCAGTCTTCTCCTTTGCGACGTTCCTGCCCAGCCTTGCCGTTGCGGCGCGCCGCCTGCACGACACCGATCGAAGCGGCTGGTGGCAGCTCCTGTACTTCTTTCCGATCATCGGCTGGGTCCTGCTGATCATCTTTTGCGCCGAGCCGACGCAATCGAATCGATACGCGGCCGAGGCCTGACCGCAGCGCCGTCACGGGCGTACCGTGGCCACAAGTTCAATGTCTTGACCGGACGCCGGCCGTAAGCTCGGCAGCGCACAGACGCCGTCTGCAAACAGGCCTAAAGATTGCACGGACTATGCTTAAGGCAGGCGGGTGCGCACCAAAACGCCCATGACATCCGATCGGAATCACAATGCCAGTCCGGCGAGCGAGCCCGCTTCATTGGTGCTGGCCGTGGATCAAACACACGAGGTCAAAGAAAAACTGGAATTGTGTGCGGATAACCTCGGTTCATCCAACGATGTCGCGAAGCAAAGGAAAGCGGAAGGCGCGAGCTCGCTGTCGGCGGATAAGACGCTGGCGAACAACGAAAGGGTGCAACGCGAAGTCCAGGAATGCGCCAATGACCTGTTCGCACTCACCGAAACCTTGATCGACGGGATTGCCGAAGTGAGAGAGCAGGCTCGAATGGCATTGGCCGAGTCGCAAGACGCCTTGGCCCAGACCGAGGCGGCTTTGGTGAGGGCGCAGGCTTTGGTGAGCGCGCAGGAAGAGCAGAAAATGGCTCATCGGCGGACATTGCGCGATTCGGCGACGGGTCTGCCCAATCGCGAACTCTTCGATGACCGGGTGACGCATGCCATCGCCCTGGCCAGGCGCCACGATTGGACACTGGCGGTGATGTTCCTCAAGTTGGACGGATTCAAAGGGAGTCGCGACGCGCCAGGTCACGCCGAAGCCAGCCGCGCATCGAAGGAGATCGGGAAGCGCCTGCTGCAGCGTGCTCGCGCCGAAGATACGGTCTGCCGCAACAGTGACGATGAACTTCTGTACTTGTTGGTGAATCCTCAAGGCAGCGAGAATGTAGGGCGAATTGCGGCCGGCCTGTTGAAGAGCATTGCCCAGCCCATTGACATCGGCGAACACCCACAACGAGTCATCAACGCGAACATCGGCATCGCCTCCTATCCGGAAGACGGCACGACGGCAGAACAGTTGATCATCAATGCCGACATCGCCATGCGGCGCGCGAAAAGCAGTTCAAATGGCTACGTATCTTATAAGCAGTGGGAACTGGACCCGGCCGGCGCCTGAGAAACGGGACTTCAGGATTAATTTCTTTACCGCGCATCGGGCTGCTCTTGCAGTAAGGCCTGTGAGACCGTTATATAGTTCACTTGAAGTGGGTGCGCCAGGCAACTCACTCAAATAAAGTCTCCAACTACGGCGACTTGAAGGAGGCAGAATGGTGACGAAGCGGGTATCCCCGGTTAAGAAGCCGAGGCGAAAGGCAGTGGCATCCGAGTTGACAGACAGTTCGGTCATGCGCGTCCTGGAATCGACCGAATCCGAGAGGCCGGGCGTCACGGCGATCGAGCCCGAGGCTCGGCGCCGGTTGGTGGCAGCCGAGGCCTATTTCTTGGCTGAGCGGCGCGGATTTGCAGCAGGCAACGAAGTCGCGGATTGGGTAGCCGCCGAAGCCGCGGTGGACTCGCGGCTGCGGCAGCAACAGGTCGCCTAACCAACAGGCGACTTGTTGTGAGACCTGCCGGCCCTCGAGGGCCTGGCGGCACTTAGCGCACATCGATCGGCGCGCGTAGAGTTTAAGCATGTGTTATTCCGCCCAAGTCGTGCAAATGGCCCGCAAACTCAGCCGTCAGCTGGGAATTCGACTGGACTATTCGGAAGTCGAAAGGCTGTTCTTTCGCAGACTCGATGACCCGGGGGTCAATATCTCCCGCGGTTTCGAGGCGAACTTCGATGAGCCTGCCAATGATCAGGAGCGGCGGATCAAGGCCGCGATCGATGAGCATCGCTCAAAGGTCGCCGCCAAGCTCGAGCAGGATCTGTTTTCGCAAAAAACACGCCTCGTCAACGCGGAGCGATCGCTGAAAGAAAGGGAGACGAAGAAGGCGCGCGAGGAGGTGCGGATTGCCACCGGTAAAATCGCGGCGTTGTCGATCAAGCTTTCCGGCCTGCGCAGTGTGGAGCCGAATCCCGAGGACAATCGCATTTTCCCGCTTGTTTATGCCGGCGTCATCATCCGTAAGGACGGGCAGAATCTGTTGACGCCAATGCGCTACTTCTGCCGGCCGGCGGGCAAGCCGGCGTACTACGACAGGCAATTCCCGGGTCTGTACAACGCGCGGCGCGACAATTTAGAGAAATTCTGGGGTGAGCAGTTCGGATCCCATCACGCCATCATGGTGGTGGAGAGCTTTTATGAGAATGTGAAGCTGCACAGCATGGAGCACCGGGAACTGAAGGCAGGCGAGCGGGAACAGAATGTGGTGCTGCAATTCAAACCGCAGCCCGCACAGACGATGTACATCGCCTGTCTGTTTTCGCACTGGACCGATCCGCAGGAGCCGGACCTTCGGGGCTTTGCCGCCATCACCGATGAGCCGCCGGCCGACGTTGCGGCGGCGGGTCACGATCGCTGCATCATCAATTTAAAGCCCGAGCACGTCGAGGCATGGCTCACGCCTGAGAATCGCAGCAGGAATGAACTTCAAAACATGCTGTCGGATCGGGCCGTGCCGGTGTATCAGCATGAGGTGCTGGAAGCGGCGTGACGTGTTTTGGTCGGATCTGATGCCCGCGGCACGCTTTGACGCGACAGTAGAGACTCCCCTACAAGACTGCGTCGCATTCGCGGCACTCGAAATAGGGTATACAGGGTGGCCAAGATCAAGAAATCGAGCCGCAGGCCGAGTTCTTGTGATAACCGCGGTCTAGGCATAGCGCCGCCTACCGAGTACACGCCGTGCCACGTTTCAGTGGAAGTTTGCAGCGCAGGATGCTTGCGCCGGCATGTTCACTGGGCAACGCGCGGGAGCTCTCGAGGCGCATCGGCCGGCGCCTGAGGCACCCACTCTTCGCGATCCTGCTCGCGCTGGGTGCTCTGGGCTGCCCGACGATCTGCGCTGCCAACGATGATGCGCAGCATGCCAAGGCCGCGTATCTATACAATTTCGCGAAGCTCACGGTATGGCCGGCGTCCGCACCCGCGCACGTGCTGACGATGTGCTTCATCGGCGCGCCCGGTGTGCGTGACATGATTGAGCGTGACGTGAGCGGCAAACTCATCGGCGCGCGTCACGTCGAGGTTCGCTCTCTTGGCCCCTCGCAGCGCGCCGATGATTGCAGCATCGTCTATATCGACATGACCACCGTCGGGGCGTCGGACTTGGCGGCAAGTGCTCCGGCGTATGCCTTGACGGTGAGCGATGCGCACGATTTCGCTCGCCATGGCGGCATGATCGAACTCTACTACCAGGGCAATCGCCTGCGCTTCATCATCAATCTCGATAATGCGCGACTCGCGGGCCTGAAGATGAGTTCGAGTCTGCTGGCGCTGGCCTCCAGGGTCGAACAGTTGGACTCGCCTTGAAAAGCTGGCTTACTTCAGTGCCGATCCGGGCCAAGTTGATGCTCTTGGCGAGCGTGGCTGGGATCGTCGCGTTGGCCATTTCCGGCGGCATCAACGCCTATGCCCAGTATCACACCGGCAGCATGGCTCTCACGCACCGGCTGCAAATGCACGCGGAAATGGCTGCGCTCAACGGTGCGGCTGCGCTGGCCTTCAACGATTCGGAGGCCGCGGGCAAGGTCTTGGACGCGCTGCGGGTGGATGCCGCTGTCACCGGGGCATCCTTCGTCCACAAGGACGGCATGCAGCTCGCGGCTTGGGGCACCGCCGCCGACGCTCATGCCGACGTTCAAGTAAGCGCCGATGTCACGCTCGGCGAATCCATCGGCGTGGTGCGCGTCGAAGCAACCTCGAAGGAACTCCGGGAGCAGCTCTGGCACGACGCGGCGGTGTTTCTGGGGGTGCTGGTCGCTGCGCTCGGCGTGGCCTTGCTCACGGCCTCGATGTTCCAGCGAGTGATCTCAGACCCTATTTTGGAGCTGGACCGCGCCGCGACCGTGGTCTCCCGCACCCGCGATTTCAGCGTGAGGGTCAGGGCGGCGGGGCATGACGAAGTGGGCCGGCTCGTTAAATCGTTCAACGAGATGCTCGCGGAACTCGAGACACTGGCGCATCAGGCGAGTGAGCACCGCACAGAATTGGAAAACAAGGTGGCATCGCGTACGGCGGAACTTGGGACCGCCTTGAAAAGCGCTCAGGCGGCCGCGAAGGCCAAATCCGAGTTCCTCGCGAACATGAGCCACGAGATTCGCACGCCGATGAACGGCGTCCTTGGCATGCTCGAACTGCTGCAGTCGGAATCACTCGATGCGGACGCGCGCAGCATGCTGGAAACTGCCCACCACTCGGCGGAAGCGCTGCTGGTGCTGATCAACGACGTTCTCGACTACTCGAAGCTCGATGCCGGCAGGCTCGTCCTCGAGCATGTCGATGTGGAACTGCGGCCGCTGGCGGAAGAAGTGGCGACGCTGTTCAGCCACCAAGCCAGCGCCAAGGGCGTGGAAATCTCCTGCGCGATTCACAACAATGTGCCTGCGGTGCTCAGCGGCGATCCGCTGCGGCTGCGGCAGATCATGGCGAACTTGGTCGGCAACGCGGTGAAATTTACGGAGCGGGGCGAAGTGTTGCTCGGGATTCGCATGCGCGAGCAACCCGCCACGCCGCCGGGAGCTGCAGCCGGCGCGGCCATGATTCAAATTCTGATCCAGGACACCGGCATCGGCATGTCGGCGGGCGCGCGCGCGCAATTATTCCAGGTCTTTACGCAGGCGGACGCGTCGACGACGCGCAAGTACGGCGGAACAGGACTGGGCCTCGCGATTACCAAAAGCTTGATTGATGCCATGGGCGGCACCGTGAGAGTGACCTCGGAGCCCGGCCGCGGGTCGATATTCAGCGTATTTGTGCCGCTGGCGTTTCGCGCCGGATCGGCGGAGAAGGCCCCGGCTGCGGCGGTGCCGGCGGTGAAGCTGCGTGCGCCGAAGGTATTGATCGTCGATGACAATGCGACCAATCGTTGCATCCTCGAACACTATTTGGAGCACTCGAACGCGCATTCGCACAGCGTCGCGTCCGCGCAGGCCGGTCTCGAGGCGGTGCGCGCCGCCGTATCGGCCGATACACCCTTCGACCTAGTATTGTTCGACTATCAAATGCCGGAAGTGGACGGCCTGGGCTTCCTGCGTGCGCTGCGCGCCGATGCGGCCATCGCAAACACGCGCTGCGTGGCCTTGAGCTTGCTCGGTGATCGGCTCGAGGAGGCGGACGTACTGAATGTGTCCGCATGGCTCACCAAGCCGGTGCGCAGGAGTCAGCTGGAAAGCCTCATCGCGCAGGTGCGGGGAACCAGCGTGCTGACGGCACCCGCCGTCAAACCGATGCCTGTCGAGGCGTGGAGCGCCGGCGCACGCGTATTGCTGGTGGAAGATAATCGAGTCAATCAGGAAGTGGCGCTGCGGATGTTGAAGACGCTCGGAATCGTGGCATCGACTGCGGAAAACGGTGAAACGGCAGTCGCGGCGATTCAGGCGGAGCCTTTCGACCTGGTGTTGATGGATTGTCAGATGCCGGTGATGGATGGCTATGAGGCAACGCGCAGGGTGCGCGCCTGGGAGGGCGCTGCCCCGGACGGCGCTCCGCGGCCGCGCGTGCCGATCGTCGCCATGACGGCGAATGCACTGCTCGGCGATCGCGAGAAATGCCTGGCGGCGGGAATGGATGACTACCTCGCGAAGCCAATCAAGCGCGATGTACTGGCGGCGGTGCTGGCGCCGTGGATCAAGTCCTCACTCGCGGCGTCGCCGGCCGCCGATCGCACCACAAGCGCCATGGATGAGGGCGATTTGCCGCCGGCGGCAGCGTCGACGCTGGATCTTGCCATGTTTGCTCAGCTGAGTGAATTAATGGGTAGCGAGTTGGCAGATATCGTTGACACGTACTTGCGCGATACGGCCGCGCAAATCGCCGCCATGAGTGCGGCGCTCGCCCAAGGCGATTTCGAAGGCTTGAGACGCTGCGCGCATAGCTTGAAGTCGAGCAGCGCATCGGTGGGCGCCGTCGCCGTGCAGTCGGCATCGCGGACCTTGGAGGCTCACGGCCGGATCAGCGGTGGACTCGGCGAGGCCGAGGGAATGATCGCAACGGTACGCTCGGCATTCGAACTCGTGAGGCCTCTCCTCCTTCAGAAGATCATGGCCACCGAGAGCGCGCCGACCGGGTGCATGCGCGCGCCGCCCGATGGCGCAATGCTGGTCTTGCTCGCCGACGACGATGCGGTCACCCGCAAGCGATTGACGCGTCTGCTGCGTCGAGTCATTTTTTCCAAGGCTGCAGTGCCTGACGGGATTGCAGCCTTGGAAAAAATGACTCGACGCTACTACCCGATCCTGGTGACGGATTGGGAAATGCCGGGCATGGACGGAATCGAGCTGTGCAAGGCAGTGCGCAGCTTGCCGTTGGACGGCTATGTATACACGTTGCTGCTGACCGGCCGTGACGCCAAAGATCACGTCATCGCGGGTCTGGAGGCGGGCGCGGACGACTACCTGATCAAACCCGTGCATGAACCCGAGTTGATCGCGCGGCTCAATGCAGGGCGGCGGATTCTGGCCCTCGAACATTCGCTGCGGGCGAGCGGCGACCGGAATCGCATGCTGATCGAGAATACCAGTGCGGTGCCGTGGGAGCTGGATCGCGACAGCTGCCGGATCATCTATTTCGCGCCGCAAATGCAGACCGTGTTTGCGATCGCTGCGGACAGCGTACCGGTGTCCTTCCCTGACCTGCTGCACCCGGATGACCGCGATGCATTCCGTCAGTTCATTCAGCGGGGGGCAGGCCCGGATGGGGGCGGCAAAGACCACATTGACAGCCGCATTGTTACTGTCGATGGCGCGACGCGGCACGTGCGCAGCTTCGTTGCCGCGCAGCCCAATCGTGTCAGCACGCAACGCGTCGGTGGGATCAGCATGGATATCACGCAGCAAAAGAACCTCGAGCTCGAGCGGGTGCAAGCGCAAAAGCTCGAGTCTGTCGGCCGGCTTGCGGCGGGCGTGGCACATGAAATCAACACGCCGGTTCAGTTTGTCTCCGACAACATCGACTTCGTGCGCACTTCAATGACCGAGATGGCTACCGTGATTCAGGCCTACCGGCGCTTAAAGGTTGCGGTGCAATCGGCCGGCGATATTCCCAAGGCGGCGCAGCTTGCCGAGGACGCGGAAAAAACGGCGGATCTTGATTACATCCTGGACAACGCACCGGATGCGCTGGCCAGCTCGCTCGAAGGTCTTGGACGTATCGCGACGATCGTGCGTTCAATGAAAGAATTCGCGCATCCGGACAAGGCGCAGCAAGCGTTGGCCGATTTGAATCAAGCGATTCGCAGCACGCTGGTCATTGCGAAAAACGAATACAAGTACGTCGCCGAGCTGGACGCCCAGTTTGCCGATCTGCCGCCCGTACCCTGCTATCTGAGCGAGATCAACCAAGTGATCCTGAACTTGCTGGTGAATGCCTCGCATGCGATAGCGGATGTCGTCAAGAACACCGGCACTCGGGGCAAAATCACCGTGCGCACGCGGCTGGATGGCAACGAGGTGGAGATCTCCATTGGCGATACCGGCACCGGCATTCCGGAAGCCGCGCGCGATAAAATCTTCGATCCTTTTTTTACGACCAAGGAAATCGGCCGTGGTACGGGTCAGGGTCTGGCAATCGCGCACAACGTCATCGTCAACAAACACGGCGGAACGCTGCGCTTCGAAACCGAATGCGGCAAGGGGACGACCTTTTTCATCCGTCTACCGATTGCCGTGCGCGCCGAAGGCCTCAGTCAGGCGGCGTGACGGCTATGCGCCGCTGCCGCTGGATCTGGATTTCCACTTCGCCAAAATCTCTGCTTCACGCGCGCTCGTCAGTCCCGACTTGAGTTTCGCCTGGCGCTCAGCCGGCTGTTGTTTGAACCATGCCAAAGTATCGGCAGCGGTCGTGTTCAGGGGACGAAACGTCAGGCCGGCGCCGAGCGCTTTACCGATACTGCGCTTTGCAAAGCCCGCGGTGTCGCCGCGAGCGGGTATCCAGACCGGCATGTCGCTCCAAGCTTCGACCTTCTCGGACTCCAAGAAGTCGGTGGGAACCCATATGGGCTTGGCGTCGGCGTGAATGGCGGTCGCGATCCCGGTCAGCATGCCCTTCATCAGCAGCGGGTGCTCGGGACCGGTCGCATTGAAGGTGCCCAAGGTACGCGCTTCGGCCATGCGGATGGTCCACTCGGCCAGATCACGCGCGTCGATAATCTGTACCGGATCGGAGCCGTCGCCCGGCGCAAGCACCTCGCCGCCGCGTGCCAGCCGCACCGGCCAGTAGGTAAAGCGATCGGTCTCGTCGCCGGGACCGACGATGAGCCCGGGCCGAATGATGGTGGCTTTTCCCGGAAACTGCTTTTCAGCCTCCTTCTCGCTCAAGGCCTTGAGCGGGCCATAGAGCTCGCCGTTGGCGCGCAGCGACTCGATGGTCTCGGCCATCGCATCCTTGCCCGGGTAGCTCGCAACCGGCGCCGACTCATCGGCCGGTTTCAAGTTGTCGGCGTACACCGAGATGGTCGAGATGAAAATGTAGTGCTTGACCTTGCCGTGCAAGACGCGGCCGGCGTCCCGCACCCAGAATGGCAGGCTGGTCGGGTTGTCGATGCACACGTCCCACTCTTTACCCTCGAGCGCCTTTAAGTCGCCGGTGTTTCGATCGCCCATCAGCTCTTCCACCGCGCCGGGCCACTCGTGCGGCTGCTTGCCCCGATTGAACAAGGTGATCTGATGGCCGCGGCTCAAGGCATAACGAACCTGATGCGGTCCGGTAAATCCAGTGCCGCCGAGGATGAGAATGCGCAATGGTTTTCGCGGCCGTTTGCTCGCACCCGCCGCCAGGGCCTGCTCGCCTACGGTCAGCCCGAGCAGTGCGGCACTCGAAAGCCCAAGAAGATGTCGACGGGTCATGCGCATTTTTTGTTTCCTCGCTGAAATCAATTCGGCCTTGCGTTGCTGGGGAGCATCATCGGTGGACTCGTGATTGCGGTCAACGCTCGTGATTGCGGTCAACGCCAAGTTACTCTGCTTGCGCGGCCGCGCCCGCCTCGATGGCACGGCGTTCCTGCGAGCGTCCGAGGCGCAAGGAAAGAGTCAGCCAGCCGATCGCGACCGGCAGGGCGCACAAGGCAATCCCGCCAATCTTCAGGCCGAGCGCCTGCAAGGCGTCGAATAACGGGGCATACAGGGCATCGGAGCCGCGCAGGACCACCACGTCGATCATGTTTTTCGCCTTATATTTCTCATCCCGCCCCACCACCGTGAAGAACACTTGGCGCGCCGGATTGGCGATGGCGAAGTTCATCCAGCGCTGCGCTACTTGGAATACAAACACAACCGCCAGACTCGGCGCCAGGGCCAGCACGGTGAAGCCGATGATGTACACCGCGGGCAGCGCCCCGGCCGATGCGCCGGTACCGAATCGCTTGAGCAGCTGCCCGGTCGCCAACAGCTGCGTCACCAGGGTGAGCAGCCCGACCGCCAGGTCGATACTGGCGAAGAGGCGCGTCTGTGCTGCCGCGCCATGCACTGATGCGGCCACGATATTGGCTTGTTCGAGATACAGGATGGTCCCGCCGAAGGATAGCAAGCTCACCCAGATGGCCACACCGAAGAGGTAACGCGACCGGACCAGCGCGATGAACCCCGAAAACATGCTGCCGCCGATGCGCCGGGCGTCGCGCTGCTGCCCCTTGCCGCGCGCGACGCAGCGCTCGAGCCGATACACGCAGAACACGACCAGCTCGAGAAACACGATCGCGACCAGCAGCAAATTGGTCGGTCCGAACTTCACCGAGAAGCCGATGGTTATCAAGGGACCCAGCAGGCCGCCCGCCGTGCCGCCGGCGCCGATAAAACCGAACAACCGCTTACCCTGCTCGCTGGTGAAGACGTCAGCCATCAATGACCAGAACACCGCGACGGCAAAGAAATTGAAGACGCTGACCCAGACGAAAAAAGCCCGCGCCACGATGGTGGTCGACACGTTCAGCGTCAGCAGCAGCCAGAAGAGCGCGAGATTCGCCACGAAAAACTGGTAGACGATGGCGATAAACCAGCGGCGCGGCAGCTTCTTCACCAGCGCGCCATAAATCGGCTGCACCACGAGCAAGGTCGCAAAGGTTGCGGTGAACATCCATGGCAGCGCCTTGACGCCGCCGGCGATACCCATCTGGTCGCGCAGCGGCCGCAGCACGTAGTACCCCGCCAGCAGCATGAAAAAGTACGCGAACGCCCACAGCGCGACTTCACGTTCTGCCGGCGTTGCCGGCAATGCCCAGTGCAACGAGCGCTTGAGCAGCGTCATCGTCTAATCGCCCAAGCTTACCGTGAGGTCCTGATTTTCCCTCGCAAGCTGGCTGACCAAGTATTCGTGCATCGCCTGCCTCGTGGTGGCGGACGAAGCGAACTGGCTCTCCAGAAAGCTGTAAATCGCGAGCGTCACCAGCGTGTGCTGCCGGGCGGGACGCATCGCCCGGGCCAACTTGCCGGGCTGGCAAGGCGGGGTGGAAGCCGCCGCATCGACGCCGGGCCCGCCAATCAACTCACCGAGGTTGGGCAGCGGCTTGCCGCCCGTCGAAGCCTGCTGTGCGACTTTGAGTCTATGCATGATAGCCATGCAACCAAATGTGTCCGGATTGTAGAACCAGCGAAAGACCCTGGGCGCCATGTCGATGAATCCAACATGGCTGGCTGACTCCAAAGTGACCAGGACGCTATTTTTGTATTTTTTTGGGATCGGCAGAGCGTTCTGCGGGTAGGGCACGATGGCGTCGGCGGTGCCGCCGATATACAAAAAAGGCGTGCTGTTGCCGTCGAAGAACCCGGGTGTCAAGAATTGACTGGGACCCGCCATCGATATCGCTGCCCGAATCCTGGGATCTTTCCTTTGAGGATCAAACGCCGCCAGTTCCGTGGTCAGTCCCCCCAGCGACAATCCGAGCACGGCGACTCGATCGCCATCCACTCTGCCATACAGTAAGTTGTCGGCCTGCTTGGTACGCGCAAGCATCTGATCGATG
>Ga0193726_1002814_pt1 | contig 11455 bp, 5 predicted proteins | sample H2c1metaG_FD_144928 | JGI IMG/M metagenome (GOLD analysis project Ga0193726, IMG submission 144928) | Soil microbial communities from a riparian zone of the East river system, Colorado, United States - H2c1 | ecosystem: Environmental > Terrestrial > Soil > Riparian zone | place: USA: East River... | reverse complement strand
TGTCCACTGGAAAAATTACGCCGGTCGGAAAGCCTGCGGTTTATGCGGGCGTCAATGCTTCGCCCGATGGAAAATATATTTTGGTCACACATTTGCACCGGCAGGACGGCCACTATTCTTATCTGCTCGGGTGGAATTCTTTCCCACGCGAAAGTGAAGTCATCGATTTGGAAGGTCATTCTGTTTTCAAAGTTGTCAGCATTCCGCTGGAAGATAATTTTCAGCGCGGCGTGCAGTTTGCCGGACGTCGTGACGTCACCTGGAAGCCCACCGACCCATCAACATTAGTTTGGGCCGAAGCGCTCGACGGCGGTGACTCTCGAAAACAGGTTCCGCAACGCGACAAAGTAATGTGGCTGAAAGCTCCATTCAAAACTGAGCCAACGGAACTTTTCAAAACTGAATTGCGATTCGGCGGAATTTTCTGGGGCGAGCATCCGGACTTCGCGATGTATCGCGAATCGAATATGCGTCCGCGCCGCACGCGAACATATTTTTTCAATCCGATGAATCCCAGCGAGACTCCAAAGCTCGCCTGGGATTTGAATAGCGATGACCGTTACAAAAATCCCGGCAATCCAATGAATCGCGAATTACCCAATGGACACGCGGTCGTCCGTCAGCAGGGCGATTTTATTTTCCTCGATGGAATGGGCTCAGGCCCCGACGGCGATCATCCGTTTGTGGATAAATTCAACACGAAGACGATGACGTCCGAACGTCTATTTCTATGTCCGGACAAAGCGTACGAAACAGTCGTCGCGTTGCTCACACCGGATGGCACGAAGTTGATGACGCGGCACGAATCTCCAACCGACGTGCCGAATTTTTTCATCAGAACATCTGGCTCAACGGACGCGAAAGCCTTTACGCATTTCGCCGATCCAACTCCGCAAATTCGCGGAATTCACCGCGAGCTTGTGAAATACAAACGCGCGGACGGAATTCCGCTCTCAATGTGGGTTTACACTCCGGCGAATTACAAACCGGGCACACGTTTGCCGGCGGTTTTCTGGGCGTATCCGCGGGAAATTGCCAGCGCCGATCTTGCCGGCGAAGTTACCGGCTCGCAATATCGCTTCACAACAATTCGCGGATATTCGGAATTGTATTTCCTGCTGGAAGGTTATGTCGTACTCGATGACGACAACGCCATGCCGGTGGTAACTCCGAAGGGAACCGATCCGGAAAAGGTGAACGATACTTACATCGATCAGATTGTTGAAGATGCGAAAGCCGCAGTTGCGAAAGCGGACGAGATGGGCGTGATCGATCCGAAGCGTGTCGGCGTTGGCGGCCACAGCTACGGCGCGTTCATGACGGCAAATCTCATGACGCACTCCACAATTTTCCGTGCCGCAATCGCGGAAAGCGGCGCGTATAACCGCACGCTGACTCCATTTGAATTCCAATCGGAGCGGCGAACAATCTGGGAAGTCCCGGACACGTATCTGAAAATGTCACCATTCATGTTCGCGGATAAAGTGAAGGCGCCAATACTTTTGATCCACGGAGAAGCCGACGACAATTCGGGAACATTTCCGATTCAGTCGGAACGTTTCTACCGCGCGATTAAAGGCAACGGCGGAAACGTGAGATACGTTACATTGCCGCTCGAAGCGCACGGATATCAAGCGAAGGAAACGCTCGAGCACGTTGTGTGGGAAAAACTCACGTGGTTCGATAAGTGGGTGAAAAACGCCGACGCGAACACGCCGGCTCCGGCGATAACAACGTCCGGTGCGCCAAAAGAATAATGTGCGTGGAATAAAATTCACTCCGGCGTTCGCGACATCGCCGGCGCCGGGGTAGAATCAATTCCATGTACAGAGGCTTTGCGACCGCCGCGGCTCTGGCTGCGGCGGTTTTCATTTGCGTGACGACGACTTCATCACGCACGACTGATCAGCAGAAACAAATTCCGCCGGAAATGCATGGGCACGCCGCCGTCGCGGAAATTGTTTTGCCGGCGGAACTGGAAGTGGAAAAACCCGCCACGCTTTCGGTAATCGATAGCGACGGAATGCTCGTTGAAGGCGTGATTGTTTCATTACCGGGCGGACGCAAAGTTACGACCGACGCCACCGGCCGCGCGCGATTTGTGCTCACATCAGAACCCGGCGCATTTATTGCAGAAGTTCCGGCCAGTGCGCTTCAGCCGCGCGTGCGCGGATATTCACTGGTCCGCGTCCATCCCGCGCAGAATTCCGCGGTGCTCACCGTTTCGGAATATCCCCACATTTTGGTTCACGGGCAGCCCGCGTCTGTATTGGGCTACGGATTTCGCGGCGACGCGGAATCAGACGGAGCCGTTGTTGGCGGAAAGACTGCGGTAATTTTAGCGGCGTCACCGATGGGAATTGTTTTTCAAACAGCGGAAGACGCGAACTTGGGGCCGGCGAGTTTGGTCTTGAGTGTGGCCGGCGTGAAGCGCGAGCCGATTGGAGTAACGATTGTGTCGCTGGAAATTACCCGGCCGGAAGGAAAAATTGTTGTCGGCAGCAAAAGTGAAATGTTTGTGCGTGTGGCGGGAACCGAGCAGAAGACAATGCTCTCTGTAGAAAATCGCGCGCCTGACGTTGTGGAATTAACGAACGGAAATTTTCACTGGGCGCTTTCGACCGGTGGCGTGGTGAACGAAGCCACCATCGGAATGCGTCCGCGCGGTGCCGGTGATTTCTCTGTGAGCGTCCGCGTGGCGCCGGGCAACGGCGGCGCGCCCGATCTGAAATTGGCGCGGCGAGAATTGCTGGCAGCGCAAGGACTATCAGAAGACGTATGGATTCCGCGGATCGATCGCGTCATGCTGCGAATGGATCAAACGGAAAAAAATCCCAAGAATGCCGCGAAGTTGCGGCAGGAAATTGCGAAACTTCTGGCGGAAAATCCTCCTCCGGATGTGACGCGGCATTTGCAGTCCGCATGGCTGGCAGTGGCGCAAAAGTAACACCCAAACGTAGGGATCGTGCGTCGACTGAAATTTCGCAAATTTCGTGTGCTAGAATCGCCGCACCCGGCGACTGAATCTTTTCGGAGGCAGCCATGAACGAACCCATTCCATTCACCCCAATCACAATCGGCATCGCGATTGTACTTTTTCTCCTTGGCGCGGCGCTCGCATGGTTTTGGAGCCGGTTGCGCGCGCGCGAACTTTCCGCGCGAGTCCGCGAACTGGAAGCGACGGCGAGCGGCAATCAATCCGTCGAATCCGAATTGCGTAGGCAATCGTTGGAGTTGAAGGCGGAGCGCGACGTGCTGCGCGAAAAATTGGAAATGGAGCAGCAGCGACGCGCCAGCGCGGAAAGTTCCGCTGAAAGAGCGCGCGAAAATATTGACGAGCAAAGAAAATTGTTGGACGAAGCGCGCACAAAATTCTCGGACGCGTTTCAGGGATTGGCATCAGACGCGCTCGGAAAAAGTTCGCAACAATTTCTGGAGTTGGCAAATTCTAAATTTGAATCTTTGCGCGGCGAAGCCGAAGGCGATTTGGAACAGCGCAAGGTAGCGATTGAAGGATTGGTGCGTCCGCTGGGCGACACGCTCGGACAATTAAATGAACGCCTGCAACAAGTGGAATCTTCCCGCCAGGAAGCGTACGGCGAATTGCGTTCGCAGGTGAAGCAGCTCGCGGACACCAGCAAAGAATTGCGCGTCGAGGCAAGTCAGCTTTCCAATTCGCTGAAGCAGCCGCAAGTCAAGGGACGCTGGGGAGAGTTGACGCTGCGTCGCGCGGTGGAATTGGCGGGCATGTCTCCGCACTGCGATTTTGTGGAACAAGTTTCTGTGGATACAGAAGGCGGCCGTCTGCGGCCGGACATGATTGTGCATTTGCCCGGCGGCGGGCGCGTAGTGATCGACGCGAAAGTTCCACTCAACGGATTTCTTGCGGCCACTGCGGCGGATACTGATGACGAGCACGCGGCGGCGATGATGGAACACGCGCGATTAGTGCGCGGACACATTCAGGCGCTTTCCGCGCGCGAATATTGGAAACAATTTGAACCGACGCCGGAATTTGTTGTGCTCTTCGTGCCAGGCGAATCATTTTTCAGCGCCGCGCTGGAATCTGTGCCCACCTTAATTGAGGAAGCGATCGACAAACGCGTTGTGCTGGCGAGTCCCACGACGCTGATTGCTTTGCTGCGTGCGATTTCCTACGGATGGCGTCAAGAAGTGCTGGCGGAAAATGCGGAGCGCATCAGTTCGCTGGGCAAGGAACTTTACGAACGGCTCACAGTTTTCGCGGATCATTTGGGCGACGTGGGACACTCTCTCGAAAAAGCGAACGAAGGCTACACGAAAGCGGTGCGTTCATTTAATACGCGGCTGTTGCCGGGCGCGAATAAATTCCGCGAACTGGGCGTGGCGAGTACCAAAGAAATTGAGGCACTCGAGCCGGTGGAAAGTTTGCCGGAGCCGTTGACGGGTGCGTCGCCATCGGAACCTGACATTGCCGCGGAATCGATTGATGCGCCTGCGGCACGCGCGGCTTCAGCTTCTGCGTCGGAAAATTTGTAAGCAATTATTGCGCGGCAGTTTCAGAAAAATAAATTGTGATTAGGTTTTCCTACCTGCGTTCAAAATAAATAATTAATTGCTCGTCGATTTACTCAGTCGAGGAGACGGCGCACAAGTCGTCGTAGCCGTTCGCGATCCATGTCGGGCATATGAAGGAATTCCACGCCGCAGCCGGACGCAGTGACGTTTCGCACGACTGCGGTGGAGCGAATGTGCCAGATGCCTGCGCGAATATCCACGCGAATATGATCGCCCACAGAAAAGCGTCGCGTGGATTCAATGAACGCCCCGCCGAGACTGATTTGAGTAACACGCGCAGTCGTAGCAGTAGATCCTTTTTTCGCGCGAAGTGACGCGCGCTTTTCCGCTGGAATTCCGGCGCGTGTATCCAAACGCGTTTCGATTTTTGCGGTGTAGGGACGATCGACTGGAATGCGGAAATAGCGGCGCGGACGCGCGTGTGAAATGTTGGATTTGTTCAGCGCGTCATGCGATGCGCGAAGCCGCGCGGACGACGGATGATTTTCGATCAGCGCGAGCGCTTCCACGGCTGCAGCGCGAAGTCCCGCCGGCTCCGTGTGAACAAGCCCCTGACGCTGACGCAAAAGAGTGCGTAGCAAGTCGGCGCCATCCGCCGCACGCAATCGTCCAAGCGCTTCGATCGCTTTGATGCGAATAAAAACATCGCGCAATTGTTCCAGCGATCCCGAAGCAATTTTGCACAAAAGTGGCACTGCGGAATTTTCTCCACTGATTCCGATTTCGTCGATCATTACCGGCACAACCAGCGGATGTGCGTCCGGAAGAAGTTCAACAAACGCGCGCGCAACACCGGTGGGCTTTGTTGTTGCATCGCGGCGCGTCAATTCTGCGACGGCCAGATCCTGCAAATTCCAATCCCACGCTGGAAGCACGCGCGGCAAAACATTCACCAATCGTTGTGGATCAGTTGCGGCGAGAAGCTTTATTGCCGTGCCTGCGCGGTGTCGGCGCGGATCATTCAAATGCGATTGCAGCGCGCCAAGAACAGGTTCGCCCGCGGCAATTACAAGACGCGCCATCGCAGGAAGATCGTCGAGTCCGCGATGTGCGTTCAGCGTACTTCCAAGCACGCCGAGCAAGCGTTCCGGATTTCGCGCAAGCAAACGGGCGAGCGCTGAATCGGTTGCATCATGAGATCGAGAAGCCTTCGCGGGATTGGGCAGAATCGCCTTGTCCAATAAAAGTTGCCAGTTCGTCTCGACCATCAATCGTTCGGCGAGCGCAGAGAGATGTGAATGCTCGGCATCGCGCGGCGCATCTTCCAGCGTGACGAGCATGCGCTCAAACTCGGCGAAATCATTTCGCACGATCGAAAGCTTCGCGAGATTTTCCACCAGCGCTGCCATCACGCCGGCAATTCCGGGCGAAACTTCCGCAACCAACGCGCGAACTGCGGCGCGATCCAACTCAGCAGGACTTTCTTCCAGCCACAAATGTTCAATGACGGGAAGAAGTTCTACCAATCCATTTGCCGCAGTGCGACGAGCTCGGCTTTCTTCGGATTCCAAAGCGCGGCCGTAATTTGAAATTAATATTCGCGATTCGCGAATCTGTGCGCTGCCGGGGCCGCTGCGTCCAGCGCTGAGAAGTTGATCGACATAACGGCGCAAAACAGAAAGTGGCACGCACCATGCCTCTGTTCCGCGTAGCGCTGCAGACTTTTCGCGCGGTGGAAGTTCATCCCAAAAATTGTGGTGAAGTCGCTCGACACAAAGTTCGGCTGCCGCAGGTGTGTGTTCCGGAAGAGCCGGAATTAACGCGCGAGCAGCGCGGGAAAGAGCGGCGTCCAGCGATCCGGAGAAATTTAGTCGCTCAGTAGAATCCGCGTTTGCGCTAGTGGCTCGACCAAGCGCTTCGCCGAGACTCAGAAAAACGCCGCGCAAATCAGAAACCGCGAGACGCCCCGCAAGAAACTGCGCGGTGAGCGTTTCCAGAAGCAGGCATTCAGAAATTCGCGCGAGATATTTGTCACCTGCTTCGGAATCTCTAGGAGCGTGTTTCGACATTGCGCGAACAAGTTGATAAATCGTGCGGCTTTCCGCGTCCAACACAGCAATCTGAATGGATTCTGCGACGTGCTGAGAGTTATTTCCCGCGCTTGTGGCGACAATTGGCTGAAGGCGCGCGAGCAATCGCAATGCGACCGACAAATCTTCAAACGCCGGGGGCGCCGCATTTGAATCGAGATGCTGAGAAGCATATTCCGCGCCCGGCCGAGCGAGCAAAACGGAAACAAGTGTCGCAAGTCCGGCAGACGGACGCTGATGCAGCGGAACGTTCGCGCGAATTCCCAGAATGCGATATTCCGCGAAGCGCGCGGACCATTCCGCGTCGGAAAGATTGCGCGGAAGATTCAGCATGCGGCTGAACGCGTCCATCTCGCCAAGATTTGTTTGCGGAAGAAATAAAAGCGTGCGAATGCCGCGGCGCTTCCAATTATCGACAAGCCCTGTCCACGCGGCATTTATTTCCAAAGGAATTGGATCTGTATTTTTCGCGGCACAAAAAACAAGAACATCATTTTCCAATCCGATTGCGATCGGAGAAACGCGTTCCAGCGCCGCGCGAAGATGAAGATCCGCGGTTTCCAGCGCCGTATTCGCGAGCGGATGATTTTTTTGATACAGGCGCGTAGCCACGCACAACGCTTGAAACGATCGCAAAAATCGGCCGACGCAAAATTCCACCCCATCTTGTGGCATCGCATTTATTTTCGGAGACACGTTCGCTTTGCTTCCGCGATTCGCGGACGACGCACGATTTTTGCCGTTGGATTCGCGAGGCGGACGGGCGTCCGTAGATGTTGTAGAAGGCAAAGCGTGATGCGCCATGTGACTATGTTCCATCGGGAGAGGGCTGAGCGAAAAAATTGTGCGAGCGCAGTGGTCGAATCGGTAACGGGCTGCCACTAAGAACGAAAACGGTTACTGGACCGGAAGAATATCGTCGGTGACTTTTACCCAATCCGGAAGCAGCCGCAATCGATTCACGAGCGCCTGATGTTCCGCGGGGCGAAGATGACCTTGCAAAACTAAAGTGCCGCCGTTAAGAGTTACATGAACGCGAGTTGCGAGACCTGCGTCCGCGAGCCGCTGATCAATTGCAATTTTGAGATTTGTCATACGAACGCGCAAAGGCACGATCGCCGTTTGCGCCGGCGTCGAAGAAGTGGAATCTGAAACAGGGACAACACTTTGATCGGCGCTCTTCAAAGGCGCGTCAGCCGAATTTGCACTCTTAAGTTTTTCAACTGGAACAGCCAAATCATCGGCAGGCTTTGATTTTCCCGTCGGAGCAGATGCACTGCCCGAATCATCCTGCTTGGTTGGCTGAGTCAATGGAGCTGGCTTGGATACTTTATTTTTTACAGGAGTAACTGGCGCAGACGCGGCCGGATTTGTTGGCGCAGTCGCAGATGAAGTTGGTTGCGCGGTGGAATTTTTTCCGAAAATCGAATGCATCGCGGCGAGCACGTCATCAGTGTAAGGGCGAACGTAGTAGCACGTACCCGTAATTACACCCAATAAAATCAACGAAAACAGGAATGTGGACCAGCCGCTCGCTTTTTTCTTCCTGGATTCGGTCGCGGTGTAAAGCGTTCCAGTGGAAGCTACGGACACCGGGCGCGCAACTTCGGCCAGCGTGATATTTGACGCGGGGCGCGCGTATGTGGAGCGAGTCTGCGGAGGTCTGAGCGCGAGTTTCGGCGGAGCGGGCGTTGTTGGAACATATGACGCATGCAAATCGGCGCGAGTTGCCGGCTCAAAATTTCGATAGTTCTTCAGCGCGTCCAACAATTCACCACAGGTTTGAAAACGTGTCGTTGGATCTTTTGAAAGAGCGCGGGCGATCACGTTGCACAATCCGTTGCTGAGGGATGGATCGAGTTCCCGCGGCGGAACCGGTTCCTCATTCACGATTTTATAAATTACTGTGGTGATGTTTTGTCCGGGAAATGGTTTTTCGCCGGTCACCAACTCATACAAAATTACGCCGAGCGCAAAAATATCGGAACGCCCGTCAACCGTTTTGCCTTTGATTTGTTCCGGCGACATGTAAGAAGGAGTTCCGATGACGGCGGCAGTTTGCGTTGTGTTGAAACGGAGAATTTTCGCGGTGCCGAAGTCGGTGATCTTTACGGTGTCTTCCGCGGCGATCATTAAATTTGCGGGCTTCACATCGCGGTGAATAATGTTGTGTTTATGCGCGTAATCGAGCGCTGAGCAAGCCTGCTCGATAATTTTTATTGCGCGGGGCAAAGGAAATGATTGGTGCTCGTCCAGCAGCGATTGCAGGCTGCGGCCTTCGACCAATTCCATGGTGATATAAAAAACGCCGGCCTCTTCGCCTGCGTCATACACGACAACAATATTGGGATGAGTGAGAATTCCCGCCGCGCGCGCTTCGGTTTGAAATCGCGTCAAAAATTCCGGACGGTTGGCTCCGCTTCCGTCGGCGGAAAGGTGCATTGTTTTTACGGCGACGTCGCGTCCGATCACTGGATCGTGCGCGCGATAAACAACGCCCATGGCGCCGCGGCCCAGTTCATCAAGCAACTGGTAGCGGCCGGTTTTAGCAAGTGTCGTCATCGGGCTGAGTTGGTTGCAGCGCGCGTCCATTTGAAAATTGTGACGGACACGAAGCCGCTGCCTTTCCTGCTAATGCAGGAGGAATGCTCGCGAGGTTTTTTCGGCGCGCGCGGAGACTGGCGAGAGACCGGGCGACGCCACACTCGATTGAACATAGCGTTGGGGATGGTGGGCGTCAATGAAACCGAAGTACAGGGTGTTCCGTAACGACAATAGCGGGAGCGCGAGGGGTGAAGCAGTCAAAAACTGCATTATAATGCATACGAAACGGACTGATTTTGAAGAAACTGCATTATAATGCAGTTTTTGACGGTCGGAAAATGCAAGAAAGCAGGATCTGAATGCAGAGACGCAGAGGCGGTGAGAAAAGATGGGAGAGTTTGGAGAGAGATGGTAGGAGGACTAACGTTCGGAGAGCGCGAGCTACACCCGGCCACTACGAACTCGATCTTCCGCTAAGTCCTTTATTTGCAATACATAGACCACAGATCGCTGTAAGTCCTGCATTTGCAATACATAGCGGAAACACATGGGGTGGGGTGCGAGGCGATGTTGCGGCAGCCCGAATTTTCCGCTAAGTCATTTATTAGCACACACATCGCTAACGACCCCGGGGGTAGGGGTACGGATTCTTCTTGAAATGATGAAATATCGTGTAAGGCTATGGAAATAAGTGACATACGTTGAACAAGAACCGCACGCTTGCGCTGTGCTACGGTCAAAGTGCGCGGCACCACGAAAAAGAAGAGTCCAAAAGTCCCACCCTTTGCGTGCCGCAAAGGATGGGCCACCCGCCACCCAAGCAGAACGTAAGAGGAATTGACCTTACGAACCCACGTTCGCCCTCCCGAAAATCCGGGAGGGACGAACATGGGGCACCCGAAGTCGAAGTCACACCTGAGTCAAAATCACACTCAAAACCAAATTCAACCACCAGCCGGAAATGCCGCCGCTGCTCGAATGCGGCGACCTGTTACTTCTGACAATTACATTGCTTGATGGTCTGGCTCAGTATCGTCGCGTGCAGGTGTATTCGGATGCGTGGTGCGACGTTGGGGCCTATGGGAACTAGAAGCGTTGAGAGGATATTGCTTGGAGCAGGACTGTTACTCCTGGTCATCTCGTGCGGCGCTTGGGTTGATGGCGCGTTCGCTTCGCGCGCGGCCGTCGAGAGATTTGAGAAGGACCAAGCGCAGATGCCGGCAGTAGATGCGACGCCCATGATTGATCCCGTCTCTGGTTACCGAGTTGATTTCGCGCTTTGGTCAGAGAAACGCACTCGGGAATACAAAGATAGCCTGGCGCAGAAAGTTGATATGCCGCTGGCGATTCTTCGCATTCCGAAAATTTCTCTGGAAATTCCTGTGTTTAACGATACGGACGATCTGGTTTTGAATCGGGGAGTTGGCCGGATTCTTGGTACTGCACGGGTGGGAGAAGCTGGCAATCTTGGGATTGCTGGTCACCGCGATGGTTTTTTCCGCGGCCTTAAGGATATTGCCGTCGGCGACGAGATTGATCTGCTTCGGACGAACCAAACGGATAAATATGTGGTCGAGAATATTCAGGTGGTCAGTCCCGACGATGTTTCTGTTTTGAATCCCACTCGAACGCCTTCTATGACTCTGGTTACGTGTTTTCCGTTTTATTACATCGGGAGCGCGCCGCAACGTTATATCGTGCGCGCTTCCATTGAGGGATTTGGTCAGGACAATCGATGAATCGGCATTCCAAGTTGAAATTTTGGGAGAAACAAAACTAAGGAGAAAATGAAATGAATTCAAAACAAAGAAGTGCAGGATTTGTGCAAAAACTGTTGGTGACGGCCGCTGCTTTCCTAGCGATTACTTTCACCACGTTCGCCCAAGTACAAACGGATCGACAAGTCGCAGCAGGAGCGGCTACTCGCGACGTGGTGGTCGAGCGCGGGACCGTGGTGAATGTTTCCGGCAATAGCCTTATCGTGAAAGCGGAAGACGGAACACTGAGACATTTTGACAATGTTCCGGAAAGCGTAACTGTGACGGTGGATGGAAAACAGCTGAACGTCCACCAACTTAGAGCAGGCATGAAGCTCGAACGACAAACCATCACAACGACGGTTCCGAAGACGATTACCACTGTTAAAACTGTGACCGGCAGGGTTACACAAGTTAACCCACCCAACTTCGTCACCTTGTCGCTAGAAGATGGCACGAGCCAGCGGTTCGATATCCCCAAAGGCCAAAGGTTCAACATTGATGGAAAAGAATTGGACGTATTTGGCCTTCGCAAAGGTATGACGGTGAATGCGCAGCAGGTGACCG
>Ga0193726_1002813_pt1 | contig 11462 bp, 7 predicted proteins | sample H2c1metaG_FD_144928 | JGI IMG/M metagenome (GOLD analysis project Ga0193726, IMG submission 144928) | Soil microbial communities from a riparian zone of the East river system, Colorado, United States - H2c1 | ecosystem: Environmental > Terrestrial > Soil > Riparian zone | place: USA: East River... | reverse complement strand
AAGCCCGGCCCGGTTCTCGCCTGCTGGGAACGCTGAATTTAAGGGGGATGACCGCGGTTGTTTCCGAGGCCGGGTTGGCTGGCACAGCTGACCGCTACTTCTTCTTGTCCTTCTTCATCTTCCGGCTGATCTCTTCCATCAATTTCGGCTTTAGCTCGGCCAGCACACTGTCCACGATATTGGCGATCGCCGCCGCCTCCGACGGGGCACCATCGGACGATGCTTCCGCCGCGGGTTCGGGGGGCACTGATGCTTCGTTCCGCATCGGTTCGAATCCAGTGGCTTCGGCGGTTTGGGCGACATCTTTGGGGGGCTGCGAGCCCATGATGGACTCGCGAATCTGTCTCCAGTTTTGCCACGCAGCCGCCAGTTCCGATTCCTTTCCGCCATCACTTTCCCCGGGAGCCGCACTGATCTGTGCTGCACCGGGGCTTGAGACGTTGGCCGCTTGCAAGCTTGATTCTCCCGAACCAGCCGATGCGGCCGCGGCGTAGACTGCGTTTTCGTTGGCGACGGGAAGCTCTGTCGCGCTCACCGCGTTCGCATTCGTGGTGGCAGAAGAAGATGCTTCTGACGCAGCGGCAGCTTGGGGCGCACTCGCCTCTGGACTGCTGACCGCGGTTCCAGAATTCTCGACCTCAGGGACCCGAACTGTTTCTTCCGGCGGCGCTTGGGGGGAAGGCTCCGCGGCAGGGGACGAAGCGATTTCAGCTGCGGGGGAGGTAGCTTCCGGGCTCGTGGCAACGCTCTCAGCGTCTGAGAGGGCCGGTGGGTTGGTCTCGGCGTGCGGCGCGCTGGCCTGCTCCGCTTCGAGGGCCGCCATCGCCGCGTATGCCTTTTCCATCTCGCGCTCGAGAATCAGGGCGGATTCGCCTTCGGCAATGGCAACCGGTTGGGCAATCCACCGGGGCCCGCTCGCTCCCGCTGCCGCGACTCGTACTCCGCCGGAAACCGCCACGCTCCCCGCGGTTTGCTCCTCGCGATGCGCTCCGGCCCTGTCCCCGTTGGTTCCGGCGAATTCTCCGGCAGGCGCTGCGCCTTCCACCTGCGTGGGCGACAGCGACGCCAGAGCTGCCAAAACTTCGGCATCGGTGGTGGCACGTTGCAATTCGGCGGCCTGGGAGGAAGTCTGATGGACTTCCATCCGCGCTTCAATTTCCATTGCGGGTGCGGACGCGAGAGTCACCGCTTCGGCAACCTCGGTCGATTGCGCTTTCCCTTCCGCCGGACTGTCTGTCTTCGCCCCCGCGGAAACTTCTGCTTTTTCAGGCGAGGCACTGGTCTCGCTCCCCGCGAAAGAGCTTGCGGCCGCGGCCAGTGCAGCCAGTTCTTCTGGAGTGATGCCCTGCGGTAGAGCGGCCGCAACTGCAGCCTCGGCGGATTTAATCGCGGCGGACTTCGATTCCTCGCGCTGTGCGGTCTCGCGCAAGCCGGCGCTGTCGGGCTGGGACTGGGCTGCCTCGGGCGCTTCCGGCTTGGGAGTTCCCCTTGGAATGGTAAGCCGACTCTTCCATCCGGAATCTTCTCCGACGCTTTGGCTGGTGGTCGACAATTGTTCGGCCGACGCAGTTGCTTTCGCGAACCGCCCGGGTTTGAGGGTCTCTGCCTGCGGAACAATTTTGTCTTCGAGCTTGGTGAGGGCGGTGAGCAGTTCGCTCGCCTCGAAGGGCTTGATGATGTGCGCATCAGCGCGCACGCGGCGTGCCTCGTCCACCTTGAAGGGCTCGAGCTTGCCGACACTCAGCAGAACCGGAATGCGTGCTGTCTCCGGTGACTCCTTGAGACGCTGGCAAACCTCCAGTCCACCATAGCCTGGCATGTAGACGTCCAAGATGATGAGATCGGGCTTCAATTCGGCGATCTTCTTGAGAGCAGCCGAGCCATTGTTGACAGTAATCACCTCGTAGCCGGCATCGCTTAAGATCCGGCGGCCCATGTTCTGGGCTGTCACACTGTCATCGGCAAGCAGTATTTTCCGCGCCAAGATGCGTCCTTTGCTGAGGGGGAGATAGCGCGAAGGTAACCCGTCCCATGTTCTAAGTCAATGAAGATAAGGGTTTAGCAGGTTACGAGCGGTCAGTACCCACTGGGTAACCCGCTGCCGGGCTTTGCGTCGCCGGTCTCCGGCCGGCGGTCCCCATCGATGCGAACTCCAGTCCCCCGGATGCCGAGACCTTTACGCCTGAGAGCTTGTCTTAGAACGGAATAACTTTCTTTAGTCCCTTCTTTTTCTTGGGTTTACTGGAAGACACTTCCTCGTCGGTGGCGGGTTCATCTCCCGCCTTGGCTTCCGCCGGCGCCGCCTGGCCAGCGGTGGGATTCTGGTTGTTTTGAATCTCATTCACCTGCGCCGGAGGCGGAACGGTCTGGCCGTTGTCAGCCGGCAGGACATTCGGCTTCAGCTCATTCGGGTCAGGCGTTTCGACCGTGGGTTTCAGTTCGTTTGGATCCACTGCGGGAGCAGGTGCGGGATCGCTCGCTGCCGGGGTGGCGCCATTATTCAGCACCTCGACCCCCACCGCGGGAGAATTCTCCGCCGGCGGGGCGTCAGACCGTGGCGCCGGCTGGTCGGGGCCGGGAGGGCCTCCGCTGCCCAGGGTTTCCACCGTTGTCGATTGGCTTCCACCGCCGGAACCCCCTCCCACCGCCGCGCGGGAGGCTTGTTGAGCAACTTCGACCGCACTCATTTCCTTGGGATCCACCAGGGTGGGATCGCCGACTTTCGCGGCGTGAGCCACGTCCGGATGCTTCTGAAAGGCTCCCATGGCTTTGGCGAGCGTGCCGCGCTCACGCCGGCTGTCGGCTTCCGCCTTGTTCAGCGCCAGGGCTGCTTTCGTCGGCTTGGGTACGGGCTGCTTCAGGTCGACGAGCCGGGCTTTGGCATCCTCGGAGCGGTCCATGACCGGATAGCGGGTCAAGATTCGCGAGTACGCCTCGGAGGCTTTCGCAGTCAGCATCTGAATCATGCGCGCTTTCGCTGCCTCGTTTCCGGGATGAGACCGAACCAGGGCAACTTCTCCTTCGTAGGACTGTCCCAGCATGTACAAGGTCTCGTCGGCCTTGCTGTAGAGCGGGTAGCGGTCCATCAGCGTCTGCAGGCGGGCAATTGCCGCAGGAAACGACTGGCGCTTGAAATAGAAGCCTCCGACTTCATACTCACGCTCAGCGATCACTTCCTGCACCTGCATCAGACGCTGCTTGGCGTCGGGAACCAATTTGCTGTCCGGCCATTGCAGAATAAGCTGCCGGTATTCGTCTTCGGCGCGTCTGGCGTGGGTGAAGTCGCGATCTGGCTTTTCCATCTCCTGATAGTGAATGTTGGCAATCTTCAACTGCGCCTCGGCTGCCTCCGGCATGTTGGGAAAGAAAGTGATGAAGTCCTTGTACTCGACTTCCGCCTGGGCAAGAGAGCCCGATCCGCCTTCGGCATACCAGGAATCCGCCACCGCCAGTTTGGCGCGCGCAATGTACTCCGAATCCGGATAGGTGTTGATCAGCGTCTGCATGGTCATGCGGGACACATCGAAGCGGTTGTGCTTCATGGCATCCATGGCGCGATCGAACAATACCTTGTCAGGTTGTTTCGAACCGACATTGGCGAGCGGATTGTTGACTTTCTTGTTGGTGCAGGCGGCCGCAAAAACCAGCATGCCTAGCAGAACCATGATTGCACTGCGACGTAGCATAAGACCTCGAGATGAATGCACCGGGACAACCGTCCGGCGGTTGATTCAGGAAATCGCTATGGGTTCACAAGGAACGACCAACCACGGGCGACTGCCTTTTAGACTTTCTGCAGCGCAGCCTCCGTGGCTGCTTTCAAGAGTTTCTGAGCGTTGTTCTTTGGATCGCCCTGACCGAACACCGCGTTGCCCGCCACCAGAATTTCGGCGCCCGCCTGGACCACCTCGGCCACGGTCCCCAGGGCGATCCCGCCGTCGACTTCGATACGATAGTTCAGACGCCGGTCGGCTCGTAACTGCTCCAGTTTGCGGATCTTATGGACCGCTCGTGGAATAAACTGCTGCGCCCCGAATCCCGGATTTACCGACATCACCAGCACATAGTCGACAATACCCAGGACCTCCGTCAGGGTTTCGACCGGGGTAGCAGGATTGATCGCCACACCCGCCAGACAGTCATGGCTTTTAATGAGATGCAAGGTCCGGTCCAAATGGCGGCAGGCTTCCTGATGGACCGACATCCAATCGGCGCCCGCCTCCGCGAATTCCGCGATGAACTGATCTGGATTCTCGATCATCAAGTGACAATCGAGAGGACGATCGGTGGCCTTGCGCAGCGACCGCACCAAGGGCGGACCGACGGTCAGGTTGGGAACGAAGTGCCCATCCATGATGTCGACATGGATGACCGTCGCTCCGCCATCGGTTGCGCCGCGAACCTGCTCCGCCAGATGCGCGAAATCGGCCGCCAAAATCGAGGATGCGAGTTCAATCAACGTCAGTCAACCTGGGCTCTGACCAGAGGTACCTGCGGAAATCTTACCATTGATGGCCGCCCAATTTCCCCCAAAAATGAGCCGATTGGGCCTAGAAGAGAACCCACCTGGCCCTTGCCTGCGGACGGCTTCATGCGGCTCTGGCCTCAGCCCGGGGCCGGCGACGAGGGGCGCGCGACCAAGGCTGGCAACGAGCGGCCGGGGAGTGGCTTTCCCTGGTGAATTCGATCGGCGCGCCGCACACGGCGGCGGAAGGACGGGGGCAGGGCAGCCCGGCAAAGGCAAGACATCCCACTTTATCGCCCCACTTCACCGCCCCCCATTTCAACAGCCCATTCCTCCGCCCCCATTTCACCGCCCCATTCAAGCTTGACGCTTGGCTCACTTCCCGGCGGGACCAATTCCCAGGCTAGACAGGAAGGCATCAATGGTTTCGAAGGCTTTGATTTCCTGATCGGCAGTAAAGTCGCCGTGTCCGCCGCCGGGGATCGTAAGCAGTTGGTTCTTCACCCCCGCCTTGGTCAATCCCTGGTGCAACCGCACTGCCTCCGTATAAGGCACCAGCGAATCAGCATCCCCGTGGATGGTTAACACTGGAGGCACCCCGGCCCGCACATAAGTGAGCGGGGAGACCTGCTTGGCCAGTTCTTCGCGATTCGGCAGGCTGCCAAACCAGGACACGGCGTAGGATCGGAGGTTCGGGCCCTGCAGCATCTCGGCAACGTCGGTAATGCCAAACCAGTTAATGATCGCAGCCACCGGAGGCCTGGGATTGGTCCACGGGCCGCTCCATTTCTCATCTTCGCCGTAGGCACACTCATTTTCGAAACCGGCGGAAGATGGAATCATTCCGGTTGTCAACGCAAGGTGACCTCCTGCCGAGCCACCGGTGACGATGACCTTGGTGAGATCAAAATTGTATTTTTTGGCGTTTTGGCCAATCCAGTGGAGCGCGCACAAACAGTCTTCCACCGCGGCCGGTGCAAGCGAAGCTTTGCCCAGACGATACTCGACATTTACCACGGCAAACCCCCTCTGCAGATAGGGCAGCGCGCCCAGCACCGATCCCTCTTTCGTACCGGCAACCCATCCGCCACCGTGGATCAACATGACCACAGGGGTGGGGCTTTTCGCCTCGCGCGGCCGATAGACATCCAGCTTGGCGTCGTAATTGTTTACCTCGATGTAGGTAATGTTGGCGCTGACGTCGTAGTCGTGATTCATCAGCACCGCCGAGCGTTCGGCCTCCGACAACTGGGCCCAACTTGTCCCCACCGCAACCAAGATCACAACCATCCACAGTCCGCAAAGCAGGTGCACGATGTTCTTCAATTTTTCTTCTCCCCAATATTTTATTTTTTGCTTGCAGCAAGACCCTACTCCCCCGGGCCCGAGGTGAAGGCCGAAATTAGTCATTCGAAATGCGGGCGTATTCCGCCTTGGCATCTTTCAGAGTGGCGGTTTCAGGATCGGCGTCCTTCCAGATTGCGAGGAAATCCTGATACGCGGCGCGCGCCCCGGCGTTGTCGCCGGACAAGACCCGGGCGCGCCCGAGCTGAAGGCGAGCCATGCTGCAATAGGAGGAGGTGGCGCACATCCCAACATGGTCGATGACCTTTTTAAACTCCCCAGCAGCCTCGGGACCTTGCTTTGCCTTCAGGTAAGCCATCCCGCGGAAGTAGGTAACCACAACCCGCGCCTCCAGGCCGAATTCGTAGGGAGACGCCGGGTGAAGCAATTCGACGGCCTTGGCGGGATTACCCCGGCTGATCTCAATCGAGGCGCGGAGCAGGGGCAGGGAGATGTTGTGGATCACGGTGTCGGTGGGGAAACGCCTGCCCAGTTCATCGGCAAGTGCGGCGGCATGAGTGTCGTCGCCCGCCATGGCAAATGCAAGCGACGCGAAGGACAAGGTTGACCGGCTGCGATCGAGAGCCGTGGCGGCAGCAGCCCGTTCACGCGTCTGCTTGAAATTTCCGAAGCGGGCCTCAGACAGCGCGGCACGGGCTGTTATCCCGGCCGCCGCTTCTCTGAATTTCCCTCGCTGCGCACTTTCAACGGCCTGGCGGTAAATCTCCCGGGCTTTTTGCAGCCCGCCTGCATAGGCTTCCGCTTCCGCCATCGCCTCCAGCAGGATGAATTCATCTGGCTTGCCTTTTGCCCAGTTCACTTCACGCTGCATCCCCGCCGCGTCACCTTCGCGGAAGGCCTGCACGTAAAGGGCGCGGTGGTCCACCATGGTGTCGAGTTTGAGGTCGATTTCTTTTTGCCGGATGGCCTTCGATTCGGACAGGCGGTTCAGCCCGAGGTAGGTCAAGGCCAGTGTCTGATGGCTCAGCGATTCATTGGGAGCGAGCCGATTTGCTGCTTGAGCTTCGACCGAGGCTTCCTCCCACCGGCCAAGCGCAGCGTAGTCCACGGCCAGATTATTGGCCGGGATCGAGTCTCGCGGATAAGTCTTGCGCCACAACTGGTACGCCTCGATCGCCTTGTCCATCTCCCCGGTGACGATGTCGTAGTAGTGCGTAGAAATATAGAGCTTCTCGACCTCGCTGGTCCGCTCACGCCGCTCGAATGCCTGTTTGGTACGTTCAATTCCCAGATCTTCCTGACCGTTATTGATGTAGACCTGGCCCAAGTGCGCGTAGGCGATGGCAAAATTGGGGTCGAGTTCAATGGCGTGCTTAAAAAACGGGATGGAAGCAAATTCGTTTCCTTTTCCCCGTTCGGCCTCCCCCAGGCTGAACGCCTGGAGCGCTTCGAGCGAAGAGGTGGTCGCTTCTTCGACCGGTGCGTCGAATTTTTGCAGCGAAGCCAGCGACTCGCCCAGCTTTCCGCGCAGACTCGACGCCGCCTTCCCCACCGCTCCGAGCACTTGCTCTTTGCTGTCAACCTGCACTTGCTCGCGGGCCAGACTTTCGCCGCTCCGGCAATTTACCGCTTCCACTCCGACCACGTACTGGCTTCCGAGGGTCGCCACGGATCCGTTCAGAACGGCTTCGACGCCTTCGCGCTGACAGAGATCGCGCGCCAGCTCAGGCGTGACTCGCTCATCCTGTGACTTGCCCATGTAACGCAAGGTTTCGCGAATCTTGCCCTGGGGAAAGACGTTCAGGTAGGGAGACTGCTCCAGTTGCACCGCCAACGCCTGTTTGAGCGTCCCGTCAAAAACCGCATCGCCGGTGGTGTTGACGAAGTCGCTCAAGAGAATGGAATCTCTTTCGGTCAAGGCGCGGATCTTTCGCGTGTAGAGAAAGCCGCCGATTGCAACCGCCGCGAGCAACAGGGCAGCAGAAATGACGTACCCCAGATTTCGCTTTTGCGCTGTCGGCCCCTCCATCGCTCGAGCCGGAGCCGGGACCGGAGCAGCCGGTTGCACTCCCGAGCCGGAAGGCGGCAAGGGAAGGGTCGCGGATTCCGCAGGCGCGGACGGGGCTGCCGGGATGGCCACGCTCACCGCCGAGCTTTTGCCGGAATCAATCTCGCGTTTCAGGCGCTTCATATCTCCGCGCATTTCCGAGGCCACCTGATAGCGCAGGTCACGGTCTTTCTCGAGCGCCTTGTTGATGATCCGTTCCAATTCGGCGGGAAGATTGGGATTGAGCCGCACCGGCGCAGTGGGCGCACGATTCAAAATCGCATCGAAGATAACGGCCGAAGTGTTGCCGAGGAATGGCTGCCGTCCAGTCGCCATTTCATAGAGCACCGCGCCAAAGGAAAATAAATCGGTGCGGGCGTCCAAATCCTCGCCACGCGCCTGCTCCGGCGACATGTATGCCACCGTTCCCACCGTGCTTCCGGGACTGGTCAGGTGGGCCGCGTCGACGGCTGCGGTCGCAAAAGAGGCCCCCAGCGGGGCCGCCTGCTCCGGCGCAGCAACTTTCGCCAATCCGAAATCGAGGATCTTCGCCTGTCCCCGTTTGGTGAGAAAGAGATTGGCCGGTTTCAGGTCGCGATGCACGATGCCCGCGGCGTGCGCCACATCCAGTCCATCGGCAATCTGCGCGGCGAAATCGACGAGCTGCTCGATCGAGATCGGCCTGCCTTCAATGCGATATTTGAGGGTGGTGCCTTCGAGGAACTCCATCACGATGAAGTTGCGGCTCTGATCCTCCCCGATGTCGTAAATGGTGCAGATGTTGGGATGGTTCAGAGCAGAGGCGGCCCGCGCCTCGCGCCGGAAGCGTTCCAGGGCCTGGGGATCCCGCGCCAGCTCGTCGGGCAGAAATTTCAAGGCAACGCGGCGTCCCAGGCGAAGGTCTTCCGCCTCATAAACGACGCCCATACCACCGCCGCCGAGTTTTTGCACGATGCGGTAGTGGGAAATGATTTGACCAATCATCGCAAGCGCCCCGTTGGTGCGCAATGTTAGGCTGCCGATTCTCGCAAGTCAATTTCCCTGAATTTTGCCATCCTGAAGCAGAGGAGTCCGGGGCGAGGGCCCGGTGGAGCCTGCATCTCGAAGCAGGCCCCACCGGGCCCGATCATCGGAGCGCGTGCTAACCTCGATCACCCCCACTGGGGTCAATCTTCATGGCGCTTCCTGATTCATTTCTGTCGGCCGCTTTCAGCCTGGGCGCGGTCTTCGTCTGGGGTACCAGCGATTTCGTCGGCGGGTATGCGGCGAAACGAGCCAACGCGTTCGTGGTCACGCTGATCGCACACGTCAGCGGCATGCTGTTGATGGCAACGCTCGCCCTGTTTACCCACGCTCCACTTCTATCGCGTCACGGTCTGGGATGGGCGATTGCCGCGGGTTTTGCCGGGGGCGCAACTCTGGCAATTTTTTATCGGGCGCTGGCCGCTGGGAACATGGGCCTCACGGCTCCCGTGGCAGCCGTTCTTGGAGCGGCCATCCCTACCGTCTTCGGCATGATCACCGAAGGCTTCCCGGGCTCAGCTGCCATCGCTGGATTCGTACTGGCCGTGATCGGCATCTGGTTAATTTCGCGCAGCGAAGACGACCGCCGTCCGCAGGGCATCGGCCTCGCGCTGCTGGCGGGCGTCGGCTTCGCGGGATTTTATTTGTGCGCGCGGCAGGCAGGAAACGAATCGTCGCTATGGATCTCGACGTTTTCCAAGGGCGCGTCGGCGGCGCTGACGGGCGCAATCGTTTTGTGGGGAGGAAAGACTGGCCCCATTGCTAAACCCGAAATATCCTGGGGCGTGGTCGCCGGCTTTCTCGATGTCACCGGCACCGTGTTCTTTATTCGCGCCAGCCAAAGCGGACGCCTCGATTCGGCGGTGGTGCTTTCGTCGCTCTATCCGGTCATCACCGTCCTGCTCGCCAAATTGATCCTCCACGAGCACTTCACTCGCTGGAAGGCCGTGGGCATGGTGGCGGCGCTGCTGGCAGTACCCTTGATCGCAATGCAGTGAGGAGGAATCGATCCTTCCATCGTCCGGAATATGGAATAAAGTGATCGAGACCAATTTATGCCGCTGGTTGAAATTCGCAATCTGACCAAGGTGTTCCCGCTGGGCGAATCCATTTTCGGCGGAAGCGCGAAGGGCGAGGTTCGGGCGGTGGATGATGTCTCGCTCGACATTCACGCCGGCGAAACCCTCGGGTTGGTCGGCGAATCAGGCTCGGGGAAGAGCACCCTGGGACGGCTGGTGTTGCGCCTGATCCCGCCAACCTCAGGCAGCATCGGCTTCGAAGGTACAGATTTGCTGGCGGCGAGCCACGGGGAAATGCGCAATCTGCGACGCGACATGCAGATCATTTTCCAGGATCCCTTTGGATCACTCGATCCCCGCATGCGAGTCGAAGATCTCATCGCGGAGCCTTTGGTGATTCACCGATCGGATGTCCCGTCCGGCTCGCGTCCGGTGCGAGAGGGCGGGGGCGCACGAAGAGCTCGCGTCGCGGAGCTGTTGAAAGCCGTGGGTCTCGATGAATCCGCGGCTCGCCGTTTCCCGCACGAATTCAGCGGAGGGCAACGCCAGCGCATCGTGATCGCGCGAGCTTTGGCTCTTCGTCCGAAATTTATCGTGGGCGACGAGCCCGTCTCCGCGCTTGACGTGAGCGTGGGCGCGCAGATCGTAAACCTGCTGGCCCAGTTGCAGCGTGACTTTGGGCTGACTTACCTGTTTATTTCCCATTCGATGCCGGTGGTGCGCTATCTGGCGACCCGGATCGCCGTGATGTATCGCGGCAAGATTGTAGAAGTGGGAACCTCCGAGCAGATCACCCGAAGCCCGCAGCATCCCTACACCCGCAGCCTGCTGGCGGCTACGCCCGAAGTGGCCGTCTAGGATTTGCGGGCCGGGCTGGAGCGGGCGCCCGCGGCCTCCCCTGTCGGCGCCGTCGGGGACGAGCGGGCTCGAGCGCCGGGGGGCATTGTTTCTGACTGCGGCGCGGCCCTGTGAAGGGCGGCTTTTCCCCGCTGGCGCAGTCCTCCTCCATGGCGCAGGGGAACCCTCCGGGGTTATCCTGTGGTCGCACTCCGGAGGCTCTCCCATGAAACTTTCCACGGGCTTTTTCCTGGTCACATTGTCTTGCAGCGCATGGTCGCAGCAGGCCCCTGCCCCGTCTCCTGCTCCCGCCGCCACCAAAGATCCGGTGGCGGCTTCGGCGCGCATGCTGTTTCCCCGCTCGCAGAAAAATATTTTGGGCGCCATCGAGGCCATGCCCGCCGACAAGTTCTCCTTCAAGCCCACGCCCGACCAGATGACTTTCGGCCACCTGGTGGTGCACATTATCGAATCCAACAATTCGATCTGTGCCAAAGCGGCTGCCATTGCCGAGCCCAAAGTGGACGCGGTCAAAGACTCTGATCCCAAGGACAAGCTGCTGGCCGCGGCCAAGGCGTCGTTCGATTTCTGCGGCGATGCGGTCGCGAAAATGGACGATTCCAAGTTGGGCGAGAGCGTCGAGCTTTTCGGCGGGCATCAATTTCCGCGCGCTATGGCGGTGCTCGGGATGGCAAGTGGATGGGCCGATCATTACGGAGCGGCCGCTTTCTATCTGCGGTTGAATGGAATCCTGCCGCTCCGTAAT
>Ga0193726_1002812_pt1 | contig 11465 bp, 8 predicted proteins | sample H2c1metaG_FD_144928 | JGI IMG/M metagenome (GOLD analysis project Ga0193726, IMG submission 144928) | Soil microbial communities from a riparian zone of the East river system, Colorado, United States - H2c1 | ecosystem: Environmental > Terrestrial > Soil > Riparian zone | place: USA: East River... | reverse complement strand
GCGGCCGCCTCGATGACCGCGCGTTGCGGCGCGATCGGCTACACTTACAACACCGCGAATTTTGTTTGCACCAACACGACGACGACCCAAAACTACGCGGTCAACGCCATGGGGGGCTGGACGTTGCCGAGCGCGATCGCGACCTCCGACGTCACGGTGAACGGCCGGGTGACCAGTTGTAACGGATTCACCGGCAACTTCTTCTCGGTCTCGATCAGCCACACCTTCGCGAACCTGCCGCCGCCGTTGGGCAGCTACGGCGCGCTGACGACCAACGCCTGCTACCCGATGCCGTGAGCGGCGGCGGGCCGACGGGAAGGTGCCAGCGGGAAGGTGCCAGCGGGAAGGTGCCAGCGGGAAGGTGCCAGCGGGAAGGTGCCAGCGGGAAGGTGCCAGCGGGATCGGGCCAGCGGGATCGGGCCAGCGGCGACCGGCGGGCGTCGTCACCGCGCACGAGCCCGTGGTCATCCGGTCGTGACACGCGAACATCTTTGACACGGTGGCCGTCTTTCCGCCGCCAGGCGAGACTCGACGGAACGCGGGTCAGGTCGAGCCGGAGTTAATGCCGGCGTGCTTCAGGATCGCCGTACCGGCCCCTCCCGGCGTCATGCCGCGGCCGCGCGAAAGGGGAGCGGGCCGTGACGCGAGATGGGAGGGTCAATCCTCCGGCGCGCTGATCTCACGCCGCCGCGTAAGCCCGATGTGCCTTGGCGAGGGCTTCCAACCGGCTCGAGGCCCCAAGCGTGCGGTAAATCGCCGCGAGGTGGACTTTGACCGTGCCCACGGCCAGATCCAGGCGGCGGGCGATGGTTTTCGTGGCGCACCCTTCCGCGAGCAGTTCGAACACATGGCGTTGACGCTCGGTCAGATGCGACAGCACCGGGCTCATCGGTACCTCCGGCCGGTGCGGCGCCACGGGAGGGTGAATCGGCATGCCACTCAGCGAGGCTGGCGCGTACAGCCCGCCGGTCAAAATGGTTTCAAGCGCGCGAATGAACTGATCGGGATTGGTGGATTTCAGGATGTAACCTTGCGCGCCGGCCTCCAGGCAGGCCAGGATCGCGGCCCGGTCGTCCTGGTCCGACAGCACGACGAACGTCGTGTGCGGGAAGGCCAAACGCAGTTGGCGCAAGCCGTCGAGGCCGCAGAGCCGCAGGTCGATAAGCACCAGGGTGGGCGAAGATTGTTGAATCCTGCTGTGCAGTTCGTCCAGGCCATCGACATCTTCGCAGTCCCAGCCCGGTCGCGCCTCGCGCAGCAATGCCACGAGGGCACGCCGCATCAGGGTGTGCGACTCAGCGATGAGAGCAGAGGTTTTCAGCATGTCGGCACCCTCGATCCTAATGACCTCGTTCACGTCCTGGCCCCCTGAAGGGAAGGACATGACCGGGAGATGAACGTACCGTCAGATAACTGAAGGGCTAGTCACAACTAATTTACGATTTTATTCGCCTGAACGCGGTTTCAGGCGATATTTCCGAAACCAAATTGTAACCGAAGATACAATTCAAACCGTGCGGACGGCGGGATCGTGGCCACGACCGATGCCGGGGCATGCGACGTGATACTGAAAATTACTGCTTTTTTTGTCGTCGGCTGCCACGTTGTCCAGGTGTTGCCCGAATGAAGGATTTTTCATGGAACCAAATCGCAAACGATACATCTGAAACTAATGATACATCATTCGGAGCTCAAAGATTACCGTCAATGTCAGCTCTCGGCACGCGGGCGGGCGGGCGAACGGACGGCACGGATATCACCGGACCGGCCACCGGAAACCTTCACCGGGGCCTCAGTGGCGGCCGGCGCGCGGACGGGGCACCGGGATGGCCCAGGGCGGTGACCGCGGTTTGGCGCAACCATTTAGGTTAATGGCGGCAACGCGGTTGAAGATGCGTTTCACCGGCGCGAAGCCGGGAACGGCCCGCCGGCTCGTCACACCGCCCGCGGCGGCGGCCAACACCTGGCGCCGGGCGTCAGTTGGCGAGCCAGACGTTCGACATGCGGGGGATACGGAACGGGACGAAGCCTTTCACGTTGGCCCGGGCGCCCTGCATCTTGGTGAGTGAGCCGAACGGGATCGCGTAGACGTTTTCCAGCGCGATTTTCTGCATGCGCGCGAACGCCTCCCGGCGGTCCTTCGCCTCCGGCAGCGTGTTCATATCGTTCCAGGCCGCGAGCAGCGCCGGATCGCCTTGGTCGTCCTTCGGCCGATAGGCCGCGCCCGCGCCGGTGAATAATTGCATCGTCGCCAGCGCGCCAAGCGCGGGCCGCGTTGCCCACCCGGTGAAGAAAAAGTTCCACCCGTTGTCAGCCTTGAGCTGCATCCGCGCCGAGGTGGGCCAATCGACCACCTTCAGTTGCGCGTTGATGCCCACCGCCTGCAACTGCTGCTGCATCACCAGCGCCGAATTGTACATCGGCTGATGATCCTTATCGGTCAACAGGACCACCGCCTCGCCTTTATACCCGGCCTCGGCCAGCAACTGCTTCGCCAGGCCGGAGTCGTTGATATTGTAGGTTTCCTTCCCGGCGTCGGTATAATCCGGCTGATTGGGATACTGAAAGCCGACGTTCAGCCGGTAATGGCCGGCCGAGGCGGCATCCATGATCTCATCCATGTCCAACGCCGCCTGAACCGCGCGCCGGAAGATCAGGTTGTCGGTGGGCGGCGCCGAGGTGTTCGGCGTGGCGATCTGAATCCACCAGTCGTTCAGTCGCAGGACGGCGATGTGGGAGGCGGTCTTCAACTCGGCCAGGGATTTGTTGGGCAGGTCCTCGACCACCTGCAGTTCGCCGGTCTTCAATCCGGCGACACGCGCGCCCGGCTCGGCCACGACGCGGAAGGTGACGGTATCGAGACACGCCTGCTTATAGCCGCCGAAACCGGTGCGGTCCTCGAACGCGGGGTTGGGTTGGTAGCGGTCATGGCGCTGCAATCTGACATGGCTGCCGGGCACCGAATCGACGAGCCGGAACGGTCCGGTGCCGATCGGATTGGCCAGTTGGCCCGCGGGCACGTCCCGGCTTTCGGCCGGAATGATGACGATCGGCGCGCTGAAGGCGGACAGCGCCTCGATGAAGGTCGGTTGCGCGATCCGCATGTGGATGACGAAGGTCGCCGGATCGGGCAACTCCCAGCCCTTCACGTTGGTCAGGATCGCCCCCGGATCGCCGAGCTTCGCATAGCGGTCGAACGACGCGGCGACATCGGCCGAGGTCAGGGTCGCGCCGTTATGAAAGACGATCCCCTGGCGTAGTTTGAACGTGTAGCTCAGCCGATCCTGGGATTCCTTCATCGCCGCCGCGAGTTCCAGGATCGGATGGTTGTCCTCATCCCGTGTCATCAACGATTCGTGGATGTTCATGGCGATATCGCGCGTGGCGATGGTCGGCGAGGCCGTGAGATCGAGGGTTTCGAAATCGGCCTCCAGGCCGAACACGAGCTCGCCGCCGGTGCGTGGGCAATGGAATGGTTTCGCGACCGCCGCGGCAGTGAGAGCGAACAACAGGATCGAGGCCAGGAATTGACGTCTCATGCGGCCGGGGTCCCCTTGTTCGCCACCGCCCGGCTCGACCGCATAGGCGTTAGATTAAGGCTTTCCGCCGCCAGGTCTCACTCTCCGTCGTCATCCTCGGGCCTGGCCCGCATGCCCTTGGCCCCTCGAGCCGAGGGAGGACCCGCGGATGCCCGCACAGCGTCCCCTCGAGCCGTTTTCCGCGCGGCGACCGTTGCTCGGGTCAAGCCCGAGCATGACGGTTCGCGGCAGGATCGACCGGGCCATCCGTGACGGCACGCTGACGTGCGAGATGCCCTGGTCGATCCATGCGCCGGAGACCAACAGCCCGTGCGACAATGTCGAGTGGCCCAGGTGATGACCCGCACGGAACCTGATCGCCGGCCGGCCAACCGTCAAGCGGTTCACCCAGCGGTTCACCGGGACGTTGACAGAGGGGAATGCCGCGGAACAGCTTTCGATCATGGCAATTCCCGAACTGCCGGTCACCGGCTATCTCGACCGGTTCTCGCACCGGCCGGGTGAGACGTTTTCCTGCTTTGTCAGTTGCTCCGGCGGTGGCGCGTATCGTGTCCGGCTGATCCGCGTGATCAGTGGCGATCCCAACCCGGCTGGTCCCGGGTTGCGCCTGGTCGATTGTTCCGAACGATACGACCGGACGTTTCCGGCCCGCCACCAACCGATCTCCCCGGGTTCCCATGCGATCGTCGAGCGTGGACCGCCGTGCGACCCGGCGGCGCCGCGCACCTGGACCGCGCTGGTTTGCCCGGGGATCGTGGACCGGCCGCAGGCGGTGCTGAACGAGGGGCCGATCGTACTGGGCATCGGACCGGATGGAGCCTGTCACGGCACACTCGCGACCGGCGTCCCAATGCGGAAAGGTATATGGTACCGGATCTGGTTGAGCCTCCGTCCGGCGACCGGGGACGCTATCCTGGGGCAGCAACGTCTGGACGACGCGGCTTCGGCGGTCGTGCGCGGTGGATCGGCGGTGATGCCGGCCCAGGGCCCGGTCCTGATCGCGGCGGAAGACGCGGTGGCGCCGGTTCGGCATTTCACCGGTAAGATCGAGGCGCCCGCGATCCTGGCCGGATGCGCCGAAAGCTGGCCGGCCGCCGGTCTTCAGGTGATCGCCGCATGGGATTTCTCCAGGGGGATCGCGTCGCAGAGCATCGCCGATACCGGTCCGTCCGGTTGCCACGGTCGGCTGATCAATCTGCCGACGCGGGCGGTGGTCGGCGCGTCCTGGACCGGGGCGGAACATTGTTGGCGCCATGCGCCCGCCGAATACGCGGCGATCCATTTCCATGCCGACGATCTGGGGGATTGCGGTTGGCAGCCCGACTTTACCTGGACCGTGCCGGACGACCTGCCGAGTGGCGCGTATGCGTTCCATTTGACGGCGGGGGAGGGGGAAGACCGGATCCCCTTCTATGTCTTGCCGAAACGTAACGGTCCCTTCGCGCCGATCGCGTTTCTGGCTTCGACGTTCACCTATCAGGCGTATGCCAATCACGCGCGGGCGGAGATCGATCAGGCGTATTTCGATCGGGTGGCCGCATGGGGCGCGTCGCCTGCCAATCCGGTGAGCTATCCGATTTACGGGCGCTCGCTTTACAACACGCATGGCGACGGCAGCGGCATCGCGTTTTCGTCGCGCCGCCGGCCGATCCTGACCATGCGGCCGGGGTTTCTGACATTCAACGATCCGCGCGGGTCGGGGTTGCGGCACTACCCCGGCGATACCCATCTGCTGGCGTGGCTGGATGCTCAAGGTTTTGATTTCGATATCATCACCGATGAGGACCTGGACGAGGAAGGCCTCGCGCTGCTGCGTCCGTACCGCGCCGTGCTGACCGGTTCGCATCCGGAATATCATACCGGGCGGACGTTGGACGCGTTGCTGGACTATACGAAGACCGGCGGCAAGCTGGTTTACCTCGGCGGCAACGGGTTTTACTGGCGCGTCGCCCGCGATCCCTCGATTCCCTGGGCCATCGAACTGCGCCGCGCCGAGGACGGCGTGCGCACCTGGGCCGCCGAACCGGGCGAATACTACCATCAGACGGATGGCCGGATGGGCGGGCTGTGGCGCCGCAACAGGCGGCCTCCGCAGGTGCTCTGTGGGGTTGGCTTTTCCTCGCAGGGGCGGTTCGAGGGGACGCATTACCGGTTGCTGCCGGCGGCTCGGGATCCGCGTTATGCCTGGATCTTCGAGGGGATCGAGGGGGATGTCATCGGCGATTACGGCCTGTCCGGAGGCGGCGCCGCGGGGTTCGAACTGGATCGCGCGGATGCGGCATTGGGCACGCCCGACGGCGCGGTGATTCTGGCGCGGTCCGAGAACCCGGCGCCGTCGCATTTCACCGTGCCGGAGGAAGTGCTGGCGGGCCCGCTGACGATCAGCGGAGAATCGGTGAAGGACCTGGTCCGTGCGGATATGGTGTATTTCGAGCGGCCGGGTGGCGGTGCGGTGTTCTCGGTCGGGTCGATCACGTTTTGTGGCAGTCTGTGGCGAAATGGGTGGGAGGGGCCGGTGTCGCGGTTGCTGGAGAATGTCGTGCGGCGATTTGGTGGGTGAGAGGGGATGAGGATGGCGGGACCACGCGCGGGCCTTGAATTGGACGGTTGCTTGCGACCCGGGACGTGTCCCTCCATTGGCGGGCGGATTGAGGTAACGCACCGACCGGCCGGGATCGGCTGTGCCGCGGAGCACAGCCGGCATGCTGTCTTCCGACAGAATGACATTGTCCACGGGGCCGGTGAACCGCCCGGGAAAGCGATGCCACTCGAAGGAGCACAGACATGATCGGAATGAACGTCCGCGAGAAAACCGTTCGGCCCTTTACAGTTGAGGAAATGCAGTCAATCAGCGGCGGCTATGTGGCCAATGCCGCCGCGGGTCCACGCCGAGACGGCAGCGCGGCGGGCAATGTCGCCGCGAAGTGGAGTACCGTGAGCGGCGTCGCGGCATGATGGAAACGCCATCGTTTCGCGGTCCGTAATGATTCGAACGAAACGTTACCAAAAACAGACGAGCTGGCTCGTGGTCAGCAGGTACCACAACAAATGTTGAAAATCACCCTCGCACCAGCGACTGCGATCGTTTCGCCAGCCACCAGCCGTATTCGTCCGGCCACAGCGTGAACCCGGGGTCGCAGCCCAGAGCCTCGGCCGCGTGCAGCGGCCAGAACGGGTCGTACAGCGCCTGGCGTCCGATCGCGATCAGGTCGGCATCGCCGTCGCGCAGGATTTGCTCCGCCTGCGGCCCGTCAAGGATCAATCCCACCGCCATCGACGGCACGCCGGCTTCGCGCACCGCCGCCGCGAACGGCACCTGGAAGCCCGGGTGCCGCGGGATCGGCGCCGCGGTCGCCGTGCCGGTCAGACCGCCGGACGAACAATCGACGACATCCATCCCAAGCGCCTTGAGTTCAAGCGAAAGCGCCACCGTGTCGTCGAGGTTCCACCCATCCGCGCCGTCCAGCGCCGACACCCGGAAGAACAACGGTTTGTGCATGGGCCAGACCGAGCGGACCGCGCGGGTCACCTCCAACGGAAAGCGCATCCTGCCCGCGCGGTCGCCACCGTATTGATCGTTGCGCGTGTTGCTGATGGGGGACAGAAAACTGGCCAGCAGATAGCCGTGCGCGCTGTGGATCTCGACGATGTCGAAGCCGGCGGCCTCGGCCCGGCGGGCGGCATCGGCGAAGGCTTGCACGATGCCGGCGATCTCGGGTTGCGTCAGGGCGTGCGGGGTGTGGTGGCCGGCGCTGGTGGGCTCGGTCGTGGGGCCGACGACCGGCCAGGCGTCCCTGGCATCGTACGGGCGAGTGTTTTCCTGTGCGCGGTGCGTCGCGCCCTTGCGGCCGGAGTGGGCGAGTTGCATCGCCGGGACACTGCCTTCGGCGCGGATATAATCGGCTATGCGGCGCCAGGCGGGAATGTGCGCGTCGCTCCAGATGCCCGGGCAGGCATGGGTGACGCGGCCGCGCGCCTCGACGGCGGTGGCTTCGGTCATGACGGTGCCGAAGCGGCCGAGCGCGAACTTGCCGAGGTGAACGAGGTGGAAATCTCCGGGGATGCCGTCGCGGGCGCGATATTGCACCATGGGCGCGAGGACGATGCGGTTTGGTAATGTTACGCCGCGGATGGTCAGCGGTGTGAAGAGGAGAGGGCGGGCAGTGGAGGTGGCGTCGTTCATCTTGCGTCCTGTGGTGCGTCGCGTGGATCATCGCTGATCGCGGCGGCGTTTCCAAGACGGAGGTCAGGCCAGCGGGACGATCCGGAGGCCAGCGCGGGCGGCGAACTCGGGGTAGTGGCGGATGTTGTTGCGGTCCTTGTCTTTCTCTCGCTCCGGCAGTTGGGCGTAGGGCAGCATGGACGGATGGTGCTTTGCCGCGTCGTCGCGGGTTTCGCTCCAGGTCCAACCCTGTTGAGCGCGCTGCGCCATCCAGCCGTCGTGCTCGGCTTCGGCCATGGGTTCGAGGTCGGCGGGCAACGCGGCCGAAGGGCGAACGGGGTCGTCGCCGAGGGTCAGGCCGGCGACCGCCAACACGTCGCCCATGCGGCGTGCGGCGGCGCGGTTGTCTGCTTTGTCCGCGTCGGAAAGCTCCGCGTAAGGCCGATCAAGGTGGGGCTGCATCGACCAGCCTTCAACGCGTGAGAGGCTACGCCAGGTTTCGTGGATCGCCGCGGCGACGTGTTCGATATCGGTCATTGAACAGCATCTCCCTGAGCCGATGGGACGTGGTCGGTTGGGCGCTCAGGATCGATGTTCGATCTTGCGGTTACGATGCTCCACCAGCCACTCCGCATTTTCCGCGAGCGCCTCTCGACCAAGTTCACGAACAAGGTCCTGAAATGCCGCCTCGCCGTCATGCGATCCTGCCCCAACCGTGGCGGCACGGTCAAACATATGAAACATAAGGGCATAGGAATGGGCGTGCGGCTCGTATGCACGCAAGTCGCGCGACACCGAAAAAAACGCGACGAGGGCCGGAAGAGCGGCGGCCGTGACGACGACCGCATCATGATACTGATGCAACAATTCCCAGAATCCGGAGAAGCGAGGTCCGGACAACAATTCGCCGGCCCGCGAGTCCAGGGCCAATAACAAGGCTGAAACCCCGAGAGCCAAATAGGCGAAGAGCTTCATCCAGGCGCGACACCGTCGATCGGCGTGTCGATGCAGCGGCGCTTTGCTCCCGAAATACTTCTTTTGATCGTCGATCCAACCCTCTCTGACAGTATCGCGACTCGGCGCCGCGACAGTGCCCGCGAGAGCGGCGGCCCAGAGCGCGGGCCCACGGAGGGCGAACTGGATCCAGCCGAGTTCGCCGATTTGCTTCCGCAAATAGTGGTCCGAAACGGCGGCGGGAAGCGCCGAGGCAGCCCAGTACAGCTGGACACGCATCGCTTCGGCGAGCGCGCGATAGTCCTGAAATCGGTTCTGCCACTCCTGAGCCGAAACATAAAACTCATAATATCCGGTAGCGCCTCCGAATACGAGAAAGTAGAGGATCAACATCACGAGGCCCAACGGATCGCCGTGGTGATGCACATAGATTTCAAAGAAGAGCACCGCCAAAGGAACTGCCGCGGCGAAAATGAAGGCTGCCCCGGATCGCGGCAGGCGTCCGGTGGTCCGCCACGCATTGCTCGCGTTTTCCACCATCTCGCACACCGACCTGGCCGGCACGAAGTTCCCCAGCAGTGGTACCTGGTATGCCTGCGCCGCCGTGTCGGCCGCCGCCTGCAATCTCGTCAGGATCCGCGTGCCCGATTGGGCCTCCGCGGGAAGCCCATTGACGTTGAGGTAGGATAGCTGGCGCGCGAATATTTTTCGGTCAGCGGTATCGAAGGCGCCGATCTTGCCATTGAGTACGCGGATCAGTTCGAGATCGGTGACTCCCCAGTCACGAATCGCGACAAACGCCTTGCTGGGATCGACCGGCACGCTCTTCCAATAGGGATTGCCCGAGCCTGGCCCGCCAGTCGATACCCGAACCTGGCCACTTTGATCGGGAAGGCCCAGTAGCGCGCAGGTTCCGGCGCCCGGCGTCGCGTGGTGCTCGCGGGACGTGAGAATATTCAGGATGGGCCCGCGATAAGTCATGTCAAGCAAGGAATCCACGCCGCGAAACATTGAACCGCCGCGGAAGGCGGCGGCGCCTCGGTCACCTTCAACGCGCATCCGGACCACGGCGCTGGTTCCGCAACGATCGAGCGGGTCTTGAACACCCGACCACAGCGCCAGCAAAAGATGTGACCGGCGTGCCAGCAGAACGCCAAGTTGCTCAAAGTGCCGGTCATTAAAGTCGGCTTCGGAGCCCGTCAGTTCGGGGAGTATCAATCTCAGAGCGGCATTGTCCCAATGTGTATCGAATTTATCCCTGTGCCGCATGGTTCCGCGATATCTGCACAGTGGCATTGGGGCGACGGCGATAATGGGTATGTTGAGGCTTCGGGCTTCATCGGCGACGAGCTGATCGCCGCCATCGGCAAGTGCCGTTAAAATGTACAGACCCGGATCGAACCAAAAGTGCCAATCTTTGAGCAAAGCCCGAACCGAAGCGCGAATAGCCTGCTCAGCGTCCGGCGCAATGTCACAATGGCCCGTGACCCCAATGACAACGGGAAAGACAGGAAGAGAGTCCAAGGCTATTCTCCGTCCAGGATCGCCTGGTTTGAGAAAGACGATGCCAGACCAGTATGATTGTACCGGTGCATGGGCGCAAGCGCCCCACCTCTGGCGCCCCATCTCTGGCCATCCACCCCAACCCGGCGCAAAATCTCGCCGAGCATCGCCGGAGCCTCCAATGCCCGCCCCTCGCATGATGCGTCTCGGCGCCTTCGTCCACGAAACCGGCCAGCACGTCGCCGCCTGGCGCCACCCGGACGCCTACGCCAACTCCGGCACCAGCTTCGCCGAAGCGGCCGATGTCGCGCGCACCGCCGAGCGCGGCAAATTCGATCTGCTGTTTCTCGCCGACAGTGCCGCGGTCAGTGTGTTCGGCTCCACTGACTCCCGCGGCCGCATGGGCAAACTGGTCAAATTCGAGCCGATGACGCTGCTGTCGGCGTTGGCCGCGGTGACCACGCATCTTGGTCTGGTCGCCACCTCGACCACAACCTACGCCGAGCCCTATACGCTGGCGCGGCAGTTCGCCTCGCTCGATCAGATCAGCGGCGGACGCTCCGGCTGGAACCTTGTCACCTCCAACAACGAGGCCGAGGCGTTCAATCACGGCCGCGACCAGCATGTCGCGCACGCCGACCGTTACGATCGCGCCGCCGAATTCGCCGACGTGGTCACCGGCCTGTGGGACAGTTGGGACGACGACGCGTTCGTCCGAGATAAAACGACCGGCGTGTTCTTCGATCCGAACAAGATGCATGCGCTCAACCATCGCGGCAAACACTTCGCGGTGCGCGGGCCGTTGAACGTCGCGCGCTCGCCGCAGGGACGGCCGGTCGTAGTGCAAGCCGGCGCCTCCGACACCGGCCGCGATCTCGCCGCGCGGGTGGCGGAACTGGTGTTCACCGCGCAGGACCACTTCGAGCGGGCCCGCGAGTTCTACGCCGACGTCATCGCCCGGCTGGGCCGCTTCGGCCGCTCCCGGGACGAAGTCAAAATCCTGCCCGGCATCTATCCGGTTGTCGGCCGCACCGAGGCCGAGGCGCGCGAAAAGTACGACTTCCTGCAATCGCTCATTCACCCCAGCGTCGGCATCGCGGTGCTCGAGCACACGATCGGTGTGGGCGGCCTCGACAAGTACCCGCTGCACGGGCCGGTGCCGGAAATGGGCGACACCAACGGCCCGCTGAGCCGGCAGCAACTGCTGCTGGAAGCGGCGCGGCGCGAGAACATGACGCTGTGGGAACTGTGCCTGCACAACGCCGGACCGCGCGGCCATCTGCTGAGCATCGGCACCCCGGCGCAAA
>Ga0193726_1002811_pt1 | contig 11465 bp, 6 predicted proteins | sample H2c1metaG_FD_144928 | JGI IMG/M metagenome (GOLD analysis project Ga0193726, IMG submission 144928) | Soil microbial communities from a riparian zone of the East river system, Colorado, United States - H2c1 | ecosystem: Environmental > Terrestrial > Soil > Riparian zone | place: USA: East River... | reverse complement strand
ACCCGACGGCGCAGTAGCATTCTTGGGTTTTTCCGTTGCTTCTTTCTGCTTTGCGACTTCCGCCCGGTACGATTCGCGATCATCCTGCACGCCCACCTTCCAGACTGCCACGATGTTGCGCGTGGCGGTGATGTCTTGCGTGGGATCGCCGTTCACCAGCAGCAAATCCGCGCGTTTGCCGGGCGCAATTTCTCCACGGTCATTTAGGCGAAACTCTCTTGCGGGAACTGACGTAGCCGCCGCCAACGCTTGTTCTGGCGTCAGGCCAGATCGTACCAACAGTTCCAATTCGCGATGGATGCTGGCGCCGTGAGCGGTTCCGGGATTCGACGCGTCCGTTCCCGCCAACACCGGTACACGCATGGCCATCAGTTCGCGAACCGCTTCTTCGGCATATTTCTCGCTGGGATGGGTCGGAAACGCAGGGAAGGCCCGCTTGAGATTCGCGATATTTCCCAGCGCGAGGTACGGCTCAAGCTTGGGATCGCTGGTGAGCAACTCGCCACTCGGTGTAGCGCTCACACTTTCAAGCACCGTCAGTGTAGGAACCACAAACGCATGGTGCCTGGCCACCAGCGCGGCGAAATCAGCACTCGGCTCGCTGTCCGCGAAGAGGTGCGCCAGGCCGTCGGCTCCGGCATTGATCGCATCCTTTGCTCCCTGCTGATCGCCGATGTGAACCACCGCCAGCTTGCCGCGCTCATGGGCCGCATCAATTACGGCTTTCATCGTCTCCTTGCTAAGGGTCGGACGATGCCCGCTGTATGTACTGAAGTCGTCGTAGACGATCTTGATCTAGTCCGAGCCCTCCGCGATGCGCGCGTCAACCCAAGCCCGAGCTTCTGAGGGAGAAGTCAGCGTAGGCACGGCGATGCCGTACTCCGTTCCGTGTCCGCCCGGCGCCGTTGCGAGGTAGCCGGCCGACCGGAGGTCCGCCAGGTTCAGATCCTTGCCGTCAGCCTGTTCCTTCTTCACCTTAGCGGCGTAATGAGGATCGGTGAACATGTCCAACTCGGTTGTGACCCCGAATATCAGCGCGTCTTCTAACGCGTCACCCCAGGCGTGGGTGTGTGAATCGATGAGCCCTGGCAAGAGCGTGTCGCCGGTGGCGTCTATGATCTTCAAATCAGCAGGAACTTTGATGTTTCGGCCCACGGCTTTGATCTGGCCGTTCTGAACCCATACGTCGCCGTGGCTGGACAACTTTTTCCCGTCAAAGATTCTTACATTGCGAATGACGAAGCTATTTGCGTTCGCTGGCAGCTCCTGCGCCATGCCAGGGACGCAAAAACCGAAGAGAAGAACTGCCCAACCCGTAATCCGGTTAATCCCTGCGCATGATTGAAAAGTCATTTCGTTTCTCCATGTTCAATGATCCATAATCTGAGGTTCCGCAAACGCACGCCAGTACCAAACGTCAGACCCATTTCCTGACAATGTCATATGGCCTGAGATCGGCTGGGTCGTAATATCGGGTGACGCAGCCAAGACAGGAGACGGTGAAAAGTTTATCTGCCACTGGGATGTCCTGCGTGCGATCGGGCCTGAGCTGGATTCAGACGTGAAAATCGTTGGATAAAGCGATCACCGAACGCGGTTTATCTTACGCACGCGACAAAGCAAAGGTGACGTTGAGCCAAGCGGGGATTGGCGATTAACAGCGTTATACCACCCGCCCGAAGGTTCGTTGAGCGAGAAATATAAGGCGGTCTTGCGATCCGCAGCGCAAAAAGCGGGGTGTGAGTTACCCCAGGTCGATTGTGGTTGCGAAACCAACATCGTCAGCGTTCGCTCGTGGTGGCGCTGCCGTTCTTCACGTCCTCAACTACAACCCCGACCTCGGAAAGGCAAAATTCCTTTTCCAGTTGCTAAGTTGTAGTCAAGACCTTGCTAGCCATCACCGCTCGATTGGACGACATTTTGGAAGTCGACAACGGCTTGCCGAAATGCACAAGAAAAAAACTGTCCCTCTTCGGGAAATGGGTGGGAAACAATGGCGCACATTCGAATCGGCGCGCATTCACTGGCCTCAATGTTGCTCGGGCCCAATCTTGATGAAGGTGTCGTAAATCAGAGAGTGTCGCCGATATCGAATCGCTGCTCGCGAGCCGCGAGGACGGAAACGAAGCTGGTCATGTAGCTCTTGAATTGTGAAAACGTAGTGATCATCAATCGCGAGGATAAAGTCGCCGGCTTTGACGCCAATATCTTCAACTGCACCACCGCGCTCAACCTCAGAAACCTCAACGCCATCGTGTCTTTGAGTTGGCTTGCCGCGAAACCAAGCACCGATTGAAGGCTCTTCATCCAAGTCTGGCACCGGGTTACCAGTGCCAGCATCCACCACTGTGGGCGACACAGTTGGTACTTCCGAACTATCCGAAGGTGCTTTCGATTTTGCCGAGGGCGATTCGTCATTTCCAGTGGTCGCAATTTCATCTGAATTCTTTGCTTTGGGAGTCGGTGGCACTGGATTCGGCGGTGTATCTTTCGCCAATTCGCCTCTCGGTGTCATTTTCGGCTGGAAAATTGACATGTTCCCCGTGTACTCCCTCTCCACCGAAAAATCGTAGATATACGCCGCTAGGCCGTTTCCCCTTGTCACGTATAAAGCGTATTCGCCTTTCTTGAGCGGACTAGCAGGCATGACTTTGTAAACTCCCGCCTGTTCTTCAGATCGAAAGAGTTGGACTTGATGTGTAACTGTGATGCCTGAACTCGCACGCCACAGACCTCGTGCGCCTACTTCAAACTGTCTCCTTTGCGATTTTTCCTCAAGGTGAACGAGAACTAAGTCTCCTGCGTTTACTCCGCTCTCAGCTTCCTGCTTGGCGGGAATAAAATAGAAGACTGGCGTTGCATCCGTGACCGTCTGAGCGTGAGCTCCGAGTATTTGAATGTTTTCCTTCCGAGTCTTGATTCCTGCGGTTAAACCAGATACAAACAGACTCCCGGTACGCCTAAAAGTTACAGTCTGGCCCATGATTTTGGTATTGCCGAGCGCCGTTGTCACGTACATTCCGGAATCGGATGGAATGCTCACAGGGGCTTGAGCGAGGAGCGTTCCCGCGAAAATACCAAAGCCGAGTAGGAGTCCAATTTGCTTCATACTTTGGGGTCGTTGCCATCATACGCGGGTTGCTGAGACTTCAAACCTGAGTAAATCCGGCAAAATCCCCGAGGCGAGTATGGATCGCTGAGGAGCGATAGTTTGCCTGCGTTATCTCCGCACAGCCATTCCAAGCCTTCCCGGGTAGGCGTCAGCGATCTGAAACGCTTGTCGTATTTTTGCCGAAGTAGCTCCTTGACCTGGTCCAAACGGTCAAGGTTTTCAAAAAAGGCCAATTCTCCCAGGAATTCGCAGTTCCCAGCCGAATACTCTGAAAGAACTCACCACCCGCTTCGGCGAAATCCCAGATAAATTTCAGAGAGCCGCCCGCTATCTGAGGGAGGCTTGTGCCGCCCCGATTTTCTCAAACTTCAGTATTTGGGGGAGAGGTCGATGCGAGTGAACAGAAAAGCGAGCATTTGGGGAAGCAAGTGCGCCTTCCTCACGGGAAGTGGCGGTACTGCCGCCCCGTGGTCGACGCCAAGGATGAGATCGGGCCCAACCAGGTGATCGTCAAGGATGATTACTTCTGAACCCTGCGCACGAACCCCATGATCCTGTCGGTTCGCCCATTCGATTGGCGCAGATTGTCCAAACGTACCACTGCTCGCGCTCCTCGGTTCTGGGCTTGGTGCAAGCTTCTCGCGGGTCTGAAAAGTATCCATAACGAGCAGCCGCTATAGGGTCGCTGTCATAGCACCAGCCGCAAGCGCAGACCCGCCCTGCGGAAGACACGGCTCCCCAGTTAGGAGAGTTCTCTCAGGCATATATAGATGTTCATTTTAGCCAATGCTCCTGACGATCACCAACACGAAGAATCCCGCGACCGATTTGGGCTACCTGCTTCACAAGAACCCTAGCCGCGTGCAGTCGTTCGAGCTTTCCTTCGGGAAAGCCCATGTGTTCTACCCCGAGGCATCAGCCGATCGTTGCACCGCTGCGCTCTTACTGGACGTTGACCCAGTCGGACTCGTCCGGACTCGGCGCGGACCGTCCGGCGAGGGTGGAATGCTCGATCAATATGTGAATGACCGCCCCTACGTGGCTTCGTCCTTCATGAGTGTCGCCATCGCTCGGATTTTCAATTCCGCGTTGGCGGGAAACAGCAAATATCGCCCGGAACTCGTGACCGTTCCACTGCCTCTTACTGCACTTGGAGCCGTCTGGAGTAGTTCCTAGTGTTGACCACTCCTTCCACCAAGAACTCGAAAGAGGGACCGTTATCGAAGGTCGTAAAATGTTTTTCATCCAGCAAGCCTTGAGTGAATATCTCCGTGTCTGATATCAGGGTGGTATGAAATTCCAAACGGCGGATGGTGAGCGAGTACCGCGGCGCGGAGGAATCCTGCCCGACCTTTCCCCAGAGACCTGATACGGGCGCGAATCAAATTTCATTTCCTCTGGTCTGTAGCAATGGCTTACTCTATATCGTCATGCGACGTCCCGCACTGCTGCTTACACTGCTCGCCGCCGTCACCTGTTCTTCGCAGGAGCCGGTTCGCGTCCAGGTCAACCTTGTCAATGTGTCCTTCTCGGTACGGGATTCCCGCGGGGCACTGGTCGAAAACCTGACCAAGGACGATTTCGAAGTTCTTGAGGACGCGGTTCCTCAGAAGATTGCTTTCTTTTTGCGAAGTTCCGACGTGCCGCTCACCCTCGGATTAATCGTGGATGCCAGCGGTAGCCAGGATCATTTCTCCAAGCAGCATAAGCACGACCTTGAGGTTTTCCTTCAAGATGTCCTTGGGCAAAAGGACCGTGCCTTCATGCTGTGCTTCGGCAACCATCTGCGCCTCGTGAGCGACTTGACCCAAGCGAGCGCCCAAATTCTAGATGGCCTAAATCGCTTCGAACACGAGGACCAGCATTTTCCGGAACTCGGTCCGAAAGAATCGCGCGGACTCGGCACAGCATTTTACGATTCGATCTTCTACTCCGTGGCCGAAAAGCTGGCGAATGAGAACGGGCGGCGGGCCCTCCTGATCTTCAGCGACGGCGAAGATAACTCCAGCTCTCACGACATGATGACGGCGATTGAAACGGCGCAGAGCGCGAACGTCACATTGTTCCCCATCCGCTATACGGAGAAAGAACACGGCAAGCTCACGGCCCGCAATAAATACGGGATTAGCGTGATGGATCGCATCGCAAAGGAAACGGGTGGCACCGCGTTTGACGCAGAAGTCGTCGACCCGCACACGTACTTTCGTCAAATCGGCGAGGAACTGCGTAGCTCCTACGACCTGGCTTTTTATCCGAGCAATCCCATCAAAGACGACACTTTCCGCAAGATCGTCATCCGACCGAAGCAGGATGGACTCAAGGTGCGTTCGAAGACGGGATACTTTTCGCGGTAGAATCGTGGCTTTGCAGTTTCTTTTCATCACACCGCAGAACCGTTTGAATGGATGCTATTTTGCAGGCTCTTCCTAGATTTCCAGCCGAGGGCGAGCTGCTCGGGGGAATCTTCGGCGAGGATGCGGACGCATAGGTCTCCCTAAGAAAAGCTCCCAAATGCGCAACGATTAGAGCAAGAGCTTACCGAGCATTGGCCCGCTTGGGTTGAGAACTCCGTTCAATCCATTTCTCACCGAGGTCGGCCCCGGCGGTCTGATTGTTTTCGAGGACCCAAGATGAACTCGGCGCCTTTCCACGAGGCGCCCGGTCACTTCCCATCGCTCTCCGACCTCCATTTCGCACCGCCGACCGCGGGTCAGTGAAGGTCAAAAGGCGCGCTGCCTCGCCAGTCTGGGAGTGCGTGCACCTGAAGATCCGGGCGCGGGGGCACTCGACGTGCGAGGAACTTGAGACTGAACCCAACCGCCTGGGTCGCGAAGTCGCGAGTATTGTTGGCGCTGGCAAAGAGCCCGAAGTTCACGTGGTCCGTGACCCTGTAGTTCATGCGGAAGGATGCGCTGTAGTTCGGCTCGGTGTGCACTCCGCCGTCATAGAAAGACTGGGCAGGCAGCGGCAAACCAACGTTCACCGGGTAGAACGGGGAGGCATCCTCGTTGAAATGTTGCACGCCCCCGGCAGCGACAAGTTCGTATTCCAGCCGGTTGTGTTGCCCCGACAGCGTGATGGGCAGCGTAGCCCGGTAGTATTGTTGTGGGCTGAAGTAACCACCTTGGCCGAGCGTGAAAAATTGCAAGTTCTTCTCATAATGCATGCCGCCGAGGTCGACGCCGACGGTGAATCCCACGTGCGGTTTTTGTATCACGTTAAAGTAAGCTCCGGCGCTGCCATCCACGCTGGTGTTGTCGGCGACGTTTTGTCCGCGTATGTCCGCGTACCGAGCAGTGACATACTCTCCGCTGAGACGCGAGTCCCGCCTCAGCTGCAGCGAACCGGAATTGGACGTGACACCTCCCCACACGAACCCCGTACCCGGATCCCGTATCCCCGCATAGGACAGCAGGCTGTCCTTAACGCTGTCGCGTACGAGGAGCAGGGTCAGGGGACCGTGCCATGGGCGGAGGCGTACCCCGCCGATAAGGTTGCGCGTGGGGAAACCCTGCGGCGAGGTGCCGAACATCAAGCCGAAATCAGTAGTCGACAACTGAAGTTCCCCGCCATACCCCAGTGCGGACTGCTCGGGGGAAGGCGTGCCTTGGGGCAGGGTGCCCAACGAGCGCGCGGAACTTCCATTGGGTGTACCGCTGAACAGGTACACGCCGTGCGCCTCAAAACCCAATCGAACCCTATCATGAATCGTGCCCGACGCTCCAAGCCCACCATCCTGGATGACCAGGCGATCGAAGCCCTGATCTCCGGTGCGGCCGCCGGTCGCATTATCCAGGCTGATAAAGGGCGCGTTCCGGTTCTGGAGAGTGTCGATCTCGTCCTGGGTTCGCTGTTCCTCTACGATGGGGGCAACCGGATTGTCCTTGCCCGGGTCGTCGCTCTGGCCTGAGCCGCGATCGTCGCTCTGGCCTGAATCGACGGGCTCTGTCCACACCATGGCGATTGGCTTGATGCTGGCGTTGTTCGATGGGCGGCGGGGGGCGCTGCTCGGACGACAGCCAGCCGCCACCGAATCTGAAGGCGCCGGGCCGCCGACCTGATTGGCGGCATCAAACGAGTCGCCGCCGGCGCGGTCGGGATTGGCAGAGCGATCCACAGTACTCTTGGAATTGACCGAGCTGCCCTTGCTTTCTCCACTCTGCATCGCGGATAGGGCCAACTTCAGATCCTGCTGGGCCTCTTCGTATTTGCCCTCCGCAGCGGCTTGTTTTCCGGCCATGCGCAATAACTCGGCATCGCGAGGCCACTGCTGGAGACCCTCTTTCAAGAATTGGTCGGCGATCGAGGCCTTGTGTGCGGCCAGAGCGGCGCCCGCGGCAGCGCGATAGTCGGATGCTTCGGCTTCAGCGAAGCCCGAGGCGAGGTAGAGATTCAGCGCCTTCTCATACTCGTGGCGCCGCATATAGAAGGCGCTCAACCCGGCCCGTATCCGGGGATCGCCGGGCAACGCGCGCGACGCCTCCAGCAAAATGGATTCGCCTTCTTTCGGCTTGTTGTTCTGCACCGCCTCCTCAGCCTGGCGCATGCTCGACGTTGCCCAGATGGAGTGGACGGCCTTTCGTTGCTTCGCCGTGAGATCCTTGCGAGCGTCGGTCTGCGGCAACAGTTCTGAGAGTTCCTGTTGATTTTCACGCGTGGTCAACAGCAGCCATGCGAGTTGCAGCTCCAAGTCTGCCGGCGAGCGTTGTCCAAGCGATCGGTAGCTCGCTTGCGCCCTCTCAAGCCATCGCACTGCCTGGGAGTTGTGTTCCTGTGCCATCTCGACGTTCGCCAGCAAACCGAGGAACTGCGGGTCCTTCTCAAGCTCGCCAGAAATGCCGGGCGGTATGCGTTGCATTTCCGTGGACGCGCGCTCGTCTGCTCCTTCGGCATGCAGGGCGGCGATGTAGGCACGCCAGGCATCGCTGCGGTTGTGATCTCTCTCGAGAATCTCCTGATACTTTTGCCCGGCCTTGCGGTAATTGTGTTCGCGCATCCACAGATCCGCGAGCTGCATCTCCGCATGAAGGGGAGGCTGGCGTCCCGCGGTCTTGTCCAGGCTGAGGGCCCGGTTCAAGAAGTCTTCCGCCTCCTCGCAACGTCCCTGCGCCGAATAGACGGAAGCGACCGCGTTGAGGAAGCCTGTATCCTTCGCAGCTGCCGCATACAAAGGGCGGGGCATCGCGCTCAACGCACCTTCGGCTCCGGAGAAGTTTCGCGTGCGCGCGTACGCTCCCACCAGTCCCTCCCACGCAATGGCGTTATCGGGGTGCAACTCAGTGGCCTGTTTGTACACCGCGAGCGCGCCTTCTATTTTGCCTTGATCGATGAGCGTACTCGCCACCTGCAGCCGGACATTCATCGCATCTTCGGAATCCGAGCGGGCAGCGGCCTCGAATGCTCGCCGCAGAGCCTGATCACCCTCGGAGGGTTGGTTGGTTTGGTAGTAAGCCAGAGCCACCTCGGAAAGGTAGTCGGAGCGCGACTCGACCTTTTCTCTGGCCTGTGGCGGAATGCGCCGTGCCGTGTTGAGCGCAGCCTTGGCATCGTTTGCTTTGATCTGGGTTCGAACCAGACCCAGCCAGCCTTGCAAGTCGCCGGGGCTAGCCGACGTCAGTTGCGTATACGACCGGGCCGCTCCGGCGTAATCGTTCTGGTCCTCCAGCGCCCGCGCCAGACCAAGCAGAGTATCGTTTGTCCCCGGACGCAGTGCGAGCGCTTGCCGATAAGCGGTGACCGCGGCATCGGGGTGATTCTGCGCAAGCGCTGCCGCCCCCTGCTTCATGGTTCCCCAGTATTTTGCCGTTTCATAAGCTTCGCGAATATCCGCTCGACTCGGATCCAGCCTGCGCACTCGCTCGAACCAGTTCTCGGCCCCCGCGAAATCGCCCTGCTTCAAGCGAGCTAAGCCGATGCCGGCGATGGCATCCACATTGTTCGGCGATTGCTTCAGCACCTGCTGAAACGTCTCTTCCGCCTCGCGAAATTTCTCTTCGCGCATCAGGACTTGGCCCAGGCCGAGCAACGCCTGGGGCTCGGACGGGCGCAGGGTTAGAGCCTGCTGATACGAGGCGGCCGCGGCGGCGGCATGATTTCGCCCAAGTTCCACCCAAGCTCGATCCATGACTCCGAGGAATTTCGCATCGTCATAGCCCTGTTGCACATCCTTTCGCTGCGGGGCCAGAGCACGCGCCCGATCGAACAAATCCAGCGCCTCATCGAATCTCTTCTGCTTGAGGCGGACAAAACCGAGGCCGGCGATGGCGTTTGCGTCCTTGGGCGAACCCTGCAGGGCCTGCTGAAACTGCGTTTCCGCGACCGAGAAGTCGCCATGGTTTAGCGCTTCATAGGCATGTTTTTCGTCCGCGTTGACGATTTCATGCTGCTGTTTCTCACGCAAGAGCGTCAGAATGCTCTGTAGTTCGGTATCTGGATAGCGCTGCAGGTACGCCTCGAGCGGTGGCCGCACATCGGGATTGTCTCTTTCCCAAAGAAGCGCCTGCCTCCAGGTACCCCGGGCCTGCTCGACCGCGCCCGGATCCTGAACCGACGCTAGCATTCTGAATGCCTCGCTTCGGGTCCTCGGATCGTAGGCGAGAGCGCGGGCCAGCCAATAGCGGTGCACCTCGTTCTTCGGATTGCGCGAGCAGAGCTGTCGCAGTTGAGCAACGGCTTTTTCGCGCTCACTCTTGCTTGCGGTTTCCGCCTCGTAATAGGGCCCGGCCCACTTGCCCGGGGGAGGTTCTTCGCCCAACACCTCACGATAGATCTTCATGGCCTCGTCTGGTTTGCCCTGCATTGTCAGGCGACCAGCCTCTTCCAGGCGGCTGCGCTCTTCTGAAGTCACCACCTTCATCTTCTCGATGGCGGCGATTGCCGGGGCCGAAGGGTTGATCTTGCGCAATCGGTCCAGATACCCGCGTTCTTCCGCCGCGTTGCCATTTTCCTTGGCGTAGCGCGCCAAACCGGCCAGAGCCTCAGCCTGATTGGGGCTCGCGAGCAAGGCCTGATGCCAGTTCTGGGCCGCCAAGTCCAGGCGGCCGCGGGCCTCAAGGGAGCGAGCCTTGCTGAGCAGAAGGTCAACCCCTTGAGTCTGCGAGAGCGCGGACCCAGAGCCAACGACAATGAGCAGGAGTAATTGAGCCAGTCGGATCGGTTTTGAGATGGTCATAGTTGGAAACCCTCTTTTTTTCACGCCGCTTCACGCCCTCCCGGCTGCAAGACGTCGCGCCGCCACGCGTTCACTGGTCTGGTGCAGCCAGGCGCTAATCAAGAAAGCCAGGAAAACGACGAATACTGGGATGAGCCAGTAGCTTTCGAACAGGAACACCGCTGTCTGCTCAACCGGCCCAAGGTCGCCCGTGCGATACGCCGATATGCCGACCAGGAAGGACTGAAACCGCGCGGCTTGCGATACGGCTACTCCTCCGTAGACCGGGCCTTGGTGCGAGGCTGGCATGAACATCGCAGCGACAGCCTCGGAGTCGTTGCGGTCACGAGGCATGATCGCGATCACCGAGCGATCCGCGCGATAGGGCGAGACAAACTCGTCCACCACGAGATCCAGGGGAACCCCGCGCTCCAGGAGACTCACGAGTTTCTGCCGGTCCCGGTCGCGAAAAGGCCACTGGGAGTGAAGCAATCGCGAGGGGGTGGGCTGCTCGTTCAACCGCATGCCGCCTGCCGTAGGTTCCAGGGGCATGTAGGAAGACCACTCCGACAGCAGGGGTTGCGAAGCGGCGGTGCCGAGCAGAATCAATTCCTTGTCGCGATGACTCTCAATGTGCTCAGCGTCGGTAACTGAAATTGCGGTCGCCGGAGAACCGGTCTGTGCTCCAAAGAAACCGGTGACATCGAGCAGTTCCTCATATTCGGCTGGAGTCGGCGCATCCGGCATCACCACGGCAGCGTGCGAGAGATCCGCCCATTGGGTGAAAGGGTAGCCTGCATCTGCAAACAACTCCAGCCGTGGCAGCACCACCGAGTGCGGGATCCCACGCAGATCAATCGACGAGTCTCGATGGATTGATACGTATCGGCGTACGTCCTCAGGCAAGCGGTTGCTTCCGAAGTAACAATCGATGGTCAGGGTGTTCGTATAGGGCCGGAGCTTGCCGGTCGGAAGCTCAATGATGTCCGAACGTTCCATCCGTGACGCTGCGGCCTGGAGCGGGATGTTATCAACGTCCTCCCCGTTCAGCCGGACCCCCAGCCCTGCGCGGGAGCCTGGCGCCACCCCGGCATACGCATATGCCAGGCGGAGCGGAATCGTTTGGCGCCATCTCAGATAGAGGTCAGGGGGCAGGCGGAAGTAGAGGTCGACCGATCCTGGCCCCTGCAACTTCAGCCGGTC
>Ga0193726_1002810_pt1 | contig 11466 bp, 12 predicted proteins | sample H2c1metaG_FD_144928 | JGI IMG/M metagenome (GOLD analysis project Ga0193726, IMG submission 144928) | Soil microbial communities from a riparian zone of the East river system, Colorado, United States - H2c1 | ecosystem: Environmental > Terrestrial > Soil > Riparian zone | place: USA: East River... | reverse complement strand
ATGGGGCGATTGAAGGGTTTGCTCATTTAAAGCGTATTGGTTGGCTGTAAAAGTAAGAAGAAAAATGGGAAGAAGTTAATGCACGATACGCGTAGACATATAGCTGATTTATTGAAACCAACGCTTTTTATATGCGAATTGAAAATCTATTCGAAGCTAAAAAAGTCTGTCAATGTTTTACAAACTTGTTTACAAGTCTTTTCATCCATTACACTTAATTTTTTTATCAATCTTAATTTTGATACAGAACGGATATGATCAAGGGCGATTTGTCCATTTTTATTTTGAAAAACGCAGTTAATCCGGTGGGGATAAGGTTTACTGGCCGATGTCATTGCTGCTATTGTTACAGTAGCCAACAGTTTATTGACCTCATTAGGTGAGATTACAAGACAAGGTCGTGTTTTGCTGATCTCACTACCTACTACGGGATTTAAATCAACTAACCAGACTTCAAAGCGATTAATTACCATTGCCATCCATTCTCAGTGAACTCATCCGTGAAACCTTCTAATAATTCATTGTCTGGCTGGTGGCCTTCTTTTATAGCCTTTGCCAATTGTTCTTCCCAACCGGTCCGTGAATTCTTTTTAGATTTTATCAGGATACCTTTTTCCGTAGGATCGATCTCGATACTGTTTGACAATTCATACTGTTGGATAAGCGATTTGGGAATTCGGATTCCGAAGGAGTTTCCAATTTTAATAAGCTTAGTTTCCATAAACCAAAGTTAGTACAAAGTAATTACAAAAATGAATTAATACAGGATTAATTCATCGGCAATATAGTATTAAACAAAAATGCCCGAAATACTCCGGGCATTTTTTGTAACTATGCTTTTAAAAAACTCTCCTTTCAGGGATGAAACTTAGCGCCATGCTTTATATTGATTGATCAACCCATTAGTTGATGAATCATGCGTATTCACTTCGTTGTTATCTTTTAGCTCGGGTAAGATCTTCCCGGCCAGTTGCTTGCCAAGCTCCACCCCCCATTGGTCAAAGCTATAAATGTTCCAGATAATTCCCTGTACAAAAATCTTGTGCTCATACATAGCTATTAGCGAACCCAAGCTGTGCGGCGTTATTTTCTTTAAGAGGATTGAATTTGTTGGCCTGTTGCCTTCAAACTCTTTAAACGGCGCTATCTTTTCAATTTCCTCTTCGGTTTTACCCGCTTTTTTCAGCTCATCAACAACTACCTCGCGGGTTTTACCATTCATCAAAGCTTCCGTTTGTGCAAAGAAGTTTGAGAGCAGCATATTGTGATGCTCACCCAGGGGATTATGTGACTGCGCCGGGGCTATAAAATCGCAGGGGATCAGTTTTGTTCCCTGGTGAATTAATTGATAAAATGCATGCTGGCCATTAGTGCCGGGCTCACCCCAGATTATAGGGCCAGTCTGGTAATCAACGGGTTTTCCATTACGGTCAACGTGTTTGCCATTGCTTTCCATATCGCCCTGCTGAAAATAAGCGGCAAAGCGGTGCATGTATTGGTCGTAAGGTAAAATAGCATTGGTTTCTGCCTCGAAAAAATTATTATACCAAATGCCAACTAAAGCCAATGCTACCGGCAAATTTTGTTCAAGCTCGGTAGATTTAAAATGATTATCCATAGCATGAGCGCCGTCTAAAAGCTGGGTAAAGTTGTCATATCCTATGCTTAGTGCTATTGATAAACCAATTGCGCTCCATAAAGAATAACGGCCGCCGACCCAGTCCCAAAACTCAAACATATTTTTGGTATCGATGCCAAATTTAGCAACACCTTCCGTATTGGTTGAAAGCGCTGCAAAATGTTTAGCCACATCAGCATCCTTACCACCACCTGCAATAAACCAGTCGCGGGCACTATGGGCATTGCCCATGGTTTCCTGAGTGGTAAAAGTTTTTGAGGCTATCAGGAACAGCGTAGTTTCAGGGCTCAGTCCTTTTAAAGTCTCCACTATGTGCGTACCATCCACATTTGAAACAAAGTGCATGTTAAGGTGGTTTTTGTATGCCTTTAAAGCTTCGGTAACCATTACCGGCCCCAAGTCTGATCCGCCTATCCCAATGTTAACCACGTCTGTTATTGTTTTGCCTGTATAACCTTTCCATGTACCTGAGATGATGGCTTCGCTAAAAGTTTTCATATGCTCAAGCACGTGGTTTACATCAGGCATTACATCTTTTCCCTCAACATAAATAGGCGTATTGCTACGGTTGCGCAGCGCAATATGCAGCACCGGCCGGCCTTCGGTAACGTTGATTATTTCGCCGCTGAACATTGCTTCAATTGCCTTATTTACTGAACACTCCCTGGCCAGTTGCATCAACAAAGCTACAGTTTGCTCATCAATGCGGTTTTTTGAATAGTCAAGTAAAATGTCTTCAAATTGCAGTGAAAACTTAGTAAAGCGTTGATTGTCAATTTCAAAAAGCTCTTTTAAGCTTTTTGATACAATATCAATGTAATGGTCAGCCAGGTATTTATATGACTGGGTAGTGGTAAAATCGGTGTTTGGCAGCATAATTGAAATGATTTTAAAACAAAAGTAATAAGTTAAATACTTAGAGCGGTATTAAAACCTAAAAGTATGACATCGTAGTGTTATTTTAATCTAAAAATTGTGACTTAATAGTGTTACTTAAACACACCATACATAGTGTTTGTTTTACAATAAGTCAATTGTCATATTTTTAACAGAATTTACATATTATTTTGAAACTCAAAATAATTATTTGATATATTTGCATTGGTAATAAATAAATCGAGTTTTTTTATCAAATTATTAATCTGCTTTAATTACATTATACGATGTTTGAAAAACTGTTTATGCTTGTCAAAAATAACGCCGGGACGGCTGTTATCGACAACCCTGCGATCCCTGTAAAATATCATGAAGCGGTGATCAACGAGGCTTCAAGTTCTATTATCGAGGTTTTAAAAAACCAGCTGGAAACGGGTAAGATAAAGGATCTGATCAAATTTTTTCAATTTTCGGGTATTTATAATAATTCATTGGTATCAAGCATAATAAATAAATTTGCCAACAAGCTGAATAATTTTTATGGCATTGCGCCTGATTCGGCTTTATTGGCAGCTAACTCGCTAATAACACCTGTTATGGCTGAGCTGGTTAAAGAATCAAAAGATGCAAAAAATTTAGATTTTGGCTTAAGTAACCTGATTTCAAAGCTAAGCGGCAACCGTACTGATATGAGCGCACTGGTTAACCAGATGATGATAGCCTAAGGTTGTTATAAGGTATAAAAATTTTAAGGGTTGTAGCGGTTGAAAGCTGTACAGCCCTTTTCTTTTATTCAAAAATGTGGTTGCAGGGCGAGTAGCGAAGAAGCAACTTTATGGCAATACATAGCTGCCATGGATGTTATCAAGATAACCGGGGCACATTTGCAAAACCGGCAAATTGACTAATCTTTAATTCCGTTTTGTTCCTTAAACATTGTACTGAAGGATTTTTCTGCCACTTTTGGCATTTCTTTATAATGGCCCCATGTTTTTTTGAAGAAGGTGCGCAGCATAATGTTTTTTGTTTTACCGCTCAAAAAGTCTGTAAGCTTACGGCTGAGCATTCCTTTTTTCCAAAGCGACCAGCCCCATTGCTCTTTTGTAGTTACCAGGTGCTCTTTCACCGCATCATGGCGGTTAAGCAGCAACATTTTATGAATTTCAATTTTCACCGGACACACTTCAGTACACTTTCCGCAAAGGCTTGAGGCATAGCTTAAATGCTTAAACTCTTCCATGCCTGCCATGTGCGGGGTTATAATGGAGCCGATAGGCCCGCTGTAGGTAGTTTCGTAGGTATGGCCGCCTATGTTCTTGTAAACAGGGCAGGCATTAAGGCAGGCGCCGCAACGGATGCAGTATAAAGCCTGGCGCTGCTCCTTTTGGGCAAGCAGGTTGGTGCGCCCGTTATCAAGCAGCACCACATACATTTCATCAGGCCCGTCAGTTTCCTCAGCCTGGCGCGGACCGCTTAAAATTGTATTATAAACCGTTAAGTTTTGCAAGCATTGGCCAAAACAGGTCGAGGTCAGCCATGGTAGGGATGATCTTCTCTATCCCAACAACTGCAATATGTATTTTAGGGAACGATGTGCTCAAACGCGCATTTCCTTCGTTTTCAGTTATGGCAATGCTGCCGGTATCGGCAATTAAAAAATTAGCGCCGGTTATGCCAACATCGGCTTGCACATATTTATCGCGCAGCAGCTCGCGGGCTTTTTGGGTAAGCTGTTCAGGTGTAAAATCGAGCGGAGTGCCAAAGCGTTCATGAAAAAGCTTTGCAATATCCTCTTTTGAAAGGTGCATTGCCGGCGTAACAATATGATAGGGCCTTTGCCCTAACAATTGCACTATATATTCGCCAAGATCGGTTTCTAATGATTCGATGTGGTGGTGTTCCAGAAACTCATTCATCTGAATTTCTTCGGTAACCATTGATTTTGATTTTACAATGGTTTTTGCACCAGCCTTTTTAATAATATTAAGGATCTCGCGGTTAGCTTCTTCAGCATCATTTGCCCAGATCACTTTACCACCTCGCTTTTGGAAATTGGCTTCAAACTCCGGCAAAATCTTGTCCAGGTTCTCCATTACCTTCCATTTGATCACATGCGCTTTGCGCTTGGTATTCTCGAGGTTAATGATCCTTGATAATCCCTTATCTACAGCGGCGTCATACTTACCAATATTGTAGTTGATAATGTGGCGGTGGCTCATGTCAAAAGCCTTATCTTCCGAGGTAACCAAGAATTCTTCAGCAGTGCTTCCCATATTTACGAAGATAGGGAATTGTTGATTAAGTGAGTAGTTGATTGGGTTGATTAAGTTAGTTTTTTTGTTTTAACCTAATCAACGCAATCAACTTATTTAACTACTCACTGCCCGCAGGCACTACTTCTTTGCATCAACCACAGGGCGGGTATCCGCATTTAACAGGTCCCATGCGGTATAAAATACCAGCTGGGCACGTTTAGCTAATAGCGGGAAGTTGATCTTGCTTACTTCATCGCCAGGCTGATGGTAGTCGGCATGTACGCCGTTAAAGTAAAATATAATAGGAACGCCATGCTTGGCAAAATTGTAATGATCGGAGCGGTAGTAAAAACGGTTAGGATCATTAGGATCATCGTATTTATAATCCAGGTTAAGCTTGGTATAAAGGTTGTTGGCATTTTCATTTACCTTATGCAAATCGGTGCTTAACATTGATGAGCCAATAACGTACACATTATTTGCCGAGTCGGGCTTACCAATATAATCAAAGCCAATACGGCCAATCATATCAATATTCAGATCGGTAATGGTATTTGCCAAAGGTATTACCGGATGATCAGTATAATATTCAGATCCGAGCAGGCCTTTTTCTTCGCCTACATTGCCTAAAAACAAGATGCTCCTTTTAGAACCATGGCCATCTTTTTTAGCCTTCGCAAATGCCCTGGCAATTTCCATAATAGCGGTAGTTCCTGATCCATCATCATCAGCGCCATTATTCACCATATCCTTTGAGCCGGCCGGCATTAAACCAATATGGTCATAGTGTGCAGATATTACCAGCACTTCGTCCTTAAGTTTAGGGTCGTTGCCTGGTAAATAGCCTAATACGTCTACTGCTTTTACGTCTTTAGTTTCAGTTGCAAATGCGGTTGAAATATCAACTTTTACAGTTTGAGTTTGCGGCTCGCCAGCGGCATCAATAGCAGCTTTCAGCTGTGTATAGGTTTTTCCTGAATTTTTAAGCAGCTGATCTGCAACATCGGGCGTAATATTATATACAACCGCCTGTGTGCGTGGCTCTGCAGCATCTTTTTTAATAGATAACTGACCCGCGCCTATCTGACCGCCAAATCTTTTTAAAATATTGACAACATTTGGTCCGGCAGCTAAAATCAAAGCAGGGTTTTTGCTTCTTAAAAATTGAAGCCGTTTTGCCCGGTTAGTGCTCCAGTCTGATTTTTTATCGGTACCGGTAATTTTTGATACACCATTTATAAATGGTTCGCCGTCGTTTATAAACAGCACTACTTTACCAGTTATATCAGTTCCTTTCAAATCATCATATTTATCCGATCCGATTCCGTATCCAATAAAAACAATGTCGGTGGCGGTTACTGTTTTTGCATCGGCAGATCCTGATCCATAAAAATCAGCGCCGCTTACAAATGATTTTCCGTTTGCAGTAAAAGCGGTTACCTTAAATGCATTTTCAACCAATGGGACATCCAGAAAATAAGAGTTGCCGTTCACAATAGGCTGTAAGCCTATTGATTTAAATTCGTCGGCAATGTAATGGGCCGCTTTGTCGGCTCCCGGTTTGCCGGTTTCGCGGCCTTCAAATGCATCCGAAGCTATAATGCTCAAATGTTTTTTGGCCAGGTCGGCACTAATAATTGGCGCGTATTTCATGGCAGTTGGGTTTTGCTGTGCGCAAGCCCCCGTTACCAGGCCAATTGAGGCGATTGTTAGTAATAATTTATTCATATTAATGGGTCAGTTTGTTTTTAGTTCATGGTGGAGGGTTCATAGTTGATGGTTCATAGTTCATAGCCAAAAGAAAAAAACCTTTCGCCTTTTACCTTTCAGCTTTCACCTTTCACCTCAAATCAACACGATATTTTACCCACTCTTGTTGCGTGGCGGCCACCTTCAAATTCAGTGCTTAAAAATATTTCTACAATTTTTTTTGCTTCATCAATGGAAATATGGCGGGCGGGGATACATACAATATTTGCGTTGTTATGACTGCGGGCCCTGTCGGCCAATTCTTCATTCCAGCAAATAGCTGCGCGGATGCCTTGATGCTTGTTGGCGGTGATGGCTACGCCATTCCCGCTGCCGCAAACAAGGATCCCAAAATCAAAATCGCCGCTTTCTACAGCCAATGCTACAGGGTGGGCAAAGTCGGGGTAATCTGCCGAGGCATCAGAGTAGGTTCCGAAATCTTTAACTTCTTTTACGTCCAGCGCTTCGATAAGCTCTTTTTTATAGTCAAAACCGGCGTGGTCAGCGCCAATGGCAATCTTTAGCCCTTTATTCATAACATCAAATTTAATGATTATTGTAAGGGGCTAAGGTAAAATTTTTGTTGGAATAAAATAGATATGGAAATGATGTGCGGATGTGCGAATATGCAAATGTGCGGATAAGAAAATGACTTGAAGTGGGTATAAACACAAATGTGCGGATGCGCGAATCAAAAGATCATTCGCCCATCTGCACATCAAAAATCCTCACATCGTATTAAGATGCTAATTCTTTAGCTATACGCCTTTTTTCAACAACACCGGCGACTATGATGCTTAACTCATATAAAAACAATAGTGGAATAGCTACCACAGTCATGGTTAACGCATCCGGTGTTGGTGTAACCACAGCGGCAATTATCAGGATAATTACTATCGCATATCGCCTGCTGCTGCGCATTAGCTTCGGGGTTAAAAAACCTAAGCTCGACACAATATAAACCAAAATAGGCAACTGAAAAACAACACCGGTTGCCAGTGTTAACGTAGATACAGAAGATAAATAAGAGTCTACGTCGAAATAGTTTTTAATATCAGGACTAACAATAAAGCCTGCTAAAAATCGGATAGATAACGGTGTGATTATAAAATAACCGAACATTACCCCTAAAAGGAACAGTAAAGACGCGTAGAATACAAAGCCACTGGCGGCCTTCCGCTCTTTTTCGTGAAGAGCTGGTTTAATGAAACGCCACAACTCCCAAAACAGGTAAGGGATCCCTAAAACAAGGCCTATCATGAGGGACGAATTAATCTTCAATGTAAATTGCCCCGCCATTTCTGTGTTAATAAGCGTTACGTGAATACTATCAACACAAAAATCTTTTGCCTGGAACAACGATGGCAGCAAACTTTGGAATAAAGTGCCCATGTCGCACATCATCCTATAGGCCCAAAATGAGGTGTGCGTAGGCGCCATTATTACATATTTGAAAATTTCATCGTAATAAGCGTAAGCGGCTATAGCAAATATCACTACAGCAAGCGAAGCTCGGATAAGGTGCCATCTTAAAGCTTCTAAATGCTCAAAGAATGACATTTCACCTTCTAACGTGTTCCCTTTATCTTTTATAGCTTTGATTAGCTTACTACCTATGTTTGCCATTGTTGAAAATAAAAACCCGGCTTAAATGCCTGGAGCAATATATGTTTAATTTTTAACCCCCCGGTTTTACTTATTCAGAATATTCAAAGGTTTCCATAAACTTGGTAGTAAAATTACCTGCCCTAAAGTTAGGGTCCTGCAGTAGCTTTAAATGGAAAGGTATTGTTGTTTTTACACCTTCAATTACAAATTCGCTTAATGCGCGTGCCATGGTGGCCAGTGCCTCATCGCGGGTTTGGGCCATGCAAATAACCTTGGCAATCATTGAATCGTAATTTGGCGGTATAACATACCCGGCATAAACATGGGTATCAATACGTACACCATGGCCGCCTGGCGAATGAAAGTTTGTGATTTTTCCGGGTGATGGGCGGAAGTTGTTAAAAGGATCTTCGGCATTTATCCGGCATTCAATCGCATGCAATATCGGCTCGTAGTTTTTGCCTGAGATAGGGATGCCTGCTGCAACCTTTATCTGCTCTTTTATCAAATCGAAATTTATAACCTCCTCGGTAACGGGGTGTTCTACCTGGATGCGGGTATTCATTTCCATAAAATAAAAGTTGCGGTCTTTATCAACCAAAAACTCTACTGTTCCGGCTCCTTCATATTTTACAGCCTTTGCGCCTTTTATGGCAGCTTCACCCATTTTTTTACGCAGTTTTTCTGTCATAAAAGGAGAGGGCGACTCTTCAACCAATTTTTGGTGCCGGCGCTGGATAGAACAATCACGCTCGCTCAGGTGGCATACTTTGCCATATTGGTCCCCAACAACCTGGATCTCAATGTGGCGTGGGTCCTGTACATATTTTTCAAGGTACATACCATCGTTACCAAAGGCGGCTCCTGATTCTGCACGCGCGCTATCCCAGGCGTTCTCAAACTCTTCGTCCTTCCAAACAATACGCATACCCCTGCCACCGCCACCGGCAGTAGCCTTTAGTATAACAGGGTAACCTATTTTTTTAGAAATGCTGATGCCCTCCTGTACGCTGGTTAGTAACCCTTCAGAACCCGGGATGCAAGGCACACCGGCCTTTTTCATAGTTTCTTTAGCCGAAGCTTTGTCTCCCATGGCATTTATCTGTGCGGCAGTTGCTCCAATAAATTTAATGCCATATTCGGCACAAATAGAGGAGAACTTTGCGTTTTCTGATAAAAATCCGTAACCGGGATGAATAGCATCGGCGTTAGTTAGCTCTGCTGCCGATATAATATTCGGAATGTTTAAATACGAGTCGCGGCTTGGAGGGGGGCCTATACAAACAGCTTCATCGGCAAAACGTACATGAAGGCTGTCTCTGTCGGCAGTTGAATATACAGCTACGGTTTTTATGCCCATTTCCTTACAGGTGCGAATAATTCGCAAGGCAATTTCTCCCCGGTTAGCTATTAATATTTTTTTAAACATGTTTTTAATTTGAAAATGTGACGATTTGAAAATTTGATGATTCGAAGATTTAATAATGCATTAAATCATTTTCAAATCTCCAAATTAACTAATCTTCAAATTACATCGGTTCAACCAAAAATAAAGGCTGGTCATATTCAACCGGCGATGCGTTATCAACCAGTATTTTTACAATGCGGCCTGAAACTTCCGATTCAATTTCATTAAATAATTTCATTGCTTCGATAATGCAGAGCACACCGCCTGGTTTAATTTCGTCGCCAACATTTACAAACAATGGTTTATCGGGGCTTGCCGAGCGGTAAAAAGTGCCAATCATCGGTGATTTTACCGTTATGTAGTGCGACGTATCGGCTACCGGAGCGGCAGCAGGTGTAGCAGCCGGAAGAGCGGCGGCAGGAGCGGCCTGGTGCACATGGCCAAAGCTTACATCAGGTAGCGTTGCGTTCACAACAGTAGCAACAGCGTTGGTTTTAATTGTGATTTTAAAGTTTTCCTGCTCTATTGAAACTTCGTTTACTCCTGATTTGGAAACAAAGCGTATAAGATCCTGAATTTGTTTAATATCCATGCCGGGGATTAATTGGTTTTGATAAAGTTATGTGTTAATGCGCAGATGTACAAATGATGATATGCAGATGTGCAGATTTCAAATGTGCGAATGCCATAGTTTAATTAGGATTAATAGTCAGTTGTTGTAAGCAAATAAACAAAACATATTTGATAATGTTCGTGATTGAGTGTGTAAATGTGCCAGCGAAAATATCTTTTTCTCATTCGCACATCCGAACATTCAAAATCCGCACATCAATATGCCCACTTCAAATATATCGAGCCCCATGTAAAGCCGCCGCCAAAGGCCGCTAAAATAAGGTTATCGCCTTTTTTAAATTTGTCTTCCCACTCCCAAAGGCACAATGGTATGGTACCGTTGGTGGTGTTGCCGTATTTTTCAATGTTAATGATTACCTTATCAGCAGTAACGCCGGTACGGTTAGCAGTAGCATCAATAATGCGTTTGTTGGCCTGGTGTGGTACCAGCCACGCAATATCGTCACTGCTAAGGTTGTTGCGCTCCATCACTTCGGCGGCAACATCGGCCATGTTGGTTACAGCAAATTTAAAAACCGCCTGGCCTTCCTGGTAGGCGAAGTGTTCAAGCGCGTCAACAGTTTCATGCGTTGCCGGCTTAACAGAGCCCCCGGCTTTTTGATGCAGGTAAGCTACACCGGAGCCATCGCTGCGCAAAATAGAATCAATAATTCCGTTACCCTCGTCATTGGGCTCCAGTAAAACTGCACCGCAGCCGTCGCCAAAAATAATACAAGTGGCGCGGTCTTTATAGTTGGTTATCGACGACATTTTATCGCCACCAACAACCAAAACTTTTTTGTGCTTACCGCTTTCTATAAACTGAGACGCGGTTGCAAGGCCGAATAAAAAGCCCGAACAAGCAGCCTGCAAATCATAACCCCATGCATTTTTTGCACCTAACTTGTCAGCCAGTATATTTGCAGTTGCCGGAAAAACCCTATCAGGGGTAGTGGTGCAAAAAATAATCAAATCAAGCTCATCTGCTCCAATCCCGCGTTTTTTTAACAGTCCTTCAACTGCTGGCACCGCCATATCCGAAGTGCCCAGGCCTTCGCCTTTTAATATTCTGCGTTCTTTGATACCGGTGCGGGTGGTTATCCATTCGTCATTAGTATCAACCATTGTTTCCAACTCGTGGTTGGTTAATACATATTCAGGTACGTAACCGTTTACAGCCGTAATAGCTGCATGAATTTTACTCATTTTCGTTGTTTTACTGTAAAATACCTTTTTTGATGTGCGAATGTGCAGATTTTTCGCGTTTTGTTATTTTTTTTTGCGCTCAAGAAACTTCGTGTTTTTAATGTGCGGATGAA
>Ga0193726_1002809_pt1 | contig 11478 bp, 13 predicted proteins | sample H2c1metaG_FD_144928 | JGI IMG/M metagenome (GOLD analysis project Ga0193726, IMG submission 144928) | Soil microbial communities from a riparian zone of the East river system, Colorado, United States - H2c1 | ecosystem: Environmental > Terrestrial > Soil > Riparian zone | place: USA: East River... | reverse complement strand
TCGCTGCGCGCGCTGGTGAAGATGCTCGATATGATGTCCGAGGTCGACATCGTGGAGTTCAACATCCCCACCGGCGTTCCGATGCTGTATGAACTCGACGAGCAGCTACAGCCGGTGTCGCGCCGCTTTCTCGGCGACCCTGCGGCGATCGCCGCGGCGCAGGATGCGGTCAAACGGCAGGCTGAAAAGAAAGCCTAGCGGATTGAGCGCCGGCGCAACCTCAGGAATCCGCCGCCACCGTTACCTTGATGCCCGACAATGCCTCGGTAAAGTCGACTTGGCAGGAAAGCCGCGAGGTGGCTGCGCGAAAGTCGGGCAGCTCATTCAGCAGTTCGAGTTCATCGCTCTGCCGTTTCGGCAGCAGCGGCGCCCACTTTTCATCGACGTAGATGTGGCAAGTGGCGCAGGAGCAGAGGCCTCCGCAGATCGCTGCGACGCCATAGTCGAGCTCCCGCAGGATTTCCATGATCTTTAAACCCGTCTTTGCTTCGATCTCGTGCTCTTTACCATCACGATCCACCACAATCATCCGCGCCATCCAAATCTCCGTCGAGGTCACTAGGCGGCGTAGTGTGCCGCAAGGTGCAGCCGCGCGTCGAGCAATCTTGCCCGCTCGGCCACCGCCTTTGCCCCTTCACCCCGCGCTCCCTCGACCCGCGCGCATAAGTAAAGTTGGCTCCAGAGCAGGCACACATAGTCGTACAGCCACAGAAGCAGCCTGAAGCGCTGCCAATCGCCGGCAAGCGCCGATCCTTGCCTATAGTCGCTGAGCAGTTGCCGCTGCGACTCCGCCTGCAAATCGTTGTTGGCGCTCCAACTCGCCAAATCCCAAAAAGGATCCGCGGCGTGCGCATATTCCCAGTCGAGCAAGATCAGCGCATCGTCCTGCTCGATCAGGTTCAAGGCGTGCAAATCGCTATGGCACACAACCAGCGGCGCCGGTGCAAAACCGGCCAACTCCTTGACGCGAGCCGCGGCTGCCGCGCGCAGCTTGGGGTCCAGAAGCTTGAGCTCCGCTTTGCACTCGGCATCCGCAGTGAGCGCCTGCTCCGCCAACGCCGCTGCGTGGAGTTCTATCCATCGCGATGGGCTGATGGCGCGGGGCGGCAGGGGAATCTCCAGCGCGTGAACCCGGCGCAGCAGTGCCGCGATGCAGCGCAGGTTTGCAGGATCTTTGGCATCCTGCGACCAAGGCCGGCCTGCGACCCATTGCGCAAGCAGCACCGTGCTTGCGGGATCGCAATAACACACACGGGGAGCGAGCCCCGCGGCCGCTGCGCGCTCCAGCAGGCGCGCCTCCCAGGCCAGGTCCATGCCAAGATCAGGCCGATGCGCGGCCGCGATCTTCAGGGTGTACTTTTCGCCGCTGCGCTCGACCCGATACGTTTCGCTCAACAGCCCCGCGCCCAGCGGCTCGATAGCTACGCTGCCCGCGCCGGGCACAATGGCGCTGCAAAGCTCCTCGATGTCACGCGGCGGCATAGGCAGCGGCGGGCAAGCTGCGGCGCCATTCGCGCATGCCGATGACGCTCAATATGACGTACAAGCCATAGAGCAGCACCGTCAAGTACAAATGACGCGTGAAGAACAGGCACAGGCTGATCGAATCGATCACCAGCCACCAATGCCAATTCTCATACACCTTGCGCGCCACCAAAAATGTCGCAAAAACGCTGGACCATGTCACCAGCGAGTCTAAGAAAGGCATTGCCGCAGGCGTGAAGCGCCGCAAGAAGAACGAAGTCAGCAGCGATAGCGCGACGATGACGAGTGCAGCGAGCGCATGCCGCGCCACAGGCCAACGGGTCACGGCAAGTGCCGCGCCTGCCTGGCCGTGCTGCCATTGCCAGAAGCCGTAAATGGCCATGACCGCGAAGAACGCCTGCAGCATCGAGTCCATGTACAGCCGCGCCGTGAAGAAAACCCACACGTAGAGTATGGAACTGACGAACGCAGCGAACCAGCAACTGAGGCGCTGCCCGATGGCGAGCAGGACGTAGGCCAGCGCGAGCGCGGCCGCCAGCATTTCGGTCCAACTCGTTTCGTGCCAGGCACTCACGAGCAGGGCCGGCAATTCGTGCATCACGTTCCGTCCGTCGCCGGCGGGGCCAGGCCCGGAAGCACTTTCATGACGAACACCAGCTGCGCCGGCCCTGCCGCGGAGCGCGTCATTTCCTCGGTGAGGATCGCCATCACGCGATCGAGCGGACCCCAGATCTGGGTCGCCAAGTGGTTGGTCTTTACGATCAGGCCCGGGTGCGTATTCAAGCGATCGATGAAGGCTTGGATAGGCGGGCGATAATCGCCCGTCAACGGGTACATGCTGATTTCAACGGCTGCGCGCATCTGAATACTGTAGCCTGCCGGGCCGATGCGTGCAAAACTCCGCCATCGGATTCGGAGACCGCTTTGCGCATTTTTCAAGTCGACGCGTTCACTGCCACCCGCTTCACCGGCAATCCGGCCGTCGTCGTTCTCGATGCGGACGGACAGACCGACGCCACGCTGCTCGCCGTCGCGCGAGAATTCTCGCATGCCGAGGTGGCGTTCGTGTTCGCCGCCAATGCCGTGGATCACGATGTGCGGCTGCGCTTCTTCAACGCCCGCAAGGAAGCCCCTTTCGTTGGTCACGCCACCGTGGCCGCGCACGCCGTGCTGCTGGCACTGGGCAGGCGCGGCACCGGTGTTTGCCGGCAGCATTCCGGCACCGGCATCATCGAGGTAAGCGCCCAAATCGAGCCGCGTGCCACGGGCAGCGAATCGGTCATCGAGTTTCGCCAGACGCTTCCCGAGCTGGATCCGCCGCTGCCCTTCAAGACCACCCTGCGCGTGGCCGAAGCTCTCAAACTGCCGGCAACTCATCTGCATGATGTGATGCCGGCGCGAATCGCGCGCAAAGGCAGCAGCCGTTTGCTGGTGCCGGTTGCGGACCACCGCTACCTGGAAGACCTGGCGCCGAACTTCGAAACACTGATCTCGCTGGGCAGTGAGCTGGGAACCGAGGGCTTTTTCCTATTCGCCGTGAACCGGGATTCCGACGAGATATGGACCGAGTCGCGCATGTTCTGTCCCGCGTTGGGGATTCCCGAGGATCCCGTCAGCGGCAACGCCCATGCCATGCTTGCCGCCTATCTTTGGGACTTGGGCCAGTTCGGTAAGAAAGCGGCCACATTCATCGGCCGGCAGGGCTACCAGATGAAGCGGCCCGGGCAAGTCAGAGTGCGCCTCGAAATCGACAAGGGAAATCTCATCGCCGCGCACATCGCGGGCACGGCGACTCTCATCAGCGAGGGAACGCTCGCCCTCTAGGAGCCTGGGCGAACCGCTTACGACTTCGCCACCGGCGCGCTAAGGTCCAGTTTCAAAGCTGCCGCCAGCGACTCAGCCTTGGCTTTGACGGACTGCGCCGTGCTCACCGCCTCATCCATGTTGCCGCCGGCGAAGGCGGCCTGCGCCTTGGACCACAGCGACATGGCATCGGCCAAGCCGGCCTTTGCCGCATCCAGATCGATGCCCGCCGCGGCCTTCTTGTTGGCCTTCTTGCCGAGGAAGTCGATGCGATTCTGGATCGCGGTCATGTAGCCCGGCACGCTGCCCGCCAACCCGGTCCACTTGTCGTTGAGCGCCTTCAGCACCTCATCCTTCTTGGCAGCAGCAGCGGTGGCCAGCGACTGCGCCGCGTCCAGCACGGCCGGCGCGCCCTGCACCACAGCGGGGTAGTCCTTCTTGTCGAACGCGGCCCGCAGCTCTCCCAGCTTGGTCTGCACATCCATGAGCTGATCCGGAATGTACTTCGCAGCCTCGTCCGAGGCCGCCGTGACGGTGGCTTGAATGTCGGCGATCAGCCTCTGCGCCGGTTCCTTCTGGCCGGCGCACGCCGCCAGCAGCAGTGCTGCCAAGGAGACAAAAGCCAACCGACCGATGCGCTTGCTCAGCTGCATGGGAATCTCCGTATCAAATTGAATGGGGCGAATTCTAGCTCAATTCGCGCCGCGCGCGGTCCAGCCACTCGGATTGCGCCTTGCGATAATGCGCGGGGCCAAGCTTGGCGCCGTCCAGCAAGTCCTTGAGCACCCGCTGGGCCTCTTGCAGTTTGCCGCGCCGCTTCAACAGCACTCCATAGCGCAATCGCGCCTCCGCGCCCGGGTATCCCGGCGCAATCAGCGCATATTCGCGTTCCGCCTCTTCCAAAGCGTCCTGCGCCTCCAGCGTTCGGGCATACAAAAGCTGCGCATCGGCCGATTTGAAATCGGGATTGTGCTGCGACAATCCCTCGAGCGTGGCGCGCGCTCCCGAAAAATCCTGCTTGCCGAACTGCGCCTTGGCCAAGCCCAGCAACAAGGTCGGATCGTACTCGAAAATTCCCTTCAGGCCGCCGCGGTAAACTTCGATGGCCTCATCGAACTGGCCGCGCTCGAACAACTCCTCCCCCAGGCGGCGGCGGGCATCGACATTGCCGGAAATTTCCACCTCCGCGGCGGCGCGGCGCAGGTCGCGGTTGGGGTCGATCATGCGCTGCATGCCGGTTTTGGCGCGCCGCGCAGTCCGGCCGCCGAACAAATCCGGCAAAATTTCAGCAATCACATAGGCAAGCGAGCCGATGCCCGGCAGAAATCCGATTGCGAAAATCCACAGAGTGTTTCGGCCGGTTCTGATCACGTGCACGATGAGCGCCGCTTGAATGAGCAGCGAAAGAATTGAAACTGGTAGCAACGGCAACGACCCCGAATGCGCAATCCGCCATCAGGCTAGGCCGCCTATTGTAGCGAGAAACCGTCCGGGTGTTAGCGTTGCGCTACGCGGATGCGCCGCTGTACATCGCGGCAGGCCGAGAATCCGATATTCGACAGGGAAAACCCCAAGACTCGCTGCGAACGCGCATCGACGGTGACTTCCATCTCGCAGCCCTGGAAACCGGAGGGCGTGCCCTCTTTCGGCTTCTGCGGCAGAAACCACACGTACACCAATTTGGTCGAGGTCTTGTCGATCTTGCGCGGCTCGCCGAAGGCTTCCTGCAAAACACTTACCGGCTTGCCCACATTGTCGGCGGCGATGCGCGGCACCGGACGCACGGCATAGCCGGAGCCGCTGCAGCCCGCGAAAACTATCGTGGCCAGAAGGCAAACCGCCGTGGTGGGACGCAACATAATCTTCTTCCGTGTCGACGTTGAGGAGCACGGAGTCTCTCGCGAGCATCACGCGCTCGCCGTCGCTTGCGTCGCAGAATAAGAATCTTCGATGTGCGCTTGCCGCTTATGTAAACGCAATCCGCGCATCATGCCGCGCGGCAGATCCTCGGCGTGATGCACGGCAATGATCAGGGTCACCTGGCGCCGCATCAAGCGTTCGAGCAGCCGCTTGGTCGCAGCGCGCTGCTTGGGGTCCAAACCGGTCAGCGGTTCGTCGAGCAATAAGATTCCCGGTTCGGCCGCCATCGCGCGCGCGATGAGCGCGCGCCGCAATTGTCCGTAGGACAACTCCCGCGGGTTTCGTTTCGCGACGCTCAACAGTTTGAAGAATTTCAGCCAGCGGCGCGCGGCGGCGGCATCCGCGCTGCTCATCGCCTGCGCGAGACCGATGCTGGAGTGACGGCCGCTCGCGACCAGTTCGAGCACACTGACCTCTGCGGCGTACTGCGTTTGCAACTCCGGCGAAACATAGCCCACACGCTTTTTCCAGGTTGAGATCGGCGCGCCCGCGGCAAGACCGGCGCGCTGGATTTTTCCGCCGAGCGCCGGAAACAGATCGCCGTAGAGAAGCAGGAGAAAACTCGATTTCCCCGCGCCATTGGCGCCGAATACCGACCAATGCTCGCCTCGCCGCAGTTGCCAATTCAACCCGCGCAGCACGGCGCGGTATCCGACATACAGATCCACATCCGTCAGCCGCACCAGCACGGGCGCCTGGCGCAATGGCTGCGGCTGCCGCGATCCGCGTCGCGCCATCACCGCAGGCTCATCGGCGCTTGCCCTCAATCGCTCCAAGTCCGTCCGCCGCAAAGGCTTTGCGTGGCGAATTCGGCCGCCGGACAGCGTAAGCACTGAACGAGTGCCGCGCGGCACGTCCGCCGCGCGATGCGCCGTCGCGATCCAGGATTGTCCCTTGGCCAGCGCGGCGCCCAGCACTGCATCGATGCGCCGCCGGTAGTCGAGGTCCAAGCCGTTGTACACCTCATCCAACAGCAGCCAATCCGGGTCCTGCACCAGCGCCCGAGCCAACAAGGTCAGCCGCTTTTCTCCGTAGGACAAGGACAAAAATCGGCGCTGCGCCAGCGATTCGATGCCGCAGGCCCGCAGCATCGACGTTACGCGCCGAGCTTGCTCACGGCTAACCTCTGACAGCAACAGGTCGGTGCCGTGCAGCCCGCTCGCAATCACGTCCCGGACGCGCAGGTTCCAGCCGTAGCGGGCGTATTTATCCTGGCGTTCACCACCCAGGTAAGCGATGCGCGGTTTGGCATCGAGCAGATCCACCGCATCGCGACCCGCGCGATAGCTGCGCTGCGCCGCGCGCGCACTCCGCTCCGTGGTTGCCGGCGTGGGTGTAGGCCACGTATCGCCGCTCAAGAGTTTGAGCAATTGGGTCTTGCCGGCGCCATTCTCGCCCAGCAGCGCCCAGCGTTCGCCGGGGCGCAATTCCCACGTGATGCCGCGCAACACCCATTTATTGCCGCGCCGCACGCCGGCGCCGCGCAGCGATACGGCGAGCCGCTGCTTCATGCGCGTAGAGGGCGCCAGACTCCGTTCAGCTCAGAGGCCCGCCCCTCTTGCGCCAATTTGATCAAGTGCGCCTGCAATGTCAGCCGCGCCCATTGATGCCGGTCTGCCGGCACATCGTCATACACCAGCGGTATGAGGACATCGAGGTTCGCGCCGCCGAGTTGACTCAAGTTGCGCATCACCTTGTCCTCGCGCGCCAGGCGGTGAGCGCGCAATGCCTCGAGTACTTTTTTGCCCTCGGTCATTACATCGCCGTGTCCGGGAGCGATTCTCTCGAAGTCATAGGCGAATAATTTGTCGATCGACTGCAGATAATCGGCCATGTTGCCGTCCGGCGGAAGAATCACCGGCGAGACGCCTTCGAGGACATGATCGCCGGTTATCAGCAGGCGCTCGCGCGCCACGAAGTAGCACACGCAATTCGACGCATGCCCCGGCGTGTGGATCGCCGTCAATTCGATATCGCCCAACACGAGACGCTCGCCATCGCGCGGTTGCTGCTGGGGAATGAATGTGTCGTCCTGCCGTCCATCGCCGGGCGGAGGCAGGCCGATCAGCGTCGCACCGGTTCGGCGCGCGAGTTCCGCGGCCAGCGGTGAATGATCGCGATGCGTGTGGGTGACAACCACCCAGCGAATCGGCGCGCCGGCCGCCGCGAGAATGGCATCGAGATGCTGCTGACCGTCATCGGGACCGGGGTCTAGAACCGCCACCTCTTTGTCGCCCAGCAAGTAGGTGTTCGTTCCGGGACCCGTCATCATGCCGGCATTGCCGGCCACAATGCGGCGCACCCCCCTGCTCAAGGAGACGCATTTGCCGGCAACAAGTTGAGCTCTAGCGTGCAATGAGCCACATGATACATGCCCCAATCATTAAATTTTTCGCGCATCGCTGCGTGGAACAACTCAGCCGGCGCATTTTCCTGAGGATTTGCAGTGTCAGTGAACTTCGTCGCATTTTGAGATAGTTGCGATGGGCTATGGAGCCGCTACACTGGGAGTCATGTCTAAGTCGCCGAATGCCCGACGAATAGGAGGACCACTCTCCTGGGATCAGCTTTCGCGCCCCGACGCCGAACAGTGTCAGCGATTTCTTGCCGAGTCGCTTTCGCTGCTGTTGGGCGATGTGCTTCGCGCCATTCTGTCGGATGCCAGCCCCTCCGTGGCGGCCGATGAGTCGGCCATCGAACGTTATCGCAATCTCGCCGATTCATTGGCTGACGGCGAATCGCGGCGCCGCACCGGTCTTGGCCTCACGCGGGCCGGACTTGCCAAGCGTTGCGTGACCTGGCTGAAGCTGCTGCTCACGCCGGCGCCTAGTGCCCCTTCGACGGCCGCAATGCGCGAATTCGTCGATGCGCTGGGCCTGTTTCCCTCGCTTTTCGACGCCGACCCCTCCGCCCGCTCTCGTAGGGCGAGGCTTACATGGCTCCTAACCCATGATAGGCGCCTGGATGCCAGCACCCGGGAGGCCGCTACGGCCCTCATCGAGGCCTGTGAGCATTTGGGGGTTCTGCTGTGGCCGGACGCCGAAACTGCCTGACGCAAGTCCGTGCTTCTGGTCTTTCTCGGCGTATAATAATAAGTTCACCTCTCCACGTGCAGACGGGGCTTTGAGTGCAAACATCGCCGTTACCCAAACCAGAAAATACCGAATCCAAGGCTGCGGCCCCGGCGCCGTTGCCCCCTGATAAGTCGCGTTTCCGATTTCAGAAATTGTTGCAGCCGTTTGCAGTGGAACCCGGAGTGGCCGCGCCGGTCATTTGGTTCCTGCTCGACTGGCTGGTGCTGGGCGTGGCGATCGCCAGCTTGCTGGTGGTCGAGTCCTGGTGGGTCAAAGTTTTTGCCTCGCTGGTCGCGGCTCTGTGGATCGCCCGTTTGTTCGTCATCGGTCACGATGCCTGCCACGGCTCGTACACGCCGAATAAGACCCTGAACAAGTGGCTCGGCCGCATCGCCTTCCTGCCATCGCTCACGCCCTTCAGCCTGTGGGAGATCGGACACAATCTCGCGCATCACGGCTTCACCAATTTGAAAGGACGCGACTACGTCTGGACGCCTTTCTCTCCCGCCGAGTTCGCCAAGCTGCCGGGCATGCGCCGGCTGCTGGAGCGCATTTACCGCAGCGGTTTCGGCCAGGGCGTCTACTACATGATCGAAATGTGGTGGAAGAAATTATTCTTCCCCGGCCGCAAGCACGTATCGTCCCGCCGCCTCAGCTACACCTGGGACAGTTTGCTGGTCGCAGGTTTCGGCGCCCTGTGGGTGGGCGGATTGGTTGTCTGGGGCATCTACAGCGGCAAGTCGATTTGGTCCTTGTTGATTTTCGGCTTCGTGGTGCCGTTCTTCGTTTGGAACTGCCTCATGGGATTCGTGATTTACGTGCAGCACACGCACCCGCGGGTGGCCTGGTACGAGCGGCGCGATCAATGGACCGCCAATGCCGGTTACGCCACGACCACCGTGCACATCAAACTCATGCGGCCTCTCGACGGCCTGATTCACTACATTCTCGAGCATGGCGCGCACCATGTGAACATGGGAATTCCGCTCTACCGTCTCAAAGAAGCGCAGGCGAAACTCGCCGCCACGCTCGATGAGCGCCTGAATTCGGAAGTGTTCACCTGGCGTTACTACTGGAACACCGTGCGCCGCTGCAAGCTGTACGATTTCGCGCAGCATGTGTGGACCGATTTCGACGGCCGCATCACCTCCGAGCCCCTGGTGCTGGTGCGCTAGACTCCTAGACCGAAGCCAGCCGATCGGCGTGATGACGCAGATGATCGGCCATGAATGTCTGGATGAAGTAGTAGCCGTGATCGTATCCCGGCTGCATGCGCAGCGTCAGCTGCTGGCCTGACTTCGCCGCGGCCGCCGCGAAAATTTCCGTCTTCAATTCCGCTTGCAAGTACTGATCCGCGCTGCCCTGATCGATGAGCATGAGCCCGGGATACGGCCGGCGCGCCACCAACTCCGAGGCATCGTGCTCGCGCCACGACTCGATATCCGGCCCCAAGTAATTGCTGAACGCCTTCTTGCCCCACGGCGACTGCATCGGCGCCGCGATGGGCGAAAAAGCGGAAACCGACTTGTACAGCGACGGATTGCGCAGCGCCAAGGTCAAGGCTCCGTGGCCTCCCATGGAATGACCGAATATGCCGGTGGCGCCGGCTTTTGCAGGCAGATGCTCCGCCACGATCTGCGGCAGTTCCCGCACGACATAACTGTACATCCGATAGTTGCGCGACCATGGCGCCTGAGTCGCGTCCAGATAAAAGCCTGCCGAATAGCCGAAATCCCAGTGCTCGGCATCGCCCGGAATGCGCGGCTCGCGCGGACTGGTATCGGGGGAGACGAGCATCAAGCCGAGTTCCGCCGCGGACTTTTGCGCATGCGACTTGATGCAGAAAGTTTCCTCGGTGCAGGTCAGGCCCGACAGGAAATACAGCACCGGCACCGCGGCCGACTTTGCCTGCGGCGGCAGGTATGCCGAGAATTTCATCGGGCCGCCGGTTTCGCGCGAATCATGCCGATAGAAGCGCTGCACGCCGCCGTAGCAGGCGTGCTCGGATAGCAGCGTCGGCGCGCTCACGAGAATTGCACCACGCTGCGGATCGACTCGCCGGAATGCATCAGATCGAAGGCGCGGTTGATGTCGGCGAGCTTCAGTCGGTGCGTGATCAGGTCGTCGATGTTGATCTTGCCGTCCATGTACCAGTCGACGATCTTCGGCACGTCGGTGCGGCCGCGCGCGCCGCCGAATGCAGTGCCCTTCCACACCCTTCCTGTGACCAGCTGGAATGGCCGCGTCGCAATCTCCTTGCCGGCTCCGGCGACGCCGATGATCACCGACACGCCCCAGCCGCGGTGGCAGCACTCCAGCGCCTGGCGCATCAGATCCACATTGCCGATGCATTCGAAGCTGTAGTCCGCGCCGCCGTCGGTTAGCGCGACCAGGTGGGCAACGAGGTCGCCGCCGACCTCCTTCGGGTTGACGAAGTGCGTCATGCCGAATTTCTCCGCGAGCGCCTTGCGTCCGGGATTCAAGTCGACGCCGATGATTTTGTTGGCGCCGACCATGCGCGCGCCCTGCACCACGTTCAGGCCAATGCCGCCCAGCCCGAACACCACCACGTTGGCGCCCGCCTCCACCTTGGCCGTGTTGATCACCGCGCCGATACCGGTGGTCACGCCGCAACCGATGTAGCACACCTTGTCGAACGGCGCGTCCTCGCGGATTTTGGCCACCGCGATTTCCGGCAGGACGGTGAAATTCGAGAATGTCGAACAGCCCATGTAGTGGTGCACCAGATCCTTGCCGATGGAGAAGCGGCTGGTGCCGTCCGGCATCAGCCCCTTGCCCTGGGTGGCGCGGATGGCGGTGCAAAGATTGGTCTTGTGCGAGGTGCAGGATTTGCATTGCCGGCATTCCGGTGTGTATAGCGGAATGACATGATCGCCCTTGCGCACCGAGGTCACGCCCGGACCCACGTCCACCACGATCCCGGCCCCCTCATGTCCCAGGATGGCGGGAAATAACCCCTCGGGGTCGGCCCCCGAACGCGTAAACTCATCGGTGTGGCACACGCCGCTGGCTTTGATTTCCACCAACACCTCGCCGGCCCTGGGGCCGTCCAAATCCACGGTGATGATTTCGAGCGGTTTGCGGGCGGCGGTGGCGACAGCGGCTTTGGTTTTCATTTGCGGATATCCTGACTGACATGAACATCGAATTCAATCCGAATGAGGCACGGGTCATC
>Ga0193726_1002808_pt1 | contig 11480 bp, 9 predicted proteins | sample H2c1metaG_FD_144928 | JGI IMG/M metagenome (GOLD analysis project Ga0193726, IMG submission 144928) | Soil microbial communities from a riparian zone of the East river system, Colorado, United States - H2c1 | ecosystem: Environmental > Terrestrial > Soil > Riparian zone | place: USA: East River... | reverse complement strand
CTCCGTGTTGGTTGCATCGATATCGATGCAACCAACACGGAGCGCACCGCGCCGCGCAAGCCGGGCGATGAACTCCCGGCGACGCGCGTCACCACGGTAGGCTATCCCGAGCACGTCCGGCTCATCGGCACGACCGTCATAGCGGTACTGTTCCGCGGCGAAAACCGAGGGCCAAACGAACCAATAATCTCCGGCGATCCCGTCAAGGGAGAGTGTGATGTAGCGGCCGGCGACAGCCTCGGCCAAAGGAGCTTTGCCATCGCCGATCATATCGTGCGTGGCCTCGCCTCGTGTGTGCAGCCGGCCGGCCGTGATCAGCAAAAGCAACGACGCCAGGGTGGCGAACAGCGCCCTTCGCGTGACCCGGTCCCGCACCGCGTGCCTGAACAATTGCCACGCCGCGATGCCGCCGGTTGACATCAGCAACAGGTAACCGGGGATGAAGTAGCGCTGATGGAACTCATTCATCGCGACCCATCGGGAGGAGGCAACCGCGAAGAAAAAGATTGCCGTCGCGGCCAGCATCACCGCAATGATCGAGGCAACCACCGTGCGCATTGGCCCGCGCCGCCTGGAATGACCCAAAGCCAGAAACAGGACAACTGGCAGGCCGGCGGCCAGGACGAACGACCAGCCCGCGTTCGACCAGAGTACCCCAAAGTATCGTGCGTAACTATGAAAGGCGATGTCCGTGCCAAGCAATGTGTGGTGCTCGGCCGCGAATACGAAGGGGAGCAAGAACCCGAATACCGCCCCGATCAGGTGCAGGAGCAGCAGCAGCCGCGTGAACGGCGACCGCAGGATCAGGGCAAGCGATCCGACCAGCGGCAGGGCGAACAGTACCATGGCGAAGTTGACGACATAGCCGGTCAGCAGAAGGCCTACCGCGAGCACTTGCAGCGGTAGCCGCATCCTGACGCGGCATCGCAAGGCTGCCCGCAGGGCCAACGTCGCCAGTCCGGCACATGCCAGGGACGGCCCATAGGGGCTGGCTTCCATATAGACCTGCCAGATAAGCGCCGGGTTCGCAACAAGGCCGAACAGGCAATCCGTTGCCAACGCCGCATGCCAGACGTCTAATGGCCGGCGAAACGCCAGGCTGCAAAAGAACGCTGGCGCCAGCGATCCCGCCAACACGCGTAGCGCCAGTTGAACATAGGCGTTGTAGAGCGGATTGCGGATTCCCGTGGTCAGCGCCGGCAGCAGATTGGCGAAGCGATCCTGACCCCAGAAATAGACCGTGAGCTTCTGCAACGACATGACTGTTTCCAGCAGTCCGTCGCCATTTTCCTGCCACGGCAGGCAGGCCATCATCATGCTCCACAAGGCCGCGAACAACGCGGCCGTCAACAGCGGTGCGATGAGGTCGGAGACGAGGATGAGGCTTCGTATCTGGTGCGTTATCGACACCGGCAATCTGGCAAACCTATTCCGGCACCGCATGGCTTCAGCAATAACAGATGCCGGCGCATACGAAAAGACAGACGCGAGCTGGCGCCATCAAGGATTCATGATTGCGACGGCTCGCACTCGACCCGCTGTGTGGGTACGATCATCGGCGCTTGCGTCGTGGTGGCGACGCGCGCAGAGGCATTTTGCAAGTCGCGGCTGAAATCATGCGATCACGGGAAGGTTTGCCGCGACCGGGCATGGCGAATTCTCGGTCGTGATCCCGTGCCACATCGCGACCGCAGTGGAAATGCACGAGAGCACCGTGAGCCGGGTGACCTCGAACAAATACATCGCCACGCCGCGCGGAATGTTCGAGCTTAAGTATTTCTTCACCACGTCAATCGGTGCGGTAAACGGCGACGAGAGTCACAGCTCGGAAGCGGTGCGCCATCGTATTCGCCACCTGATCGACGCCGAGGCACCCGGCGGATTCTGTCCGATGACCAAATTGTTACAATCCTCCGGCGGGAAGGTGTGGACATCACGCACCGAACGGTGGCCAAATACCGGCAGGCGACGCACATCCCGAACTCCGTGGGTCGCCGGCGGGTCAAGGCGGTACCCGCCTGAGCGCGGATCGTCCGGCGGAACCGGGGATACCACGCTGGTCAGTCACGGAATCCGATTCAATCGGTGAATCGGGGACCAGGCAGGGTGCCGTCCGATGCGCTCCGTTCGTTCGCCCCGGGGTGTTCGGTAGGACAGTGGCACATGCAAATCACGGTTTCCGGCAAACAGGTCGAGCTCTCCGACGCGCTGCGCGAGCGCGTGTCGCACGAATTGACAGGTATCACCGGTAAGTATTTCGAACACGCCCAGGATGCTCGGGTGACGTTCGCGCGGTCTCGGCTGGGGTTTCATTGCGACATCAATTTGCATGCCGGGCGTGGCCTGACCTTGCGCGGCGAGGCGGAGGCGGCGGACGCCTATGCCGCGTTCGACAAGGCGGCGTCGCATGTCGGCAAGCGGCTGCGGCGTTACCGGCGGCGGGTCAACGATCATGCGCGCGACGACGCGCAGCGGGCACGACCCGAGGCGGCGCGGCAGATCATCCTGGCCGCCGAAGCCGAGGACCACGAGGAACCCGACACCGCCGCGCATGCCGGACCGACGGTGATCGCCGAAACCACCACCGAGATCGCGCATCTGTCGGTTGGTGAGGCGGTGATGCGGATGGAACTGGCGGATCACACGGTGCTGATGTTCCGCGACATGAACTCCGGCGTGCTGAACGTGGTGTACCGGCGCGCCGACGGGAATATCGGGTGGATCGATCCGGGAGATTGAGCGGGACGGCCCGTGAGTAGTCACATTTTTTACTGATGCCGTGATGTTCTATATCGCCGCGTTACCGGCGTTCCTGGTAAGAGGGGCAAAAGTGTGGGCAAGTTCGCTCCCGATGATCGATGCCCATGTCCGCGGTTCAAAAAAGCAAGGTTTTAACACGGATAACACGGGTTGTGGGCACGGATTACAGGGAGTTCGGCCGCTCCGGGGCGCATCAAATCCATGCTTTGGATGCGCGACATTTGCCGCGATCTCGCGGACGGCCCAGCGGGGTTCCGTGAAATCCACCGCCCTCCGATGCAGGTTCCGGAGCTGCCGATCGACAGCGGCCCGACCGATTGCGAGCCGATGAAACCCATGCGTTTCGCACGGTTTGAAGGCGACCATTTCGTGCCGTTCGGCGAACTGCAGTCGAGTGAAAAGGCGAATTAACTCTAATCGGCCGGACGGTCGATGCCTTGTCGTGACGGATTCGTATCGTCATCCGCGCCGGGTGGTTTAGAGCGTAATCGCTTCAGGTCGGCGCCTCCCCGTGTCATCGCGAGCGCAGCGAAGCAATCTGCCCGTTGATGGAGATTGCTTCGCCGCGCTCGCGATGACAAGGTTGTGGGACCAATCAACCTGAAGCGATCACGCTCTAAGTCGCACGGCGTTTGTCGCGCGCCGAGGAGCGTGAGTTGCGATGGCTCAGGCAGGCGCGCCGCGACGATTCCGGGCACTCGCGGCATCGGTCCGGGCCGGGTTCGCCCACCAGACAGACGTCACGGCCACTTAACCTCGGGCGGCAGACTCATGAGAATCGCCTCGACGTTGCCGCCGGTTTTCAATCCGAACAGTGTCCCCCGGTCGTGGATCAGGTTGAACTCCACGTAACGGCCGCGGCGGATCAGTTGGTGTTCGCGCTCGGCCGCCGTCCAGGGCTCGTGCATCCGGCGGCGCACGATGCGAGGGAACACCTCCAGGAACGCCTCGCCCACATCGCGGACGAACGCGAAATCGCCCGCGGTGTCGGCGGTGCGATGGCGGTCGAAGAAGATGCCCCCCGCGCCGCGCGGCTCGTCGCGGTGCGGCAAGAAGAAGTAACGATCGCACCAGTCCTTGAACGCCGGATAGTAGGCCGGATCGTGCCGGTCGCAGGCGCTCCGGAACGCGGCGTGAAACGCCGATGCGTCGTCGATCGCCTCAGGCGACCCGAGCACCATCGGCGTCAGGTCGCCGCCGCCGCCGAACCAGCCCTCGGTCGTCACCAGCATCCGCGTGTTGAAATGCGCCGCCGGCACACGCGGGCTGCGCATATGCGCGACCAGGCTGATGCCGGACGCCCAGAACCGCGGATCGTCCGCCGCGCCGGGGATTTGCGCGCGAAATTCCGGACTGAACTCGCCCCACACGGTGGAGACGTTGACGCCCACTTTCTCAAACACCCGTCCGTGCATGAGGCTGATGACCCCGCCTCCGCCGCCGTCACGGGTCCAGGCTTTCCGTTCGAAGCGGCCGGGCCCAGGGTCGCGCCCAGGGTCGGAACCGGAGTCGAATTCGTCCTCGATGGCCTCGAACGCGGTATATAGCCGGTCGCGCAACGCCTCGAACCAGCGACGGGCGGGTTCGCGCAGGGCATCATGTGCGACAAGCGATGAGGTTTCGTGCGGTTTCAGGGTCATAGGGGCTTGTTCCCAACGGCCAGTCAGAGTACGCCCGCAAAGTGACCTGACCCGCGAGCAATCCCGCGGGCGTGTTGCGAGGGATGCAAGGCGCCGCTAAATTGCGCCCACTCGGAACGGACCGTCCAGGCCGGGCGGTCCGTGGTCAGCCATGCGCGAAGGCCAGGCACCCGGAGGGGCCTGTCCAGGCCGCCTGGCGGGCCAAAGCTTGGATCAATGACGGTTCCGGTCGAACCGACAGAGGAATACGAGGGGAATATGGCTGAATCGTCCGCCGCGACCGCCCATGGCCATCCGGCTGGCGGCAGCCACGGCCATCCGACCGACGGCACCAAACGCGACCTGCTGGAACTGATCGCCGGAGCGGGTGCCGCGGTGTTCGCCGGTGGCATCGGCCTGGCATTGCTCGACTCGATGAACCCATCGAAGGACGTACTCGCGGTGTCGGCGGTCGAGATCGACCTCGCTCCCATCGCTCTGGGCTCCGGCATCACGGTGATGTGGCAGGGCAAGCCGATCTTCATCCGCCACCGCACGGATAAGGAAATCGCCGACGCGCGCGACGCCAATCTGTCCGATATGCGCGACCCACAGACCGACAAGGCCCGGATCAAGGCCGGGCACGACCAATGGATCGTGCTGATCGGCATCTGCACCCATCTCGGCTGCATTCCACTGGGCAACAAGCCGACCGATATGCGTGGCGAATGGGGCGGCTGGTTCTGCCCCTGTCACGGTAGTCAGTACGACACCTCGGGCCGCATTCGCAAAGGCCCGGCACCGCTGGACCTCGCCGTACCGCCGTACGCGTTCGAGTCCGACTCCCGCGTCAAAATCGGCTGAGCCGAGTCGCGCTCGTTCAAAGCCAAGACCCATCGGGGAAACCGTCATGGCCGGTCTGCATAAAAGTGATCTTCCGAATCCGGTGCTGAACTGGATCGATTCCCGGCTGCCCATCATCTCGATGATGCAGAAGGAATACGGCGTCTTTCCGACGCCGCGGAATTTCAACTATTTCTGGAATTTCGGCGCGCTCGCCATGGTCACCCTGGTCGTCATGATCCTGACCGGGATCTTCCTGGCCATGAGCTACCAGCCGAACACCGGCCTCGCGTTCGACAGCGTGCAACACATCATGCGCGACGTGAATTACGGCTGGCTGATTCGCTATGTGCATCAGAATGGCGCGTCGATGTTCTTCATCGTCACGTATATCCATATATTCCGCGGCTTGTACTACGGCTCCTATAAAGCGCCCCGCGAATTGCTGTGGATGCTCGGCGTGGTGATCCTGCTGCTGATGATGGCCACCGCGTTCATGGGCTACGTGCTGCCGTGGGGCCAGATGTCGTACTGGGGCGCGACGGTCATCACCAACCTGTTCTCCGCCTTCCCCGGGGTCGGCAAATATATCGTCACCCTGCTGTGGGGCGGCTTCAGCGTCGATCAGCCAACATTGAACCGGTTCTTCTCGCTGCACTACCTGCTGCCGTTCGTGCTGGTCGGCGTGGTCTTCCTGCACGTCGCGGCACTGCACATCGTGGGATCCAACAATCCGCTCGGCATCGAGCCGCGCGGCCCGCAGGACACGCTGCCGTTCCACCCCTACTACACGTCGAAAGACAGCGTCGGGATCTGCGTGTTCCTCATCGTCTGGGCCGCGTTCGTGTTCTTCGCGCCGAACCTTCTGGGCGATCCGAACAACTTCATCGAGGCCAACCCGCTGCAAACCCCGGCCGACATCGTGCCGGAGTGGTACTTCCTGCCGTATTACGCGATCCTGCGCTCGGTCCCGAACAAGCTGCTCGGCGTGTGCATGATGTTCGGCTCGCTGCTGGTGCTGTTCATCCTGCCCTGGCTCGACACCTCGCGGGTGCGCAGCGCGCGCTTCCGGCCGACCTATCGCTGGCTGATCATGGTCTGGGTGGTGTCGTTTGTCGTCCTCGGCATCTGCGGCGCGCATAAACCGGAAGGCATCTGGGTCATCCTGAGCCGGATCGCGGCGCTATATTATTTCGGTCATTTCCTGGTGATCATGCCGATCCTCGGCAAGCTGGAGCGTCCGCTGCCGCTGCCGGAAAGCATCACCCAGGCGGTCACCGGCCGCCCGATCGAGGTGGCGGTCGTGGGCCGCCCGCTGGAGAGCCACTGATGCGCACGCCCCTTCCGTTGTTCGCCCCTGGGTTCGCCCATACGCTGGCCGTTGCCCTGACGGTCACCGGATTGTTCGGGCTTCCGGCGAAAGCCCAGGAAACACCGGAGCCGCCGGCGCAAAATTGGAGCTTCAACGGGATCTTCGGGATTCCGAATCTCGAGGCGGCGCAACGCGGGTTCCAGGTTTATTCCGAGGTCTGCTCCAATTGCCACGCGATGCATCAGTTGCATTATCGCGATCTGACCGGCCTGGGGCTCACCGAGGAGCAGGTGAAGGCGATCGCGTCGACCTTCACCGTGCCGCAGGGGCTGGATGATTCGGGGCAGCCGAAGGAGGGCCCGGCGACCCCGGCCAATCAATTCCGCTCGCCGTTCGCCAACGAGAAGGCGGCCCGCGCGGCGTTGAACGGGGCTTATCCGCCCGACCTGTCGCTGATCGTCAATGCCCGCCCGGACGGCGCCAATTACGTCTATGGGCTGCTGACCGGATACGCCGAGCCGCCCGCCGGTTTCGCCATGCAGGAAGGCATGAACTACGACAAATACTTCCCGGGCCATCAGATCGCGATGCCACAACCGCTGCAGGACGGTAGGGTCGCTTACACCGACGGCACGCCGACCACGACCGATCAGGAGGCGCGCGATGTCGTGACCTTCCTGTACTGGGCGTCGAACCCGGAAACCGCCGAGCGCAAGGCGATGGGCGTGCGCATCATCCTGTTCCTGATCCTGCTGACCGGCGTGACGTACGCGGTGAAGCGCAAGGTCGGATGTTCACTAGGATCCCGGCCGCCCCTGTCATTGTGAGGCGCGAAGCGACGAAGCAATCTCCCGGAAGGTGCGCACGAACCGGGAGAATGCTTCGTTACGCTAACATGAAAATTGACGCTGACGCGCCGTCGCCAAAACACGTCATGGCCGGCTCGGAGGCCAGCCATGACGATTTCCATCCACGGTGGTCGGCCGCCGGTCGGTGCGGAACTCGCAAAGACAGCCAAGGGCGACGGTTCGGCCCACCCTCAGCGCCGGCTCCGGTGATCCGCCGGCCATGACCGCCACCCCACCGACGATCGAGCCGGTGATCGGCATCATCGGCGGCTCGGGGCTGTATGACATCGACGGACTCGAGGACAAGACCTGGAAGCGGGTCGAAACCCCATGGGGCGCCCCGTCCGATGAGCTGCTGTTCGGCCGGCTCGAGGGGGTGCGCTGCGTGTTCCTGCCGAGACACGGACGCGGCCACCCGGTATCGCCCAGCCACCTCAATTACCGGGCGAACATCGATGCGCTGAAGCGCTCGGGAGTGACTGACGTGCTGTCGTTGTCGGCGGTCGGCAGCCTACGGGAAACCCTGGCGCCCGGGCATTTCGTCATCGTCGATCAGTTCATCGACCGCTCCTTCGCCCGTGAAAAGAGCTTCTTCGGCGACGGCATCGTGGCGCATGTGTCGATGGCCCACCCCGTCTGCGCGCGACTCGGCGATGCGATCGAGTCGGCGGCGCGGGCGTTGACTTTGCCGGTCACCCGCGGCGGCACCTATCTGGTGATGGAAGGGCCGCAGTTCTCCACCAAGGCGGAGAGCGAGTTGTATCGCGCCTGGGGCTGCCACGTGATCGGCATGACCAACATGCCGGAGGCCAAACTCGCGCGCGAGGCCGAGCTTTGCTACGCGACCGTCGCCATGGTGACCGATTTCGACTGCTGGCACCCCGACCATGACCACGTCACCGTGGAAGCCGTGGTAAAGGTGCTGTTCGAGAATGCCGACAAGGCCCGGACGCTGGTGCGGGCGTTGGTGCCGTCGATCGGCGCGCCGCGACCGGGATGCGCCGAGGGTTGCGACCGGGCACTGGACAACGCGGTGATCACGGCACCGTCGATGCGATCGGCGGCGCTCGCGGCGAAGCTTGACGCGATCGCCGGGCGGGTCCTGCGCGGGGCGTAGGCGAGACTGTCCGTGTCACGGCCCGGCTTGACCGCATTGGCATCAGGATAAGCCGTGCGACGGCAAAATTCCCGCACTCACCGTCATCCTCGGCCTTGACCCGAGGATCTGTGGACGCAAGCGCCGAGCCAACTTTAGTGGTCCATCGTGCCTCACCGTCAGGCTCGGCTCAAGACCGAGCATGACGGTGAGGGAGGGAATTGCGGCCGGGCTCAAACCTCGCGGCTCGTCCCGCCCAAACCGCGTCATGGCCCGGTTCGTCCGGACCACGACGGACGGTGGGGATCGAGCCGGTGCCGAGGGGACCACGGGTAGGACGGACTGTCCGCGGTATTGTCCAAGCCCCAATTTGACCCGTCCTGCCGGCCGATGAACTTGCCCGGAGTGATGATATGAAGCGGCGCGCGATGTTGCGTCACGCGGGACCGCGTTCAGACGATCGCGCCGCCGCGCCACATTACAATGCGTGACGTCGCGCGGCCGCCGCCTGTATAAGGCAAGCCGGACACCGGGATGTAAAACATCCAATGCGATGTCCGCGCAACACGGGAGCCCGGCATGCTCGATCTCGTTGGCATTCTCTTCAGTTCGATCATGATGTTCCTGGTCATCCTCCGCGCGGTCCAGTTGGATAATTCGCAACCTTGGTTCCGCTCGCCGAAGACCGGCACCGATCGGTCCGGGCTGCGGCTACGTCCCGAGGCCTCGGGCGAAGAGGAACGCCGGGTGCGCCGTACCGAGAAGCGCCGCGAGTGAGCCGTCCCGGCGCATCCCCGATTACCATGACCTCGATGCGCGAGGCCCTCAGCCGTGCTGCGTAGCGCCTGGCTCGTCCTGCTGTACTTGTCGTTCCTCGGTCTGGGCATCACCACGCCGTTCGTCATGACGCTCGGCTATGTCTGGGTCGACACGTTTCAGCCGCAGGCCGTGGCTTACTTCATCCTGAACGAACTGCCGGTCGCGTTCATCATGGGAGCCGGCGCGTTCCTGACCTATTTCGCGCTGGACCGGCGCTCGCCGCCGCCGCTCACACTCGCGTCGCTTTGCCAGGTTGGGCTGGCGATCTGGATGACGATCACCCTGAGTTGGGCCGAACTGCCGGACCGCGCCTGGGTTAAATGGGACTGGGCTTTCAAGGCCATGGTGTTTGCCGCGTTCGTCCCGCTGGTGATCCGTTCCCGGGTGCAAATCGAGGCGTTCGTGCAAACCTACGTCTTTTCGCTGGCGGCCAATTTCGTGCCGTTCGGTCTCAAGGTGCTGGCGTCCGGCGGAGGCTATGGCCGCAATCTGGGTCTGCAGGCCGGGAACTCCGGCCTCGCGGAAGGTGGCTATCTCTCGACCGTCTGTCTGATGGCGGTACCGCTCGCGCTGTTTCTGGGCCGCCACGGCAAGCTCATTCCGCGGCTGCCGATGATGCACCTCGCGTATGGCGGCATCGCGGTGCTCGCGATCGTGACCGCCATCGGCACGTACGAGCGCAGCGCGCTGGTCGGCCTGGTTATGCTGGGCCTGTATATGTTCCTGCGATCGCGGCGAAAATTTCTGTTCGCCCTGATCGGCGGTGCCGCGGCCATCGCCGTCATGGTGCTGGCGGCGAAAAGCTGGGACGCGCGGGTATCGACGATCAGCGATTATGCCACCGAGGGTTCCGCGTTGACCCGGCTGCTGATGTGGAAGTGGACGCTGGGCTTTGTGTCGGAGCATCCCTTCGGCGGCAGTTTCGACGCATACGGCATCAGCACGATCATGATGCCGCCCGACGCCCTCAATCCGGGCGGTTACGTTCAGACCGGACGCGCTTATCACAGCATTTACTTCGAGGTACTCGGCGACCTTGGCTATCCCGGATTGATCATGTTCCTGCTGGTGATCGTATCGAGCCTGTGGAGCCTGCTCCGCCTGTCGCGCAAATGCCGGAAAATCCCCGATCTGGTTTGGGTCGCGGATCTGTCCGACGCGATACAAACCGGCATGCTGGTGTTCCTGACCGCCGGGGCTTTCGTTGGCCTCGCGTTTCAACCGCCGTTCTGGTACTTCGTCGCGATGGGCATCAGCCTGCGCGCCTACTTGTGGCACGCCGAACGCGCCGAGACCGGAAATTTGCAGGGTTGGCGATTGACCGCGCAGCGGGCGCGGGAAGCGATGGCCGGCGGATCGAGGTGGGACGAACCAACCGTCCTGCCGGAGCAAGCGCCGCTGCGAACCGGGACCTGGCGCGGCGCCACACGGGCCCGCCGCGGCGGGGCATGAGCCGCGCATAGCGGCGGGGGGACCGGGCCCGATATCCGTGGTGTGACCCGTAGCAGGATTTGCCGCGGTTCAATCCTAACAGCGTGCCGATCCCGCTGGCGCGCACCGGAATGAACCTCCGGAGGCAAAGCCTGCGCCGGGGGCGATCACGCCGCATCTTCTTTGGTATGCCAAAACGAATCCGCGACCGCCGCGGCCAATCCAATGAATTGCATTTGCACCCAGTCGAGAAATTCGTGCAACCCACGCCGCAGGATCTGCTCGATCGTCTGCCCCATGACCGCCCCGCGCAGCTCGTCCAGATGCTCCAATACCGCGTTGGCTCCCCGCAGGCCGTAACCCGAGCCAAGCTGCGTCAAATAGAGCTCGATCTGATGCACGCTTTGCACGATCGATCTTGGGCAAGAATGGTTCAGCAACAAAAATCCGGCCACGGCGGCCGGTGTCATGCCGCTGGGATACACTCTGCGAAACGCATGATATCCCGCCGCCGCCCGCAACAGCGCGTGCCACTGATTGACATCCTGTGCTCCTCCGACATCGAGCGCCGACGGCAACAACGTGTGATATTTGATATCGACCAGCCGCGACGTCTGGTCACCCCGCTCCAAATACTTTCCGATGGAATAAAAAGCCCAGCCTTGATCGCGGAATAAGGTGCCTTCGGTGATGCCGGTGTGGAACTGGCAGCCTTCTTTCAGAAAGGCACAGATCTGCGAAACGTCGGACGG
>Ga0193726_1002807_pt1 | contig 11481 bp, 10 predicted proteins | sample H2c1metaG_FD_144928 | JGI IMG/M metagenome (GOLD analysis project Ga0193726, IMG submission 144928) | Soil microbial communities from a riparian zone of the East river system, Colorado, United States - H2c1 | ecosystem: Environmental > Terrestrial > Soil > Riparian zone | place: USA: East River... | reverse complement strand
CGGGGTCATGATGGCCGCGGCCACGATGTAGGACGTCAGCACCCAGTTGATCTGATCGGCGCTCGCCGACACGCTACCCTGCATATAGGGCAGCGCGACGTTGGCGATCGTCGTGTCCAGCGCCTGCATGATGACGGCGAGGATAACGCACAGCGTAACCGCGGGCCGGTTGATCGGCTGCGTATTCGCAGAGGCATCAGCCATGTTCAGCCCCCCGATCAAAAGAGACCGGTTATGAAACTGGGAAATCCGCGAGCATGTCCGGTGTCGACATTCACCTCCACGCTCATGCCGACGCGCAGCGGCGGCTTGCCGGGTGCATTGTGGACGAGGATGCGCATCGGAATGCGCTGGACGACCTTGATCCAGTTACCGCTGGTATTCTCCGCAGGCAGCAACGAGAAGCTCGAGGCGGATGCCGGACTTATGCTGTCGACCGTTCCGGCCCATCGCTCGCCCGGATAGGTATCGACGTCGACCGTGACTTTCTGTTCGGGCTTGACATAGGTCAGTTCGGTCTCCTTCGGGCTCGCTTGAACCCAGACGTGATCGGTCGAAACGATGTTGAATGCGACTGCTGCGGCGGCGAGATACTGGCCGGGTTGCAGCGACGGCACATTGGTCACGATGCCGGCGAAAGGCGCCCGCACGATGGTGTGGGCGAGCTGACGCGCAGCCTCATCACGCGTGGCCACAGCATCCTTGTATCTGGGATGGTTTTCGATCGGCGCATCGGGGTCGCCATTCAGATTGGCGGCAAGCCCTGCTTGCTGTTGCTGCAGCGAGGCAAGCTTTTGCTGCGAGCCCTGGAGCGTGTTGCGGGCGGCATCGAAGGTGGCCCTCGGCGTAAAATTGTTGGCAATCAGTTGCTCCTGGCGCTGGAAGTTGACCATGTTGAAGTCGACATCCTTCTGCGCCTGTTCGACCTGGGCCTGCATGTTGCGGTAACTGGCCTGGAGCGCCACCAGATCGTTGCGGGTATTTCCCACCTGAGCCTCGGCACGATCCAACGCTAGTTGAAATTGCAAGGGATCGAGCTTGAAGAGGACATCGCCCCTGGCGACCTTTTGATTGTCGTGAACCACGACTTGCGTGACGATGCCGGCGACGTCGGTCGACAACCCGACCATGTCGGCCTGGACATACGCATTATCCGTCGACATCACGGCGCCACCGGTCACATAAAAGTAGCCGCCCACGATAAGCGCCACCGGCAGCAGCGCAAACATCAGCGGGCGCCGCATTGATTTCTTTGGCGCCGGGGCGCTCGCCGCGACCTGACGGCCGTGCGGTTCTCCTAATGGCAAGCCTTCGGGCTTACGATCTTCGGGCGCCCTCGCCGCCGTCCCAGGCCGTTCGTTTGCAATCGGCGGACTTCGGTCAAGACGATGAACACTCGCCTCGACGGCGCGCGGTTTGCCATCCCCGGAATTAGCGGGATTGGTCCCGTTTGGATTAGCCATGGCTTACTCTCTTTTGTCCTGCAACCGGCGAATCGCATGCGTCCGCAAGGTTTGCTTTCAGCGCCTGTAGTGTCCTCAACAGGCGTTCCGTGTCGGCTTCCGACACGCCGGCCAGCGCTTCTCCGCGGGTGACGTCGCCAAGCCTGCGTAGCTGCGACAGCTTTGGACGCGCGGCGGGTGTTAGATGGAGAAGCCACGCCCGCCTGTCGGACGGATCCGGATGCCGCTCGATCAAACCCCGCGCCTGGAGTTTGTCGATGATGCGGCCAAGCGTGATCGGCTCGATCTCCAACAGGTCAGCCAAGCCGCTTTGGTTGATGCCCTCGTTGTTCGCCAGATAGGCCAGCACCTGCCATTGCGACCGCGTCAGTCCGGAGCCGCGCGCGTTCTGCTCAAAGCGTCTCCGCAGCAATCGCGCGACCTCGTGCAGCAGAAATCCAAGAGTAGGCGCATTCGATTCCACGGCGGTTCCATTCGTAAGCTTGCTTATGATAAGCTTGATATCGTATCTTTCCAGCGCTGCAAGCTCCTCATCACGCATTTGGGAAGTCTGTAATTTGCGAAGCGGGATGATCCGGTTTCAGCGATGCTTAGAATGTTGACAAATGCTGCAAATGAAAATGCTGTATTTATTGCATTCGGTGTTGAGAGGGATTCAGCAATGGATCGCGGCAACCTGGCCGATCTGACAGCGTTCGTCGCTGTTGCCGATCGCCTAAGCTTTCGAGCCGCGGCGTCGCAGCTCGGAGTTACGCCATCGGCGCTCAGTCATTCGATGCGGCAATTGGAAGACCGTCTCGGGGTGCGGCTGTTGAATCGCACGACGCGCAGCGTATCGGTGACCGACGCCGGCTTGCGGCTGCTCGAGCAGCTACGGCCCGCAATCGATCAGATCGCCGGCGCGCTGGAGGACTTAAACCAGAAGCGTCAGCGCCCTATCGGGCGGCTGCGGATTTATGCGCTGCCCCTGGCGGCGGCGGCGGTCATCGCACCGATCTGGGAACGCTTCTTGTCGACGTACCCGGAAGTCCATTTGGAGCTCGCGGTGAGCGAGGCGCCGATCGACCTCGTGGCGAAGGGATTCGACGCCGGGATCGGACCACGAGAGCGGGCGCCGGCCGATATGATCGCCGTCCGGGTGATGGGGCCGATGAAGGTGGCGGTCGTTGGTGCGCCGGCCTACTTTGCGCGGCGGCGGCCGCCGCGCGCGCCCGATGATCTCGCCCAGCACAGCTGCATTCAATTTCGCAGGGCAGGTGACGGCGCCGTTTTTGTATGGCCGTTCGAGCGCAATCGCCAGTCGCGCCGGATTTCGGTAGACGGGCGAGTGATGGTCAACGACGCCGACCTGGCAGTTCGCGCGGCGGTTGACGGGCTGGGCATCGCCTACACCATCGAAGCTCTTGCCGAACCGTTCCTGCGCTCGGGGCAGTTGGTCCGGGTGCTGGAGGACTGGTCGCCGACCTTCGAGGGATTGTTCCTGTATTATCCCGGGCACCGGCAGGTTCCGGCCACGTTACGCGCCCTCATCGACATGATCCGCACCGCCCGCTCGAAGCCGGGCAAGAGCTTGCTCAAGAATCCATTTACGAAGTTCTGAGCGCTTCGACGGACGTGGAAAGTTCGGCCCGGTACACCATTACAGCGTTGTGAATGCCCCCAACTCCTTGCGCGCGACTTCGCTGAAGTCCTTGAGCAGATCGATTCCCGATCCGCTCTGCGCCAATTCATGGAATTCGCGAATCGTCCTGCCAGGTGCAAAGTAGGTGTCGATTGTTGCCCGCATGATCTTCTCGGCGCACGCGATGGTTTGCGGCGGCGACTGGAGCCGCATCCTGCTGATCATGGCGTAGAGGGCAACGAATTCCTGAACGTTTGGCTCGTTGCTCACAATGGCTTCATATGCCTTCGATGCCGCGGCAATGAACTCCTTGTAGAGATCGTCTCGCCGCGCCATTTCCCGGGCGAGCTGGCTTTCCCTCGCTTGGACACGTTGGCTTAGCCAGGTCGCGACGCCCGATGTCAGGCCGCCGACAACTGATCCGGCAAGCGCCGATAGTGTCGAGAGATATGCGATATCCATATTGTCGGCCCTTAAACGCTACCGGTGAGCCGGCCATAGGAAGCATTAACCATGCCTTCGCTCTTATTCACGGCCGTTATCAGCGAGATCGAAGGTGAAGACACCTTCGTGATTGGCGGGGCGTTCAAGTACCTCCGGATGGCGAAGGGTGCGAACCGCGTCGTGATAGCCGGCACGCCAGTGTTCCTGCATGCTGGCGCGCGAGAATTCGTAGTCTTTTGAATGGCCCTCGTAGTTCATGGCGCGGTAGATCAGATGCACGATGTTGTAGACCTTGTGATCGCCATCTGCCTGGAGCAGTTGCGCCTCGGGGCCGTTCTGCAGATCCTCGGGGAGCTTCTTGAACATATCTGACAGGGCCCGGCGCAGCCGCTGGACGTATTTAAAGTTATCGTGCCGGCGCGGGTGCGGGCTGGAGTACTGGATCTCCTTTTGCCGGGTCGATACCTCTGCGATGGTGCGCGGCGGTTCGCCACGCGCATTCCAGAGATCGACCTGGAACGCCAGAGTGTCGCGATGCGGATGGCTGTCGATGATCCATTGTAATGGGGTGTTCGAGATCAAGCCGCCATCCCAATATTGCTCGCCTTCGATCTCTACCGCAGGGAATGCGGGTGGCAAGGCCGCGCTGGCCATGATGTGCTCCGGGCCGATTGTGTGGGTTTCGGTATCGAAATAGACAAGATTGCCGCTACGCACATTGACCGCACCGACACTAAAGCGCATGGGCCGTGCATTGATACGATCGAAATCGATCAGCTGTTCGAGTGTCAGCCTGAGCCGACAAGTATCGTAAAAGCTCGTAGCCTCCATGGTGCCGGGCGGATGAAGCCACGGCGCTGGAAAGCGTGGCGTGAAGAAGCCGGGCGCGCCACTTACCAGAGCGAGATTGGCGCTGATCTGGTTCTGCCACTGCCGCGCGGCATCGCCCTTTGCCAGAAACAAGCGTTCACTCCAGCCACCGCAATGTTTGGCGGTGACGCGCTCCCAGAATGCACGCAGCTTGTCGACGCGCGCTTCCGGCGCATTGCCGGCGATCAACGCCGCATTGATGGCGCCGATCGAGACGCCGGCGATCCAGTCGGGATGAAGATCGGCCTCGGTCAATGCCTCATAAACTCCGGCCTGATACGCACCTAGCGCACCACCCCCTTGGAGCAGGAGCGCGATGCACTCGAATGGTGGACGCGGACGCGTCACTGAAGCCACATCGCCGGCTGTGGGCGAGAGCCGCCGAGGAGGGTGCTCGGCGGCTCTCGCGCGTCGACGATCGGTCGGGGGCACGGGGTCGATCGCCGACGCTTGCTGTGAATGGTCGAAGGATGTTTTAGCCATGGGTTCCCCGGCATTTGGAATGGATATGTGAAGGGCTTCCAGCCGTTCCACCAGTTGATTGCGATGGCAGCGAGAAGCAGCGCGAGGCATAAGCTCATTTGGTGTTCCCCTCCGCTTCATGGGCTCGTTTTCTCCGGGTTCCAGCAGGACACCGCTGTCGGCTGGACGCGGAGCTTACGTCGAATGCCATGCCCAAGAGCTACGCCAGAGGGTGAAAACAACAATCCTGTGTCTGTTGCATTCTCTGCTGAGCGAAATTCAGGAATGCTGACGGTGATTTGGTGAATCCTTGGGTTGAGAAATGAGTGGTCCGCGCCTGCCGCTGGACGCTCATTGGACAGAGTCTGCCGCCACGCCTCGCCTAACTTTGCGCGAATTTGATTGTTGAAACGGGCCAGCTCCCGACATGGCGCCCGATGGAAATTCTTAAGCCGTGGTCCACGTCGAGCGAGACAATCTCCATCGTCCCCGCTTTTCCGTCGCTGAGGACGACGGCCTTGCCGACAAGTTCGGCCTCAGCCTCATGGAACGCTCGAAGGATTGTTGACGCGCGAAGTTTGACGGCAGGCATGTCATTTAGCCCCTCATTGCCGCGTAGCGGATTCGGGAGGCGACTTCGCCCAGAAATCACCAGTTTTCGCCTTGTCGTATCCGTATTGATAGAGGGAACGCATGTAGCCTGCTTCAAAACCGAATGAGGTCGGTGACGGCAGGTTTTTGTCGATGTAAGTCAGATAGAATCCGAAGTAATTGCGGCGAGCGAAATCATAAGTCTCGTAGAGCACCGACCGGATTTGTGTCTTCGTGACCGAAGCGGAAGTTCGTGCAGCGATGTCGATCGTGCTGTTCGGAACCAGCTGGAAGTCCCGCTCCACCTTGTCATTCACCAGGACATAGATGTTCATGCGCAGACCTCTGGCGGGCACTCCGTTTCGCAACAAAAATGCTTCCGGCAACGTCAGCACCGGCGCGGTCACGCCTCCATCCACATGCATCTCCTGGAAGCGATGGCCGTTAGCTTCCGCATCAATCAGCATCGGCGGGAAAACCACCGGGATACTTGCCGATGCTGCCATGACATCCCTGAGCAAATCCAACGCCTGGGTGGACCTGATCGCAGCGATGCGGCCCATATCCCAGATCACCGTGCGTTGCGTATCGAGATTGGTCGTTACCACAAGCAGGTCTCTGCCCTTGGCGTGTTCGGCCGCGATTTTGCAAAGCATGTCTTGGCTGATATAGCGTGCAACAAGTTCGCGCAGGCGCGTATTTCCAAACAGGCCCGATCCGAACACAGCGTGTACGATGCTTGGCGTGTTGAGCAGGCTTTCAGCGACGCCGCTGGTATAAACGTCTCGCAACGTCCCATCGTAGGCGGGTCCGAGAAATGCGAATGGTGCTATCAGCGCTCCGGTGCTCACCCCCGAAACGACCGAAAATTCCGGACGCGTGCCGGCTGCGGTCCAGCCATTCAGTACACCCGCCCCGTATGCGCCGTCGGCGCCGCCCCCTGACAGTGCAAGATAGATGAGGGCACGGGTTTGAGAGCTCACATTTGGCTTGAGAAACGTCGATGCTGGCTCGTCCGCATATCTGCGCAGCTGGTCAAGATCCAGCACCGTCGAGGATGCCGCATCGGATGCCGTGTACGATGTGCGCGGCAGAGAACTGCAGCCGGCAAGCATGAACATTATGGCCAGAATGGCGGATGGCAGCACCACCTGCGGACGAAAAGAACACAAGACCATCCCCTGCCTCTGCTCAACAACGCAACTTTGCTATGCACGGGTTGCCGCGGCGCGTTGGCCGTTGCCGGCTTGGCCGCGTTCGAGCGCGGTAGTTGGACGCAGAGCTACGCAAAACATGTGCCGAGGCTATCGCCCAAAGGCCCAAATGAAAATCCTGTTCCTGTTGCATGCTCTGTTGAAAGAAATTCAGGAATGCTTTCTTCTCTCATCTGAGCCAGGAGCTTTCCGCCATTAACGGCCTACGCTTATCCACGAACGTCTGCTTTGCGCGCCAAAAGCGGTCTTTCGAACTATGAGCACCTGACTGAAAAGCACGGTCGACCAAAAAACAGCGGCAACGAAGGCAAAAATGCATGGCGTCAGCATCGCGACGCCGGCCACCACGTTCGCGACGCCGTCGTGAGTGCCCGGGCGAATAGTCAATATCGGGCCGGGACTGGCGACTATCAGCCTAAGCCAGAGGCGGCGCTGCCGTTGTACAGCCACTGTCGGGTCTCTTCGTCGGTCCATCCGGGAACCGCGAATCGCGGCGTGGGAGCGGTAACACGTTGGACCGGGCGTAAGTGACCCTCGCGCGGTTGGAAGCGATGCACCGGCGCGGCGTTGGCAGAAGCACACAAAGTGATCAAAAGGCCCACGGGCAGAACCGCTCGCATCGTATTTGCTCAGGTATTATCGATATCACGCCGATATGTGCGCACGCGCGGCCACCTCCCCAAGCTGAAACGACTTCACGATTAGTCAAATACCTTTGATGCCGGGCTCGTGTGCCCCTCAAAACGCACGGATTAAAATTCAATTTAATGGTGTCGGCGGATTGCGAACCTACATCAGCTTCACGCACATCGAGCAACGAATTGCGCAGAACATGAACGTCCGCGCTCAAACAAAAAACCGACGCGGTGACTTACCCGTGATTGTAACTGTAATCGTCGCAGTCGTGGGTACGGCTGGTATCCTCAACAACTTGCGCCCAGGCAACGATTCGCAGGATAGCGGCAACGCGAGGATGATCACGTCCGCGGCGGTGTCGAGGGTCGGCGCAATCGAAATCCCTTCAGAGCCGCCCGCCGGCTGGCGCCAACGAGGAGTCTCGACATGAAAAAGCTTTCCGTTCTTTGTATCGCCCTTTGCGTTGGCCTTTCAACCACCGCGGCGTTTGCCCGCGGCGGCATGGGAGGAGCGCATGGCATGGGATCGTCTCATATGTCCACGATAGGCGGCGCCTTCGGCACCACCGCTGCCGCGCCCGGCACCAACTCGTCAGGCACAGCGCTTTCCTCAGATGGCGTGGGCCGCCCCATGCTTGACATCAAGCCCGCTATCGACCCTGAAGACGCGAAGATCGACAAGATGATAAATTCGATCTGCCGGGGATGTTGATGCTTCTGGGCTGGGGCGTTGCCACTGACCTTAAGGAACGTCAAATTGATTGAAGCAGTCGCGGCATTTCCAGCCATGTTTAGCGCTGGTATCTTTGTAGCTCACGCGGTCCGACGCTTACACCCAAGTGGCGAAGGTCAATGAAGCGGTGTGCAATCGAGAAAATCGCCAGTGCAGCTAAAGCCTCAGCTCCGTCACCTTGACCGTATGCCGATTGACCGCGCAGTGCGCGACGCCGGCCACCACGTTCGCCACGTGGTCATGAGCGCCCGGGCTATGGTCGATCGTTTCCTTGCCACCGCGTGACGTACGCCGCTCCAGCGAAGCGAGTTGATTTACCAACCGCGTCCGGCAGCAAAAATGGCTTTCGAATTGAGCGTGGGTAGCAGGTCTACATAGAGTCGAGAGGATTTTTAGATGCGCTCTCATTTATGGCGCGGATTAATGATCAGCCGCGACCGGCGCAAACGGGATCGAAAACCGGCGCGGTTTGAATGACGGCCGCGAGAATGGTGCGCGTTAGTGCACGTGCCTGGGCCCTGGGTGTTGCCGCGATCAATCCCAACGCAAAACATTGTGAGGCGACAGAACGCGCGGCGATCCTACCTAAGCAATGGCCCTACAGCGTCATTGCCCGGTCACCCACCTTGCCCCCCGTGCTGGCTTGGCGTGACGTTGTAGCGGCCACCTAGCGCCGTCTCTGCCCGAACCAAACCAAGCCGTCGATCTCATGGATGATCCCCAGGTTCACTATTTGCCGCTGACTCCGGGATTTTTTTCGATCCTGGTTTTTTTGGCATTGGCGCTGGTCATCCTGATCCAACTCCGCATCCTTAGATATGCCTATATGCGGCTCGGGGTAGGTCCGGGGGTCGCACTCCTTCTCCTATTCGGCTCATTGATCGGAAGCTACTTCAATCTTCCGATCACCGTGCTGCCCGGTCCGCCGGTCAGATCGGGGCAAATCGTCGACTTCTTCGGCATGCGCTATGTGGCGCCATTCGTGGTTTCGCCCAGCACCATTTTGGCTGTGAATGTCGGCGGTGCGGTGATTCCGACATTGATGTCTGCCTATCTCGTGCTTCGCTATCAGCTCTGGCCCAGGGCAGCGATCGCTGTCGCCGTAATCGCCTTCATTGTTCATTCCACGGCGACGCCAGTGGCTGGTATTGGCATTGCCGTGCCGGTCTTTGTGCCGGTCGTCGCCACGGCGATCCTTGCCCTCGTCCTCTCCCGCGAATATGCAGCGCCGCTGGCCTATATCGGCGGATCCATGGGGACGCTAATCGGCGCCGATATTCTCAATCTGGACAAGATCGGCAGCCTTGGCGCGCCGATCGCTTCCATCGGTGGCGCAGGGACATTTGACGGCATATTCCTGACCGGCATTTTGGCGGTGCTGCTCGCAGGCGTTGCCTCGCCATCGCGGCTGCGGCCGGCGTCGTAGGCGAACGGGGCGTGAAAATGGCGGCTCAACGCAGGCACAGGCGCGTTGCTCGATGCCCGCTGTATTGGCGAGCCTTGGCTGCGCCGCGCGCACTGGCGACGGCCGCTCCTCCAACGGTTACGACCTCTGACTACCCATGAACGGCCCGCCCCCATTTGCGGTCATTCGCCCGTCGGATCTTACGGAATATCGGCGACGTGTTCTAAGGGATGTGGGCGAACGTGGTGCGCGGAAGTTTCAACCCGGCGCCGATTTCGCCGCGTACAACGGGCAACACGCCTCCGAGTCCTGATGCGGCAGCACCCGTCCAACCCCGCTCTTCTGTCAGGTGGTGGTCGTCGGCAGCTTGGCCGGCGGATGCGGCTCTTCACTCGAGACGCCGAAGCGCTTTTTCACTCGCTCGCGCAACTGCTGGAATGTCACGTAAAGCATCGGCACCAGGAATATGCCGATCGAACTCGCGGCCAGCATACCGCCGAACACCGCGGTGCCAACGGCACGCCGGCTAAGCTCCGCAGCACCGGTGGCGATAACCAGCGGCAGCAAACCGAGAATGAAGGCGATCGAGGTCATCATCACCGCGCGGAACCGGGTCTGCGCACCGAGGATGGCCGCCTCGTCGATCGCCATGCCGGCCTCGCGCCGCTCTTTGGCGAATTCGACGATCAGAATGCCGTTCTTGGCGGCCAGCGCGATCAGAACCACGAGCCCGATCTGGCCGTAGAGATCGAGATTGAGGCCGGCAATCTTGATGCCGAGATAAGATCCGAGCACGCCGACCACGACCGACAGCAGTACGGGAATCGGGATCGTCCAGCTCTCATACAGCCCAACCAGGAACAAATAGGCGAACAGGATCGCCAGCGCCAAAACGATCCCGGTCTGGCCGGACGCCTGCTGCTCCTGAAAGGCGGTACCGGTCCATTCAAAGCCATAGCCCGCCGGCAGCGTTGCATTGGAAATATCCGCCATGGCTGATATCGCGGTGCCCGAAGAGATGCCCGCCGCCGGGGTGCCGTTCACCGTGACCGAGCGGTAATTGTTGTAGCGGGTGATGACCTGAGGTCCGGTCACGATCTTGAGGCTGGCGATGGAACGGATCGGTACCATCTGGCCGGTGCTGTTGCGCACATAGATCTGCCAGATGTCCGAAATGTCGCCGCGGTTGGCGGCCTCGCCCTGAACGTTGACCTGCCAGGTGCGGCCGTAGAGATTGAAGTTGTTGACGTAGATGCCGCCAAGCGTTGCCTGCAGCGCGGTGAAGACGTCGCTGATGTTGAGGCCGAGCGCCTGCGCCTTGGCGCGGTCGATGTCGAGATAGACCGACGGATTGGTGGCGGTGAAGGTCGAGAACACGCGCGTGAGCCGCGGGTCGCGGTTGGCGGCGCCGATCAGCCCGCTGGTGACGCTGCCGATCGCGGCCGGGTCCTGGCCTTCCAGCGCCTCGAGCTGGTACTCGAAGCCGCCGCTGGTCGAGAGTCCGATGATCGGCGGCAGGTTGAACGGCAGCACGTTGGCTTGCCGGATCTGCGCGCCACCGCCGAACGTTTGCCGGATCAGCGCCTGCACCGAATCCGCCGCCGCCTTGCGATCCGCGAACGGCTTCAGCCGCGCCACCATAAAGGCGTTGTTCGGTTCGGATGCGCCGTCGAGCAGGGAAAAGCCAATGATCGAGAGCGTATGCTCGATCGCCGGCATCTGCTTCAACAGGCTTTCAACCTGTTTGGTCACTTCGCTGGTGCGCGACACCGACGCGCCGTCCGGCAACTGCACCGAGATGAAGAACGCGCCCTGATCCTCTTCCGGGAGAAATCCCGTCGGCGTCAGCAGCGAAACCCCGAACACGCCGCCGGCGAACAGCAGCACCAGCAGCAGCGACAGCGCCGCCATTCGCATCAGCCGCCGCACGCCGCCGGCGTAGCGGTCGCGCACCCAGTCGATGCCGCCGAGCACGCGCCCCATGATTCCGCGCCGCGGCCCGGTGTGACGCAGGAACACCGCGCACAGCGCCGGCGACAAGGT
>Ga0193726_1002806_pt1 | contig 11483 bp, 18 predicted proteins | sample H2c1metaG_FD_144928 | JGI IMG/M metagenome (GOLD analysis project Ga0193726, IMG submission 144928) | Soil microbial communities from a riparian zone of the East river system, Colorado, United States - H2c1 | ecosystem: Environmental > Terrestrial > Soil > Riparian zone | place: USA: East River... | reverse complement strand
CCCGGTCGACCGGCATCACCGATGCCGGCTACAACCCTTATCGATAAGTGGATCCTCGCGCGGCTCGGCCAGGTGATCGCGGAATGCCGCGCGGCCTACGCGGCGTTCGAGTTTCATAAGGTTTATCATTCGCTGAACCAGTTTTGCGCGGTCGACTTGAGCAGTCTCTATATCGATATCACCAAGGACCGGATGTACTGCGACGCGCCGGGATCACTACGGCGCCGCGCCACGCAGGGAACGATGAAAGTAATTTTCGACGCCCTTTCTCGATTGCTCGCGCCGATCCTTGTCTTCACGGCTGACGAAGCCTGGGGGTATACGCATGCGGACGATTCCGTGCACTGCCAGGAGTTTCCCGCGGAGATCGGGGCGGATAAGGAAGCCATCGCTGATGTGGACGAATTGCTGCGGCTCCGCGGCGTCATCGGTCAGTCGATCGAAAAGGCGCGCCAGGAAAAATTGATCGGCAACGCGCTCGAGGCCTCGGTGGTTTTGCATTCCAACTCCGGCGTAACCAAACGGGTAACCAAGTCTGAGCTGGAAGAATTCTTCATTTTGAGCGATGTCACCATTCAGCCGGCCGAGGAAGCCGCTGCCACCGTGACAAAGATCGCTTACCAAAAGTGCGCGCGTTGCTGGCGGCATCGCCCGGCCGTCGGGAAAAGCCAGAAACATCCCGACCTGTGCGAGCGGTGCGAGGAAGTCGTGGAAGCGCGAAAATGAAATTCATCTTCCTGCTTTCGCTTCCGCTCTACTTCGTCGACCAGGTGACGAAGACGAGCATTCTGCGCTATGTCGATCCGGCGCAGCCGTACGTGGTCGTCCCGCAGTTTCTCGATTTGGTGAACATCACGAATGACGGCGCGGCGTTCGGCTCGTTCAAAGGCAATAACACCTTCTTTATTGTGCTGTCCTGTTTCGCCCTGTTGGTGGTCCTCTCATTATTAGTACGGCGCCACTCACATGATTTCTGGCGCGACCTCTCCCTGTCGCTCCTCCTTGCCGGCATCCTGGGAAACCTGACCGACCGCCTGCTGCACCAGCACGTGATCGATTTCCTCCTCGTCGATCTCCACATCCCGTTGGCTCATCCCTGGCCGGCCTTCAACGTGGCCGATTCCTGCATCTGCCTGGCCGTCATCTTTTTCGTCGTCCACTCCTTCTTCCCAAAACCGGAAACGATCGAGTCCCTCGTCCAGCCGTAAGGCGGAATGATGTGGGAGGCCCGCCTGCAAAACGCTACGCGTAGCATTGCGGGCAGGGACTCTGAGAGTCGTGACCTCCCGAGCTCAGAATTAGGCCGAATAATTCTGCCTTTAATTGCCTAATCTTTGAGCCTAATTCTTGTTAGACGATGAGGCGCTTCTCAAGTTTGGCATTCCTTATTGCCACCTTAGTGCATTTCGCCGGGACGGCTTTGCTTCTCTGGGAGAGCGCGCGTTTAACCTACTACGATGAGCTCAATCCGCGGTGGTTTGAGACGCTTTCTTGGATTTGGATTCCAGGGCCGATGTGTTTGCTTCGCCTATCTCCACGTTTGTTTTTCGACTATCGCACACTGCAGTTCATTCTATGGTCTCTCTGCGTGGGCGCTATCTGCGGTTTCCTTTGTCGTTACGTTAGTTCGCTCGTCACGCGAAATCGTCTAACCAGACGATGGAGCTACCCGCCGCCCGGACCGCGTTTACATTTGCGATGATTACGATCCGTCCACTTCGAACATGCCCTGCCGTCGGCAGCGGTAGCTCATCTTATTCTCGTTAGATCTATGCGGGCGGCGATGCTTTTTCTTGCGCTCATTGGCAGCTGCATGGCGGGCGAGAAAGCGCACTTTGGCGGCACGTGGGAACCGCGCCCTGCTTTGCGCGAGTTTTGGCGACCCATGCGCGATTCCTGGTGGGACGTCGACAAAGGGACCAAAAGCCCTTTGATTGCCAGGCGTTGCAAGGAGTTTGCGAGAACCCACTCGCCAAAAATAATGGTTCCGGAGATGATCGCCGATCTCCGAGCCTACCCAACCGAACTTCACTGGTTTATTTACCTTACTGTAATGCTGCACTGGCCTCAGAAGCAGGTCCTTCATCTCTGGATCCTTACCTGCATTCGTCCGATCCCGAGGTGAGTCACATTGCGAGCGAATTTTACGCTGACGTTGAATCACCCGAATAGATCTAACCATGCGCTGGAGCTAACGGCCGCCCGTTCTGTGTCCACCTTCTCAAATGGTTACTTTCTTTTCCCCGCATTTTGATGCCCGCTTTCGGTGGCCGTAGCTCAGCTTGCTCCCGTTAGGCGCCTTACGCACATTTATTCGATGCGGGTTCTTCTAAGGCTATTGTGTGGTTTTCTTCTCTGTGCCGCGCTGTTATTTTTCCTCCCTCCTGCCTGCTATCGACTTACTCACTGGCCGCGAAACGTTGATTATTCGGGCCTCGTCTCATTCGCGGACGTCCAGTTACCGCTCAAACTGGCAGATGACGAGGTACCCAAAGAACTCTGGCCTCCAGCCGTTCAGAGTCTTAAGCCGAAAAGAGTTTTCGCGGTTCGTGACTCAGATCACATTGATTCCCCATACTTGGACATTGTGCTCCACGACGGCGGAGCACTCAGGGGCGCGACTGGGTTTCGCGTTGTTCCTCTTGGCGGCCCGACACCTAAGGCAGGCCCTCGTGACGTAGTTCTGCCGACAGGAAACCCCCGTGTGTTTCGATTCGACTTCTACTATTGAACCGGCGCCTAACCAGACGATGAAGCTAACCACCACCGCTCCGATGAGGTGGTGGGCTTTTCTTCGAGCTTGTTTCCTTTCCGTGCTGCCTGCCCCGGCTTACAGTCGTAGAAGCTTATCTTGTTCTCGTTAGGTCTCGTGCGTGCGTCTTCCTTCGTCATCGCTATTATGCTCGCGTTGCTCGTGGGATGCAGCCATGGCGCTGACGACCTCAAGGTTAACGCGCCAATTTTGTCTGAAGACGTGCAAGAGATTTGCGCGCTGGTTCGCGTTGCGACAAGCGAACCCATTTCGGAGATTTCTGAGGTCACTACCGAGGCTCACATACCCGACGTTACTCCGCGGCAGGTGGTCAGCATTGCCGCGAACGGTGAGCGCCATGAGACCACATTGTACCCGTGCCCGGATCGCGTTTGGGTCTTCACGCATCCAGCGCAGGGCTCTCCGCTTTGGTTCGACATCCACAAGAAGGACGCCAAGTGGATCATTGTGAAAACAGAAAGGGTGACGTACCGATAAGACCTAACCATGCGATGGAGCGAACTCCGATAAGACTCGCGAGCAGGCAGGCGGACCCTTGCGCTCCATTTTTGAGATGACTTCCACATTTTTACACCGAGCGACACGCGCCCTCGACCGCAGTCGCTCATCTTGTTCTCGTTAGATGTAGTTTCCAACTTGATGACTCTGTCTCCCGCTGTTGATCGACTTGTCGGCCAGGCCGCAAAGATTTTCTCTGTGATCGCATGGGCAGGCCTTATTTATTGTTTCATTCGCTTCTCTTCGCAGATTCAGCTGGCCGGTAGAGAGCGCACTGTTCTGGCGATGAACGTCTGGTCGTTTATCACGCTCATCGCCGCTCTCGTTAGTTTGATTTGTAGCCTGCCCGCTCTCGCGTACGATCTTTCGGATTTCTGGTCATGGGCGTTTGTTTGTTGGTGCTCCGTGCCTTTCGTTAGCATGATCATTCTTTTGTATCCGCTCCCATTATTTCATCTCCGGTGAATTCACGCCGGCCATCTAACCAATCGCTCCAGCTAACCACTGGCCGGCGCGAAAGTTCACTCTGTCTTAGGATACAGTCCTCGATGTTACGAAAGCGCGTTGCCGTCGACGGCAGCTGAGCCCCGTCTCGTTAGGTCTATGCGCGCTCTTCTTTTGATTTTCCTCGTGTTTGCGGTGTCGAACCTCAGCCTAGCTGATGAAGCGTTGCCAGATCGTTGCGTGATTCTTCCGATTTCACAGGGAAAAAAGTTGGTTTCGCAGTGCACACGCGAGTGTCCGAATTACGCGACGGAGTTTTGGATGCCATCGGTGTCGCAGATAGTGGCAATCGAGGCTCGCCTGCCCGCTCTTCTCCAAGCAAGCGGTCACAAGGTGAAGGCCGCCGCTTCATACCATCAGTACATCGGCTTTATCTCTAAAGGAAAGCGACTCATTTATTTAAGCGCATTTCAGTCTAGCTCAGCCGGATACCTGACAAACGGGTATTGGCGTACTAATGCGTTGATCAGTATTTGCGACGGCGGTGACACTTACTGGGGCGTTGAGTTTGCTCCGGCTACAAACAAATTCGCCCATCTTGGCGGCGGCTTCTGACCATGAGGCTGGAAAGACCTAACCAGGCGATCCCAGCTAACGCCTTCCCGTCGCGTGTCCGCTCTTTTTTATGAATAGTGTATCTTCCACTCCAGTTCAGCCTCGCTCTCGGAAGGCGTAGCTCAGCTTATTTTCGTTAGATCTATGCGCGTGTTCATTCTTTCAGCCGTGGTCCTGGCAATGATGCGGTATTCATCGGGAGCTGGAGAAATATCCGAGAAACACGCTGTGCAACTAGTTCGCCAGTTGCCGGAATTTATCGCTTACGCCAAGACGCGGGAATATGCCTTCGACGACAACGAGCTAATTAGCGATCGCTCTGCGTTGCCTCTTCCAGCCAGCATCAGTCTCCAGCTTGGCGCGTCGACGTGCACACTGTCATTGACGATGTAGTGACGAAGCACCTTTCGCTTTGGCATCGCTTTATCATCTCCGCTTCAGGTGAGATTTATGTGTGGCAGACGCCTCCCGCAGACCGGTTCATCACTCTAGCCCAGTGGCGAAAGCTGCGTAAGACCTAACCAGACGATGAAGCCAACGGCCTCATTGCGCGGTAACCTCAGCGTGTTTGCCACGGCGCCCTGCCGTGGCTTATCTCTTCTCGTTAGATGGTGATGCCCTCAATTCTCGTCGCGGCATTTCCGCCATTGCCGACATTCGTCGTGCTCTACGGTGTGCTCCGCTACTGACGATTTTCGTTTACGTGCTTCTCTGCCGCTCGGTTGCCGCACGCAACGCACCTCCTGCTTTTTTCGTTTGCCTCTTTCCGCTAGTCTTCTGTTGGGGCGCCGTTGCGTTCGTCGGATTTACCGCTGTCTCTGGCCACTGGTTCGGACTCGCTTCGATAGCCGTCTTTTTCCTTTTGCTAGTTAGTCCTCTTATTCTTCTCCCTGTTGTTCTTGTGTTGTGGCCCATCGCTCGGGTGCTCCGAGCAGCGCGCCTCGCGTTGTGCACATGTTTTGGTTATTATCTAATGATTGTGGCGGGTTGGACATTCTTTGTAGGTCTGTGGAGTAAACGATGAGTCATCTCACCAGACGATGGAGCGAACGGCGGACCGCTTTGCGCTCCACTTTTGAGATGATCTCTACACATCCAGCCGAGCGATGCGCGGTTTCGTCCGCCGTCGCTCATCTTGTTGTCGTTAGGTGATTGCGCCCTTTTCCGTGAAACGAGCAGCTTCAATCTTTGTGGTGGCGAGCATTTTCCGACTCGTAAGCGCCGGCACGCAGGCAGACCCATCGACACCGCGAGTCATCGATGTCACGCAACATTTGCTCGCCACACTTTGCGGCGAGCTGATGAGCGAGATTCATTTCGCCAGCGATGACCACGTGCGCGAGGTCACTGCTCGCCGATACTACGGTACGCTTTTTCTAGTCTGGTTCGCCACGCAAGATCGGGCGGGTGGCAAGATTCTTGACCTCGACGTTCGCGACTACGTGCGCGCCTTTCTTCGTGACGAAGACAAGGAACATTTCGCTTCGCTCATCGACTATGATGATCCACTTAGTTGGTTTCGGCTACCTGATGGGAGTAATCACCAGCGCGTTATCGGCGCGATCGGCGGTCTGCCTTATTACACTTGGGTTCTTGAACAGACCAAGAACCCGGAGGCTTATCATGCGGCGGTCAAGCGCTTCCGCGCTTTTGTCGCTACCATTCACACAAATGACTGAACTAATGGCACCTAGCCGGGCGCTGGAGCCAACGACCGTCCGGCACATGTTTACCTTTCCAGTGACTACAGTTCGCCCGCTTCGATTGTTGCTCAGTCCCGGTGGCCGCAGCTCATCTTCATCTCGTTAGACGGAATGAACCGATTTCACCTCAGCAAGTTTCAACTGATTCTTCTGCGCGATGTTTGCCTGTTCTCGTTTTTTTGGGCGTGCGCTTTGAGTCCGCGCGCACTCGCCGTTTTGGTTGCCGGCTTTCTGATGACGATGGCAAAGCATGCGGATGCGCGAATTCAACGAGTACCAGAGCCACTGACACGAGGGCAAAGGCGAGCTCAGGCCGCAGTCACTATTGGTGGATTTTCTTCGTTTGGGATTGTCCTGCTCGTGGCAACGATCCATGAAAACACCCCAAGGGCGTGGTGTATCGTTGCTGGAGTCTTCTTTCCCGTCATAGCCGTGTTCTGTTATTGGGCTGTTAGAATTGAACTCGGTTTAGAGCCACTCATGGAAGCTGCGCGACCGGCTAACCAGGCGACGGAGCGAACCGCCAACCGGCCCGTGTCCACACTGTCAGATGGTTAAACCTTATCACTTCGAGCGATGCCCGCTCTCGCTAGCGGCAGCTCGGCTTGGTTTCGTTAGGCCAAAAGACCACGTTCACATAACCCACAACAACAAAAACCAGCCCCTATGAATAGGCTCACCAAATTCATGCTCATCGCAGCGGTAGCCGTGCTCACGACCGTCTCCGCATCTGCCGAACCCGATCAAGCAACGCAGGCCATCTTCAAAAACTTGATGGCAGCAACGGTGTCCAACAACTACGACGGTTTTATTGCTCAGTCTGACGCCACCCTGAAAGCAGTCTTGACCAAGCGTATGTTGCAGCGTGTGAGCAAAGAGCTGGAGCCGCGCGCCAAGCAAGGCTACGAAGCACAGTATCTCGGCGAGCTGAATCGGAAGGGATATAAGGTGCATCTGTGGCGTCTGAGCTTCAAGGACGGCGGCGATGACGTTCTCGCTACATTGAGCGTTAAGGATGGGAAGGCAGGAAATTTTCTCTTGCAGTAACGCAATGAGGCCTAACCACGCGATGGAACGAACCGCGGACCGTCGTGCACTCCACTTTTGAGATGATTTCCACGCTTCCACTCCGAGCGACACGCGCCCTCGTCCGCCGGCGCTCATCTTGTTTTCGTTAGGTCTATGCAGCGCATCGGCATTTTCGTGGCAGCGCTGGTTGCGTGCGTAGTGGTGGCCGGCGTGGTCGTCCACCAGCGTTGGATTCATCCCGGCATCATTCCGCCGGCTAGCGAGGTTACATTTCGAGATGCTGCGGGCACTGCTAAGGTGATCCCCGCGTCGGCAGCGCCTGTGGTTTCAGCCATCTCGTGGATCAGCGACCACCAGACCGGATGGCAGTTTTCCTTGGCCTCTTATGCGCCTCATGATGTTATTAGCTGCGATACATTCCACGTGAACCTTGGCGACCATTCCCTGGTGCTGAATTACGCTCGACGGAAGGGTGCTTTCGTCCAAGTTACACGCGCTCTTTCAGATGAGGAGGATCGCTTCTGGCGCGATATTGTCGCACGCATTAATGAGACCTAGCCAAGCGCTGCAGCTTTTATCTTGTTTAGTTAGGCCTATGCATGTCACTGCTCAACTCGCCGTATCGATCGCCACCACAACAGTCGGGTTCGCAGCCGTAACCGGCGACCCCGACAAAGACCCACATATGATGAAGCTTCTTCAGGAAGCGCGTCATAACATCGACAGCAAGAATCCCGCAGCCGCGCTCCCGAAGTGCGACTCAGTCATCAGTGCCTACAAGGCGCACTATGGTGACGCTAAGCAGAAGATTTACTGTGCGCGGACGCCCGAAGAAAGTTTGGGAGTTCTGCTGAAAGCCGCCGCGGACAAGAACAACGCGATCGCATTATCGGCTAGGTGGTCCGACGCCTGTTTCATGAAGGCATACGCGCTGGAGGATTTGGGTCGGACGGCTGAAGCGAAGGCGTCACTTCAGGAAGCACTGAAGATGTCGCCATTCAACGCGCAGTATCTCGCTGAGATGGGGCAGATATACGCTCGCGAGAAGAATTGGCCCAAAGCCGAGCAACTCTATCGAGAAGCTGAGGACAACGCCTCGCTTTCGCCGCCAGTGAGCAAAGCTGAAGATCTCGCCCGTGCGCGACGCGGGCTCGGATACGTTTTTGTCGAGCTTGGAAAGCTCGATGAAGCAGAAAAGAAATATCAGCAGTGCATCGCCGCCAACCCCAACGACACGAAAGCGAAGGCAGAGCTTCAGTACGTCCGCCAGCGAAAAGCAAAGGCGAACGGGCGATAGGCGCAGGCGTTGGATAGCTCCAGCTCGTTTCCGCCGGGATGCCATACACGCTTTCCCATCCTGCCGCGGTCTTACCCCTTCGGCGCCTTTGCCCGCGGTATCTTGATTTCTCGGCGCTGGTCATCGGCAGCCTGACGCCTGATGCGGGTTATTACGTTCGGCGATTCGATCTGGCATCTTTTGCGCACACCTTTCTCGGAAGCTTCGCGGTCTGTCTTCCCGTCGGAATATTCCTTCTCGTCAGCTTTTATCTGATCCGAAGACCTGTTTGTTTCATCCTGCCAACGCCTCACCGTGAAGCGCTCTTCTCGCTTTGCTCTTCGCCTTTAAAAATTAGTCTGCGCCGCGTCTTGATTGTCGTGTTTTGTCTCCTGCTTGGCGCCTGGACTCACATTTTCTGGGATTCTTTTACTCACCAGACTGGTTGGTTCGTCGTCCGCATTCCGTGGCTTCGGGATCCTGTGTTTGAGATCGGTGCCACTCAGTTTCACGGATATTATCTTCTCCAACAATTGAGCACGGTTGTGGGTGGGATCCTTGTTCTCGTGGCCTACTTCGCCTGGATGCGTCGTCATCGACCGGCTCGTGCAGACAACACCGAATCGGAGCGTTTGGCGTTATTTCGTTTGGGCCGCGATCATCGTCAGTTCGCTAGTCGTTGCTGTGCCTCTTGCCCTTCACGCAGCGGCATTCTTCGATGGTTACCTTGCGTTTCGCGTCTTCGTTTTTCGCACGAGTGTGTATTCGCTTGGGATCGCTGTTCCGTTGATCATTTTTGCTTCGATCATCGCTTATTCGCGTCGCGGCCAACTGAATTGATTGCGCGGCAACGCGTTCTGTCCGACAAGGACAGTTATGTCGACAAACACCGTCCAACTTCATCGCGTGCTTCGCGCCGCCCCTGAGAAAGTTTACCGCGCCTTTCTTGACCCCGACGCCATGGCCAAGTGGCTGCCGCCAAATGGATTTACCGGGAAGGTGCACGAGATGGACGCGAAAGTCGGCGGCAAATACCGGATGTCGTTTACCAATTTTGGCACGGGCGGAGGTCATTCTTTCGGTGGGACCTATCAGGAACTGGTGCCACACGACCGGATTCGTTATTCGAACAAATTCGATGACCCGAATTTGCCCGGAGAAATGATGACGACCATCACGCTGAAAGAGGTTTTCTGCGGAACTGACCTGACGATTGTGCAGGAAGGAATCCCGAGCGCTATTCCCGCGGAAGCTTGTTATCTCGGCTGGCAGGAATCGCTCGTTCTGCTGGCGAAACTCGTCGAGGCAGAGATTCCGGATTGATGGGCAAATCGCACCGAGGCTGGACGCGGAACAAGGTTCGTAAGACGGTTCGATTGTGTTACTAAAAACGTCTGTGGCTAAAACAAATAGCGGAGAGAATCGCGACGCTGAGGTCGCTCCCACATTGAGCTTCCTCCGCCTCGCGACGGTCCTCGGGTGTTGCACGGCTTTCCTTTTGGCCTCATTGACGGTTGCGAATGCAGTGATGCCCGTGAAGCCGGCGACCACGATTACCTGTGCATTGCCGGATGATCATTTGATCTGGCCGGTTCCGACTGGAGCTGCAGAGGTCATTGTAGAAACGAAGTTTGATTCGATGCAGGAATTGCTGCGGATTCGGCGCGGGAATCATTTCGAGATCACGACTCGAGTCGTTTACAAGGTTTCCGGAGCGAAGAGCGAATTCCCGCACGACGAGATCAGTTTTATTTTTCGCGATTACCGGGCGACGCCGGAGTCGGGGATCATGGAGAAGCGCGTCGGGAATCCCTTTGGGCCCGGGACCGCGCGCTTCTGGCTGGATAAGCCCGAGCACGGCGGGGTCTGGGGAATTCAGAGCTACGAAGTGAATCGGAAGCTGGAAGGCTAAATAGAAAGTAGAAGGTTAACGGAGGTATATGGACTCATCATTACCGACCATACCGGAAGGCCTCGATCTGATTCCGCGCAACGACGGCGCGATTATTCGCCGTGTCTGGCTGAGCTGGAAGATCGCGTTTCTTGCTGTGTTCGCCGTTTTTTGGGACTCCTTTCTTTATTTTTGGTACGCGCACGCTCTTGGTAAGCCCAATGTTCCTCTCATGACGCTGTTATTTCCGCTCATGCATGTCGCCGTGGGAATTGGTCTGACCTATTACGTTCTGGCGTCTTTGGTAAACAAGACAGACATCGAGATCTCACCCTCCGGCGTGAAAATAGCGACCGGTCCAGCGCCTTGGATAGGGAACAAGGAGGTGAGTGCCGGCGAAATCACCGCAGTCCTTGTGCGCGAAAGGTCTTCCAATCGGAATCGCAGGAGCTACAGCGTCATGTATGCGGATCGTGCGCGAAAGGAACGCAAACTGGTGACATGGCTGCCCGAGTTGGACCAGGCGGAGTTCATCGCGGAGGTCGTCCGGCGGACGCTGGCGCTATAGGAACCGAAAGATCGGCGTCGCAGCGCTCCGCCCTCCAGCTGGCCGTTCGTTAATGGTGGCGCAAGTGGGTCGTCTGCGGTTTGTTTGCGGTTCAATCCGCACAGAATGAAACCGGCCAGTCCCATGGAACAAACTGCACGCAAGGTCGCTTCGCGACTGCGCGAGGCTGGACATGTTGCGTACTTCGCCGGGGGTTGCGTGCGCGACCTGATCCGCGGGAAGGAAGCGAAGGATTTCGACATCGCCACCGATGCGACGCCGGAAGTGGTGCAAAAGCTTTTCCCAAGGACTTACGCGGTCGGCGCGCACTTTGGTGTCATTGTCGTTTTGGAAAACGATTTCCAGTTCGAGGTGGCGACTTTCCGAACGGACGATTCCTACGTGGACGGTCGCCGGCCGGTGTCGGTGCAATTCGCCTCGCCCGAAGAAGACGCGCGGCGGCGCGACTTCACGATCAACGGGATGTTCTTCGATCCGGTTACCGATCGGGTCATCGATTTTATCGGGGGACAAGGCGATCTCGAAGCGAAACTGCTTCGCGCAATCGGAGTGGCGGCGGAGCGATTCGCGGAGGATCGGCTGCGCATGCTCCGCGCGGTGCGTTTTGCCACTGTGCTCGATTTCAAAATCGAAGAAGCGACCTGGAGCGCGCTGGCGGAAGGCGGGCCGCAAATCACTCAGATCAG
>Ga0193726_1002805_pt1 | contig 11483 bp, 4 predicted proteins | sample H2c1metaG_FD_144928 | JGI IMG/M metagenome (GOLD analysis project Ga0193726, IMG submission 144928) | Soil microbial communities from a riparian zone of the East river system, Colorado, United States - H2c1 | ecosystem: Environmental > Terrestrial > Soil > Riparian zone | place: USA: East River... | reverse complement strand
CTTGCGGAGCTCGCCGATCGCACGCTCGGGATCGTCGACGGCGTAGATCTCCGCGAGCGCGACGCGATCGCTCGGGTTGTCGGACTCGACGTTGAGGATGCCGCGGTAGGCCTCGATCGCGGCGGGGCGATCACCGGAGGCGAGCAGGATGCGCGCGAGCCCGCGCTGCAGCGGCACGGCGGCGCGTGGACCGCCCTGCGCCATCGCGGCATGGGCGGCGTCGATGAGCAGCGTCTCGGCCTGGCGCTGATCGCCACCCTCGGCGGCGCGGCGCGCGAGCACCAGCGCGGGCGGCGCGTAGCCCGGGTCGTACTCGCTCGCGCGGCGGTACTGCGGCGCGGCCGAGCGCGCGTCGCCGGCGGCGTCGAGGATGCGGCCCTTGTAGTAGTAGTAGCGCGCGAGCGCGGGCGGCGAGAGCGGCAGGCCCGGTGCCGTCGCCAGCTCGATGACCCGATCGATCGCGACGCGCGCGTCGCCGTGCCGCGACATCAGGTAGTACTGCTGCGCGAGCGAGTAGTACGCGTCCTGGTGCGACGGCTCGATCTTGATGACCTCGGAGAGCACGGCGATCGCGCGCGGCGCGTCCATCTCGCCGTCGGCGTGGATGCCGGCCTGCCGCATCAGCGCGGCGAGGCGATCGGCGGGCGAGGCGGTCGCGCGCTTGCCGAACGCCTCGATCGCGGTGACCGCCTGCGGCCAGTGCCGCATGTCGGCGTGGAAGTCGACGAGCGCGGACAGCACGGTGAAGTCGTCTGGCGCGAGCTCGAGCGCGGATCGGTAGAGGCCGGCGGCCTGATCGAGATCGCCGTCGCGCTCGATGATCGCCGCGCGCCCGACGTGGACGCGCGCCAACAATGGATTTGCATCGTCGCGCTTCTTGTAGAGCTTGTCGAGCTCGCGGTAGGTCGCGTCGAAGTCCCACGCGTCGGGCAGCTCGCGCGCGAGGCTGTTGAGATCGTCGAGCGCGGTCGCGTTGGTCGGCTTGATCTCGAGCGCGACGATGAAGCTCTCGGCGGCGGCGCGCGGCTCACCGACCATCCGCGAGACCACGCCGCGCTTGCGATAGAAGTCGCTACGCGTGGTCGGATCGCCGTCGCGCATCGCCTTCTGCGCGAGCGCGTTCGCGATCGGCTGCGCCTTGTCCCACTCGCCCTGATCGAAGTGGTGCTCGAACAGCGACTGGTTCGCCGGCAGGCAGTCCGGATCGACCGACAGCGCGCTCTCGTAGAAGTGCATCGCGCGCTCCGGATCGCCGAGCTGCTTCTCGTAGATCCGGCCGATCTGCGCGAACACGCCGGCGCGCTCCTTGTCCTCGGTCCACAGCTTGACCTCGACCTCGAGGGTCTCGATCACGCGCGGCCATTCCTCGCGACGGCGGTACAGATCGCGGAGGCCGTGGACGGCCGGCAGGCACGACGGCGAGGTCTTGATCGCCGCGTCGTAGTAGCGGATCGCGTCGTGCTCGCGGCCGAACTTGGCCTCCATCACCGAGCCGCAGCGGAAGTAGAGGAGCGCCTTGATGTTGCGATCCGAGGTCACCTTGATCTGGCGGCGCGTGACGTCGATGAACTCGGCCCACTGCTCGGTCGACTCGTAGATCCGGCCGAGCGCCTCGAGCGCGTCGCGGTTGTCGGGCTGGAGCTCGAGGATCTTCGTGTAGTACTCCGTGGCGGTATCGACATCGCGGGCGCCCTCCTCGGATGCGCGCGCGATCCGCTTGAGCACGCCGACCGAGTCCTCGGCGGTCTTCGTGTGCTCGAGGCGCAGCTTGAGGATATCGACCAGCCCGGAGTGATCCTGCGCGTCCTCGTAGTGGCGCTCGAGCTTGGCGAGCGCGTCGAAGTCCATCGGATCGATCGCGACGAGCTTCCGCTGCAGCCGCACCGACTGGCGCGAGTCCTCGTGCTCCGTCGAGACCTTCGCGGCGGCGCGCAGGGCCTCGGCCTTGCGGCTCGGCTCGCGCTGCACCTCGGCGCGCTTCTCGTACGCGGCGATCAGCGGTGCCCAGTCGTTGCGCTGGAGGCACAGCGCCTCGAGCGCGGCGATCGCCGCCGCCGGCTGCGAATCGACCTCGATCACCTTCTGGTACGCGGCGATCGCGGCATCGACCTGGCCGAGGAAGTTGAGCAGCACGTTGCCGCGCCGCGCGTACAGATCGCCGAGCCGATACGCGCGGCTGTGGCCGCCCTCGACATGCGCGATCGCGATCGCGTAGAGGTCCATCGCCATCGCCCAGCGCTCGGCCTTGTAGCAGACGCGCTCCATCGCCGTGAACACCTCCCGGTTGGTCGGATCGGCCTTGAACGAGGCCGCGTACGCCGCGAGCGCGCCGTCGATGTCGTTGCGGTTGGCGCGCAGCGTGGCGATCCGCGCGAACTGGACGCCGCGCGCGACCGGCTCGGTGGTCGCCTCGGCGCGGACCTCGAGCAGGCGCGCGAGCTCGCGGTCGCGACCGAGCTGCTCGTAGAGCTTCTCGAGCGCGCCGATCGCGGTCGGTTCGTCAGGCCTGCGCTCGAGTGCCGATTCGTAGGCCTGGGCGGCCTCGGCAGGGCGACCGAGCCGGTTGGCGCGGAGGTCGCCGAGCTCGAGCAGGATCGCGAGCTGGCGCGCGACATCCGTCGGCTTGACCGTCGGCAGCTCGCGCTCGAGCATGGCGACGAGCTCGGCCCAGCGCTCGGTCGAGCGCAGCAGGCGGACGATGTCGGCCTGGCGCGCGTCGTCGGGCTGGGCGGCCTGCGCGACGAGCAGCATGCGGATCGCGCCGTCGATATCGCCGAGCTCGACCTCGTGGAGGTGGGCGAGCAGGCCGGCCAGCTTGGCCTTGTCGGCGGGCTGCGTGGCGGCATCGAGCTGGCGGCGGCGGACCTCCACGAGCTCGGACCACTCGGCGATCTTCGCGAGCGCCTCGGCGAGGACCTCGAGGTTGCGCGGTGTCTGCGGGGCGCCGCGAAACGCGCGGGCGAGCTCGTCCCAGTGCTCGAGAGCGCGCGCGGGCGCCTCGATGCCCGCGAGCGCGTCGGTCTGATCGGGCTCGATGCTGAGCACGTCGAGGTAGGCCGCGACGATGTTCTCGGGCTCGATATCGAGGCGCGCGAGCAGCTGCGCGATCTCCATCTGCAGCTGCATCCGCCGGGCGAGCGGCGGTTCGGCGGCCAGCTCGGCGCGGACGATCGCGAGCGCGCGATCGAGCTGCCCGGAGTCGCGGTACAGGCGCGCCTGCTCGCGCATCACCTCGCCGCGCGCGGTCGTGCCCTCGGGGACGCGCTCGAGGGCCGCGATCGCCGCCGGGAGATCGTTGCGGCGCTCCTCGTCGCGTGCGATCTGCATCCAGATCTCGGCGCGCTTGGCAGGCGTCGGTGCGAGCTCCGCGGCGCGCATGCGCAGCTCGACGGCGCGGGCCGGATCGCCCGCGCGCTCACAGAGGCGTGCGAGCGCGAGCATCGTGATGCCGTCGTCGGGGCGATCGGCGACCATGCGCTCGAGCGCCGCGCGGGCGCCGCTCGGATCGCCGAGGTGCTCGTCGAGCAGCTCGGCATGCTCGCGGGCCGCGGCGGCACGCGCATCGCCGCTCGCGAGGAAGCGCGCCAGCTCCGCGAGCACCTGCGCGAGCAGGTCGTAGCGCTTGCCGGCGCGATAGACAGCGGCCAGCGCGGCGCGGCAGAACGGATCCTTCGGATCGAGCTCGGCGGCGCGGCGCAGCGAGTCCTCGGCCTCGACGAAGTCGCCGCGCGCGAGATCGACGATGCCGCGCGCGCACTGCAGCGCCGCGACGCAGCGCGGATCGGGCTCGGCTGCGATCCACGCGGTGTAGGCCTCGGCGAGGTCGTCGTCGTCACGGTTGCGATCGAGCCGCACCAGGTGATCGCGCGTGGTGACCAGCGGGGCCTCGACGGCGGCCCGTTGCCAGAGCTCGCGCGCCTTGCCGAGCTCGCCGCGCCGCTCGACGAGCGCCGCCGCCCACCGGATCGCGACGCCGCCGCGCTGCTCGAAGCGCGCGATCGTCGCCTCGCTCGGCGCCGCGAGCTCGAGCAGATCGAGCCAGCGCTGCGCGGTGATCGACGGCGTCGCGTGGGCGACCGCGCGCGCGAGATCGGCGACCGACAGATCGCCCTGCACGGCGGCGAGCTCGAGCGCGCGCCACGCGTGCGTCGTCGCCACCTCGGCACAGTTGGAATCGGCGAGCCAGCGGTGCGCCGCGAGGGCGGCCACGCGATCGCCGGCCCAGCTCGAGTGCAGGTGCGCGACGCGCCGGGCCGCGCCGGGGAGCTGCGCGGCAGGATCGGCGGCGAGCTGGACCCACAGCGGGCCGGCCTCGAGCCCGAGCTCGGCGGCGACGGCGAAGCGTGTGGCCAGCGCCTCGAGCGCGCCGCCGGGCAGCGCCGCGACGAGCTCGCCACGCTTCTCGAGCAGCTCGTAGCGGCGCTCGTCGGCGAGGGCCGTCGCGGCATCGATCGCGACGTCGAACACGCGGAGCCAGCCGAGCGCGTTCGCGTCGACACCCGGGAAGTGTTCGAGCTTGGCCCAGCACACCGTGAGCGCGCCCGCCGGATCGCCGGTGCGATCGAGCAGCAGCGCCGCGGTCGCCGCGACCTCGTCGGGCGGCGTCGCGTCGGTGAGCTCGGCGCGGCGCAGCTCGATGACGCGCGCCCAGCGGCCGGCCGACGCGTGGGCGAGCGCCGCGAGCTCGAGCGCCTCGCGGCGCAGCGCCGGGTGCGCGATCGCGCGATCGGCGAGCGCCGCGGCGGCGTCCGCGCGCCCATGCCGCCACAGCCACGCTTCGGCCAGCTCGACGACGAGCGGCCCGGTCGGCAGCGCGTCGATCGCGGCCTGGACGCTGGTGAGCGCGAGATCGTCGCCGTCGGCGATCGCGGCCGCGAGCCGCAACCTCGGCGCGAGGGGATGGCGCTCGGCGAGCTCGAGCAGGCGCATCGCCTCGTCGGGCTGGTGCAGCGCGTCCCACGTCGCGAGCGCGGTGCGCACGTTGAGATCGGCGCGCCGCCCGTCGGCATCGTCGCCCGCGAGCAGCGCCTCGGCCTCGCTCGCGACCAGGCCGAGCATGTGCTCGACGAGCGCGCCCGCCTCGGGCGCCTCGAGGTTGCGCGTATCGTCGGGCAGCTCGGCGAGCGGCACGACATCGGTGCGCGCTGCCGCGGGTGCGATCGGCGCGCGCGCGTCCGTGTCCGCGCCCCGGAAGCGAGGGCTCGGTGGGATCGGCGGAGGCCTGGTCGGCGCCCGTCGGCTTGGAGGAGGATCCGCCATGCGGACGGCGATCGTAGCAGGCGAGACGCAAGCGGGGCCAGCTACTGACTTTTCCTGCATTGCACGGATGCGGGAAGGCACTTACCCTGTCCACCTGATGTCTGGGGGTCTCCCGAGCAGGGCGGTGTGCGTCAGCCGTGACGACAAGGTCCGCGAGACCGTCCGCCGCGCGCTCGAGGGAGCGGGCATCACCGTCGACTATCTCGACGAGCTGCCCGCCTCGGCCGCCGATCTGGCGCTCGTCGTCGTCGATCGCGAGGTCCGCCGCGCCGCCGGTGCCGCGCTGCGCGGGCTCGGTGCGCCGGTGATCGTCGTCGGCGACGATCTCGACGACGATGGCCTCATCACGCTGATGGCGCTCGGGCCGGTCAGCCACTGCGTCGCCGATCCCGGCGATCGCGATCTCGGCGTCACCTCGGAGAAGCTCGTCTCGGGCGACGTCTTCGGCCTCGAGAAGTACCTCGCCGCCGGCACGTCGATCGGCGAGCGCGTCGTCGGCAGCGATGTCGAGCGCCGCGCCGCGCGTGGCGCCGTCTGCGCGTGGGCCGAGGCCGTCGGTGCGCGCCGGCCGATCGTGCACCGCCTCGCGAGCGTGATCGACGAGCTCATGATGAACGCGCTGCGCGACGCCCCGCACCGCGCGACCGTCCGCTGGGCGTGCGACGACCACGTCCTCGCCGTCTCCGTCGGCGACGAGCTCGGCGCCCTCAGCCAGCGCGACGTGATCGACAACGTCCGTCGCGCCCGCAGCGAGCGCGGCCGCCCCCAACCCGCCACCGACATCCAGCGCGGGGCCGGCCTCGGCCTCTACCTCGTGCTCGCCAACGTCGCCTCCCTCGTCGTCAACGTCGCGCCCGGTCGCCGCACCGAGGTCGTCTGCCTCTTCGACCGTGCCGCGCTCGGCCGCCCCGCCGTCGCCCCCGTCCGCTCGCTCCACGTGTTCGCCGCGCCCTGAATTGGGGACGGTGCACAGTTAGTCAACTAGCGACGCATAACTCGCCGAGATCGTTAGGCCCCGAGGGACGGAGATCAACTACGGCCCGATCACCTTCTTGCGGGCGGCCTGCGTGACGTGCGGCAGCGCGCCCACGCCCTTGGCCATCTGGCGCAGCGCATCGTTCGGCACGTAGTCGAGCGCGCGCACGGCGACCGCGGGTGGCGTCTTGGGATTGCGCGCGAGCGCCACCGCCACCGCCGGTTTCTGGAGCCACTCGCTGCGGTCGGCGATCTGCTTGAGGATGTCCGGTCCCATCAGCGCGTTCTTCGCGATCGCGGTGACGTCCTCGAGGTTCAGCTGCGGGTTCTTGAGGACGTAGGGATGGATCGTGCGGTTCGTGTCGCGCAGGACCTTGTTGCGCTCGTCGCGATTGCCGTGCAGCGCGAGCTGGATCTTCTCGTTGTTCGTCATCTCCTCGTACGTCGGACGACCCGCGCGCGGCTTCTCGGTTGCCGGTGGCTCCGTCAGCGGCGGGGACGTCGCGCGCTCCGTCAGCCGCGGAGACGCCGCGCGGTCCGGTGTGGTCGTGGTGCGCGAGAGCTCGATCGGCGGCCGCGTGGTCGGCCGCTCGGAGGGCGGTCGCGAGGCCGTCGGCGTGCGCGAGACCTCGGGCGGTCGCGACGACGTCGCGGTCCGCGGCTCGAGCGGTGGCCGCGAGGACGTCGGGGTTCGCGAGACGTCGAGCGGCGGGCGCGAGGTCGTCGGCGTCCGCGACGACGTGAACACCGGCCGCGAGCCGCTGGGCGTGAGCGACTCGAACGGCCGCTCCGTCGGCGAACGCGGCGCGCGCACCTCGATCTGCTCGTGCCGTGCGGCCCCACCGCGGCCGCGATCGTCGCCCTCCGTCGCCGCTCGCCGAGCCGCGGCGACGAGCTCCGCGCCGACCGTCACCGCCACGCCGAGCCCCGACAGCGACTGCAGCACCTGCGCGTCGCCGACGAGCACCGCGCCGTCCGGCAGGACGAGCTCGAGCCGCACCGGCAGGTCGAGCGCGAACGCGGCATCGAGCTTCACGAGCAAGCCGCCGAGCGCCATCTGCTGCGTCACGTCATCGCGCAGCTCCGCGTAGCGCGTATACGTGATCCTGAAGCCGACGGACACGCCGCCCATCATATCGCGAGCGGCGGCCCAAATGATTGCGGAGGCTGCCACGTTGTGTGGCACCCCGCCGTTACTCGGGCTCCTCGAAGCGCTCCTCCATCGGCGCGTCGCGGTCGACAGGAGCCTGCTCGGCTTCGTCGGCCTCGGCATCGACCTCGTCCGGCTCGTCCTCGGGGATGGCGTCCGGATCGGACCCCGGCACGTCGTACTCGTCGTCCTCCTCGTCCTCCTCGTCCTCGTCTTCGTCGGCAGGGTCCGCATCGGGCTCGTCGTCCTCGGGACCATCGACGAGCACGAAGGCACCGAGGGCGGTCAGCTCGCCGTCGAGGTTCGAGCGGCGAACGTCGAGCACCTCGAGGTGCTTGAAGTGGTCGGCGTGCTGGAGGATCAGCGGGACCGCCTCGGCGAGCTGGTTGTGACTCAGGTCGAGCGTGCGGAGCTGGGCGAGGAGCGGCGAGCCAACCAGCGCGCTCAGCCGCGCGGCGATCGCATGATCCGAGAGCTTGAGCGACGACAGGCTCGGCGGCGGCGCGCTGTAGAGCGCGACCAGATCGTCGGGCTCGATGGTGACGTCATCGAATGCGAGCGACTCGAGCGCCGGGAACGCGTGGGCCCACGTCGCGCCGGCGGCGACGAGCCCGGTCGGCACGAGCGCCGTACTCGCGAGCTCGAGCACGCGCACGGCTGCGTGGACCACGGCGAGATCGAGGTGCGTGGCCGCGAACCGCGTGATCTCGAGGTGCCGGACCGTGCCCGGGATGGCCTCGACGTGCAGCTCGCTTGCGTCGGAGGGCAGCGAGTGGAGCCGCAGCTCGACGAGCGTGGCCGGCAAGCGCGCGGTCGTCACGCTGCTCGGGTCGCCGATGCCGGTCACCAGCAGCTTGCGCGCGAGCCGCGCCGCCACGTGCGGCAGGATCGTCGCGAGCTGCGCGGCTTCGAGCGAGAGCTCGTCGAAGAAGCCGTAGTCCATGGTCACGCGATGCGGCAGCTCGGCCATCGGCCCGTAGAGGTACGTGTGAAACCGCCGCAGGAATGAGGCCTCGCGGCGCCGCAGCTCGGCGTCCGGAGCCTGCGCGAGCCGCACCTGGATCGCGACCAGCTCGCCACGCGGGTCGCCCGCCTGCTGCAGCCAGTCGCCGAACACCTGGCGCGCGATCAGATCGTCCGGCGCATCCGCGATCGCCGCGGCCAGGCGCTCGTTCCACTGCGGCTCGGGATCGCCTTCGCGCATGCGGCGGAGGCTCGGCGCGGCGCGCGCAGCGAGGTCGGCGGACTCGATGAACAGCTCGCTCACCTCGTCCTGCTCGAGGAGCCAGTCGCCGAGATCGAGCTCGGGATCCTCGCGGGTCAGCTGGAACAGCTGCTCGGCGAGCCCCATGATGTCGCGGACCGACGACAGCTCGATCAGCTCCTCGGCGTGCAGGACCGCGAGCAGCTCCACGAATTCCAAGACGAGCTCGTCGTCCTCGACCACACCCGATGCTTGCCGGGAGAGGGCACTGGGGGCGTCGGAGGGCCGCCGACCGGCGCAAGCGACGGGAATGCGGAGGCGCGGCGCTGGCACGAAGGCCGCTAGAGCGAAGGCCATGTTGCGGAACCTCACGCTCGCCCTCGGCCTCCTGGTCTCCACCGTCGCGAGCGCGGATCCGGTCGACGACCACGACGCCTGCGCGTGCAACGCGACCGCCGCGGCCTGCGATGTGGGCTGCGCCTGCGACGACGAGTGCAGCGTCGACTGGACCGTCGACGAGTGCTCGCTGCCCGGCGCCGGCTGCGTGGCCGAGCTCGACGACGCGACGCTCGCGGCCGACGAGGTGGCGCCGGTGGTCGCCGACCCGCTCGTGTGGACCGTCTCCGACGTCGTCTGCGCGGACGGCGCGACCGCGGTCTCCGGTACGTGCGTGCCCGAGGCCACGGTCGGGCCCGCGACCGTCGAGGGCGGCTGCGCCGCGACCGGCGCGACCGGCTGGCTCGTGGGCCTCGGCGTGCTCGGGCTGATCGTCATCGTCCGCAGGCGACGCGTGTCGCTCGCGCTGGTGCTGGCCGCCGGGTGCGTCGCCGACGTCACGACCTGGGACCAGGCGGTCGACGCCGGGCCCGACGGCGACACCACGAGCCGCGTCGATGTCTTCAGCGCCGATCTCGGCGACGGCGACGCCGTGCAGTACCTGCTCGCCGGCCAGGCGCTCGGGGCCAGCGCGCAGCAACCGGTCGCGCAGTTCGCGCTGTCGCGCAGCCGCAGCGCGGTGCCGATCCTTCGCGTCGCGACCCGCTGCGGCGATCAGCTCACGAACGCGACCGGCGACGGCACCGAGCTGCTCGGCTGGGCGAGCGGCGGCGGCGGTGGGACCGCGGAGCTCGTCGAGCTTGCCGCGCCCGATGGCTGCACGCACGTCTACGAGACCGATGGCGACGCGATCGCCGGCCTCGTCGCGGACGGCTACACGATCAGCGGCTCGCTCGGCTTTGTCTGGCCACCCGGCCTCGGCGAGCTCGCGCCGAGCGACGACGCGCCGCTCGTGATGCCGGCGACGGCGTGCCACGTGACGCGTCAGAGCCCGTGGTACTTGCTCTACGCGAGCCCGGGCGCCGACCAGTCCGAGCAGTTCCTCACCGGCTGTCCCGGCGAGGTCATCATCGGCGAGAAGCGCGAAGCCGGGCCCGAGGGCCGCATGCGCCTGCCCGCGAACCAGGCGCTCGGCGGGCGCAGCGCGTTCGTGCTCGATCGCAACGGCGACAAACTGCGCGAGCTGCTCGCGCGCAGCAACGGCGTCGAGCGCACCGCGGCGTATCTGCGCGCGAAGCTCGCGAGCGGCTACGACTACATCGTCGTCGACGAGATCACCGGCGCGGCGGACTGGGCGGACGGTGAATCGCTCAACGTGAAGTTCCGCAAGCTCATCCAGCGCATGCCGGCGCGCACGATCATCGGCTACATCAGCATCGATCTCACGCAGTACGGAACCGGCGAGGTCAAGATGCGCGATCGCAAGCTGCTGCTGCGCGCGCTCAAGCAGCGCGGCCGCGGGCTGGCGCTCGAGATCTACCTGCACACCGCGCAGGTCATGGCGGGCGCGGCGCCCGGCGTGTTCAGCGCCACCGCGAACCGGCTCGCGCGCGCAGTGAAGGGCCTGGCGAACGGCGGCGGCATCAACACGCGCGCGATCAGCGTCATCGGCACGTCGATGCACTCGAGCTATCCGCAGTACCGCTACCTCGACGAGCCCTCGCATGACCTGGCCTCGATCACGCGCCAGGTCAACGCGATCCGCCACGCCAGCAAGCGCACGCGACAGCAGCGCGGCGTCGGCTACTACTTCGTCGGCAAATCCGACATGGATCCGCCGTCGGCGTACTCGTACGCGCAGCTCATCGCGCGCATGCGCGGGCAGACGCTGCGCTTCAAGTGAGTTGCAGCTGAGCAAGTCGCGTGCGTGTACGAACCTTGCGCAGCGAGTAGCAGTTTCGGTCTGCGACGGATCACCTATGATTGGCGCGTGGTCGAGAAGCAAGCGGTCTGGTGCTGCTCGAAGTGCGGAGCCGTCTACCACAAAGATTTTCCGCGCTGCCCCAGCGACGGTGCCGAGGTCGTGCTCGCGATCGAGGATCCGATCCTCGGCACGTCGATCGGTCACTACCGCATCGACACGCTGATCGGTGAAGGCGGCATGGGCCGCGTGTATCGCGCGCGCCACGTGCATCTGCCCGACAAGCGCTACGCGGTGAAGGTCCTGCTCGGCGATGCCGCCGCGACGCCGTCGATGCGCAAGCGGTTCACCAAGGAGGCCGAGCACACCAGCCGGCTCGATCACGCGAACGTGATCCACGTGGTCGACTACGGCTCGATGGAGGGCGGGCTGCCGTACATCGTGATGGACTTCGTCGAGGGGCGCTCGCTCGGCGCGCTGATCGACGAGGGCGCGATGGAGGCGGCGCGCGTCATCCGGCTCGCGCGCGCGGTGTGCGAGGGGCTCGCGTACGCACACGAGTCCGGCGTCGTGCACCGCGATCTCAAGCCCGACAACATCCTCGTCACGAAGAGCAGCGACGGCGACGAGGTCCCTCGCATCGCGGACTTCGGGCTCGCGATGACCAACGCGCCGGGCGAGCTGCGGCTGCCCAGCAC
>Ga0193726_1002804_pt1 | contig 11486 bp, 11 predicted proteins | sample H2c1metaG_FD_144928 | JGI IMG/M metagenome (GOLD analysis project Ga0193726, IMG submission 144928) | Soil microbial communities from a riparian zone of the East river system, Colorado, United States - H2c1 | ecosystem: Environmental > Terrestrial > Soil > Riparian zone | place: USA: East River... | reverse complement strand
CGGAGAACTGATGAACTCTTAGGACCAGGCCCTCGCCGGTGCGAGGGCCTGTCCGATTGGGCTCGCAATTACGGATTGCGCGACGCTGTCGCCGAGGTCGAGCCTGCGGCGTCCACCGAGGTCGTGCCGTTCGAATGCTGCGCATCGACCGCACCCAAGCCGCTTGCCGATGTCGAGCCGCCGCCCGTCATGGCACTGACATTACCCGCGCCCGCCAGGCTCGCCGAGGAAGCCGGCTTTTGCGCCGCCGCGGCTGACGGGGAGGCAGTTGCCGCGGGACTCGGCTTAGGCTGCGGCGCCTGAGACTTAGGCTGCGGCGCCTGAGTTGCGCTGTTGGCAACACTCGAGGTCGCGCTACTCGCAACATTGGAGGTCGCGGTGTTCGCAACATTGGGGGTCGCGGCGTTCGCAACATTGGGGGTCGCGGTATTGGCAGCAGTCGAAGTCGCCGGTTTGGAAATTGCCGCCGTCGATTCCACTGCACCGGTGGCATTGGCCGCGCCGGCATTGGGCGTTTTCGAGACACCGCCCGCTGACTGAACAGCCGTATCGGTTGCCGCCGTTCCCTGTTTCGCGGCATTCGCCGCCGGGTGCAATTTAGGCTTGTCGAGGGATCCGCCGACCGCGCCCTGGCCCTGGAATGCCCCCTGACCGGACAGCCCGCCCATGCGGTTCATGCCGCCCATTCCGCCGGCAAGGCCGCCGCCCAAGCCGCCGCCTAACCCGCCACCCAAGCCGCCCGCGTAGGCGGGCGCGATGACCGCCAGGGCGGTCGCGACACTGACCGCTGCAATAATGTGTTTCGTGTTCATCGTCGATCTCCTGGTGACCGCCGCACAATGCGCGGCCTTCACCGATTGATACGACCGTCCGCCGGCGTTTCTTCCTTGGCCCCTGAAAATCTTTCGGCGCCCACCAAGCCAAAGCCATATGTCAAATCGCGACCGGGTGGTCCTAAATCGATGGCGCGCGCAGCCAGCGCCTCCACGGCCGCGTCGCCGGCGCTCAAATCGGGCGTCGATAGCATTTGCGCCAGTAACCCTGCGACGATCGGTGCCGCGAACGATGTCCCCCGTACGGCCGAATACTTGCCGCCGTTGTCCGCCGCCGCCATATCGGCGCCGGGAGCGGCAAACATCACCTGCTTGCCGCGCGCCGCCTCGATGAGCACGCGGCGATGCGCATCCACCGCGGTGACGCCGACGACACGAGGATAGGAGGCCGGATAAAGCGGCGGTGCTGCGGGACCGTCATTTCCAACCGCGGCGACCAGCAAATATCCGCGCGCAGTCAAGGCGCGCACGATCTGCGCCAGGGCGGCATTGTCGGGACCCACCAAACTCACGTTGATCACCGCGACACGTTGCTGCGCCAGCCACGAAAAAGCAGCCGCCAACGCATCGACGGCACCGCCGGTGGGCGCATCGCAATAAACATTCGCCGCATACAATTCCGCCCCTACCGATGCCCCGTGAAAGCCGGTTCCTTGACCGACGAGCAGCGACGCGACCGCCGTGCCGTGTGTACTCGGCAGTATTCGATTTCCGCATCCCCATGAATGAATCACGGCATCGTGAAATGCCGGATGAGCGATGTCGACGCCAGCATCGATCAGGCCGACCCGCGAGGCTGGCCGATCGCTGCCGCCCGCGCTTGCTCCGGCGTTGTCCGGCGGCGGCGCATCAGCCGGGTTTCGGCCCGACGTGCCGCCGCCCAGATAGATGTGATTGAAATCGTAGGTGCCGGCAGGATCCGCCTCGCGCAACCGGCTCAGCGCCTTGGCGATCCGGATGTTTGCGGGAGGCTTGAGGACGACCAAGTGGATGTCGAGATCTTCGATCGTTTGTTCGCGCACAATCTCAAAACCCAGCGCCCGCGCGGCTTCCAGGCCATTCGCGGACGGCGAAGAGGCCAACAATTCATCGAGCACGATGGGATTGCCGTGCGGATCCGCGGCAACGGTGCGCGGATTGGCGCGGATCAAGTTGACGATCTGCAGGCGGCGTACATCGCTGAGTTGTTCCAGCGAATTGGCCGTCTGACCGATGGTCTGAGTCAATTTCTGAGTGGGCAGCACCGGCAGGGGTGCGCCCGGCAGGCGCAGCTGCGCATGAGCCGAATTGACGGCGATCGTCGCGGCAATGATCCACATCCAAACACGCATGAGTCTGATCCTCGGGCGGCAGCACGCAATCAACAGCGTCAGCAGACTGTTAGCATGCGTGGATTAAACCTCAACTCTCGAACGTCTACCCCATGAGTACGAACGAAAGCGCCGAAACCATCCAGGAACAGATCGTCGCTTTGCTGCCTCGCCTGAGGCGTTTTGCGCGCAATCTGGCGCGCACGCCGCACGATGCCGACGATATGGTGCAAATTGCGGTGGAGCGGGCGCTGCTGCACTTGGATCAATGGCACAGCGATGCGCGCTTGGATAGCTGGTTGTTCAAGATATTGCGCAACGCTTGGATCGACGAGGTGAGGTCGCGCGGACGGCGCGCTAAGCTCTTCATGCCGGAAGAAGCAGGTGAAAATGTCGGCGAGGCTTCAATGGAACGGGAAATAGACCGGTTGTCGGTGGAGGCAGCCTTGGCACGATTGCCGCACGACCAGCGTTTGGCCGTGAGCCTGGTGCTGGTGGAAGGCCTGGCCTACAAGGATGCGGCGGACGTTCTCGAGGTGCCCATCGGAACTTTGACCAGCCGGTTGGCACGCGGACGCGAGGCGCTTGCCGCCATGCTGCGGCCGCCGCAAGGAGATCGCTCATGAGCGTGTCGGACGAAACGTTGATGGCCTATGCGGACGGTGAAGTCGACGCGGCAACCCGCGCGATCATCGAAGCGGCCATGCGGGATGATCCGCAGATTCGCCGCCGCATCGAGGAGCATCGGGCCCTGCGCGAAACCATGCAGGAGGCATTCTCAGAGGTTCTGCAAGAACCGGTGCCGCAGCGCCTGATTGACGCTGCTCGCGGACACCAGCCGGCGCGTGGACACGACGCGGCGCGCACGGGCAATGTCGTCGACTTGGCGAGTGCTCGAAAGGCGGCGGCTGATGCACCGGGGCGCAGACGAAGCTGGCAACCGATTGCCATGGCGGCCAGCGTCCTGCTGGGCGTTGCGCTGGGTTACTTAGCCTGGCATGGCTCCAATACCTGGGTGAAGACCAACTCGCGCGGCGAACTGGTCGCCGGCGCGGGGCTCGCCGAGGCTTTATCCAATCAGCTGTCGGAAGACCGCTCGCCGGGTCTGGTTGCGACCACCGGCTTGAGCTTTCGCGCCAAGACGGGGGATTACTGTCGGACGTTCTCGACGGGTGCGAATGCAAGTTCCGGACTCGCATGCCGTGAGGATGATGGCTGGAAGATAAAGGTATTGGCGCAAACACCAAACGCGACCTCGAATTCCTCCAATTTTCGTCCTGCGGCTTCCGCCGATGCGCCGGCAATCCGCGCGGCTGGCGAGGAATCGATCGACGGCGAACCCTTGGATCGGGCGGGTGAGATCGCGGCGCGCCAGGGAGGATGGGCCGGCAGCAAGCGCTAACGGCTCGCGGCCAAGGCCTGCTGTAGCGCAATAGGATGGGTGCCGCTGGGCGGATTGCTTCGAACCAGCTCACCGAGCAGCGTCAATTCTTGCGCCTTGGGATAGCCGCGGCGCCACACCAAACCGATGCGCCGGTTGGCATTCGGGGAGTGCAGCGGTCGGATGACGAACGCGGGTTCAGGTCCTTGCGGCGCGCGCGCCGCCAAGGCCGGCAACAAAGTACAACCGAATCCCGCCGCAACGAGTTGGCAAATGGTCTCCAAGCTGGCGGCGCGAAAGTCATCGTTCCCCTCCTCGTCCGGCACAGCCTGTCCGCATGCCGCCAGCGCCTGACCGCGCAGGCAGTGTCCGTCCGCCAGCAAAAGCATCGGCTCGCCGCGCAAATCGGCCTCGGTCACGGCTTTCAATTGCGCCAGCGGATGCCGCGGCGGACACGCGAACCAGAACGGCTCGTCGAACAGCGGCAGTTCCTCGAATTCATCGCCGTCCAGCGGCAGAGCCAGCAACGCCGCGTCGATCTGATAGTTGTGCAACCGCTCCAATAGATGCCCGGTGAGGTCTTCGTGCACCACCAGTTGCAGAGCTGCATACCTGCTCTTGACCAGCGGCAGCAGTTTGGGCAGCAAGTACGGCGCCAGAGTCGGTATGACCCCCAAATTGAGAGGTCCAGTCAATGGCCCATGTCCCGTGCGGGTCGCGGCCAAAAGTTGATCAACCTGAGCGACGATGCGGCGCGCCTTCTCGACCACTTCCTGCCCGATCGGCGTGAGCGCGAATGACTTGGCGTTGCGCTCGATCAGCGTGGCGCCCAGAAACAGTTCCAGCTTTCTGATCTGCGTGCTTAAAGTCGGCTGGGAGACGTGGCAGTCCTCCGCGGCACGGCCAAAATGTGCGCGATCCGCCAGCGCCACCAAGTAGCGCAATTCCCTCAAGGTCATGGTCGGTCGCCTTCCGGTTGATGCTCTGAATGGCCTCGGTTTCCCCCCAGGGATTTCATACTCAGAAACCTCCTGAATCCAATTGATTCTTTCTAAGAGATCCATAGGTTTTGTCTATGCCGGACAATCGGCTTGGCCTGCAGGAGACCGCTATTGACAGCGCTTGCATTTTTATGCACGATGCGTGCGATTTTATGCAAGAGCCCGAAATGCTGAGATCTGAGCCCGAACAACCGAACGCGCCGGCGCGCCGCACCCTGCTCGCGAAGATCATTCGCGAACAGACGGTGGGCCGTCAGACCGAATTGGTGGACCTGTTGCGCAAATTGGGCCACATTGCCACCCAATCCAGCGTGAGCCGGGACCTGCGTGAATTGGGCGTGGCAAAAATGGGCGATCGCTACGTGCTGCCGGAGACGGCGATGCAACCCAAGAATGATTTCTCCGCGCTCAAGCAATTCGTCAACGCCCGCCTCGCAGCGGGCACCAACTTGACCATATTGAAGACGACGATCGGCTCGGCGCAAAGCGTGGCCGTCGCCATCGACACCGCTCAATGGCCGGAAGTGGTCGGCACCATTTCCGGCGATGACACGATTTTCATCGCCACCGCCGGCGCCGCCGAACAGCGCAAGCTGGAGCGTCGCCTGCTCGCTATCTTCGGACGCTAAATTCCCATGACATCCACTGCTCGACCGGGCGCTGAGCCCATTCTCTTGGCCTTTTCCGGCGGCCTCGACACCTCGTTTTGCGTTCCTTGGCTGAAGGAAACCTATCAGCGCCCGGTGATCACGGTGACGGTCGACACCGGCGGCATCGATGCCGCCGCCGCGCAATCGCTGGCGGAGCGCTCGGTGCTGTTGGGCGCCATCGAACATCACCTGATTGACGCACGGGCGGCGTATTTTGATCAGGTGCTGAAATTCTTGATCATGGGCAATGTTCGCCGCGGCAATGTGTACCCGCTGTGCGTCGGCGCCGAGCGCGTGTTGCAGGCGCAGACGATTGCGCGCATGGCCATATCGCTCAACACCCAGATGGTCGCTCATGGCTGCACGGCCGCGGGCAATGATCAAGTGCGCTTCGAAGTGGCTCTGCGCACCCTGGCGCCGCAATTGGAGATCATCGCGCCGGTGCGCGACCGTGCGTTCAAGCGCCCCGAACAGCTGAAGTATCTCGAAGAGCACAAGCTGCCCGTGCCGCCGTTCGGCGCGGCGTACTCCGTGAATCGCGGCCTGTGGGGCGTCACCATCGGCGGCAAGGAGACGCTCACCTCGCAAGGCAGCATCCCCGACGATGCCTGGGTGCTGTCGAAAGATGCGTTTACGCAGCCGCGATCGCCGCAGCGGCACACCATTGGATTTACGCAAGGCGTGCCGGACATGCTCGACGGCAAGCGGCTATCGGCCGTGGCCGTGATCGAAGCGCTCGAAACGCTGGCGGGCCCCTTCGGTATCGGCCGCGGCATCCACCTGGGCGATACCGTGATCGGCACCAAGGGCCGTGTTGCCTTCGAAGCCCCCGCTGCGGAGGTGCTGCTGACCGCACATCGCGAGTTGGAGAAATTGGTGCTGACGGGCAGGCAGTCGCGCATCAAGGAAACGGTCGCGCAGCCGTACGGCGACTTGGTGCATGAAGGTCAGCACTTGGATCCCGTGTGCCGCGACATCGAAGCGCTGTTGACGTCCTCGCAAGCGCGGGTCAGCGGCGAGGTGAAGGTGCTGTTCCGGCCGGGGTCCGTGTTCGTCGAGGGCGTGACGTCTCCGTATTCGTTGATGGCCGCATCCAAGGGCGTGTATGGCGAGTCGGCGGGCGAATGGACGCCGACCGATGCCTTGGGTTACTCGAAAATGCTGGCGCTGAGCGGCGTGTTTTACAAGCGCGCGGGTGCGGAGGCAGGCAAACCATGAACATCATGCGCACGATGATGGTCGACAAAATCGCCTCTGTGACGCAGGCCTGCGGCCTGTCGCACGAGCTGCGCATCGCGGCGGACATCCCCTGCGAAGAGGGCTTGGTGTTGGTGGTCGAGATTCTCAACAACAAGGCGAACTACAACACCCTGGAGCTCACCAGCGGCCGCATGGCAAAGATCGTGCGCGGCGACATCGTGGTCGGCGCCTTGGGCCATCGCAAGGCGCTGTTCGGCTACTCGGGCCATATTCCGGCAACGCTGAAACCGGGCGACATCATTCAAATGCTGAATATCGGCGGCGTGCTCGGCATCTGCGATTCGGCAACCCAGGACAAGGGCAAACCGTTCGACTGCAAAGTGTTGGGTACGGTGCTGACATTTCCCTACCTGGGCGAGCGCATCGGCGTCCCCGCCAAGGTCGGCTATGCGCCCTTGAATTACGAGGCGGCGCTCGATGCACGCGGCGTACCGGTGGTGGCGCTCGCCGGCACCTGCATGGAGGCCGGCAAGACCGCGGCCGCGTCGGCCATCATCGCGCGCATGCGTCATCGCGGATTGGTGGTGGACGCGTTCAAGGCGACCGGCGTTTCGCTGCGCCGTGACATCATGGCCTTCGAGGACTCAGGTGCCAGGCGCACCATGCTGTTCACGGACCTAGGGATCGTGACCACGACCGAGAAATGCGGACCCGCGTTGACGCGAACCATGCTCACTGAAATGGCGGCCGGCCGGCCGGATGCCATCGTGTTCGAATTGGGCGATGGCTTGTTGGGCACCTACGGCGTGGAATCCATTCTGCGCCAGACGGACATCAAGGCGGCGCTGACCGCGGTGGTGCTGTCGGCGAATGATCCGGTCGCCGCTTGGGGCGGGGTCAAGTTGTTGCGCGAGCGATTCGGCATCGAACCCTGCGTGGTAACCGGGCCCGCAACCGACAATCAAGTGGGCATCGAAATCATTCGCGAGCAGATGAACGTCGAGGCGTTCAACGCGATCAGCCATCCCGCGGACTTGGGCGATCACATCATCGCCTCCTTGGGACTGCGCAATGTGCGCGAGTCCAAGGTCGTCGGCGAATGAGCACCCCGACGCCGGCCATCGTGCTGGGCGGCACCGGCTATGTGGCCGGCGAGCTTTTGCGCCTGATCGCAGGCCATCCGCAACTTGAAGTCGCCGCGGTGCTGTCCGACAGCCAGCCCGGCGCGCCGGTCGCGGGTGCCTTCGAACATTTGCGCAGTGCGTATCCGGATCTGAAATTCGCCGGCGCCGATGAAGTTCATGAGGTGATTCGCCGCTCGCCGGTGTCGGCGTTGTTCTCCGCCGCGCCGCATGGCATTTCTGCCGCCATTGTCGATCGTCTCTTGGCGGCGGCAGCGGCGGCGGGCGCCCGGGTGCATTGCGTCGACATCTCGGCGGATTTTCGCTATTCGAGCCAGGCCGCCTACGAAGCGGTATACAAGCATGCGCACGGCGCGCCGGCGAGAATTCGCGAGTTCACCTGCGCGGTTCCAGAACACCTGCAGAAGTCGCCGACGCCGCATGTCGCGCATCCCGGCTGTTTCGCGACCGCGACGCTGCTGGCCAGTGTGCCGCTGCTGGCGCTGGGATTGACCGACACGCGTCTGTTTGTCACGGGCATCACCGGCAGCACCGGTTCAGGCCGCAAACCGGTCGAGGGCACGCATCATCCGCATCGCCACAGCGATTTCTACAGCTATGGCGCTTTAAGCCATCGTCACGTGCCCGAGATCACCGCCTGCGCCAAGCTGGCGACGGGCATCGAGGCTGATTTCAATTTTGTGCCGCACTCGGGTCCCTTTGCGCGCGGCATTCACGTCACCGTGCAGGCCAGCTTGAAGAATTCCATCTCCACGGCACAGGCGCTGGAAGCGCTCAAGGCCTACTACCGGGACTGCCCGTTCGTGCGGGTTGCCGATGCGGCGCCGCGCGTCAAAGATGTCGCCACCAGCAACTATTCGAACTTGAGCGCCGTGACCAACGGTAATTCCATTGCCGTGATGTCGGTGCTCGACAATCTCAACAAAGGCGCCGCCGGCGGCGCCGTGCAATGGATGAACCGGCTATTGGGCATCGCCGAGACGACCGGATTGACCACGCCCGCACCCGGATGGACTTAAAAAGTATGGCAGCGATAAATCCCACGGCCGCCGCGCATGCGACCCATCTGGCGCAGGTGTTTGCGCAATATCCCATCGAGGTGGCGCACGGCGAGGGTGTATGGCTGTACGCGCGGGACGGCCGTAAGATTTTGGACTTTTATGGCGGCCATGCCGTCGCGGGTTTGGGCTACGGACATCAGCGCTGGCTGGCGGCGCTCGAGCGTCAAGCACGGCAGATGGCATTCCAAACCAATGCGCTGCCGATGGTCATTCGCGAGCGCGCCGCCGCGCGCCTGACCAAATTCGCCGGCTTGGGCCTCGATACCGTCTTCTGGGTCAACAGCGGCGCCGAAGCCAACGAAAATGCGTTGAAGCTCGCATTCAAAATCACCGGACGCAGCAAGGCCGTTGCGCTCGAGCAGAGTTTTCACGGCAGAACCGCTGCCGCCGGCGCCGTCACCTGGGGCGCGCTCGAGAAATGGTACGGCTTTCCGCGCACGCCGTTCGACGTGCGCTTCACGCCGCGCGACAACCCGGGCGCCGTCGAGCAGCACATCGACCGCGAGACCGCGGTTGTCATCGTCGAGCCGATCCAGGGCGTGGGCGGCGCTTATGATGTGGGCAAGCCCATGCTGGAGGCACTGCGCCGGCGTTGCGATGAGGTGGGCGCTATTTTGATATTCGACGAGGTGCAATGCGGGATGGGCCGCACCGGCGCGCCTTTTGCCGCAAACTATTACGGCGTGGCGCCGGACATCATCACGTCGGCCAAGGCGCTGGGCAACGGCTTTCCGGTATCCGCCCTGTTGCTGTCGCGCCGTATCTCGAGCCAGCTCAAAGTCGACGACATGGGCACGACTTTCGGCGGCGGTCCCATGGCATGCGCGGTGGCCGAAGCGGTCATTGATACCATTGAGTCGGAATCCTTGCTGGCCAACGTCCGCCAGGTATCGGCCTACATCCGCTCGAGCTGCCTGATCGGCCCCATCACCGGCATGCAGGGCGCGGGGTTTTTGTTGGGCCTGAAGACATCGCGCCCCGCCAAAGAGGTTCAGGCGGCGCTCATGGCCAAGAACATCCTCACGGGCACCAGCGGCGATCCGCACATTTTGCGCCTGCTGCCGGCATACATATTGAATGAGGGCCATGTGGACCTCTTGAGCGACGCGCTGGCGAAAATCTCCGCATGAAACGCTTCATCGATCTGGCCGACTTCAGCCGCGAGCAGATTCTGGATCTGCTCGAGCTCGCGCAGTCCTTGCAGGACAAGCCGCAGCCGCAGGCGCTTGCGAGCAAGGTGTTGGGATTGGTGTTCTTCAATCCGTCGCTGCGTACCTTGGCATCATTTCAGGCGGGCATGGCCCGCTTGGGCGGCAGCTCATTCGTAATCACTCCGGGCCAGGGAACCTGGCTGCTCGAGACGCAGCTTCACGCCATCATGAAAGGCGCGGCTGCCGAACATATTCGCGAGGGCATACCGGTGTTGGCCTCGTATTGCGATGTCCTGGGCGTGCGCGCGTTCGCCGACGGCAAGAGCCTGGAGAGCGACATCAACGAAACCCTGTTCCGCATGATCGATGAGTTGTGCGACAAGCCGCTGATCAATATGGAATCCGCCATGAATCACCCCTGCCAGGCACTGGCGGACTGGCGGACGCTGGACGAACTCAAGATTCCGACCCGGGCCAAGTTCGTCCTGAGCTGGGCCTATCATCCCAAAGCGCTGCCGCTGGCCGTGCCCGCGGGCACGGTGCACATGGCCGCGATGCGCGGCATGGAAGTCGTGGTCTTGCGACCGGACGGATACGCACTGCCCGAGCACGTCATGGAGAAAGCGCGCCTGGCGGCGCGCGATGCCGGCGGCTCGGTGACCGAGACCTCCGATCGCAGCGCGGCCATGAGCGGCGCCAGCGTGCTGTACGCCAAGGAGTGGGGCTCGACCATGTACTACGGCGATACGGAAGCTGATTCACGGCTGCGCGCCGATCTTTCCGAGTGGTGCGTGCGCGAGCGCTGGTTCGACCGCGCCCTGCCGGATGCAAAACTGATGCATTGCCTGCCGGTGCGCCGCAACGTCGCGGTGGCGGATGAAATCCTCGACGGCCCGCGCGCAGTGGTCAAGCGCGAGGCCTTCAATCGACTGCCGGTGCAAATGGCTGTTCTGCACCGCATGCTGGCATAGCCTCTGACCGGTCCGTTTGCTGTTTCGGAGTATTGTCAAATGATCATGAATCGACCCGATCCGTCAGTCGCCGTACGCGCGCTCAAGAGCGCGGCGCCGTACATTCGCATGTACAAGAACAAGATTTTCGTGATCAAGGCGGGCGGCGCGGTGTTCAGCGACGAAGCCTCGACGCGCGGCTTGATCGAACAAGTCGCCATCCTGCACCAGGTCGGCATCAAGACTGTGCTGGTGCATGGCGGCGGGCCGCAACTGGATATGCTGCAAGCGTCGTTGGGTATTGAAACGCGCATGATCGGCGGCCGGCGCGTCACCGATCACAAATCGATTGACGTGACCGCCATGGCGCTCAATGGGCTGATCAACACGCGCATTCTGGCGATTTGCCGCGCGCTCGATATCGAAGCCGTGGGCTTGAGCGGCGTCGACGCGGGATTGATTCGCGCGCACAAGCGCGCGCCCGTGCACATCGCCGGGTCGAGCGAAACCGTGGACTACGGATTTGTCGGCGACATCGACTCGGTCAATTCGGCCGTGCTCGAGAAGCTGCTGGAGAGCGGGCTCATGCCGGTGGTCAGTCCTTTATCGGCGGATTCCAACGGCACCTTGCTCAACATCAACGCGGACACCGTGGCGGCGGCGATCGGGGGCGCACTCTCGGCGGAAAAACTGGTGCTGTGCACCGGTGCGCCGGGAATTCTCGAACATGTTGAAGAGCCGGGCTCGGTCATCTCCTATACCGACATCCAGGGATTGAAGCGCCTGCGCGACCAAGGCAGCTTGAAG